>Ga0209415_10011866_pt1 | contig 14611 bp, 12 predicted proteins | sample PeaSoiSIISIP2007_FD_187696 | JGI IMG/M metagenome (GOLD analysis project Ga0209415, IMG submission 187696) | Peat soil microbial communities from Weissenstadt, Germany - SII-SIP-2007 (SPAdes) (version 2) | ecosystem: Environmental > Terrestrial > Soil > Wetlands > Peat | place: Germany...
TCGGGCCGCCGGGATTTGAACCCGGGACCTCTTGCACCCCAAGCAAGCGCGCTAGCCAGGCTGCGCCACGGCCCGATTTTCCAATGATTTACAGCGATTCAGCCGGCACCACTGCCTGAGACGATCGCCTCATTCACTCTACCACGGCAGTATACGATGGCTCAGCATGAATCCCAGTGGACAGACAGCAATCATCACCGGCGCTGGATCCGGGCTTGGAGCCGCAACCGCCGAAAAACTCGCGGCGGCAGGGGCCAAGGTCGCCATTCTCGACCTGAACGCAAACGCCGCGCGGGAAGTCGCTCAACGATTGGGTGGACTCGCTCTTCCTTGCGATGTTTCGGACGCCGTGCAAGCGGCATCCGCGGTGGAACAGGCTTCGCGCCACTGCGGCGCCGTTCGAATTCTGGTCAATTGCGCCGGAATCGGCGGATCCCGGCGCATTGTCGGGCGCGACGGCCCGATGCCGCTCGATCAGTTTGCGCGGATCATTCAAGTCAACCTGATCGGCACATTTAATATGATGCGCCTGGTTGCGGCCCAGATGAGTACTCTTCCGCCTCTCGAGGACGGCGAACGCGGAGTGATTGTGTCGACGGCCTCCATCGCCGCATTCGACGGGCAGATTGGACAAGCAGCCTATTCGGCATCGAAAGGCGGCGTGGTCGCGTTGACCCTTCCTGCGGCCCGCGAACTCGCTCAATTTGGAATTCGCGTCCTCACGATTGCCCCAGGCGTAATCGACACGCCGCTGCTTGGAACCTTGCCGGAAGACGTCCGTAGCAGCCTCGCAGCCGGCATTCCTTTTCCGAAGCGGCTCGGAAAACCTGCAGATTTTGCACGCCTGGCCCTGCACTGCATCGAAAACCCGTATCTGAACGGCGAGGTCGTCAGGCTGGACGGCGCGCTTCGAATGCCACCTCGTTGAAGGCAACCTCGAGACTGCAATTCAGCATACCGGCGGCCGGTACAAGTGCCAAATCGCCGTTATTTCGTACTATTCCTAATGAATTGTGGAAATAGGTCGATTAACGCTCAAGGTAATACAACATGGCCGACGCCCGCGGACTCTTCGATACGCCCACCCGCCGATGGCTAAACCTGTCGCTACGCATAAAGGGAATGGCGATTCTTGCGCTCCCGCTGGTTTCTCTGCTCGCCTCGCTCGCGCTCATCGATCGTCTGGAACAGGCCAAGGCCGATGCCGAGCAGCGCGTGAAGCGCATCGAAGAGGTTCGCGCCCAGCTTCAGAACATGTTCATTTATCTAATTTCGGCCGAATCGGAAGTCCGGAACTTCGGCTTGAATGGACGTGAAGACGGCCTCTATCCCTTCAGCCTTACCCTGGCCGCCATCGATCCTTTGTTCGCCAAAGCCAAAGATCTGATGGGTGGGAACCCCGGCCAGGCGGCGCGACTGGAGAAGCTGAAGCTACTGGTCCATTCCCGATTCGATGGCCTCAAGGAGTTGCGGGACTACTATGGTACGCCGCAGGCGCGCAATGCACCGGCGTCCGAGGAACTTCGCGCCCGAGCCAAGATTTCTCCCGACGTGATCCTGCCGGTCAACGAGTTGGCACAGGCCGAGTCCAAGCTGTTTCAGGAAGCGTCCAAGGCCGATACCGACCGTCAAGCCAGGCTGCGGATCTGGATTTTCATCAGCATTGCCGCCGGTGTCCTGGGGGGCGTGCTCGGCGTAGTGCTCTTTACCCGTAGCATCACGCGCCGGATGCAGAACCTCGAGCGGAACGCATCCCGTTTGGCGGAAGGCCTGCCTTCGGATTCCGAGGGTCCACGGAGCGACGAACTCGGCCGCCTGGCGGGAGCGATTGAAAAGGCTGGCGCGGTCATCGCTTCTCGAAATCAGGAGTTGAAGCTCGCCCTTGAAGGCGGTGGCGTGCTCATTTGGGAATTGGACCCAGGCAGCGGGCGCATCCGCTATCACGCCGGATCGGAAGCATTTCAGAGCCAGGCGTTGCCGGAGGAACTGCTGCCCGAAACCGCCCACGCCTGGATCTCCATGGTTCATCCCGACGATCGTGAGCACATCGAAAAGGAACTGAATCGCATTGCGTCGGAGAGCGGGTATTTTCAGATCGAGTATCGTGTGACCGTCCGCGGAGGCGGGATCCGCTGGATGATCGTAAAGGCGCAATCTTACGGATCGGGAGCTGGCGATCGGCGGCTTTTGGGGGTACTCGCGGATATCACCGAGCGAAAAGTCGCGTCGGAAGAAATTGAACGCCAGGCACGGGAATTGATCGGCTCCAGAGAAGCGCTCCAGCGGCAAACGCGGATTCTTCAGTCGATTCTCGACAGCATGGGAGACGGCGTAGTGGTCGCCGACAAACGGGGCAAATTTCTGGTGTTCAATCCCGCTGCGCGCCAGATCATGGGCGCGCGCTCCTTCAGCGACGATATGGACCAGTGGTCCAGGCAACACGGCTTGTTCCTGCCCGACATGGTCACCCTTTACCCGGCGGATCAACTGCCGTTCGTCCGCTCGATCCGGGGGGAATCGGTGGACGGGGCGGAGATTTTCGTTCGTCCCGCCGGCGCTTTAGCGGGCAACTGGGTCAGCGTAACCGCGCGGCCATTCGGGCAGGAAGACGGCGAAATTCAGGGCGGGGTGGTGGTGATTCGGAATATTACCGCCCAAAAACATGCCGCCGAAGCGCTTCAACTGGCGAAACAGGAAGCCGAAAGCGCGAATCACGCCAAGAGCGAGTTCCTCTCGCGCATGAGCCACGAATTGCGCACTCCGCTGAACTCGATTCTCGGATTCGCCCAGTTACTCGAACTCGGAACCCTGACCGAACAGGCCAGCGACAATGTTCATCACATTCTGAAGGGCGGCTATCACCTGCTGGACCTGATCAACGAAATTCTGGATCTGGCTCGTATCGAATCCGGCCGTATTGCCCTATCGCCGGAACCCGTTCGTATACGCGAAGCGATCAAGGATGCGCTGGAGCTGGTCCATCCGATGGCGATTGAGAAAAACGTACGAATCAGTCCGGACATTCCGATTCCGTGCGACCGGCACGTCTATGCGGACCGCCAGCGCCTGAAGCAGGTCCTGCTGAATCTCCTGTCGAACGCCATCAAGTTCAATCGCAGCGGCGGATCTGTCGTGATTTCCTGCGGCGAGCCTTCTCCCGGCAAATTGCGGATCGAAGTCATGGATACGGGTCCCGGCATATCGCAGCAAGGTCTGAAACGCATCTTCACCCCTTTTGAGCGCCTGGATGCCGACCAAACGGCTCCGCAAGGCACCGGACTGGGGCTGGCTCTTTCGAAACGTCTGCTTGAGGCGATGGGTGGAACCATCGGCGTCGAGAGCGCGGTCGGATTCGGGAGCCGGTTCTTCATCGATCTGACTACGATCGAAGATCCGGCAAAGATCCTGGAAAGCGAAGCCGCCATGGCGCTGGTGGATACCGGAGCCGGACAGCGCCACGGCACGGTACTCTACATCGAAGACAATCCGTCAAACCTGCGCCTAGTCGAGCGGATCATGGCCCATCGTCCCGGGATCCGGCTGCTTTCCGCCATGCAGGGCCATCTTGGCCTGGACCTCGCGGAACTGCACACGCCGGATTGGATCCTTCTCGATTTACACTTGCCCGACCTTCCGGGCGAGGAGGTGCTGCGCCGCCTGCGGGCCAACCCGAGGACCCAGAACATACCCGTCACCATCCTCAGCGCCGACGCGACGGGCAGCCAGGTTCTTCGATTATTAGACGCCGGTGCGCGCGATTATCTCACCAAGCCGCTCGATATTCGCCGATTTATCGACCTTCTCGAGAAAACCGTCTCCTCTGCCGGGGAAGAGCAAGCCGCCTATGCAGAAAGAAATCATCCAGAATAGCCGCATCCTAATCGTTGACGATCAGCCGGAGAACGTCCTTCTGCTGGAGCGGACGCTGCGCGGCGCCGGTTACATGCTGATCACCGGCCTGACCGATTCCCGTAAAGCGCTGGCGACTTTTTCCGAATTTCAACCCGATCTGATCGCCATGGACCTGCGCATGCCGAACGTTGACGGCTTCGCTCTGCTGAAACAACTTCGTTCGCGCGTAGCGACGGGAGAATTCGTGCCGGTGCTGGTCTTGACCGCGGACAATTCGCGTAAGGCCAAGCAGGAGGCTCTGGCGCTAGGCGCCAAAGATTTCCTGACCAAACCCATCGACGTGGGCGAAGCTTTGCTGCGAATCTACAACCTGTTGGAAACCCGATGGCTGCACGTCGAGCTCAAGCAATACAACGAAAGCCTGGAAGAAAAGGTCCGCGAGCGCACCAAGGATCTGGAACAGGCGCAGTTGGAGATTCTCCAGCGGCTTGCCCTCGCCGCGGAATATCGCGACGATTGCACCGGGCAGCACACCCAGCGCGTCGGCGAATTGGCGGCATTGCTGGCCCGCTCCATCGGGCTTCCGGCCGATCATGTCGAGGTGATTCGCCACGCCGCTCCTCTCCACGATGTGGGTAAAATTGGCATTCCCGACGGCATTCTTCTCAAGCCGAGCAAGCTGACCGAAGAGGAATACACGCAAATCAAGCGGCATGCCGAGATCGGGAAAATCATTTTGTCCGGAAGCAAGTTTCCGATTCTGCAAATGGCGGAACGAATCGCGCTCTATCACCACGAGCGCTGGGACGGCAACGGTTATTACAGGTTGCAGGGAAGCGAGATTCCTCTCGAAGCGCGCATTGTCAGCATCGTCGACGTGTTCGATGTGATCACGCATGCGCGGCCTTACAAAGTGGCGCTCGGCGTCGATGTGGCTCTGGATGAAATCGAACGGGAAAGAGGCAAACAATTCGATCCTACGCTGGTGGATGCATTTCTGGAACTTCAGCCGAGCCGTGGCTTGCGCGAATTAGGAACCGCGCTTATCCAGGCGGAATCCTCCCAGGATCCAGCCAAAGCCGAGATGAAATAAGGCGACGAGCCGGCCGCCTTTTCGCACACACTCGCCTAGACTTGCGCCTTCTTGTGCTGGCCCGTCTGCGCATTGAGAAACTGCAGAATCGCCTCATGCGAAGCCTCGGTCTGATCCGTGGGATAAATGTGGCTTGCGTGGGGCAGCACCAGCAGCCGCGCTCCGGGAATGCGGCTGGCGATCAATTTGCCGTTGGCCACTGGAACCAGCCGGTCATTCTCGCCATGAATCACGAATGTGGGGGTTGTGATCTGCGGTAATCGGGTGTAGGCCTCCCAAGCCAGAATCCCTTGTAGCTGCGCGATATAAGCCTCCGGCCGAGCAAGCCAGGGTCGGCGCACATTCAAATCCTCGTCGATTCTTTCCCGCGGCGTGCCGGTATCGTAAATGAACGGGACGGCGGCTTCGGCGGCCTGTTCGGGAGTCATCACGCCGCGCGCCATCAGCATCTGGGCGACTGCGGGCTCGGCCGGCACCGCCGTGGGACCGCCTGCGGCTGTGCATCCGAGGATCAATGACCGAACGCGCTCAGGATGTTGCAGGGTCAACTCCTGCGCAATCATCCCGCCCATCGAGATGCCGTAGACGTGCGCGCTATCCACGCCTGCCGCGTCCAGAACCGCCAGTGCGTCCGACGCCATCACAGGGATCGGATAAGGACCCGGCGGCACATCGCTGCGGCCGACGCCGCGATTATCGATTACGATGGTGCGAAATTTCTTCCCCAAAACCGGACGCGAGCGATACCACATATCGGACGGATAGGCGAGCCCCATGATCAGCAGCAGAGGCTCGCCCGCACCTTGCTCGTCCCAATAAATCTTCGCGCCTTGATTCTCGATAAATGGCATGGCAGCCGCGATTACGTCAAAGCTGCTTTATACAGCTCGACCAGCTTGCCCCAGGCGATCTCGGCGTCCGCTTTGTTGTAAATCGGACCGGCGGCATTGGGGGGCATATCCGGCACGCACCAGCCGTGAATGGTTCCCTCGTACACCTTGATTTCGGCCTCAACATGGGCCGCCTCGAAAGCTTCTTTCAGTTTGTCTTTCGCGTCCGGCTGCGTCTTGTCGTCGCTCGCGGCGATGCCGAAATACATCCGGCCTTTGATCTTCGGCGCCAGAAGATGCGGGCTGTTAGGATTCTTGGTCACCAGGCCGCCGCCGTGGAACGAAGCGCCCGCGCCCAAACGATGGGGAATCGTGGCGCAGGTTCTGACCACCAGCGGTCCGCCCATGCAATAACCCTGCGTGCCGATCTTCTTTTTCGTGTTCACTTGTTTTTGCGCATCGAGGAAAGCGACGTAGGCGACGGCATCTTTCTCCGCAGCGCCGTCGGCAGTCACCGATGTCATCATCGGCCGTATTTTGGGGAACTCCGTCTGGAAGTCGATCTTTGAAGCATCCGTGTATGGGTTCTTCGCGACCCGGTAAAAGGGATTCGGCACCAGCACGGAATACCCTTCCGCAGCGATGCGCCTGCCGATCGCGCGCATGGAGGGCCGCAGGCCGAAGGCGTCGGTCCAGATCAGCACGCCCGGATGTGAGCCGCTTTTGGGATGAATGAACGCCGCGTCGCAGGTTCCATCGGGAGTCTTGATCTCGACATCGGTTTCGACCACTTCCATGCTCGCTGCCCCGGCAGTACCCGCCGCGACAAGCCCGGCGGTCACCGACGCTACAAAGTCGCGCCGGGCGATATCGCCGCGCTGCGCATCGTTTTTCTGCTCGTTCTTTGGATCTTCAGTCATGGCTCGCTCCTCCCAAGAAATGTATCACTTTTAGTCCGTGAGGCGAGAGTCGCCGACCGCGCGAGGTATATGGTAGAGTGGCGGATCGTGCTGCAAACCGCTTTCGATCCCGCGAACAACCCGCTCAACAATAACGACTGGTCGTTCCCGTTGATGGAGTGCATTCACATCGCGATGTTCGCCATGTCCATCGGCACCATCGCGATCGTCGATTTCCGGCTGCTCGGCCTCATGTTCAAGAAGCGGACTCCCGCCGAGATACTCGACGCGACGTCACTGTGGACGTTGATCGGGCTGATCGTGGTGATCACGTCTGGCTTGATCATTTTCACCACCGATCCGTTGAGTTACTTTTACAACTACTCATTTCGCTACAAGATGATCGCGCTGCTGGTGGCCATCGTGTACAACTACACCATTCATCGCAAGGTGGCGAAGTCCAATTCTTCGGCGGCGGTGAATGTGATGGTGGGGGGATTCTCGCTGCTGCTGTGGATCTCCATCGTCTTCGCGGGCATCTTCTACGCGTTTACAGAGGAGCTTCATTATGTCGGCGGCCCAAATTAGCCAGGCGATTCAGAACACGGCTTATTTCACTGCGCTGCGCGAATCCGGGCTTCCCTATCCCATCATTCTGTCGAGCCACCTGGCAACCATCGCCGTTTTCGGCGGTCTGATCCTGATGACGGATCTGCGGCTGCTGGGGGTCGCGCTGAAGAGCATTCCCGCGTCCGTGGTGGTTGAACGCACTCGGCCGTGGAAGCACGCGGGACTCTTGATCATGCTCACTTTGGGTATTCATTTGGGTGGCGCGAAGCTGGCAGACTATTACGATAACCCCTATTTTCTGATGAAGATGTCGCTTCTGTGTCTGGTATTTGTGCACGCGATGGTGTTTCGCAAGAGCGTGTATCGGAATCCAGCGGCGCTGGACGATCCGAAGGGGCTGCCTCGGGCCGCCAAGATCGCCGCTTGCCTTTCGATGGCGCTGTGGGTGGGAATACTATCGTGTGGCCGCTGGATCGCTTATTACGAACGTCCGGAAGAGAATCCAACTGCGCAGTCGCAACCGGCCTTAGGCCGCTGAAAGATTACGCCAACCGGCGAGCGCCATCAGAACGCTTGCCGCGAGCAAAAGCGTTCCAGTTGTTACGTGAGCCGATGCGATCCACACGAATGCCGGAGAATCACCGACGTTCAGCAGCAGCATGACGAATACGGCAATGCCGAGGCACACTTGCCCCAGGACGGCCGAAATCATGATCGTGGCCGCCTGTTTCAGCGGTCTCGATTCAGAAAAATGCTGCAAGACGATGGCCGAAACCACCATGGTCAGCAACGCAACAATCATCGCGCCGAACATGTGCGGCATCACGCCGGTGATTTGATGGCGATATAAAGCTCCCAGCACGATCTGAATGAGAACTACCACTGGGGTCGCAATTGCAGCCGGCCGTAAAAACGCATATCCCGTCGTTTTCATCATCTCGGGAGCGCGTTTCCATGCAGGCGAGGCCATCACGATGGATGCTGCCATGCATGCCATAAAAAGATGTCCCGCGCACGCGTGCCAAACGATGGACATCGGCGAAAGCGGAGCCGCCTTCCATCCGATCGTGACGCTGATGGCCGCCACAGCGAATCCGCTCCATGCCACCCCGCGCAGGGGCGGGGTCGCCTTCGCGTAAGAAACCAGGATTGCTAGGCCGAAAGCCAGGACGGTCGCCGCAATCCCGATGTTCCTGTGAAAGCTCGGATTGGCGCCTTGTCCGGAAGCAATTTCGCTACTGGTAACGACGGCCCCGGTGAGAATCGCAAGCAATCCCAGAATCCCCGCCAGCATCACGTACCGAAACATCAAATGACCTCGAAGTTGCCCATCATACTCATGTCCTCATGTTCCAGGTTGTGGCAATGAAAGACGTAGCGCCCCCGATGGCCGCCGAATCGCACCAGGATACTCGCGGCTTGTCCCGGACCCAGGTCTACCGTATCCTTCCATCCCGCGTCGTAAAGACCGGGACGGCCGCTGTGCGATAAAACCCGAAAATGCACCAGATGCAGATGCAGCGGATGACTGAAATCGGTCTTCAGATGCCAGACTTCGGTTGTATCGAGCCTCGGCCGCGCATCCATGCGCGTGGGATCGAAAGGCTTTCCGTTGATTCTCCATTCGTGTTGCGCGCGCACGTAGCTGAAATCGAAAACGCGCGTGGTCACGGCGTCTTCAGGCTTGCCGACGGCAAAATCGCTTAGTTTTGAAGGAATTGCGCTTTCGTCGCGTTCGCTTCGCGTAATATCGAAACGCATCACCTGGCCTGCGGTTCCAGAATCCGATTGGTTGGTCAGAACGACCGACGACCCAAGCCGGAATTTCGAGAAATCCACGACGACATCGAACCTCTCGGCCGGTGCGATTCGGATCGTTCGGAGCGGAACCGCCGATTGAAGTAGTCCGCCGTCGCTCCCGATCTGTTCGAACGCGACGCCGACTCGCGGACTCGGTTCAAGAGCCAGTTCGTACCTTCGCGCGTTCGACGCGTTCAAGATTCGAAAACGATACTTTACATTCGCGACTTCCAGGCGCGGCCACGGTGCGCCGTTGACCAGAACTACGTCGCCCAATACTCCGCCCATGTATTCCAATGGCACACCCGGCGGATCGTGGAGCGTGGAATCAAGCGCCGGGTAGAGAAGTGAGCCATCGGCGTCAAAGGAACGGTCGCAAATCAACAACGGAATCTCACGGCTGCCGCGGGGCAGGGGAATCTGCTCTTCCTCCGGATCGCGAATGATATAAAACCCCGCCAATCCGCGCCACACCTGCGGGCCGGTAAAATCCATCCGATGATCGTGATACCACAACGTCGCGGCGCGCTGATCGTTCTGGTAGACATATTCACGCTCTCCAGCGGCGATCTTTGCCATGGGATCGTGCATGTGGGAAGTCTCGAATCCGCCTGACGGCAGGATCAAATCGGTGGGATATCCATCGCTTTCCGGAGCCGTGTGTCCGCCGTGCAAATGATTCACGATCGGTACCGGCAGTGCGTTGCGCAGTCGCAGAGAGACACGCCGCCCGCGCCGCGCTTCAATGGTGGGACCAGGAAAAATCCCCGCGTATCCCCAGATAGTAGTGCTCACTCCTGGCAGAATGCGCGCGCTAGCAGGCTGGACGCTAACGTCATAATAGTCCATGTCGGCATCGGTCCGCGCAGGTTGCAACACCGGCGGAATGGGCAAGGAAGCTTCAAAAGTCTTCGGTAGCGGGATCAAACTTGGAAGCAGTTTCGGTTCAGGCCGCGGGCGAACACAACTTGGAAGCAGCAGGCCCGATGCCGAGAGCAGAAAATCACGGCGCGCGCACTTCATTTCCTGGCCGGTCTCGTAAACTGCGAAATGGTTTGCAAGAGAACAATGCCGAAAGCAATCACGCCGAGCGGAATATGCACGTTCATGAAACGGCCGTAGCCGGTACCGGTCTGCAGTGCTTCCGCGAGAAGAACGAACACGCTACCGATCAGGAGCCACCAGGACCGCGCCGCAAATCCTGCCAAGACGATTTGGACCACGCAAATTCCAAGGATCGACCACGCGGTCCATTCATGAAATTTCACGATTTCGTCGGTGCCTGAAAGAAATTCACCCGCCAAGCCGGCCTGCGTAAGCAGAGCCAGCGTGTGGACGATCAAGACAATTCGCAGGAGCAAACCCGATTGTAACGCGCGAGGAAAAATTGAAGGGCGGCGGAGACCGATTCAACTTTTTCAGGATCTTGTCGAGCGCCATCTGGTGCGCCACTCGGCGCTGGCTCTGATTGCCGTGAAGTCCGGACGCCTCTGGATCCTTCCATCAGTTGAAATCACTCAGTTCCGCCGCCCCGAAAGTAATCCGTTGATTTACCTCCTGGGAAGTCTTCTCTGCTCTTCCCGATTAGATTCTCCATCCGAACCTTACCGGTGTCAAGACACTTTAATGTGCTGCTTTTGTGGATTTAGCAGGCGTCTGCGCCAAATCGCTCACGGCATGAACATTGCGGCGGGTTGAGTGACGCCGTCGTTTATCGCGATCACCGCGTTGTCAAGGATTGGCGGCTAAAATCGATGCTAACAATCGATGCGATTCCCTTAGCCCGACGCGGTCGGCTATAATCCCATCATTAGTGGTTTAGTGCCCTTTTGATCAGAAATGTCGTCAGGCTTACCCGAACGGTGTGGTCAACCATCGTTCTAAGCGCGATTGCTTTCGCGCAGGAGCCCGGACCTGAAAGTAATAGCACACGAAGGCTGGTGATCGACCTGGGCGGCCGGCAATGGCGGATACACCTGACGCCGGGCACCTTGGAAATCGTCGCTACGCTGATCATCGCTGCTGTTCTTGCGGTGGCGCTGGCGTTTGCCCTGATCGCGCGAAGGCGTGCCAAACAAGCCGAGGCCGCCGTTCAAGCTTTAGAACACGAAGTGGCTCAACGTTTTCGCGCCGAGCAGACGGTCCTGGACCTCAACGCGGAATTGGAGCGTGGAAGGGGCGAGGAAAAGTTCCGGGCTTTGCTCGAGTCCGCGCCCGACGCCATGGTCATCGTCAATGCGCAGAGCGAAATCGTGCTGGTAAATTCACAAACGGAAAAACTATTCGGTTATACACGCGAGGAAGTGCTTGGGAAGCCGATCGAAATCCTGGTTCCCCGGCGCTTCCGGGAGCGACATCCCGCGCATCGCGATTCGTACTTTGCCGATCCGCGATTCCGGCCCATGGGCGCCGGCCTGGAGTTGTACGGATTACGGAAAAACGGTGTGGAATTTCCGGTTGAGATCAGCCTGAGTCCGATCCATACGGAAAGAGGGCACGCTGGTCAGCAGCTCGATCCGTGACATCAGCGAGCGCAGGCAGACGGAAGAGAAGCTGCGGAGCATTCAGGCGAAATATACCGCCGAGCTGGCCGCGAGCAACGCACAATTGGCCCTGCAGAATCAGGAGATCGAGGCGGCCAACCGATTGAAGTCCGAATTTCTGACCGGCATGAGCCATGAGTTGCGCACGCCCCTGCATACGATCATCGGCTTCTCCGAGCTTCTGACCGAGGAACTGGAGGGCGACCTTAACGAGAAGCAACATCGATTCGTCGATTACATTCATCGCGACGCGCTGCACCTTCTGGAACTCATCAACGACCTGCTGGATTTGAGCAAGATCGAGGCGGGAAAAGCGGAGTTGCGTCCCGAGTTGTTCGAGTTGGGAGGCGCGGTACAAGACGCTTTGTCCTCGATGCGGGTTCGTGCGGAGGTGAAATCGATCGACGTCCAGGCCGCGTTGGGTCCGGTTCGAGAGGTGAGTGCGGATCGCGTGCGTTTCAAGCAGATCCTGTTCAACCTGCTGAGCAATGCTGTGAAGTTCACACCGAATGGAGGGAGGGTCCAGATCGCGGTCGCGAGCCGGAATGGGATGCTTGAAATTTCAGTCCGGGACAACGGGGTCGGGATTCCCCACGACCTCCAGGCGTCGATTTTCGACAAGTTTTACCAGATCAGCGCGGCCGTCAAAGGCGAGAACGAAGGCACGGGGCTCGGATTGGCGGTGACGAAGGCTTTGGTGGAGCAGCATGGCGGGCAGATTTGGCTCGAAAGCCAGCCTGGCGAAGGAAGCTGCTTCACTTTCTCGATTCCCAATGTTTGCGGGGCGAACGCCGATGTAAGCGTTGCCTAGCGGCGGTCCCGCTTGTCGGTAACCACTTTTCCCTGAAAGATCACGACGCGAACTTTTTCGAGCGCATGAATATCCGTCAATGGATCTCCGTCTAATGCGACGAGGTCTCCTTCCATGCCGGTCGTCAGCCGGCCGAGTTTCGGCAGGCCCAATAAAATCGCGCCTTGGATCGTGCCGGCGGTAAGCGCCTGGCGCGGGGTCATGCCGTACTTCACGTCCGTCACCAGCTCGTCGAGAACGGTCACGCCTCCGGGACTGTAAAACGTGTCGGAGCCGGCCGCCATGGTCACGCCGTTCTTCAATGCGAGTTGAAAGCTCGGGAAATGCAGTTTAGCCAAATTGCGGGCCTTGGTCATCATAACTTCGGGAAGGTGCTGGCGTTCGCCGAAGGTTTGAAAGGTATCGACGACGTTCAGCGTGGGAACCAGCGTCACACCATGCGCTTTGGCGTAATCGACGGCTTCCTGGTTCAGCTCCGAGCCGTGCTCGATGGAATCGACTCCGGCTTGCATCGCTTCCATGATCGACCGCAGATTTTCGGCGTGCGCGGCGACTTTCAGATGATGCATGTGCGCTTCTTCCACTGCGATACGCATCTCGGCCAGCGAGAGATGAGCGTCTCCGGGCGAATCGAGCAGGGACCCAACGCCCCCGGAGGCCGCAAGCTTGATCACTTTCGCTCCGTATTTCACTTGGAGTTGAACGGCGCGTTCGGCGTCCGCAGGTGAGCTGACGAAACCGTTCAACGGAGTGTAGAGATCGTTCAACGGCATGGAATATGGGAGAGCGAATCGGTCGCCGTGGCCTCCCGGGATGGTCAAAGCGTGTCCCGCGGGAACGATGTGCGGACCGGGGATCGTGCCGTCGTCGATAGCGGTCCGCATGGCGACGTCGATAAAGTCGCCGCTGCCCAGGACGCGAAGGGCCGCGACGCCGGATTGCACCGCGTAGCCCACGGCCTGCGCCGCTTTTAGAGCCGAATAGGCCGGAGACGGCGTATCGAGAAAAGGCCCCGTCCACAGATGGCAATGTGCGTCCAGGATGGAAGGCATGACGGTGTAAGCGCTCAGGTCGATGCTGCGCGCGCCAGCCGGCGGCTGTATGTTTGCGCCTGCGGAAGTCACCGTGCCGTCGGTGATGATCAGGGCGCCCGGCGAGATGGGCGCCTGAGTCGCGTCCAGCAGCAAGTGGCCGGCCTTGATGTAGACGACATCTTCAGCGCAGAGCGAGGCGGCGGCCAGCGTGAGCAAAAAAAAGATCCGATTCATGAGACGCATTGTAACCGGAAACCGGCGGGCCGGTATCACGATCATGCCCGACCTGATTCTTGCGATTCGGATGTTCAGAAAGAACCTGGGGTTCAGCCTTGTGGCGACAATTACTTTGGCGCTGGGAGTCGGGGCGAACACGGCGATTTTCAGCGTGGTGAAGGCGGTGCTGCTGAATCAACTTCCGTACCGCGATCCAGACCGCTTGATGGCGATTGCGGAAGCCGATCCGGGAACGGTTCATCCGCTTACGGTGGATTTCACCACGACTTACGATTTGCGCGCGCGCAACCGGTCTTTCGAATCGATGTCGCTCTACCGGGCCTGGCGCAGCGCGCTGATCGGCCAGGGCAATCCGGAACTGATGAACGGCCTGCGAGTGAATTACGACTACTTCGACACGCTCGGCGTGAAGATGCAGTTGGGGCGGACGTTCACCGCCGAAGACGACCGTGCGGATCGATGGAACCACGTTCTGATCATCAGCCATGGACTGTGGACCCGGAATTTCGGGAGGGATCAAAACATCGTGGGCCGTACGGTGCGTCTGAATGAATCGACGTTCACCATCGTCGGCGTGCTGCCGGCCAATTTCAGGCCGGTGCCGCTTGGTCAGTCCGATGATGTTCGGGACATTTTCGCGCCGCTGGGGTATGAGCTGAATCAATCGTCCGCATGCCGGGGATGCCAGCATCTGCGGTTGGTCGCGCGGCTGAAATCCGGTATAGGCGCGCGTGACGCGGGCGCGGAGTTGAATGCCGTGCTGGCTGGAATCGTGCGAGAACACACCGATGCGTATAATTCCGCAATTAGGGTGAACGTCACGCCGCTGCGCGAGGAGGTTTTCGGGCAGGTGCGTACGGCGCTTTGGGTGATGCTGGGCGCGGTGAGCTTCGTGCTTCTGATCGCGTGCGCGAATGTCGCGAATCTGCTGCTGGCGCGCGC
>Ga0209415_10011868_pt1 | contig 14610 bp, 16 predicted proteins | sample PeaSoiSIISIP2007_FD_187696 | JGI IMG/M metagenome (GOLD analysis project Ga0209415, IMG submission 187696) | Peat soil microbial communities from Weissenstadt, Germany - SII-SIP-2007 (SPAdes) (version 2) | ecosystem: Environmental > Terrestrial > Soil > Wetlands > Peat | place: Germany...
CCTTTGCCGCCGATCTGCTGATCCATCGCCACCGCTTTTCCAGCCAGAGTTTCTTCGACGCCCTGCGCCCGGCTTTGCCCGACGACGGCCACCCCGGATCGTGGATTCTGGCCGGACGGGTGCTGAACAGCCTGGGCTTCGCCGCCGAGATCGACGTCAACGACATCGACGCCCAGGCCATCCGCCAGGCTCAGTCCTTCCGCGAATATGCCTGGACCCGCTATTGGAGCCATGATTGGTTCCAGTTCCTGCGCTCGCGCCTGGGGGTCGGCAATCCGCCGGATTTCGTCTTCATCGACCCGCCGCCCGATGATGCCCGCGGTCCCGCTTATGCTCAGGACGCCGCCATCCTGCTCGATACCCTGAACATCCCTTACATGGTCAGCTATCCTGCCGGAGACTGCCAAGACACCATCGACGAAATCGGCCGCACCGGCCTGGAACTGTCGGCCCCGGGCGGAGCGGCAGGGGTTCTGCTGGGCGGTGGCGCCGAAGGGGTTCTGCTGGATTTGCTGGGCGATCTGAAAATTCTGGCCCCCTTGCTGGGCGGAGACTTCCTGACCCGCACGCCAAGGGCATATGACTACAGCATCTAAACCATAAAAAAGGCCGGGCACCCGTGGGTGGCCCGGCCTTTTCCTGTAACCCTGCCCGCGTTTAGTTGCGGCGGTCGCCGAAGAAGCGCAGCAGCAGGATGAACAGATTGATGAAGTCCAGATACAGGGTCAGAGCGCCCATGATGGCGGTCTTGGTGGCGACTTCATGGCCGTTGCCGGCCCAGTACATCTGCTTGATCTTCTGGGTGTCGTAGGCGGTCAAGCCGGCGAACACCAGCACGCCGATTACCGAGATCATGAACTGCAACTGGGTGCTGCCCAGGAAGATGTTCACCACCGAAGCGATGACGATGCCGAACAGCCCCATGATGAGGAAGCTGCCGAAGCCGGTCAGATCCTTCTTGGTGGTATAGCCCCACAGGCTCAAGCTACCGAAGCTGGCCGCCGTGATGAAGAACACCCGAGCCACCGATTCGCCGGTATAGACCAGCAGCACCGGCGCCAGCGAGACGCCCATCAGCGCCGCATAGGCCCAGAACAGGCCCTGGGCCGTGCTGGCCTGCATCCGGTTGATACCCATGGACAGGCCGAACACCATCACCACCGGGGCGATAAGAGCGATCCAGCCCAGGCCAGACAAGGACATGCCACGGGTGCCGACCTGGAAGAACAGCCCCTGCAACGCCTCGGAATTGGCCACCAGCGCGGCGACAATGCCGGTCAGGGCCAGACCCGACGCCATGTAATTGTAAACCCGCAGCATATACTGCCGCAGACCCACATCGTAAGTAGCGGCCTGAGCCTGGGTTTGGCCCCAAGCGCGCCGTCCGGTGTCGAACGCCATATTGTCCTCGCGGTAAAGAGAAACCCTCTTAGCATCAATATGGCACGGAAACCGCTTGAATCAAGCACGCCTCATCCCCATGGCCCGGAAGAACATCCTTGCGGGCGGGGAGACAAACGGGACGATCGGTATTATCTTAATTATTCAGCAGCAAGGAACGCCCCAGCCATGCACAGCTCCCCGCCTGATTCCCCCTCCCTTTTCAAGGCCGCCCAGGCCTCGGCGGACCATTGGGGGTTGGCGGCCAAGGCGCTGATCGACGAGCTGTCGCCGTTTCCCGACGGAGCCAATCTGGGCTTTCTCTATGTGACCCAGGATTTTGCCGACGATCTGTCGTCCATCGTCACCCTGCTGCGGGAAACCACCCCCATCACCCGCTGGTTCGGCGCCGCCGGTTATGGCGTCCTGGGCCCCAAGGGTGAACAGCGGGACGGCCCCGCCATCGTCGCCCTGGTGGGACGGGTCGACGATACCGGAATCCTCCCCCTGGACAGTTTCGATCCCGAAACAAGCGAAGACTTCCGCGCCTCCCACCTGGATTGGCTCGCGGCGCAAAGCACTGTCTGCGGCCTGGTGCACGGCAATCCCCGCGACCTTCAGCTGGTGGAAATGATCAGCGGCCTGTCCGACGCCGCCGACGCCTATCTGATGGGTGGGCTGACCTTCTCTTCCGATTCCCCCGTTCAGGTGGCGCACCGGGCCACCTCGGCAGGCCTGTCGGGCTTGCTGCTGGGCGACGCCGTACCGCTGGCGGCTGGCCTGTCCCAAGGCTGCCACCCCATCGGCCCGCCCCATCTGGTGACCGAGGCGGTGGATAATGTGGTAATGGGCCTGGATGGCCGCCCCGCCTTGGAAGTCCTAAAGGAAGAGGCCGGCGAGGTCATCGCCCGCAATCTGTCCCGCGCCTCGGGCTATATCCATATCGCCTTGCCCCTGGAGGGCTCGGATAATGTCCATGACTACGCCGTGCGCAATCTGCTGGGCATCGACCCCAAGCGCAACTGGCTGGCGGTGGGCGAACGCATGATGTCGGGCGACCGCATGATGTTCGTGCGACGCGACCCCAACGCCGCCCAACAGGACATGGCCCGCATGTTGAACGGCCTGCATCATCGCCTGGACGGCAAGCCGCCCAAGGCCGGGTTATATTTCTGCTGCCAGCAACGGGGCGCCGCCATGTTCGGCAGCGAAGGCCGCGAGATGGAGATGATCCGCGACAGCCTGGGCCATTTCCCCCTGGTCGGGTTCAACGCCTCGGGTGAAATCTGCAACGACCGTCTTTACGCCTATACCGGGGTTCTGGCCCTTTTCTTATAGTTTTGTTCCCCAGCCTCGCCGGGCGAGGCTGGGATTTATATTTGGTCCCTCGCCGGGCGCGGGCATCCGCCCGCTTGGCCGCCGCCTCGCCGGGCGAGGCTGTAGAGAATATGTTGGTCCCTCGCCGGGCGCGGGCATCCGCCCGCTTGGCCGCCGCCTCGCCGGGCGAGGCTGTAGATAATATGTTGGTCCCTCGCCGGGCGCGGGCATCCGCACCCTTGGCCGCCGCCTCGCCGGGCGAGGCTGTAGATAATATGTTGGTCCCTCGCCGGGCGAGGCTGTGGGTTTATATCTCTCTCGTTCAATGCTCGCCGGAAGCCCTATTCCTTGATCAGACTCTTCGCCGCCATTCCCTTGGATGAGGCCACCCGCAGCCAGCTTTCCCGACTGACCGGCGGCTTGCCCGGAGCCCGGTGGAGCCCGCCGGAAAATCTGCATGTCACCTTGCGCTTCGTCGGCGAGGTGGACGAGGCGCAGGCCGAAGCCTTTCATACCGCCTTGGAACAAGTCAGCGCCGCCCCCTTCGAGATGCGGGTCCATGGCTGCGGAACCTTTTCTTCGGGCCACCGAACCCACACCTTGTGGGCCGGCATCGAGGCCAGCGAACCCCTGTTGCGCCTGCAACACCGGGTCGAGGCCGCCGCCCAGCGGGCCGGACTGGAAGCGGAAACCCGCAAATACACGCCCCACATCACCTTGGCCCGATTGTCACGGGAAACTCCGCCCGAACGGCTGGCCGAACTGATGGCCGGCAATAATCTGCTGGATTTCCGCCTTGCCGTGGACCGCTTCACCTTGTTCGTCAGCCATCTCGGCCATGGTGAACCGATCTACGAGCCGTTGGCGGAGTATCCCTTGGCCGACTGATCGGTTATCCTGCCGCCCGCTTATTTTATCATGAGGCCTGCCATGACTCTGTCCGTCGCCATCCAGATGGACCCCATCGAGAGCATCAATATCGACGCTGACAGCACCTTTATGCTGGCGATGGAGGCGCAGGCCCGCGGCCATCGGCTGTTCCATTACCTGCCGCAGAATCTCAGCTTCCGCCAGGGCCGGGTTTCGGCCTGGGCCAAGCCTCTGCAGGTGCGCCGCAAAAAGGACGACCATTTCACCCTGGGCGAGGCAGAAAGCCTGGATCTGTCCAAGGTGGACGTGGTGCTGATGCGGCAAGACCCGCCCTTCGACATGGCCTACATCACCGCCACCCATCTGCTGGAGCATGTGCACCCCAAGACCCTGGTGGTGAACGATCCCGTCCATGTGCGCAACGCCCCGGAAAAGCTGCTGGTCACCCATTTCCCCGACCTGATGCCGCCGACGCTGATCTCTTCGGATCGCCGCGACATCGTGGATTTCCGCACCGAACATCAAGACATCATCCTGAAGCCGCTGTTCGGCAATGGCGGCGCCGGGGTGTTCCATATCGTTCCCGGCGACGAGAACCTGAACTCTCTGCTGGAAATGTTCACCCAGCAATCCCGCGAGCCGGTGATGGTGCAACGCTACGTTCCGGCAGTGCGCCAGGGCGATAAGCGCATCATCTTGGTGGACGGCGTCGCCGTCGGCGCGGTCAACCGGGTGCCGGCCTCGGGCGAGGCACGCTCCAACATGCATGTGGGCGGCCGCCCCGAAAAATCCGCCCTGACCAAGCGCGAGCAGGAAATCTGTGAGGCCATCGGCCCCACCTTGAAGGAACGCGGCCTGATCTTCGTCGGTATCGACGTCATCGGCGACTATCTGACCGAGATCAACGTGACCTCGCCCACCGGCATTCAGGAAATCAACCGCTTCGACGGCGCGCACCTGGAAAAGCTGATCTGGGACGCCATCGAACGGCGGCTTTAGGTCAAGAACCGCCTGTGCTAAGGTGCCGGCGGTTTTTTGACTGCCAACCGATCGGACCTTTCGGATGAAAGTGGATACGATGCGGCGGATCGACCGTTGGGTCGGCATTCCGCTGTGCTTCCTGCTGACGCTGCTGCGCCCCTTTTTCCTGCGCCGGATCGAGGGCGCCAAGCCGCGCCGCATTCTGTTCATCGAATTGTCCGAGATGGGCAGCACCATCCTGGCCGATCCAGCCATGCGCAAGGCCAAGCAGGTGTTCGGGGCCGAGCTGCATTTCCTGATCTTCAAACGCAACGCCCCCAGCCTAGACTTCCTGCGCACCATCCCGGAGGAAAACGTCTTCACCATCCGCGAAGACGGGCTGTTCGTGCTGGCGCTGGATTGCCTGCGCTTCTTCGCCTGGGCTCGCCGCAAGGGCATCGACACCGCCATCGACCTGGAGCTGTTCTCGCGCTTTTCGGCTCTGCTGACCGCCTTGTCGGGGGCCGTTCTGCGGGTGGGCTATCATCGGTTCCATAACGAGGGGCTTTATCGCGGCGAGCTGCTGACCCATCGCGTGGCCTATAACCCCCATATCCATATCGCCAAAAATTTCGTGGCCCTGATCAACGCCCTGGCCTGCCCGGTGGTCGAGACGCCCTATTCCAAGACCTATATCTCGGACGAGGAAATCACCCTGCCGCGCATCATCGCCGGCGAGCGGGAAAGCGAACAGATGCAGGGCCGCATCGCCGCCGTTTACCCAGGCTATGACCCGGCCCGCCACAAAGTGGTGCTGTTCAACCCCAACGCCAGCGAGTTGCTGCCCCAGCGCCGCTGGCCCCAAGGCCATTTCGCCGCCCTGGCCAACATGGTGCTGACCCGCTGGGATAACGTGATCATCCTGATCACCGGCTCGCCCGACGAGGACTTTCAGGCGGAAAAGCTGAAGACCCGCACCGATCATCCGCGCATGATCAATTTCGCCGGCAAGGTCAAGCTGATCGAACTGCCGGTGCTTTACGAAATCGCCGCCCTGATGGTCACCAACGATTCCGGCCCAGGCCATTTCGCCTCCGTAACGGACATGCCGATCATCGCTTTGTTCGGGCCGGAAACCCCGGCTTTGTACGGGCCTTTGGGCAATGCCGAATCCATCACGGCTCAGCTGGCCTGCAGTCCCTGCGTCTCGGCGGCCAATCACCGCAAGACCGCCTGCCACGACCCCTTATGTATGCAGGCCATCCCGCCCGAGCGGGTGATGGACTCTATTGAAGCCGTGCTGGAAACCGGCAACCTGCCGACGGTGCGGCGGTTAGCCTAAGAAGGAACGGCGGCATCTGGGGCATTAACCCTTTTCGCCGCCGATACGGCTGGGGGGCAGGCGCAGGCTGACCACTGTGCCCTGCTGGGGTTGGCTGGCGATGCTCAAGCCGCCGCCATGCAGCTCCATCAGCTGACGGGCCAGAGGCAGGCCCAGACCGGCCCCGGCCTTTTCCGGGCGCACGCTGACGCTGCCTTGATCGCCGGGGCTTGTCACCTGCTCCAAAGCCTCGTCGCTCATGCCGGTGCCGGTATCGGCCACCTTCACCAACAAACCGCCATCGGGCTCCATTTCGGCCATGATGGCGATGCGGCCATTGGCCGGGGTGAATTTGACGGCGTTGGACAACAGATTGAGCAAAACCTGCTTGAAGCGACGGGGGTCCAACTGAACCGGCGGCAGATTGCCCGGAACATTGTTTTGCAGGCTGCATCCACCCTGAACCGCCTGGGTGCGGACCATGGACAACGCTTCCTCGGCCAACAGCGAGATATCGCTGGGCTTTTCCTCCAGCTCCAGGCGCCCGGCCTCGATGCGGGCCAGATCGACCAGATCCTCGATCAGGTCGCTTAAATGCGCCGCCGAATGACCGATATCCCCCACATAGTCGCGGTAGCGTTCATTGCCGATGGGACCGAAATATTCATTCCGCATGACGTCGGCAAAGCCGACGATGCTGTTCAGCGGCGTACGCAGCTGGTGGCTGATATGGGCCAGGAAGTTGGACTTGGCGCGGGTCGAAGCCTCGGCCCGTTCCTTGGCCGCCACCAATTCGGCTGCGGCCCGCTTTTGTTCGGTAACGTCGCGGAAGGCCACCACCGCCCCGGTCACCGCGCCGCCGTCCGAGAAGGACTCGGCCACCGTGGTCAGCACATATTCCACCGGCAGCAGACTACCGTCTTTGCGGCGGAAACCAGCCGCCTGGAAGCGACGCGGCTGCTCATCTCCGACCTTCAAGGTCAAGGCCTCGGCGGGATCGGGGGCCAGCATGATCCTGGCCGATTTCTCGATTAATTCAGTGGCCGACCAGCCCAGTAATTCTTGAGCCGCCGGATTGATGAAGGTGAAACAGCCGTCGCTGTCCAACCCGAACACCCCCTCGCCCAGGCTGTTCAAAATCAAATCATGGCGGCGGCGCAGATCGGCGCTGGCTTTGTCTTGCCCCCGGCGCTCGGTCACGTCGGCTCCGGTGCCGCGATAACCGGCAAACTGCCCCGAGGCGTCCAGCACAGGCTTGCCCGACAGCAGCAGCCAACGCTTTTCGCCTTTCAGCTCCAGCACCAGGGCAACATCGTGGAATGGCCGGCGGGCCCGCATGGCGTCTTCCGGCAGGCCCGCCTGCCCAAATTCGGCGGCGGCGAACAATTGAGCCGGGCTTTTATCCAGCAGCAAGTCGGACGGAAAGCCGGTCAGGTCGACAAAGCGGCGGGAAACATAGCGAAACCGCAGATCGGGGCCGGTTTCCCACAACCAATCCGAAGCCGCCTCGGCGATATCACGGAAACGCTGCTCCGAGGCCCGCAAGGTTTCTTCGGTGCGGGTATGTTCAGCGATTTGCGCCTTCAGTTCGGCGGTGCGACCGTTGATGCGGGCCTCCAGCGCCTCGTTAACCCGGCGCAGGCGGCGATATTGGCGATCCAGAACGCCGCGCAGCACCACCAGCGAACCCAAGACGAAGGCTGCATCCAGCCCAACCGAGATATATTCCCGCCCCGGAACGTTATCCAGGCCCAACTCGACCAGCAGATCGACGCCGGTGAAATAGGCCAGGCTCGCCGCGCCGTAGGTGCCGAGGATGCGCATGGGACTTTGAGGCAAGCGGAACATGGATAGGGCCATCCGGGCGGGTCGCTGAACTGAAGGATCAGTCTAGCATTCCCCCGCCCTTCTGACGAGTCGGCCCTGGATCAGGGTTTTACCACTCCCGACGGCGGTGTGGCGGTGTCGGTCAGCATCCCCATCAGATGGGGCGCTTCGATGCGGGCGGCGCTGGCGATCTCGCCGATGGTCTGATCAGGGGTTGCCTCGATGCCCTCTTCCGCCAGACGGGCCACCAAAAGGTCGGAAGACACGCCCAGCACCGGGGCCAGATTGGACAAAGGCGCCCGCTCCGCCGCCATCATCAGGGCGCGGGCCGGATTTCCACCGGTCGAGGCCGGGGAAAGGCTGAGAAACAACGCCACCGCCAGAACGCTGGCCCCCACCAGAACCTGGGATCGGGGCGCGGCCAGCAGGTTTTTGAAGGCTCGACCGTTGCGGACCAGATGCAAAACCACCGCCGCCACCAGCCCCAGGCCCAGCCATTCATGCACGCCCTTCAGGCCGCCGCCGCCAAAATGGAAGAAGATGGCAAGGCCGCTGCCACCGACGATCAGCATCAAGGCCAGGGAAAGCGGCGTCGCGTAATTACGCAGCAAAGCCGAGGCGGAAAAAGCGGAGGTCTCAGCCTGGTTCATTTTCAGAACCGGCTGGGAGGAGGAGGTCTGGAACATTTGAAAGCCCCTTCAACAGGCAAACTCTATTTGTCTCAGCCTGCGCCCCCTGTGTTTCAGCCGAATAGGCGATTTGGTAACAGAGCGTTTCGCTTAACGGGCCGGGCAAGCTATAGTCCTGCGGGAATTCTCGTGGAACTTCACACTTTGACGATCAGCCGCCTCTGTCCCCACACCAAACCCATCCGCCACGGTGCTCAACCATGATCGCCCGCCTCAACAAATTCACACTCCTCCTGCTTTGTGGGTTGTCGGCCTCACCGGCAGGGGCTGAGACTGCGCTACTCTCGATTCGTGGCCTGGAAATCCGCCAGAATGAATATGCTGTGAGCTTCGCTATTGAAACTTGGGATGTGGAACTACTGGCCATTTGTCGAATTCCCCCAGGCTGGGAAATCGGCGGCGGACGCTCTATTGATGCCTCGGGAACTTTGTTCGGTAGTGCCGGTGGGACTGTTGCTACCGTGGTCCACGGACAGACGGATGGACTTGATGGCTTGTTCCTAGTTAGCCTGCCGAAAGAAGTCCGTTCTGCCGATACTCAGCAAGGCGCAACGATTTATGCAGCAACTCTGAAAGGCAGTTATGGGGTGGAGACCTACGGCTCTGACATCGACCCTGTCAAACGGACCATGTCTTGGGCTAATTTTAGCCTCATGCCTGCAAGCCGTTGTCCCGATCCCAAAATAATCTATCACGCTAGTCAGCCATGATCGCTCGCATCAACACTGTCGCCTTTCAAGGCATCGACGTCCTGCCCATCGACGTGCAGGCGCAGGTGGCCAGTGGCTTGCCCGCCTTCACTTTGGTGGGACTGCCCGACAAGGCGGTGGGGGAAAGCCGCGAGCGGGTGCGGGCGGCGCTGAATGCCCTTGGTCTGGCTTTGCCGGCCAAGCGCATCACCCTCAATCTGGCCCCCGCCGACGTCTTGAAGGAAGGCAGCCATTTCGATCTGCCCATCGCCTGCGCCCTGCTGGTGGCCATGGGAATTTTGCCCGGCGACGAGATGGCGGGCTATGTGGTGCTGGGGGAATTGGGACTGGACGGCACCTTGGCCCCGGTGGCCGGGGTTTTGGCTGCCGCCATCGCCGCCCATGCCGGAGACCGTGGCCTGATCTGCCCCGGCCCGCAAGGCGGAGAAGCCGCCTGGTCGGGTACCGAAGTACTGGCCCCGGCCAATCTTCTGGCTCTGATCAACCATTTCAAAGGCGCCCAGATGCTGGCCCGCCCGATTCCTGAAATGGCGGAGGAAGCCGGACGTTTTCTCGATCTCAAGGACATCAAAGGCCAGGAAACCGCCAAGCGCGCCTTGGAAGTGGCTGCCGCCGGGTCCCACAATCTGCTGATGATCGGCCCGCCGGGATCGGGAAAGTCCATGCTGGCGGCCCGCTTATCGGGCCTGCTGCCTGCTCTGGAGCCCGCCGAGGCGCTGGAAGTCAGCATGATCCATTCGGTGGCCGGAGCCCTGGAGGGCGGACGGCTGCTGCGTCAGCGGCCTTTCCGCGACCCCCATCATTCCGCCTCCGTACCGGCCCTGGTGGGCGGCGGCGTGCGGGCGCGTCCCGGCGAGATTTCCCTGGCCCATAACGGCGTTCTGTTCCTGGACGAGCTGCCCGAGTTCAACCGCGGCGCCCTGGAGGCTTTGCGCCAGCCCCTGGAGACCGGACGGGCCACCGTCGCCCGCGCCAACGCCCATGTCACCTATCCAGCCCGCGTGCAGCTGGTGGCGGCGATGAATCCCTGCAAGTGCGGTTATCTCAGCGATCCGGCCCTGGCCTGCAACAAGGCTCCTAAATGCGGGGCCGATTATCAGTCGCGGATTTCTGGGCCGCTGTTCGACCGTATCGACCTGCATGTGGAGGTGCCGGCGGTCAATCCCAGTGATTTGTCCTTGCCGCCGCCCGCCGAGGGATCAGCCCAGGTGGCCGCCCGCGTCGCCGCCGCCCGCGCCTTGCAGGCGGAACGCTATGCCGGGCTGAGCTTACGCACCAATGCCGAAGCCGACGGCGAGCTGTTGGAACGCATTGCCTCACCCGACGAGGCTGGCCGCGCCCTGTTGACCGAGGCGGCGGAACGAATGCGGCTTTCGGCCCGCGGCTATCACCGGGTCTTGCGGGTGGCCCGCACCCTGGCCGATCTGGAAGGCGGCGGGCCGGTGCGCCGCCTGCATATCGCCGAGGCGCTGAGCTACCGCCGGGTCATCGCCGGACGCAACAGCCTGATGGCCGGATAGATTCCTATCCAAAAGCGTCCTGGCTCCACCCTCTGCGACAAAATACCCACATAGAGGATGTGGGAACATGTCATGCGACATGCGCACCCATATCTTACTGTCATAAAACCTTTCCCTAGTAATCATCCAACCAGCTTCCCAGATAAGCTATGACCTGGGCTGTTCCCTGACATGCCTTTTCCTGTTTATAGGAGGACGTGATGATGCCGTCTTTCCGACGCCCGAGGCTCTCAATGATGCCGACCCGCCACACGGTCCCGCGCCCCGAAGGATGGCAGCCGCGGAAAATCTGGAATTTCAATTCCCCAGACGAACCCAGTCTGACCGAATTGATGTCCGACCCCATTTTCGGCCGCTTGCTGGCCAGCGACGGCGTGCCCCAGGAGCATGTGGAGACTTTGATCAACGAGATGCGCTATAAACTGGCTCATCTTTAAGCTGATCCTGGTCCAACTCCGTGCGCGTCTATCTGGCTGGTCCTGAAGTTTTTCTGCCCAACGCCCTGGAACTGGGTGCGGCCAAGCGAGATATTTGCGCCGAATTCGGCCTGACCGGGGTATTTCCCCTGGATGGCGGCATAGAGCTTGACGGAATGGAGCCGCGCCGCCAGGGGCGCGCCATCTATCAGACCAATATCGACCTGATCCGCTCATGCGATCTGTTGATCGCCAATCTGACGCCCTTTCGCGGGCCTTCGGCGGATGTGGGCACAGCTTTCGAGCTGGGCTTCATGGCGGCGTCAGGCAAGCCGGTGCTGGGCTATTCCAACTCTCCACAATCGTTCCGCAGCCGGACCGAGGCCCATTATGGCGGCATTATCCACCGCCGCCCCGACGGCCAGCTGGCCGGACCCGACGAATGGGCCATCGAGGAATTCGATATGGCCGATAATCTGATGCTGCATGGAGCCTTGCCGGAGGGCGGGCTGTTCCTACATCAGGCCGGGTTGTCGGAACTGCTGAGCGACCTGACCGCCTTTCGTCAGGCGGTCAAAGCGGCGGCGTCCTTCAGCAGCCTGTAAAGCGGCGCGGCCACCACAAAGCCTGCCGCCACAACATCTTTGAGTTCCGCAGACTGAAACAACGGCCCGACCGCTGAGCGGCATTCGGCATAGGGGCTTTTGCGGTCGCACCAGTCGCGCACCAAATCGGGCAGGTCAGACGGCGTACGCGGGCGACGATAGCTATCGCCCTGGAACTCGGCCCCGGCTTGACGCAAAGCACTCAAAGCCTCGGCGAAGGGTTCGGGCTTACGGATGGCGGCGGCGCGCACGGCGGCGACGACGGCAGGCGTCGCGGCATAATAGCCAATGCCCCAGCACCAATCCTCGGCTCCGAACTCCATAAAGAAAACCGGGCGGCTGGTCCAATCCCCCAGATGAGGCTTGAAAGCCAGCCATTGGCGCAGACGATAGGGTGTTTTGTCCTTGGAAAAGCGCGTATCCCGCTGTAGCCGCGACACCGCCCAGCCAAGGGGATTGCAGTCCAACGACGGGTCGATGCCGCCGATGACCGGAGCCAAAGCCTCGACGAGGCGACGCAGGGGTTCGCGCACAAACTCCTGATAATCGGCCTTGTTCTCGGCGAACCAAGCCCGATTGTTGTGAGCCGCCAGGCCTTTCAGAAAGGCCGAAGCTTCCGGCGGAATGCCTTGGAAGCCCCCTCCCATCGCTGCCTCAGTCCTTCGAGATCATGCGGCCCATCTTGCGACCGCCGAACAGGTGGATATGCAGATGGGGCACTTCCTGACCGCCGTCACTGCCGATATTGGCCATCATGCGAAAGCCCGGCTCTTCCAGTCCCAGCTGACGGGCCACGGTGCCCACGGCGCGGAAGAAGCCGGTGACCAGCTCGGGCGCCGCCTCGGCCGAGAAATCCAGTATCGAGACATAAGCAGCCTTGGGGATCACCAGCACATGGATGGGAGCCTGAGGGTTGATGTCGTGGAAGGCCAGGGCGAAGTCGTCCTCATAGACCTTCTTGCAAGGGATTTCGCCGCGCAGGATCTTGGCGAAGACATTGTTGGGATCATAGGTCATGGCCGTTTTGCTCCTGTTCCCTACTTCTTGCGCGAATTCTTCTCGTCGATGCCGGAAATGCCCTGGCGCTTGGCCAGCTCGGCCCACACCTGTTCGGGCTTCACCCCCACCTCGGCCCACAGCACCGACAGGTGGTAAAGCAGGTCGGCGCTTTCCCCCACCACATTTTCCGGGCTTTCGGCCAAAGCGGCGATGACGGTTTCCACCGCTTCCTCGCCGACCTTCTGGGCGATCTTCTTGATGCCTTTGGTGAACAGCTTGGCGGTATAGGACTTTTCGGGGTCGCCCCCCTTGCGTCCGGCCACGGTGGCATAGAGCAGATCGAGAATCTGGCCGTTTTCGTTCGCCATGATGCGCTTTCCCTTTTAAGCCAGACGCACGGGAATACCCGCAGCCGCCATATGAGCCTTGGCCTGGGCGATGGAATATTCGCCGAAATGGAAGATCGAGGCGGCCAGAACCGCCGTGGCGTGGCCTTCCCGGATGCCGTCCACCAGATGATCCAGATTACCGACGCCACCCGAAGCGATCACCGGCACCTTGACCGCATCGGCTACGGCGCGGGTCAAGGGCAGGTTGAAGCCCTGGCGGGTGCCGTCACGATCCATGCTGGTCAGCAGAATTTCGCCGGCACCGTATTCCGTCATGCGCCTGGCCCATTCCACGGCGTCGATGCCGGTGGGGTTGCGCCCGCCATGGGTGAAAATTTCGAACTTGCCGGGAGCCACCTGCTTGGCGTCGATGGCCACCACGATGCACTGGCTGCCGAACTTTTCGGCGGCTTCACGGACAAATTCCGGGCGATGGATGGCTGCCGTATTAATGGAAACCTTGTCGGCGCCGGCCAGCAGCAGCTTGCGGATATCTTCCACCTGACGCACGCCGCCGCCCACGGTCAGCGGCATGAAACACTGCTCGGCGGTGCGGTTCACCACGTCGTAGATGGTGTCGCGGTTATCGACGCTGGCGGTGATGTCGAGGAAGGTCAGCTCGTCGGCGCCGGCCTTGTCATACAGCTTGGCCTGCTCGACGGGATCGCCGGCATCGATCAGATCGACGAAGTTGACACCCTTGACCACACGGCCGTCTTTAACGTCCAGACAGGGAATGATGCGCATTTTGAGCATCGGAAAATTCCTTACGAAGCCAGAACGGCCAGGGCTTCAGCCAGATCGATGCGCCCGTCATAGAGGGCGCGGCCCGAAATCACGCCGGAAATGCCCGAAGCGGCGCGGGCCTTCAAGGCCTTCAGATCATCCAGCGACGAAACCCCGCCCGAAGCAATGACCGGCGTGCCGATGGCCTCGGCCAGGGCGGCGGTGGCTTCCACATTGGGGCCGCCCAGCGCGCCGTCGCGGTCGATGTCGGTGTAAATGATGGCGGCGACGCCGGCATCTTCGAACTTCAGGGCCAGATCAAGGGCGGTGACCTGAGAGGTTTCCGCCCAGCCTTCCACCGCCACATAGCCGCCGCGGGCGTCGATGCCCACTGCCACCTTGCCGGGGAACTGCTTGCAGGCATCCTTGACCAAAGCCGGATTGCGCAGGGCCACGGTGCCCAGAATGACGCGGGCGACGCCACGGTCCAGCCATTGCTCGATGGTGGCCATGTCGCGGATGCCGCCCCCCAACTGCACCGGCACCTTGGCGGCGGCAACGATGGAAGACACCGCATCGGCATTGACCGGCTTGCCGGCGAAAGCGCCGTTCAGGTCCACCACATGAATCCACTGGCAACCGGCGGCGGTAAAGCTGCGGGCCTGGGCGGCGGGGTCGGTGTTGAACACCGTCGCCGCATCCATTTCGCCGCGCACCAGACGCACGCAGGCACCGTCCTTCAGGTCGATGGCGGGATACAGGATCATGTGGCGGCCTTCTTTGGTTTTGGCCCGGAGCAGCCCGGTCAGGGCTTCCAGCGCAGGAAGTTGGTGATGACGGCCAAGCCGGTAGCCTGGCTCTTTTCAGGATGGAACTGCACG
>Ga0209415_10011870_pt1 | contig 14604 bp, 12 predicted proteins | sample PeaSoiSIISIP2007_FD_187696 | JGI IMG/M metagenome (GOLD analysis project Ga0209415, IMG submission 187696) | Peat soil microbial communities from Weissenstadt, Germany - SII-SIP-2007 (SPAdes) (version 2) | ecosystem: Environmental > Terrestrial > Soil > Wetlands > Peat | place: Germany...
CCTGCCGCGCTGGCGCCCGGTTCAGACCGCCTCGAGCAGCTCTTCGGCCGAGCGCCAGACGAACCGTGGAGCCTTGTCAGAGGAGACGCGCGCCGCGCTCGCAAGGTGCCCGACGATCTCCCGCCGCGCCTCCGGGCGGGCCTTGCCCCATGCCCTCGCGATGGCGCCCACCTCGCGCAACACGGCCCGTCGGGCACCGGCATCGGCCAGGGGGCTCGGGCGCGTGGCCGCTTGCTCCTCGCCGTCGATGCGGAGCGCCTCCGCGTCCAGCTTGGTCATCCGGGCTCGCAGCTCCTCTTTCGTCATCAGCTCGTCGGCGAAAGCGTCGAGGTACTTCTCGCGGCGGCGCTGCAGCCGGGCGCGACGGCCGGCGAAATCCGACACTGGGGCGCGCGCCGCCCGCTTCGGCTCGCGCGCGAGCTCCTCTTTGAGCTCGTCCAGCCTGGCCACGACGATCCGACCGGCGTCGGCCTCGACGTCCCGCACGCTCACGTAGGCCGCCCCGCACTTATGCGCGCACTTGTAGTAGTAGCGCCGCGCGTCGCGGGGGCCGGCGTAAACCGCGGACATCTTCGCCCCGCACGTGTCGCACCGGGCGACATCGCGCAGAATCCATGTGCTCGTCTCGGAGGGCGCATCCCTCGGGCCCGGGCCATCGAGCCGACGCCCGTCCAGCGCCGCCTGAGCCCGCGCGAACATTGCCACATCGATGATGGGCGGATGCTTCGACTGGATCCACTGATGCCGCGTGTCCTGAATCTCGCCGAGGTACACGCGGCTGCGGAGGGAGTGGCGGAGCTGATCGCGTCCGAGACCCAGAGCGACGCTGATCTCGGTGAGCGAGTGCCCCGCGATGCACATGCGGAACGCGCGGCGGACGAGCTCGGCCTTGTCCTCCTCGATGACCAGCACGTTCTTCTGGGGCCCCTTGTGCCCCTTGGGGAGCGATCGGCGGTAGCCGAAAGGGGGCAGCCCCTCGACGTAGTAGCCCTGGTCTCGCAGTATCCGGCGCGTGCCCACCATCCGGGCCTTGATGCGCTTGTGCTCTTCTTTTGCGAAAAGAACGCGGAAGTTCAACATCGTGTCGCCCTCCGGCGTCGAGGGATCGCACTGGTCACCCACGGCGTAGAAGGACGCTCCCGCCGAGAGGATCTCGCGGATCGAGCGGTAAGTGAACTCGGGGTCCCTGCTCCAACGATCGATCTTGTCGCACACCACGAGGTCCCCGGCTCGCACCTCGGATTGCAGGGCCCGGATGCGCTCCCGCCGCTCGTTCTTCTCGTGGATGGCGCTCTCGCTCTCCACGTAGAAGGCAGGCGCGGGCATGCCTTGAGCCTTCGCGTACGCCGCGATAACGGCTTGCTGGTCTCGCAGGGACGACCCCTGCCCCTGGAGCTCGGAAGAAACGCGGGCGTAGCCCAAAACACGGCGCGGGCGCATCCGGACAGTGTAAACAATCAGGAGCGAAGAACAAATGTGCACCGCCGTTCACTGAGGCAGAGTTCGAGATCCGCTGGGGCACGGGGATCGACCGGGTGAGCGAGCTGCTGGACCTCGGCGTCGCGCGCGGGCTCGTGGACAAATCGGGGAACCACCTGGCGTTCGCGGGCTCTCCGCTGGGCAATGGTCGGGAGCGGTCGAGGGAGACGCTCGCCGGCAGCGTCGAGCTGCAACATACGCTGACGCAGGCGATCACTGCGTCGGGGCCCGTGCGGCCGGGGAGGCGGGTCGAGGCGGAGGCCTGAGGGCAGGCACCGAGTGCGTGAGGTGCTCGCCGCGCGCGAGCAGCGCGGGGCATCGTTCGTGAATCTACCGCTTCTTTTTCCCCAGCGCCTTCACCATCGCCAGGTCGTCGCGGCCGATCTCACCGGTCAGAAGGAGCACCGCGACGTAACCGGCGGCGACGACCAGCGCGACGGCGGGCGTGACGAGACGTCCGACGCGGGGCAAGACGAACCCCACGCCCACGCACGCCCCGAGCGCGAGCGCGACGCGCGCGACGGTCGCCGGCGGAACGAACGCTCCGGCCCGCCTTCGCACGACCACTCCGGCGACGACCAGGGCCGCGCCGAGCGCCAGGGCCGTCGCCTCCGCCGAGCGCACGAGCTGCGCGTGCCCGAACTCGGCGTTCGGAACGAGCCCGGTGCACGCCCCTGCCACCGTCACGACCGCGCCCAGCGTCACCAGAGCCGCAGTGCGCTCGTGGCCGAGGCTCGTCAGTACCGTGGTGGCGATCCCGAGCATCGCGAATGCGGCCTGCGCCAGCGCCATGATCCGCAGGACGTCGGCGCCGCGCGTGGCGTCCGCGCCGTAGGCGAACGCGAGCATCGACTCGGGCATCGCGACCACGACGCCCACGAGAAGGCCGCAGAAGACCGCCGCCAGCCGCGACCCGCGGGCCACGTACGATCGCACGGCGGCCTCGTTTCGTTCCGCCCGCGCCCGCGCGAGCATCGGGAAGAGGACGAGCGTTATGCTGAAGAGCAGCTGGTAGGGCAGGAACGCGAACGTCTGGCACTCCCGGTAGATGGCCATCCACGACTTGACCGACTCGCGCAGCGCGGCGCCCGCGAGGCCGACCGCCGGCGCGCTCCCTCCCAGGAATCTCCCGAGCAGCGCCATGTCCGCCTGCGTCAGCAGGTTCGTGCAGAGCTGAGCTCCGGCGATCGGGAGGAGCATCGCCAGGTACGCGCGCGTCTCCGGCACGCCCTCCGGCCGCGCCCCCGCCGGGTCCACGGGCCGCCCGAGCCCCGTCGAGCGCGCCGCCAGGGGCACGATGCACGCCGCGGCAGCCACCCAGCCGACCGTGGTTCCAAGGACGCCGGAGAGCCCGTGCGAGACGAAGGCGTAGCCAAGCCCGATGAGCCCGAACGTCCGCATCGTGCCGAACGTGACGTCGAGCGCGGCCTGGCGTCCGAACCGGTTTCGGCCGTTCAGGTACCCGATGAGCGGCGCATAGAGGCCATAGAGCAGCGCGACGCCCGCGAGCACGAGGAGCGGCGCCACCACGTCGCTCGCGCGCTCGAACCGCGCATACGCGGGCGCCGCCAGCGCCATGGCCCCGGCGACTAGCAGCGCCGCCGGCACGTGCACCTTGAGCGCGGCGCGCAGCGCCTCGTCCTCATGCCCGGGCGCCGCGGCCACCACGCGGCTGACGCCCTGCGTCCCGCTCGAGACCAGGACGTTGTTCACCGTGTTCGCGACGACGAGCGCCTGCGCGAGAGCGCCGAAATCAGCGAGGCCGACCACCAGCCGGATGAGCGGCTGCTGCACGAAGCCGATGACGAGGAAGAACACCTTCGCCCCGAGCACGGCGACGCCGCCGCGCCCCGCTGTGCGAGCGGCGTCGTCGGGCGCTCTGCGGTCGGGTGCGGGTTCGGGTTCGGTCAAGAGCGGAAGACGGCGCGGCGGATCGGGGTGCCCGCGCGCTCGGCGCCGATGGTCTCACGAGACACGATCCGATGGTAGGCTCTCGTCCCCGATGCAGGTGCAGCGCTTGAGGAGCGTCGGCGGCTGCGCCGCGCTGTGGTGCGCGGCGATCGCGCCCACGGCCCTCGGGTGGCCGCGGTGCGCGCTGGCCACGCTGTTTCACGTGCCCTGTCCCGGGTGCGGAATGACCCGCGCGATCGCCCTGCTCGCGGCAGGTCGCCTCGACGCGTCCGTTCGCATGAACGCGCTAGCCGTGCCCCTCCTTGCCGCGGGCGCAGCGCTCGCGGCGGCCACGCTGGTCGCAGCCTACCGCCTGGGAACGCCGTTCGAAGTGCACGCCACGCGTCTAGGCCGCGCGGCGATTGCGGGCGTGGCGGTCGCCTACGCCGCCTCGGTCGTCCTGTGGGCACTGAGGTGGTTCGATTGGTTCGGCGGGCCGGTCGTGACAGGGTGAGAGCCTCAGTTCAGGTGCGTCGGATCCAGCCACCGCCCGTCCGGGCTCAGTCCGACCTGCCTGAACCGCGCCTCGTCGTTAGGCAGCGCCGGCAGCACCGGCGGGGTCGTGTCCCTTATCTCGACGCGCACTCCACCCAGCGTGGCGCCGATCTCGACGCTGAGCTCGCGCCCGGGCCTGCCCGGCGCGTGAACGTTCATGAAAGTGGCCGCCTGCTCCCCCTCGCGGAGGCTTCCGTCCTTCAGCCTCTCGCGGAAGTACGTCACCACCGAGTGCAGGGGCGCGAGCCCGCGGGCGTACGCGACGTCGGCGAAGGCCTCCTCCAGGCGAAGGTCGCGCGGCAGCTTCAGACCGAGGGCGACCTGCGTTCCTTCGATGAGCTCGCCCGGCGCCAGGTGATCGACGGGCGGAGCTTCGCTCGTCGCGGCGACCGGCGCCGCCACCGTTCCGGCGGAGTCGGTCTCCGCCGGCGAAGGGTGGCGGCACCCCAGCGCGAGCGGCAGCAGCGCGACGGCGCAGACAGAACCGCGGAGACTCACTCGGTCACCGCGGCCCACGAGCTTATCATGGTCGGTTCGCGCGGCGCTGGAAGCTGAAGCAGCGTCGAAGCCGCCGCGTTCGCCCCCGCGGTCGCGCTTACCTGACCGACGAGCTGGAAGCTGGCGGCCGCGTAGCTGGACGGTGCCGAACGGGTTCCGCCGAAGTAGGGGTCGCTGCCTGACCCGAGCCCTATGCACGCCGTCGTCGCCTGGACCGAGACTCCCGGAACGACCGCTCCAGCCGGCGCCAGAGCACTCGCCGTCAGATCCAACGAAGGCGGCGTGGGGCCGGGCACCACGTTGGCCGCGAACGCGCCTCCTTCGTAAACGTTGGTCGCATCGTAGGGCTTGACGTAGTCGCGACCCCAGAGGAACGCCTTCCCGGCCGTGCACGTCAGGTTCGTGCTCGGTGGCGCCAGGTACGTCGCGAAGTAGAGGGTGCCGTCGAAGACGACCATCGGGCCGGAGACCCGCTCGCCGGGTCCCATCACCCCGGGCTGCGAGGTGAGCTGCGGGGCGGGGGGCGTGAGGGCGGTGTCGTTGGAAGAGGCGAGGTACCAGTTGACGAGGGAGCGAAGGCTGGACACACCGCCCGTCGTCTGGACGGTCTCCTTGAGCGAGTAGAGGAAGTACAGACCGCTGCGCGTGAACTGGTCTTGCGACCCCGACGCCACGGCGAGCACGAGCTCACCGGTCGGGTCGAGGGACGTCACGATCGGGAGCTGGACCGGCTGTCCGTCGGACCACGCGCTCGATGCCGTCTCGACGGTCTTGTTGTAGAGGTCGAAGAACAGCTTGCCCGTCCACTTCGTCGGGTCGGTGCTCGACAGGTCGAACTTCCAGACGGTGCCGTCCTGGTCGGCCATGAACACCTTGGTTCCGTCCGCCCCGACGTCCGGCGGATAGACCGCCGGCGTTCCGGTCATGGGAGAGTCGAGCGGGGTGTCGACGATGCGCCCGGCGGCCCAGAGCGTGTCGTTCGGGTACGGCGCCGTGGTCGTCCCCGTGCCCAGGATGTCGGATTTGCGCATGAAGGTCGCGATGACCTCGCCCGTGTCGAGGCGCGCCACGGTGACCGACCGCCCGACGACCGGATCGCTGGCCAGTCCGTTCGCCCCCCAGCACTGCACGTTCGTGCGATACGCGTACGACCCCACCTGCGACACGTCCCCCCCGGACGCGGTGGCTCGCGCGCACCCCGCGGCTCCGCCGGCGGGGGTCACGGCGGGCGTGTTCCATCCCCCCGGCAAGATCGCGACGCCGACCTCGTGGGGGGTCGGGCTCCCGACGAAGACCGTTGTGATGGCGGGCGTGGCCCCGTGCGCTCCGAAGAGCGGCGCGTTGGTCGACGGCATCGTCGTCAGCTGCCACCTGAACTTGGGGCCCGGCGTGGACGAGCTGACGGGCGTCGTGCTCGACGCGGTCGGCCTCGTGATGTCGACCGCGTAGTAGCCCAGCTGCTGCGGCCCGTAGGCCGCCACGAGCATCGTGCTCCACGGATTCGACGTCGAGCCATTGACGTCCGGCGGCCCCGTCCCCGTCGTGCTCCCCTGGGGCCGGTCCCACACGACGTCCTTGACCACAGGCGATCCGTCGAGCAGAAACTTGTCCGACGCCGGGTAGGACGACAGGATGTTCGGCAGGACGGCGGGAGGCAGCATCGCCCACTGCTCGTTGTTGTTGTTCGTCGAGATGTCCGACCAGAAAGCGTGGAGCAGCCCGTCCGTCGTGGCCGCGTAGACGATCGGCTGCCGGCAGCCCGAGCCGGTGGACGCCGTCGCCGACGTGCACGCCGTGACGCCCGCGCTCGTCGCGAACCCATCGTACGAATCCTCGTGCAGGAGCGACGCGGGCGGCCCGACGACGGTCGGCGTCGCGTGGTACACGCCGCCGAACGCGTTGCCCGCACGCGAGACGAAGGTGAAGTCGTTCCTCGGGGGCGTATAAGATTGGCCGAACGTGAAATCGAGCAGCATCGTGCGGCAATCCGTGTCCGCCAGGTACCGCTGCCCAGCGCCTATTTGACTCGACGTGTACGCGCACGAGCTGGCGCCGGTCGGAAGCTTCAGGGCCGCCGGGGAGACGTTCGTGACCACCGACGAGGCCGTCCCCGCGTACTGCGTGACCCCGGCGTTTCCGAGGCCGTCTCCCCCCGTGGACGACCCGTAGTAGGGTCTGAGCGTCGCCGAGGAGTCGGCCACGGCGCCGCTCGTGGTCGTGGCCTCGATCGCGACGAAGTAGCGCGCCGGGTTGTTCGTGTTGAGGTTGCTCGCGAAGTCGTCGCCCGAGGACGTCGACAGCGGCTGCTGGACCGCCCCCGTGGCGCCGCAGATGTAGCGCGACCGCGTCACGTCGCCCGACCACGGCTCGCCCACGGTGGCGAGGCTGCCCGCGGTGGGGGTCACCGGAGCGGGGGTGAAGTACCCGTAGAAGATCTCCTGATTGGGCGTGTTGGTGCCGGCGGTGTAGGTGACGTTCGTCACCGAGGGCGAGTACGCCGGCACCGTGCGCGTCGTCGTGGCCCTCGCGATCTGCGAGAAGATGGCGCCGAGGGCGGCCTGCAGGTCGTTCGGGTTGTTGGCGAAATACGCGTGGGGCGACGGCGTATTGGGCGGCGCGCCGGCAACCGCGATCTTCTGGAGCTCGCAGCAGGGATAGAGGGCATCCGTCGTGGCGATGCTCGCGCAGTCGGTGGACACGTTGAGCTGCTCGCAGTTGACGACGGTGCCCTGGTCGTTCGCCGCCGACGAAACGGCGAATCCGATGACGTATGTGTAGACGGGGTTCTGTCCCCCGGTCGGGTTCGCGAGCGCGTTCGCGGTCCAGTCGGGCGTGTTGTAGGGACAAGGCGTCGGAGGATTGTTGCTGGCCCCGCACGTGGTGCGCATGTCCTCATTGGGGGCGCCGTCGGTCAGGAGAATGATGAACTGCTTGCGGCAGCCGCCCTTGGTGAGAGAGTCGCCCTTGCCCGAGGTGGGGTTATTGGGGCCGTTGGGGTCGTTCGTGAAGTAGTACTGGGCGTCGGCGAAGAGGCCCGCCATCGGCGTTCCACCGTAGGGGCGCGTCGCGTTGAGCACCGCCTGGATCTGCGCGTTCTGCGCGTCCCGCGTGGCCTGCGTCTCGTCGGTCGGGAAGTAGACCATGCGCCCTTCCCAGGGGGGTGCCGCCGGGTTGCGGGCGCCGAGCTCGAAGATGTCTGGCGTCGTCGGGCTGCCTTGCTGGCAGGCGGTGGAAGGCCAGCCGCTCGCAGGGTTCGCCGCCGAGGACCCGTCCCAGCCCGGGAAGTAGCTCCACATTCCGGTGAACGCCGCGCCTGACCCCGTGGCGAGCACCTGAGGCGGGTTCGCGCCCGTGAAGGACACGCCCGTACCGGCGCTCGGGTCCTGGTCGAAGGTCATGAGCCCGAAGCGGATGAGGTCCTGGTACGTGCCGAGAAGCCCGTCGGGGTTCTGCGCGAAGTTGCACGTGCTGGTGATGCCCGGGGAGGGGGTGTTTGTGACGTTGAGCTGCCCGTAGGGACGGTTGATGATCGCGCCCGCCGGGAAGTCGCTCGCCTTGCCCCCGGAGGCGTAACCGGGGGACTGGCCCACGCCGCCGGTGCCGGAAGCCTGGCCGGGCAAGCTGCCCGGAGCGAAGACGCAGGGCTTGCTGCCGGTCGTCTGCGACGCTCCCGCGGGGGTTGCCGGGTCCATCGCCACGGCGCGGTGGTAGGGGAGGTAGTAGCCGGTGTCGTAGGGCGAGGCGCCGTTGATCGCGTACTCGGTGGCGAACGTGCTGCCCGCCGCGCGCGGCATCGCGATGCAGTGGTAGCCGTTGGCGGGACTCCCCGTCAGCGCTTGCAGCACGTTGTTCCAGCGGTTCGGCGGAGGGAACTGCGCCAGGGGTGAGGCCCTCGTCGCCAGCGTGCACGTCGTGACGGGCGGCGTGCCGTTCGCGACGACGCAGTTCGAAACGTCGCACGCGTTCGCCGCGTTGTCCTCCGGCAGCGTGCCGTCCACCATCCGCTCCATCGAGCCCGAGTTGTCGACGAGCAGGAGCACGTCCGGAAGCGGCGGGTTGAGATCGAACTGCTGCGCGCGGGCGTCCGCGCCGGCAAGGACGAGCGCGACGCCCGACGACGCGGCGGCCAGAGACCGGGCTATTCGCATCCTCATGGTCGCGTTCTCCTCGTCAATGTGGGCACGGTGTGGGTCCGGCCACGATGCGTGCCCGTTGCACCTCGATCCCCTCGTCGCCGTAGGCGGCCTGTCCCGCTACCGAGGGCGTCGTGACCCCGGTCGAGGTCACCGTCACCGTGATGAAGCAGAGGTGCAGGTCCGTCGAGTAACGCGGCGGCGCGCTCGTGAACGTCGGGTCGGTCAGCTCGACGTAGAAGCCGGCCGTGGTTGGCAGCGGGCCGAGGCTGCCCGGGGTGGTGACGGAGGCCTGGTAGGGAGCCGTTCCGCTGTAGGACACCGTCGGCGCGTTCGGCCACTGGCCGATCCTTTGAATGTCGCTCGGCTCCACGCGCGTGCAGGCGCGCGCGAGGTTGTCGCTCGCCGACACCACGGGGACGGCGGGGATCGGGAGGGACTGGCAGGTGGTGCGCGGCTGCAGGAACATCAGGCCGAGGTAGGAGCCCACCTTGGCGCTGTCGACTTCGTGCGCCATCGCGACCACTCCGTATTCGGCCAGGTAGTGCGTCTGGGTGCTCTGCCGCTCGTTGCCGGCCGTCTTCATCTCCGTGGACGCCGCCGCGAGCGCGAAGAGGCCGACCGTCGCGAGAACGGTCATCATCATCGTGACGATGAACATCGCCACGCCGCCTTGCTGGCGGCGACGGGCGGAGCGCCGGCGGGCGAAAAGAAGGGTGTCCATCAGTAGAAGGCCTGCGCCTGGTTCGGGAGGGACACTTCCGTCACGACCGTTCGCGCGCGGGCCCACTGCGGCGGCACGAGGGCGGCCGCGGCGGACGTCGAGGGACACCCGCTCGCGTTGAGGCAGTACTTGTAGAGGAAGGGCGCCCCGGGGGCCGGGATGTTCAGCGACCGGTCCGCCGTCGCCGTCCGCGTCACGATCCGGGCGCGAACGGAGCGGATGCGCTGCGGATCGGGCGTCGCGGGACCCGGGAAGCCCGCTTTCACCACGGCCGCGACGTTCGTGTTGTTCTGGCCGCCGTTCACGTCGAAATCGTAGGTCGTGATCACCGGAACGGTGCCGGTGGTGTCGCCGGTGTCGACGGAGAACGAGAAGTCGAGGTCGACGGCATACTCGGCGACGATCTCGCTCGTCGCCGGGATCACCAGGTTCGTCGTCGGGTCGAGGTACGATCGCATCAGGTCGTACTTGTTGGGATCGGTGGCCGCGACGTTCGTCGGCAGTCCGCTGAGGCCAGCCAGGTCCTGGGCCGGCTCCTGGTCCGTGGTGCTGCTCGGACTGACGATCTCCCAGCGCACGACCATCACGGGGTTGATCCACGCGCGCCCCGCGGCGTTGCCCTGCAGCCCGCCGTTGCCCCCCGTCTGGTTGGCGGTCAGCGGCGTGCCCTGGACGTACACGTACGGTGCGTAGTTGCCGCCGTTGACGATCCCGGCGACCTGCGCGGCGCTCCCCGGGAGATTGCCGCACGTCAAGAGAAACTGCGACCGACCCGTGTCGTCCACGATGCGCACGATGAACTGCTGGTTTGGTACCGGCTGAAAGATGTGCCACATCTCGGCGTCCGCGTTGGGGTCGTTCGCGCCGCCGCTGGCGTTGAGCACGCGAAATATGGCGGGCGACGTCCACGCGAGGTTGATCTGCGTGCACGCGCCTCCCTGGACGCTCGGCTGGATCGACTGGACCTCGAACTGCTCGGAGGTCGTCATGTTGCCCGCGATGTCGATGATCGTCGCCGCGACGCCCGGGTTGACGGCGTTGAGCCCAAGGCCCGTCGCCTTGGCGACGTTGTAGCGGATGCCGGCGAGCTGGTTGATGCCGGGAGCAGCCGTGGCCAGCGCCGTGGAGACGTTCGGCTGACCCGGGGCCGCCGCGATCATCGGATCCATCTGGATGTTGGGCGTGCTCATGAAGCTGGCGCGCTGCAGGTCCGCGCGCAGCCGGTCTACGGCCGTCCTCAGGGCCGCCTCGGCCGCGGAGACACGCACCTCTTCGTTGAACGTGCGGGTCGCCTCCTTCGACAGCCCGGCGATCGCGAGCGCGACGATGAGCCCGGCGACGAGCGACACGGTGAGCTCCACCATGGTGAAGCCCCTGGAGCGCCTCCGGCCGGAGAGCGACGTCATGGCAGCCCGTTCGCCCGGACGACCGTCGTCATGTACAGGCTCTGGTAGAGCTGTGGGCTCGGCAGGGCGGCGGTCGCCACCGACTGCGCGCAGGGATTGGTCGCCCCGGGGTTGATGCCGCGAACCCAGACGACGCGCACGTCGGCGCGGATCAGGTTGTTCCCGGTGTTCGTCGTGTCGGTGAACATGTAAGTCTCCTGCACGTGGACGCAGAAGACCGGCGGCGGAACGGTCGTTCCGCTGGCGTTGGCGATGTCTCGCCCGAGGATGTCGAAGCCGGGGCTTACCGGCGGCGTCTGGTTCGCGTAGGCGGTCGGCAGCTGCCAGCCGCCGGTCGTCGTCGCGTACTGAAGCAGCTGCGCGTTGGCGAAGTTGTTGCCGGCCGCGTTGGCGGGGCTCGGCAGCGTCCACTGCATCGCGTCCCGGCGGATGCGCTCGACCCACATGCGCGCGATCGAGTTGGCCAAGTCGGTCTTGCGCGCGTCCAGGTTCCCCTGCATCGCCGCCTTCTGCATGCTCATGACGGCGGAAGCGCCGATCGCGAGCACCGTCAACGAGAGGAGCACCTCGACGACCGTGTAGCCGCGCGCGACGGGGCGCGAGCCGCAACGGCGAGGGCAGGAGGGAGGAGCCGAGGATACGTGCATGCGGCGGGCTCACAGGTGCGAGAAGATGCGCGCCATGCCGTTGGGAGGCACGACCACGGTGCGGGTGGTGCCGCCGTTCGAGTGCGTGACGTCGATCGCGATCGGGTTCAGCGTGGCGACGCTGAGATTTCCCGTGAACGTCGGGGATGCCTGCGCAGTGTTGGAGGAATAGACGTAAGACCTGCCGAGCGGCGTGTAGCAGACGTACGTGGCGGCCTGGGCAGTCTTCGTGGGGGTGAAGACGTTCGGCTGCGCGACGATGCCGGCGAGCTGCTCGATGGTGCCGTTGAGGTTCACGCCGTCGATCGGCGTCAGCGAGGCGAGCGTCCACGCCGTCGGGTACTTGCAGGTGGCCACCGGCACCTGGGCGCCGGTTCCGCCGGGGTTGGGGGACACCGCCTCGTAGAGCAGGAACGTGCCCCGGTCCGCGGCGCTGGCGGTCATCGCGATGAGCGTCGCCGAGCCGCGGCCGACCGCCCGCGTGCGCGCCTCGCGGAACAGCTGCATGATCGCGCCCGCGTCGTTGTACGTGTCACGCTCGTACGAGGACAATGACAGGCTCGGGATCGCCAGCCCCGCCAGGATCCCGATGATCATCACGACCACCATGAGCTCCAGGAGCGAGAAGCCACGGACCCCGCGCCGCGGCGCACGAAGCCGACGCCGCGCGCGCCCGTCCGGCGACGCACTCACTCCCGACGACATGGATCTCACCACCCGTGGCTTGAGAGCAAGCCGTGTGCCCCTCTCGGGAGGGCCGCATTCTCCCGCCGCCACGAGCATTTAGGAGCGAGCCGAGCCCGCCGGCGCAGCAACGATTTCCACCCCTTGCAAAACGTGCGGACCTGGCAGCGCACGTGGTACGCAGAAGGGGGAGATGGATGAGCGAGCGCGCAGGGTCAGCTTCGCCGCCGTGCTCGTCCCGCTTGCCGTCCTCGCGGACGCGTGCGACAGGCGCGAGGAGGCGCGCGGCGGCAGCGCGCCTCCCCCTCCTCCCGCCACTGCCTCCGCCGCGCGCGACGTGTGCGCCGGGGGCGGCGGGCAGGACACCGACTCGATAAGTTCACCGCTCGTGCCCCGCGCTGCGGGCGGGTACTGCCTCGACCCGCAGGGGGAGCCGAAGACGTACGGAGAGCAGGGGAAGCTGTCGATGGACGAGGTGTGCACGACGGCGTTCGACGGGGAGTGCGAGGTGTACAAGCGTTTCGATCTCGATCGGGTCGTCGTGCTCCGGTACGTCGACGGGACGGGGGGGCCGAACAGCGTCGAGGTCAACCTCTCGCGCTTCAAGACGCCCGACGGCGCGTACGCCATGTTCACCAAGCGCGTCGTGGCGGACGGCGACCCCGCCCGGGCCACGGTCAAGCCGCTGGCTGCGGGGGCGTCCGGGGCCGCGAGCAGCAGCAACGCGTACCTCTGGCGAGGCCGTTACCTCGCGGAGCTCACGTTCGTCACCGAGGACACCAAGATGACGCCCGAGGCGATGGCGCGCGCGAACGAGCAGTCGACGGGCGCCATCGCGAAGGACATCGGCGCCAGGCTGCCGGGGCCCCCTGACCTGCCTCCGGCCGCCGCGGCGCTTCCGACGGCGTCGCGGATCCCCCTCGGGGTGGCGTACTACCCCAAGAACGCGCTCGGTCTGAGCGCGGTCGGTCCGGTCGCCGTAGGGTACTACAGGGACGGCGAGAAGCGCTGGCGCGACGTCGCGATCGTGCGGAGCGACACGGACGGCGCAAAGGAGGTCTTCCGCGCGTTCAAGCTGAAGCCGGGGAGCGTGCCGCTGAAGGCGCTGGGCGACGAGGCCGTTCAGATCACGGTGCAGGAAGCCATGGACCGGGCGAAGGCCGAGTACCTCGTGGCCCGCAAAGGGACGCTCGTCGCCGCCGTCGGCGACGAGGAGCTGGTGCTCGACCCGAAGACTCCGAGCGAAGCCTTGGCGCCGCTTAGGCTCAGCCGCGACGAGAAGCTCGCGAAGCTCGCGGCGTGGCTCAAGTGAGTTGACCCAGCGCGCGCCGCTCGAAGCAGTCGTCCGGCAGCGCGCGCCGCTTGCGGGCGAGGCTCGTGGCGTCGATGAAGCGGGCCGTCACCGGGTCGTGGTAACCGCTCGCGCCCGGCAGGTCGGGGTCGACCGCCCGGTGGTAGCGGACGATTCGAGCCATCATGAGGTCGCGGACCCACTTGCCCACCAGCGAGGCCATGCAGACAAGGAGGTGCTTCGCGTCGGCGTCCCGCACGAACGCGATGCGTCCGACGCCCGGCACCTGATACTCGCTGCGTGCGCGCCCCTCGGCGGCGATCGCGTGCAGCCGGCCGTTCATAGGTCCGAAGGCCGCCGGGTAGCGGTCGAACCCGCCGACCTTGCCGCACGTCGCGATGACGTCGCACCCGGCTCTGCCGCGCGCATCGAGGACGAGCCGCTCCATCGCGTGCAGATCGAGGTGAAAGCGCGTCAGACCCCGCGCGACCCCCTCGTTGAGGCGGCGGGCGCACGTGACGACGCACGTGGCGCGCAGAACCTTCACCCCCTGGTCCTCGAGCTTGCCGAGATCCCGCTCGACCTCGGCAAGCAGCTTCGGCTCGGCGGAGAACGCCTCCCCTTCGGCGCTCCAGCACTGGTCGGTGTGGGCGTCCGGGCATGGCGCGCGAAGCACGTCGGCCGGGTCCAGCGACAGCGCCTTTACGAGCGCATCCGGTCCGTCGAGGTCGGACAGGCCCATGCGCTGCGCGATGGCCCTCGCCCAGGCCTCTCCGAGGGCCGTGTCCCCGTACGACACGAGCGCCTTCGAGTCCCCGAGGCGCTCGCGCATGCCCCCGCGGGGCCGTCGCTCCGCCCGCACGTGCCCTTGCCCGGTCGTGCGCGCCGTCACGGCCGTCACGAGGAGCGGCCCGAGCCGCGGCCCGAGCCCGTTCTCGTCCACCCCGATCCGGACAACCGAGCCCTCGCCCACCGCGCCGGAGTCTATCCGCATTGACGCCCGAGACCGCGGTGCTTAATCTCTCGCCCCCCTCGAGGGACCCGCACTTGCTTCCCCCCCAAGAACCGCAGAGTATCGGTAGTTCAACGACGACCGGAGCTCACGAAGTGAACCGAAGTGGACGGAGTCCAGCCTTTCGCTGGACGGAGTCCACGCAGGTCCACGAGTGCGCTCCACGAAGTGGAGCGCACGAGTGAACAAGGCCACCCTGAAGAAGTTTAGGACGCTCCTCACCGACAAGCGTGACGAGATCCTCAAGAAGGCGAAGCAGACGCTCGAGCAGGACATGGCGCTCGA
>Ga0209415_10011874_pt1 | contig 14601 bp, 12 predicted proteins | sample PeaSoiSIISIP2007_FD_187696 | JGI IMG/M metagenome (GOLD analysis project Ga0209415, IMG submission 187696) | Peat soil microbial communities from Weissenstadt, Germany - SII-SIP-2007 (SPAdes) (version 2) | ecosystem: Environmental > Terrestrial > Soil > Wetlands > Peat | place: Germany...
CGAAGGACTGCTGACCGCCACCGAGGTTACGCGCATCCGCCGAAAGCTGAAACTTTCCCAGAGGCGAGCGGGGGAACTGCTTGGCGGTGGACCGAGAGCTTTCCAAAAATACGAGGCTCAAGCGGTCGCGGTCAGCAAGCCGATGAGCAATCTGCTCCGGGTGCTTGAGCACCACCCGGAAATGCTGGAAGAATTGGGAAAGGTGAAGGATGCGGCAACCGGCTAAATCCCAATGGTTGCCGTTGCGTTAACCATTTTAGCGCGCAACACGACCGAGGCGTCAGATGACCGGAGAAGTGATGGCGATGGCAGTGACAAAAAGCTTCAAGGAAACGGTGCGATCCCGAGCGCAAAGTGACAAAGACTTCCGCGATGCACTGTTCCGCGAAGCTCACCAAACCTTCCGCTCCGGCGAATCTGATCTCGGACAGGCAATTTTGCGCGACTATCTCGACGAGGACGACGTATGAGCCATGACCATCCATCGACCGATCAGGACCGACCAAGAGCATGCGACGGTATTGAGGGAGATCGAAGGCCTGATGCGAGCGACGGTGGGAACGCCGGAAGGCGACCGCCTCGATCTTCTGGTAACGCTGGTCGAAATTTATGAATCGAAGCGCTGGCCGATCGACGCACCGGACCCGAGTGAGGCTGGCGTTTAGCCCCCAGGCGGCTTACATTTTTCCCATGGATAAATTAATGCCAATCTTCGGGCAAGAGGATGAAGAAGCTCGTGATCGTGCCTTTGCGGCGGCGCGCGCCGACCTTGACACAGGTCACGGTATCAACAATGGCCGTGTGTGCGCTTGGCTTAAAGATTTGGCCGCCAGCCGGCAAACACCGCAGCCTTGCGAGTAAGGTGGTCTTGGTCCTGAAATGGGCGCAAGAACATCGCGCCGAATTGATTGAGGATTGGGAGCTATGTGCCCACGCGCAATTTCCGAAGAAGATTCCACCGCTTTCCTGATTCGAACGCGCATGCCCTGGCGGGTCGCGCAGGTCGAGGCCCTGGCCAATTTTCGGCTAAGGGTCCGATTCCTCGACGGCACAGAGGGCACCGTTGATATGAACGGCGTGGTCCATTCCCCTGCGGCAGGCGTTTTCGCCGCCTTATCCGATGCCGACCGCTTTGCACAGCTGTTCGTTGAGCATGGTGCCGTCACATGGCCGGATGTACTCGACTTGGCCCCCGATGCCATGTACCGCGCCATCAAACTGTCCGGTGAATGGGTGCTTTCGTGAAGCCCGACGACCACAGCGGCTCCAGCTTCGACGACTTTCTTGAGGAAGAAGGCATTCTTGACGAGGTTGAACTAGTGGCAATCAAGCGCGTCATCGCTTGGTGGTTGCTGGAACCGATGAACGGCGCTCGGCCCAGCACGGAACCGCCGAAAACGGGAAAGCCTCTCTGACCCCAATTTTCATTCAAATGGTGTAAAAAACCGCGAGAAACTTTTCATGTGAATTTTCCCCCTTGCTTTTGCGGCAATGGAAATAACATCGGAAATGGGAACAAACATATGCATGTCATCACCATTTGAGCGAATCACTCCAACCACTTCGCCATTATCATTCACGACAGGCCCACCACTTTGCCCCTGCCGAATTCCGCCACTGACGAGATATTGCGTTTGTCCATTGTAAATTTTCTTCTGCGAAACCTGAGTTGGCTCACAGCAAAGACCATCACCTTCCTGATAATGAGGGAATCCATATAATTTTACCGGAGTCCCAATTGGAATTTCTGCACCAGAACCACAGGGGAACTCTTTTCGCATTCCCAAGGGATAGGAGACCGGATCCAAAATCGCAATGTCAAGTGCCGGGTCCGCAGCAATGACATCCCTATAATCATAGGTAAAGTGTATATTTTTACACATAAATACCGTTGCTTTTTCAAGCAGGCAATGAAAAGACGTTACCAACCCAATTCCATGCAAGAAAAAGCAGGTTCCTGTTTTAAAAAAGATGTGTCTACTTTCCGTATCATCGTCACAATCTACGGGAATCGGCGTCCCATATTCCTCATAACAGCTACGAATAACAAGTATCGCCTTTTCCACGTCACCGTCAGAAAGGACTATTTTTGAGGCAGGTAATGGTACGTGATAGCCCTCTGGGGCAGCTTTATTAAAACGCCTTGCGAGATTACAATAGACCTGATCCTCCGCCCCCTTTACATGGCGCACATAATTAACCATACCCCTTATTGCGGAGTAAATATCATTAACAGAGCCATTTTTCCGCCATTCGTTGTAAGCTTGTAGTGCGGAATCTGGATTTTTTTTCATTAAATTTATCAACGTAAGAATACGGCGAACGTAATTTCTATCAACATTAATTTTTTGATTGCAAACCAATCCCGTTATTAACTGTTTACTCTCGCGCAAGAGGACCCTTGTCTTCCCAACGTTCAAGGAGAACCCGCAATCAGATACTAATTTTGAAATCTCGTCTGTTGGAACAAAAACAGAGGAAACCAGATCACGACCACAAAAATCACCAATACGCCGAGTCGTCCTTGCTGAAAAAACCATATCATCTGCATATCTAGTATATTGAAAACCACGATCTTTGGCAAAAATACTGAGATTTTTATCCAATGAATAGCCAATTATATTTGATATTATTGGCGAGCTTGGCGCACCTTGGGGAAGACCATCTTCAAAACAACATAGCTGAGCTAGGACGACGGAAACGTTATACGGAAGATTGAAAGGGGCTGCCATGAACATCCCTAATACACGGCCAAAATTTATGGACCCATAGAAATCTGAAATATCTAATTTTATGATTACTTTTTTGTCAATATGGAATTTGGCAAAATCTTTAATTGACAGCCCCCTTCTAAATGAATAGACAAACCTGCTTAATTTATCAGAACATGCATCATATATAGCATTGGCTATTTTTTTCTGCACATACATCAGACCATCTTCTGGAGCGCAAATATTCCGCGTCCCCCCACTTTTCTTATTAAGAAAAAATTTTCGATAACTCTTTTCCTGTTTACGCACATATGCGTAATAAAAAATTTGACGCTTCAGATCGAGGGCAAGCAGCGCCGCCAACTCCTCCAGAGTTTTCACATCGGTTAGCATTGGGAAATCACCCCCTGACTCCTCAACTTTGCAGTGTGCGGGAATTCCGACATACCATGGCCGGCATCCCCTTACGGTGGTATCATTTCAGTGACGTTGCAGTTTTGCAACGCGTGAGGCAGAAGTCAGAGGGTTTCGTCAGGGTGTGACATTTAGGTTGGATAGTCAACGTTGTATGAGGCTACCTATTTGATACTCGCCAAATCACATAACATTAAATTATCTATTTGATACAGCTACTTGACAAAAATTGCCCGAGGATTCCTAATCCTGAACCCCCGGATTCTCCCCCGCCGACCACCCCTCCTTGCATTGCCCAGACGGCGCCCCCAGGTAACAAAGCCCAGCGGCGCCGAAATTGCGCCGCAACGGGACCGTTCGGCATAAGGGGGGGGCAGACGATGGCATCGGGGTCCTGCGGCACATTGAATGACCTGTTGGCTCTGGGCGGTCTGGCCGATCCGGACAACCGGATCGCCATCACCGGGTCCGACCCGATCTTTCCCACCCGGTTCCGCATCGGGAAAGCCGCCGCCCTGGCTTTGGCCGCCCACAGCGGCGCCATCGCCGCTCTCTGGCGGCAGCGTTGGGGGCGTGGGCAAAGCGTCACCATCGATACGGCGGCGGCCGCTTTTTCGCTGGAATCGGTGTTGATGCTGACCCAGCGGGGCTATCCGGTGCCCTATCCCGACGCCACATATCCGCTGACGGCCTTTCATCCCTGCCGGAACGGCCGCAGCATCTTCCTGCATGCCGGCTACCCCTATCTGCGCGACGGTCTTCTGAAATTGCTCGACTGCCCCAACGACAGCGACGCCATCAATGCCGCCACCGCCCAATGGGACGCCTTCGACCTGGAGGCCCGGGTGGCGGCGTTGGGCTTGTGCGGCGGCGTGGCGCGGACGGCGGAGGACTGGGTGGCGACGCCGCAAGGCGCCTGGCTTGCCAGCCGGCCGGTGGTGACCATCACCCGCATCGGCGATGGCGACCCACGGCCGTTCCCGCCGGCGGCGCGACCCTTGTCGGGGGTAAAAGTGCTGGATCTCACCCATGTCCTGGCCGGCCCCACCGCCACCCGGACGCTCGCCGAACAAGGGGCGACGGTGTTGCGCGTACGCCCGCCGGCCCATCCAGTGATCCCCAGCTTCGTCATCGACACCGGACATGGCAAGCTGTCGACGCTGCTCGACGTGAAACGGGCGGCTGACGCCGATCGGCTGTGGGACTTGGCCCGCGAGGCCGACGTCTTCGCCGAAAGCTACCGCCCCGGCGCGCTGGCGGAGTTGGGCTTTTCGCCGGAGGCGCTGGCCGAATGGCGGCCCGGCATCATCACTGTGTCGGTGAGCTGCTATGGCGAGTCCGGTCCCTGGGGCCCCCGTCGCGGCTGGGAGCAACTGGCCCAGTCGGTGACCGGCATGGCGGCGGGCGAAGGCGGCGGATCTCTCGCCGCGCCGCGGTTGAGTCCGGTCTATCCCAACGATTACATCACCGGCTATCTGGGCGCCTTCGGCGTCACCGCGGCGCTGCTGAGACGGGCGGCCCAGGGCGGCAGCTATCATGTGCAGGTCTCGCTCTGCCGGACCGCCATGTGGATCCAATCGCTAGGCCAGGTCCAAAGCGTGCCAAAGACCCCGCTGGTGCCGCCGGAGACCGCCGAGGCGATGACCATCGAACGCGACACCCCTTACGGCCGGCTGCGTTACCTGGGCCCGGTGGCCCGCTTCTCGGAGACCCCGGCCTATTGGGAGCGGCCCAGCGCGCCGATGGCCGCCGACGAAGCCGCCTGGCCGGCCGAGCCGTCGGCGCCGAACGGCCCGCCGGTCCCGGTCAATGCCGGCGTGCCGCATTGACGGTTAGAGACGATCAGTCCTACGGCGGCCCGGGCAGGGACCGAACGCTGTCGCGGACGACCAGCCGGTTGCGGCCGCCGCGCTTGGCCTCGTAAAGGGCCTGGTCGGCGCGGGCCAGGAAGGCGTTCGGGGTGTCGGCCTCCTCCATCTGCGCCACCCCCAGGCTGCAGGTCATGGTGATGGGCTGGCCGTTGGCGGTGAACGGTGTTTCGGCGATTTGCCAGCGGATGCGTTCGCCGACGTCGGCGGCCACCGCCAGCGCGGTATCGGGCAACAGGACGGCGAATTCCTCGCCGCCGATGCGGGCCGGAACGTCGATGGAGCGGATGGCCCCGGCACAGACGGCGGCAAAGGCTTTCAAAGCCTCGTCGCCCGCCGCATGGCCATAGCGGTCGTTGATCTGCTTGAAATGATCGATGTCGAGAACGATCAGGCAGATCTGCCGGTTGGTCCGCATCCCCCGTTCCATCTCCCGGCCCAAACACTCGTTGAAGCCGCGACGGTTGGCCACCCCGGTCAGGACATCGGTGGCGGCATGCTCAAGCGCCAGGGCATGAGCCGCCCAGGCGCTCATGACCATCCGGGCCCCCGCCAGACTGAGGACCAGGAAGGCGACGGCGAAAGCGACATACGGCAAGGCCCCGCCATACCATTGGCTCCACAGGTCCGCCACGCCGATGCCAACCAGCGTGATCAGCGGATAGCCCTCCAACTGTCGATAGGAGAAGATCCGGCGAATGTCGTCGTTGCCGGCGGGCGCCTCATAGGTCCCTTCGGCGGGGTTGGCGGTGATGGTCGCGATGAACCGGTCCGACACCTTGGTTTCGCCGAAGGCGCCGTTGAACGGATGGCGGGCCAACAGGTCGAAGTCGCGGCTGGCGTCGCCCCTGAGGACGACCGTCCCTTGCGGCCCCACGTCAAGCTTGGCGAATTCCCGGTTGAACCAGGACAAGGTGATCGGCGCATAGACGATGCCCTCGAAAAGGCCGTCCCGCTCCAGGCGGACGGCGCAGACGATCACAGCCTTGCCCTTGATGCGGCCGATCAACGGCTTGGAAATGACCAGCCGCGCGCCGGGACGATCGCGGGCCTGCTGGAAATAATCGCGATCGGCCAGATCGAAGGGTCCGCCGGGCGGAAGGTCGTTGCCATAGAGCACCCGGCCGCTCGCCCCGACCACGACGATAGCCTCGACCATCGGCAGTTCGTCCTCGATCTGCCGGAGCAAGGACGCCATGCGCCGGGTCTCGTCGCCGCCTTGGCGCCGTCCGTCGATGATTTCCGCCGCGGCGATTTTCAACCCCATGCGGACGCGATCCAACTGGGCCGCCATCTCGGCCGCCACCAGCATGTTCACGGTTCGCGACTTGGCTTCGGCCTCCCGATGGAGATGTCGAAAATCCGAAGACGCCGACCAGACCAGGACGACGAAGACCGATATGTTGGCGAACACGGTCAGCAGCCAAAGATGCTTGACCCAGCCCCGCCCGCCGCCGAGGGAGCTCGTCTTGTTCTTGTTTTTTATCGGTCCGATGGTCGGCACCCCTTATCGGACGCCGGCAGGGCCGTCATTCCCGTCCCCGGCGCACGAAGAAACCATCATGATTGACCGGCAAACCCACATTTTCCCGATGCCCCGCCTGTCACGAACCCGCCTGAAGGCTATATGGGGGCACGCGTGATCGCGCGAAAGAAAAATCTGGAATGCGACATTCCGACGGAATGTCGGCGCCAACATCAGAAAAGCAGTATTTTTACGACACACCCCAAACCAGCCCATCGCCTTTCCTCTGACCGACGATGAGCGCGAGCCCCTCAATAGTGGCTATTTTCGCCAGATTTACCGTGTTCGCCGAAGGGGGTTGCCAAAATTGCATGACAGGACACAGCCCGAACAGGCGTAATCTTCAGAGAATATATCGTAAATATTCTACATACCCGAGGCTATGATGCATAAATTCCCCGCCGCCGCCTATGTCACGCTCGCCGCTCTCGCCATTGTCACCGTGATCGGCGTCAATCATACGGAAACCGCTTCAACGGGCAGCGCCAGCGTCGCGCAGGCGATGTTCACCGACGAAGTGACCGCCGCCCAGCAGAGTCTCGACGCGAGGCAACTCGCCCATCGCGACACGGAAAGCAAGACGACCGACCTGCAATAGGCCCGAAGAGACGACGCCGGAGGGCGGCGCCGGCGCCTGAAGGCGCTGATGAGGTCTCATCAGCGCCCGTTGGCATAAGCCCCGTCGTCAGCTGACGGCCGGCAACGGCTGGCCTTCCGCGCAACGCTGCCTCTGTTCCCGCCGCCAGGCGAAGAACACCGCGCTCAAGGCGCAAATCGAGGCCACCGACAACCAGGCGCCTGGAATCGCCTTGTCGTTGGTCAGATGGATCAGATAGGTGCAGATGGCCGGGGTGAACCCGCCGAAGAAGGTCTGCGACAGGCTGTAAGCCAGGGAGAAGCCCGAGGTCCGCACGTCCGCCGGCATGATCTCGGTGACATAGACGATCATGCCGCCGTTGTAGGCGGAATAGAGCAGCGACAACCACAATTCGGTCATCAGCAGATGGTTGAAGGACGGCGATCCGGTGAGCAGCACCATCGCCGGATAGGCGGTCAGCAACATCAAACCGGCCGAAGCGATCAGCACCGGCTTCCGGCCGATCTTGTCCGACAGCGCTCCGCCCAAGGGCACGAAAAACAGATTGGACAGGCCGACGCATAAGGTCACCGTCAAACTGTCCATGCTGGACAGCTTCAACACCGAATTGCCGAAGGTCGGCGTGTAGGCGGTGATCATATAGAAAGCGGCGTTGCTCATGGTCACCATGAAAGCGCCCATCAGCACCAAACGCCAGTTGACCGCCACCGAACGGAAAATCTGTCCGGGCGAGGGCCGGTGGACTTTGGTGCGGGCCTGGAATTCCTCGGTCTCCTGCAAGGTCCGGCGCAGCATGAAGAGGAAGGGAATGATCACGCAGCCGATGATCAGCGGCACCCGCCAACCCCAGGCGGCCATATCGCCGGGCGGCAAATAACTGCTCAGCATCATGCCCAAGGTCGCGGCGAAGATCACCGCCACCTGCTGGCTGGCCGACTGCCAGCTGACATAAAAGCCCTTGTGACCGGGCGAGGCGATTTCCGCCAGATAGACGGAGACGCCGCCCAATTCGACACCGGCCGACAGGCCCTGGATCAGCCGGCCGAACACCACGATGACGGGAGCCAGCAATCCGATACTCGCATAGCCGGGAATACAGGCGATGGTCAGGGTGCCGACGGCCATCAAGCCCAGAGTGACGATCAAACCCTTGCGCCGCCCATGATGGTCGATATAGGAGCCCAGGAAGATCGCGCCCAACGGCCGCATGAGGAAGCCGGCGCCGAACGTCATGAAGGTCGCCATCAAGGTGGCGAATTCGCTGTCGCTGGGAAAGAAAGCGCCGCCGATGGACTTGGCGTAATAGCCGAAGACCATGAAATCGTACATCTCAAGGAAGTTGCCGCTTGAGACCTGAAAAACACGCCAAAGCTTCGATTGTTGCGGAACCGCCGCTGTCATTTCCATCCTCCCGCTTATGATCTTTTGGGGAAACCCCTTGGGCCAGACCCTACGCAAGACCCGGGCCATCGCCACCCTGGCCGGAAAAGCACGGGGTTTGGGCGCCTAACACCGGAGACGGAAAGCCGTCTCGGCGGATTTCCGCTTAACTCATATGTGTGTTCAGCGGATTTCCGCCAAGAGGGCGGCTTGCGGCAGCCTGAAAGAGAAGGCGACCACAAAGACGCGAAGGCATGAAGGATTTGGAAGGCGATTGAGGAACTCGCCCCGTTCAACCGGCGGGTTATTGGGGTGGCGATTGAGCTACGTCCTATTTTGGGGGCAGGATTGCCAGCAAAATCATCTAACAAGCTTTTCATATCTTCTTCGCGTCTTCGCGCCTTCGTGGTTCATTAGGAGGCGCGCAATAATTACCGCTACTCTTTCGTCATCCCCGCGCAAGCGGGAATCCAAAAACGGCAGAAACGGGCCCTTGCGCCGCATGGATTCGCGCTTGCGCGGGAATGAACGGGGCAAAAAGGGATAAGGAACGGCGGATGACTCGGCCGCACAGCCGGTGGGTGCACACTCTGACGACCGCCATGGTCGCGCTGGGGATCGGCGCCGTCATCGTCTGGCAGGCGGCGTCGCTGGGGCGCGCCAGCGCCATGGACAGCGCCACCGCCCACGGCTTTCAACGCCTCAAACTCTATTCCAGCACGATCTTGAACGCCCTGGAACGCTACTCCTATCTGCCCTTCATGCTGGCCGAGGACGGCAAGGTCCGCGCGCTGCTGCAAAAGCCGGACGATCCGGCGCGCCGGCGCGCCGTCGACGAATGGCTGGAGGCGGCGAACGCCGCCGCCGGGGCCACCGCCCTTTACATCGAGGACATGACCGGCACGGCGATCGCCGCCAACAACTGGCGGGAGCCCGATACCTATGTCGGCCACAATTACGAATTCCGCCCCTTCTTCAAGGACGCGGTGAGCGGCGGCGTCGGCCGCTGGTTCGGCGTCGGCGTGACCACCCGCATCCCCGGCTATTTCCTGGCCCGCGTGATCAAAGACGGCGCCACCCCGAAAGGGGTCGCCATCGTCAAGGTCGACCTCGAACAATTGCAACGCGAATGGGCCTCGGGCGGTGAAAAGGTGATGGTCACCGATGTCCATAACATCGCCATTCTCACCTCGCAGCCGGCGTGGAAATATGCGGTTCTCGGCAGCCTGGACGACGCGGCGCGGGCGACGCTGGACGCCACCCAGCAATATGCCGATATCGCGCTTCGTTCGCTCAAGGTGGTCGAAAGCCGCGATATCGAAAAGGATGTCCATGTCCTGACCTTGGAGATCGACGGCGGCCGGCGCACCTATCTGGTGCAATCGGCGGCGATTCCCGACGACTCCTGGACCATCCACTATCTGACCGACATGGACGAGATTCTGGCCGGCAGCCGCAATGCGGCGATCATCGCGGCCTTCGGATGGGTCATCGTCGTCCTGTCCTGGCTGTTCCTGCGCCAACGATTCTTGCGAATCGTCGCCCAGTCCAAAGCCCGCGAAGAGGTCGCCCTGACGCTGCGCAAGGCGCGCGACGAGTTGGAGGTCACCGTCGCCGAGCGCACGGCCGATTTGCAGGAAGAAATCGCCGAACGCCTGCGCGCCGAGACGGACCTGCGGGATGCGCAGGCGGAACTTTTGCACACGGGGAAAATGGCCGCCTTGGGCCAGATGTCGGCGACGGTGGCCCATGAACTCAGCCAACCCCTGACCGCCATTCAGACCTATCTGGCCAGCGCGCGCGTCTTCGCCCAACGCGGCGACCTCGGCCAGGTGTTTCGCAATCTGGGCCTGATCGACGACTTGAACCAACGCATGGTCCATATCGCCAGCCATCTCAAGACCTTCTCGCGCAAGGGCGGCAACCGGCGGCAGCCGGTGTTTCTGTCGCGGGTGGCCGATCGCGCCATGATGCTGCTGGAGGCGCGGGCGCAGAGCGAAAAAATCGCCATCGCCCGCGCCATCCCGCCGGACGCCTGCGTCCAGGGCGACGAGATCAGGCTCGAACAGGTCATCGTCAATCTGTTCGGCAACGCGCTCGACGCCATGAAGAGCACGCCGGTCAAACGTCTGTCGATCACGGTCACGGCGGAAAATGCGCAATGGGTCATCACCGTGGCGGACAGCGGCCCCGGCATCGCGCCGGAGCATGCCAAGCATCTGTTCGACCCCTTCTTCACCACCAAGGAGGTCGGCGAGGGACTGGGGATCGGGTTGTCGCTCTCGGAAGGCATCATCCGCGAGATCGGCGGGACGATGCGCGCGGAAAACGGACCGAACGGCGGCGCCCGCTTCATCATCACATTGCCGGCGCATGACATCGGCGCCGAGGGGAAGGAAGCCTACGAATGACGGATGATCGCCCGCTGGTTTTGTTTGTCGACGACGAACAGCCGGTTCGCGCCTCGGTGGAACAATGGCTGGGGCTGGCCGGCTTTCATGTCGTCCCCTTCGACGACGCCAAGCGCGCGCTGGACGTCATGCGCCCGGACTTTCCCGGCGTCCTGCTCTCCGACGTCAAGATGCCGGGCATGGACGGACTGGAACTGCTGCGGCAAGCCCAGGGCCGGGACGCCGATCTGCCGGTCATCCTGCTGACCGGCCACGGCGACATCGCCATGGCGGTGGAAGCCATGCGTCTCGGCGCCTATGATTTTCTGGAAAAGCCCTTCGTGCCCGAACGGTTGAGCGAATCGGTCCGCCGCGCCTGCGAAAAACGCCGGCTGATCATGGAAAACCGGCAGTTGCGCCGCCAGGTGGTGAGCGACACCGGCATCGCCTCGCGGCTGCTCGGCACCTCGCCGGCGATCGAGGCGCTCCGGCGCGAGATCACCGAGCTCGCCGCCGCCGACGTCAATGTCGTCATCATCGGCGAAACCGGCACCGGCAAGGAAATGGTCGCCCGCTGCCTGCATGATTTCGGCCCCCGGGCCAAGCACGCCTTCGTCGCCATCAATTGCGCCGCGGTTCCCGAGACGATGTTCGAGGGCGAGTTTTTCGGCTATGAGGCCGGCGCCTTCACCGGCGCCGCCAGCCGGCGGATCGGCAAGCTGGAATATGCCCATCACGGCAGCTTGTTTCTCGACGAAATCGAAAGCATGCCCCTGGTGCTCCAGGCCAAGGTCTTGCGCTCCTTGCAGGAAAAGGTGGTCGAACGGTTGGGGTCGCATCAAAGCGTTCCCGCCGACGCCCGCATCGTCTCGGCGGCCAAGGCCGATCTGGCGGTGGCGGTGCGCGGCGGCAGCTTCCGCGAAGACCTCTATTACCGTCTGAATGTCGCCGAACTGATCGTGCCGCCTTTGCGCGAACGCCGCGGCGACATCCCGCTGTTGTTCGAATTCTTCTCGACCGAGGCGGCGCGGCGGCATGGCCGCGAGACGCGCCCCCTGGCCTCCGCCGACATCGCCGCGCTGATGGCCCATGACTGGCCGGGCAATGTCCGCGAACTGAAAAATGCCGCCGAACGGCACGCCTTGGGCCTGGGCAACCGCACGGCGCCCACCGACAGCCGCCCGCCGGCCTCGCCCTCGGCCCTGCCGTTGGCGGCGCAAGTGGCCGGGTTCGAACGCCAGGCCATCGAAGCGGCCTTCGAAGCCCACGGCGGCGACGTGCAGGCGGTCGTCGACCTGCTCGACATCCCGCGGCGCACGCTGAACGAAAAAATGGCCCGCTACGGCATCGACCGGCGGCGATTCTTACGGGAATAGCCTCGTCATCACTCCAAAGCCAAAGCGCCGCCGAGGACGTCGAGGAGTTCGTCGGTGATTTCTTCCTGGCGCATGACCTGCTCCTGGGCGCGCAGATCGTCCAGCTTGCGGTCGATATTGTCGGCGGCGGTGGTCATGGCGCGCAGCCGCGCGGCATTTTCGGCGGCCAGGGATTCGGTGGCGGCGCGCACCAGATCGGCCAGCAGATATTCCTCGACCAAGCCGCTCAGCAAGTCGGCCGGCGGCAGATGGTGCAGCGGCGCGACACGGGTGGGGGAAACCCGGAAGCGGGAAAAATCGGGCGGCAGCAGCGGGGCGCGGACGACCTGCCAGCGCCCGCCCGCCTCCAACTGACCGAACATGACGTCGAGCCGGGAAAACTGGCCATCCAGGACGCGGCGGCCCAGTTCGGCGGCGACCCGACGCGCCAGCAGCGGAACGCCGGCGACATGCGGGGCCATCGGCATCGTCCAGGCCGGTGTGTGGCCCAGTTCGGCCAGAGTGCGGGCGCCACGGCTGCCGACCACCAGCAACGGCCCGCCGCCCGCCGCGACAACCGCCGCCTGGGCCAGGGACTCGGCATAGCCGCCGACGAACCCATGCTCGGCGGAGAGCAACAGCAAGGCCGGCCGGGTGCCGGCGGCGGCCGGCGGCGCCACGTCGGTCAAGAGCAAGGCCTGGGACAAGGCGGCGGCGATGATGTCGGCGTAGCGCCGGGCGCCGTCCAGCAGATCGGCGGCCTGCTGCATGCGCACGGCCGCCAGCGAGCGCATGGCGGTCACCACCTCGCGCAACTGGGCGATACTGTCGATACGGGCGCGAATCAGGCCGAGCCGTTCCATAGCGTCTCCACAAAGGCCTTGAGCTCCGTCAGCAAAACCGCGCGGTCGTCATCGCCCAAGGCGCCGGCGGCCTGGATCCGTCCGGCGATCTCAGGGCACCGATCGGCCAGCCGGGCGGCCAGTCCATCCTTGAGCACCTCCACCGCCTCGGCCGGCAAGGGGTCGAGCAGTCCTTCGCCCAACGCCAGCAGACCGGCCGTCTGTTCGGCCAGCGAGCGGGTCCGGCTGTTGGTCTGAATCAACAGGGAGCGGATTCGCCGTCCATGCTCGACCAGACGCCGGGTCCGCTCGTCGGCCATGCCGCCGAAACGGGTGAACACCTCCAGTTCGAGAAATTGCGCGTAATCCAGGCGCAAGGACGCCGCCAACGCCTTCAGGGCCGGCGCCTGGGCCTTGCCGCCGACGCGCGACACCGACAGACCGACATCCACCGCCGGCTTCTGACCCTCGTAGAACAGCTTGGGGTCGAGAATGATCTGACCGTCGGTGATCGAGATCAGATTGGTCGGGATATAGGCGGTGAGATTGCCGCCCTGGGTCTCGGCGATCGGCAGGATGGTCAGCGAGCCGCCGCCCCGTTCGGGCGCCAGATGGGCGCCGCGTTCGAGAAGGCGGGAATGGGCATAGAACACGTCGCCCGGATAAGCCTCGCGGCCGGGCGGACGGCGCAGCAGCAGCGAGACTTCGCGATGAATGGCGGCGTGACGGGTCAGATCGTCCAGCACCAGCAGCACGTCGCCGCCGCGTTCGCTGAAATATTCGGCCATGCTGCAGGCGGCATAGGGCGCCAGCCAGGCGAGGCCGGGCGGTCCCGAGGCTTCGGCCATCACGACGATGGTGCGCGCCTTGGGACCGAAGCGGGTGATGGTGTCGATGACGCGGGCCACCGTCGAGGTCTTCTGGCCGATGGCGGCATAGACGCAGACGACGTCGCTGTCCTTCTGATTGATGATGGCGTCGGTGGCGATGGCGGTCTTGCCGGTCTTGCGATCGCCGATGATCAGCTCGCGCTGGCCCCGGCCGATCGGCAGCATGGCGTCGATCACCGTGATGCCGGTGGCCAGCGGCCGGTTGACCAGATCGCGATCGACGATGCCCGGCGCCGGTTTTTCCACCGGCTGGCTTTCGGCACAGACCGGCGCCGGACCGCCATCCAACGGCCGCCCCAGGGGATCGACCACGCGGCCGAGCAAGGCCTCGCCGACCGGCACCCGCACCACGGCGCCGGTTCGCTCCACCGTCGAGCCGGCATCGATGCCATCCCATGGCGACAGCAGAACGGCGCCGATCATCGCCGGCTCCAGCGTCACCGCCATCCCCAGCGCGCCATTGGCGAAGCGCAGCACCTCGTCGGCCTTCACCCGCGGCAGCCCGCGCACGCCGGCCACGCCGTCGCCGATGTGATCGACAGTCCCCACTTCGCGCAACTCCGGGTCCAGCCGAGCCGTCTCGGCGGCCGCCCGCGCTCGCTCCGCCCAGCGGGCGAGATCGTCAGTC
>Ga0209415_10011875_pt1 | contig 14600 bp, 13 predicted proteins | sample PeaSoiSIISIP2007_FD_187696 | JGI IMG/M metagenome (GOLD analysis project Ga0209415, IMG submission 187696) | Peat soil microbial communities from Weissenstadt, Germany - SII-SIP-2007 (SPAdes) (version 2) | ecosystem: Environmental > Terrestrial > Soil > Wetlands > Peat | place: Germany...
TGGAGACGGGGAGGATCGAACTCCCGACCTCTTGCATGCCATGCAAGCGCTCTCCCAGCTGAGCTACGTCCCCGGGGACGCCCATGGTACCGCTCCGCCGCGACCGGGTGGTCCAGGCCGGGCGGCCGCGCGAAATGCCGAGCCCCTGGGCAGACCTCGTCGGGATTGCAATCATTCCCCTGAGCGCGCGAGCCGACTATGATCGACCTGAGCGCGGCAGCCGGGCCGGCTGGCAGGTCCAGATGACACGGCCGTGGGCGTCTGATGGGATGAGGTGTGTGCAATGGCGATTACCTCGGACGAGGACGGGGGTCTGGCGCCGGCCGGGGGCGGGCGAAGGGGAGCGCCGGCAGTCCCCGCCGAGAGCGACTCGCCGGTGGTGCGCGCCGGGGAGCGTCTGGTGCGGCGCATCGAGACGCTCGTTCAGGAGATCGCCCGTCTGCGCGCCGACAATGACGAGCTGCGACGCCAGGTCCGCGAGGCGGTGGCGATGTTCGAGCGCGCCGCGACGGTGGTCGGCGAGCCGCGGCCGCGACGCCGCGGGCCGGCGGTCGACGCCCCCTCGCCGGCGGCGGCGCGGCGGAAGCGGCCCCGGGGCCGCGCCGCAAAGGGTCGGGCGACCCCACCGGAGGTCACCACCGAGGTGGTGCGTGCCGTCATCGCCAAGCTCGGCCAGGGCACCGCCGCCGAGATCGCCTCCGAGATCACCAGGGCGGGCGTGAAGGTCTCCGGCCGCGCCGTCCGTTTCCTCGCCGAGCGGGCCGGTGCCGAGACCTTCCGGGGCGACGACGGTCAGCGCCGCTACCGCCTCCACACCGGCTGATCCCGGACCCGGAGCGGTGCCCACTGCCGCCCCCGCTGCCGGGCCGCGGTCGCGGCCCGGCCCCCGGCTCCCCGAGCTGCTCCTGGTCCACGGTGACGACCGCCACCGGGTCGACGAGGCGGTCCGCGGCTGGAGGCGCCAGGCCGCGGACGCCGAGCTGGGTGTCGAGGTCGTCGACGCGCCGGCTCCGCTCGATCGGATCCGCTCCTGTCTTGCCGAGGTCCCGCTGATCGACCCGCGCCGCTATCTGCTGATCCGCGACCCGCCTCAGCTGACCGGCGGCCGCCGCTCCGGTGAGGCCGGGCGAGCCCTGGCCGCGGCGCTCGAGCTGCGGGCGCCGAGCACCTCGGTCTGCCTGGCGAGCCATGTGCCGGTGCCGCCCAGTCATCCGGTGGCGGCGGCGGTGACGCGGCTCGGCGGAGAGACCCGCGCCTTCACCCTCCTGCGCGGCCGCGAGGTGCGGGTGTGGGCGGAACGCGCGGCGGCGGATCGCGGGCTGCGGCTCGCCCCAGGCGGCCTCGACCACCTGCTGAGGGTGGCCGGCTCCGACCTGGGCGTGGTCGCCGCCGAGCTGGACAAGCTCGCCGCCTTCGCCGGCGGCGGACCCGTCGACCTGGAGACGGCGCGGCGGGTGGTCGGGGGCGCCGAGGCGGTCGAGGTCTGGGGCGTCCTGGAGCGGCTTCTCGGCGCCCAGCCGGGCCGGGGCGCCGCGACCGCCCTCGATCTCGTGGACGAGGGACGCTCGACCCAGCATCTCATCGCCACCCTCGCCGGTCAGCTGAGCGAGCTGCGCCGCGCCCAGTTCCTGCTCGCCGAGGGGGGGTCAGCCGCTCGCCTGGCCGGCCAGCTGCACATCCCGGAGTGGCGCGCCGACCGGCTGGCCCGCCAGGCCCGGGCGATCTCGGCCGAGGTGGTCGAGGACTGGCTGCACCAGCTCCAGGCGATCGACGTCGCGATCAAGGCCGGTGAGACGGACGACCGACAGGCCATGGGTCGCTTCAGCCTCGGCGCCGCGCGAGCGGTCGCCCGAGGCCGGGCCGGCTGAGGGGAGCCCGCCCTCCGGCGCGGCTAGGAGTCGTTCTTGCTGCGGCGAGCGGCCGGCTTCGGCGCGGTCCCAGGCTTTGCGACAGCGGCCGGCTTGCCGGTGGCGCCGGGCTTGGCCGTGGCCGGCTTCCTGGCGGCCGCCTTGGCGGCCGTGGCGGGCGCCGCGGCGTCGGCCGTCTCCACGTGGCCGGAGGCCGCCGTCACCCTGGTCGTCCTCCCCTTCGCCCCGCCGGTGGCAGCGGCGCGAGTGACCGCCTTCTCCTCCTCGCTGCCGCCCATGCGGGTCAGCTTCGCTGCCATCGCCATGATCCGGGACTTCCGCCGCGCCGCGTTGTTGCGGTGAAGGATCCCCTTCTCGGCAGCCTTGTCCAGGGCCTTGACGGCGGCGCGGAGCTCCTCCTCGATCCCGCCGACCTCGCCGCTCACCAGGGAGCGGCGCACCCGGCCGATCCGGGTGCGGACGGCAGAGCGGACGATGCGGTTGCGGATGCGCTTGCGCTCGCTGGAGCGGATGCGCTTCCGGGCGGAGCGAGAGTTGGCCACGTTGACACCTGTTGATTCTTGTCGGCAAGCTGGGCGCGTCCCCCCGACGAACGCCCGGGAGCCTGGAGTATAGCAACCGCCCACCGGCGCAGCCGGGCCACGCACATCGAGCGCGGCCGGCGGGGCCGGCACCCCGGAGGGCAATGGAGACAGGGACTGGCGCGGCTCGGACCGAGGCGGAGGCCCGCCGGTGATCTTCCAGCCGGCCTACGCGAAGCTCAACCTCGCCCTGAGCGTGGTTGGACGGCGGCCGGACGGGCGTCACGACCTGCGTTCGGTGGTTGTCCGTCTCGATTGGCACGACCTGGTCGGGGTCCGGCTGATGCCGGCGGAGGGGCACGCCGACATCCGGCTGGACGTCTCCGGCCCGGCGGCGGCCGAGGTCTCGGCCGCGGACAACCTCGTCCTACGCGCCGCCCGGGCGGTTCTCCACCACCACCCCGGGAGTGCCGTCCGCCTCTGCCTGGAGAAGCGCCTGCCCGTGGCCGCCGGCCTCGGGGGCGGCTCCGCCGACGCCGCGGCCGTGCTCCTGCTGCTCGGGGGTCCGGGTGTCATCGGTTGGGATCCGGACTGGCTCCGGCTCGCTGACGCGCTGGGGAGCGACGTTCCGGCCTGCCTGGCGGGCGGCGGCCTGCTGGTGGGCGGGGCCGGCGAGCGGCTGGAACCGCTGAGCCATCCGCCTCTCCACCTCGCCGTGGCGGTCGCCGGGCGCAGCGGGACGGCCTCGACGTTCGCGGCGCTGACACCCGCGGAGTGGCGCGGCGCCGACCGCCCCGAAGCCCTGGCCCGCCTGCTGGCGAATGGGCGGCCCGCGCCGCCGGAGCTGTGCGGCTCGGACCTCGAGGCAGCGGCCTGCCGTGCCCACCCGGAGCTCGCGGGCGAGATCGCCCGTCTCCGAGCCGGCGTGCCGGGAACGCGCTGGCATCTCACCGGGAGTGGCGGGGCCGTCTTCGCCCTGGCGGCGACGCCGGTCGAGGCGGAGTCCCTCGCCGCGGCCGCCCGCGACCTGGGCATGCCGGCCCGGGCCTGCCGCACCGTGGACGGAAACACGCCCCCGGCCGCCCTTCGAGGTGGCGCCGGCGGATGACGGCGGCCGCGGACGCCGCGGCCGCGGTGCCGGCGCTACCCGGTGACCGCCTCCTCCACGACCGGGGCGGGCGGCTCCGCGACCGGATCGGTGAGCTCCTCGGCGGGGCCGGCCAGCTGAGCCCGCACCGCTCCCCAGAGCAGGAAGGCGGCCGCGATGCCGGCTCCGCAGACGGCGAGCGTGGCGATGGCGTTGGCGATCCGCTCGGCCTCGGAGGCCCACAGCTGGGCGGGGGCCACCTCGGCGGGGTTGTTGTAGACGATGAAGTTGCCGATCGCGCAGCCGACGGCAGCGCAGGCCATGACGGCGAGCATGACGGCCGCGCTCACGGCGTGGGACCGCGTCCGCAGCAGCCGGCGGACGTCGGCATCCCCGTCCGGACGCCGCAGCATCCACCAGGCGATGGCGACGGCCGCGATCGGGAGGAGGGCGTAGTAGGGGGCGGCCCAATCCGTCGCCAGGAGCAGCGTGTAGGCCTTGACGCTCGCCGTGGGTATCTGCCCGCCGACCTCCTCGATGATCGCCGCGACGACGTATCCAACGGCTATCAGGAAGGCGGCGGCGACGAAGGTCACCGCCAGGACGTCCCCCACTCCCCAGCTCCGGCCTGCCGCCTCGACGGCGCTGACCTCTCTCTCGTCCGGATCGTTGTCCACGGCAGGCGCTCCTCTGGCGGCCCCGGCGGTATTCGGGCCCATGTTCACAGAAAGGCGGGTCCACCGGTTGGATGGGCTCGGTCACCCCTCCCGTACAATCCGGCTTCGTGGCCGCGGCGCACACCGCTCTCCCCCTGGCGACCCGGGTCTGTGCCCACCGTCCCTCCGGGCGTGAGGCGCGATCCCCCCTGGCCCCAGGTCTGATCAGCCGATGACGCTCCGCCGCCCCGCTGACCAGGACATCGTCGTGGTGGGGGCCACCGGTGACCTCGCCGCCCGCAAGCTCCTGCCCGCGCTGTACAACCTCGAGATCGAGGGTCTGCTCCCCGAGCGTGGAGATGTGATCGGGGTGGCCCCGATGGATTGGGACGACGAGAGGTTCCGGTCCCATGCGGAGGAGGCGATCCGGAGCTTCTCCCGCAGCCGGCTCGAGCCGCGCCGCTTCGCGGCGTTCGCGGCGCGCCTCCGGTTCGTGCCGATCGGGCCCGACGGGAACCTCGGGCCGCTCAGGGCCGCCGCCGGACGGCCCGAACGGCTCCTCTACCTCGCGGTGCCGGCCTCGGCCTTCACGAGCCTGGCCAGGGCGCTCGGCGCCGCCGGGCTGGCGGCGGGCACCAAGCTCGTCATCGAGAAGCCGTTCGGCCACGATGTGGACTCCGCCACGCGACTCAATGCTGCCCTCCACGAGATCCTCCCCGAGGAGCGCATCTACCGGATCGACCACTACCTGGGCAAGGAGACGGTCCAGAACCTCCTCGTCTTCCGCTTCGGCAACTCCGTCTTCGAACGGGTGTGGAACCGGGACGCGATCTCCCGGGTCGAGATCACCGTGGCCGAATCCCTCGGAGTCGAGCATCGGGGCGCCTTCTACGAGGAGACCGGTGCGATCCGGGACATCGTCCAGAACCACATGTTCCAGCTCCTCGCGGTCACCGCGATGGAGCCGCCCATCTCGTTTGCCGCCGAGGCCATCCGCAATGAGAAGGTCAAGGTCCTGGACGCCCTCCACCCGGTCGCCCCCGGTGACGTGGTCCGGGGCCAGTACGCCGCGGGCAGCGTCGACGGAGAGGCGGTGCCCGGCTACCGCGCTGAGGAGGGTGTCGATCCCGCCTCTGAGGTCGAGACCTTCGCGGCGATGCGCCTGCAGATCGACTCCTGGCGCTGGGCCGGGGTGCCATTTCTGCTCCGCACCGGCAAGCGCCTGGCGGTCCGGGACACCCGCATGGTGCTCAGCTTCCGCGAGGCCCCCCTTCACCTCTTCCGCGCGGTGGGCCTCCATGCCCTCGACACCAACCGGCTGGTGATCCGGGTCCAGCCCGACGAGGGGATCTCGATCACCTTCGTCGCCAAGCGCCCCGGCCCGGAGGTCACCACTCAGCCGGTCGAGATGGACTTCAGCTACGAGGGATCGTTCAAGGCGAGCACCCCGGAGGCCTACGAGCGGCTCCTCCACGACGCCCTCAGCGCCGACCACACCCTCTTCATCCGCGAGGACGAGGTGGAGAGGGGCTGGCAGGTCGTCCAGCCCGTGCTCGACCAGCCGCCCCCGATCAGGATGTACCCGGCCGGGAGCTGGGGACCGGCAGCCGCCGGTCGGATCGCCCGGCCCGGCCACTGGCACGACGGCTCCTCCGGTGAGCCGCGTACCGTTTCCGGCCGCCGCCCGTCATGACCTCAGGAGAACGCGTGATGCCCCGACTCGTCGGGATTGACCTTGGCGGCACCAGCATCCGGGCCGCGCTCGCCACCGGCCCCACCACCTATGCGGATCGCGTGGTCCGCCGCTTCACGCCGGCCTCGGACGGCCCGTCGGCGGTGATCTCCGCCTGCGCCGAGGCGGCGCGGGACGCGGCGGGGGGGACCCCGGATGGGGTCGCCATCGGCATCCCCGGCCCGCTGGACCCTGCGAGCGGCGTCGTCTTCGCCGCCCCCCATCTCCCCGGCTTCGAGGACCTCCCGGCTCGGGACATGCTCTCCGAGGCCGCCGGGTGCCCGGTGGCCATCCACAACGACTCCAACCTCGCCGGCTACGCGGAGTGGGCGGCCGGCATGGGTCGGCGGGCCCGGACGTTCGTCTTCGTCATCGTCGGCACGGGCATCGGCGGGGCGGTGATCATCGACGGCACCCTGCTGGTCGGCTCCGCCGGCACGGCCGCCGAGGTGGGCCACGTCCCCTGGAGCCCGGACGGCCCGAGCTGTGGCCAGGGGCACGTGGGGTGCCTGGAGGGGGTCGCCTCGGGCACCGGCATCGCGCGCCGCGCCGCGGCAGCCCTCGCCGCGGGCGAGGCGTCGCAGCTGCGCGAGGTCCTGCCGCTGACGGCGTCGGCCGTCGCCGACGCGGCCCGCGCCGGCGACGCCCTCGCCCGGAGGATCTACGACGACGCGGCGCGAGCCCTGGGTCGCTCCTTCGGGGCCCTCGTCAACATCCTGGGGCCGGACGCCATCGCCATCGGCGGAGGCATCGGCAGCAATGTCGACCTCCTCGAGGCCCCGATTCGCGCCGCCATGGCCGAGATCGCCTTCGAGGCCCCGCTGCGCCGCTGCCGGCTGGGTCAGGCCGAGCTGGGCAGCGACGCCGGACTGGTTGGCGCGGTCGCCTGGGCGGTCCGGACGTTCGATCGCGACCCGGGGCCGGCCCCGGCTGCCCGGACCTGACCACCGCGGGGGTCGGGATCAGGGCTGAGGGTCAGGTCGACGCGGCCGGGACCCTCCGGCGGACGGGCCAGGCGCTGCGCTCCATCACGAAGTCGTCACGCCACTGTGCGACCGAAGCTCAGACACGGCCTCGCAGAGTGGGATCTGCGTCAAGCGGTGTGTTACAGGAGGTGTACCCGGGCCGGTCCGAAGGAGGTGATGTCATGTGAGCGAATCCCTCCCCACTCCCCCGCGGCGCAGTCGGCGTCGCCAGCAGGAAGGGCAGGGAATGGTGGAGTACTCACTCATCCTCGTCCTCATCGCAGTCGTGGCGGTCGTCGCGCTTCTCGTGGTCGGCCACACGACGAACTACCTCTTCTCCAACATCAGCAGCGCTCTCGGGACCTGATCCGCACACCAACGCGCGGGGGGAGCCGTGGCAGAAGCCGCGGCTCCCTCATTCCTTTCCAGGGTCTCCTGGCCGCCGGCGCCTCAGGCGGCGGGGGGGAGGTGACGCCGGTCGATCTGCTTGCTGGCGGCCTGGGGGTTGCCCCAGGTGACGCTGCCGTTGGGCCAGACCATCGCGGTCGTCCGCGGCGGCCGCTCGGCGTGGATCTCCCCGCCGGCTATGTACACCGGCCGGTGCAGGCGGTTTGCCTCCGCCCTGGCGCGCTGGAACAGCTCGATGTCGGTGCGTGCCGACGTCTGCTTCACCGCTTGGGTCAACGTGGGACTCTCCGTTCGGGCACCCTCGGCCCGGTTGCTCCGTCAACTATATCACGTGGGTCCGGGGATTTCCGTTCATCTCAGCGCCCGCGGGCCGCCCCCCGGAGGCCGCGCCGGCGGGCTTCCGACCCCGCGCCAGGATCGCGGCGAGCTGGCGGGCCATGGGGAGTGCCTCCAGACGCTCCCGGGAGAGGGGCAGCGCCAGGGACCAATTCGGGCTCTTCGCCCCGCTGCCGGGCTGGTTGGGCCGCTCCCGGACCTGGGCCACGTCTTCCAGGGTGGCGGTGAGCAGCGCGCATCGGGAGGCGGCGAGAAGCTGGTGGGCGTGGAGCACGGCGGCCGGGGCGTCCGCGTCACGCGGGGGGCCGCCCCCTCGCCGGAGGGTTTCCACCAGCGCCTCGCTGGCGGCCGGGTCGGCGGGCAGCCCGAAGCGGCGCCGCGCCTCCAGGTCGCTGCCGTCCCACAGCCCGGTGATGGTGGGCAGGTCGTGGGTGGTCACCGCGGCCAGCGCCTGCCGGGGCCAGCGCGCCGGCGGCCGGTCCTCGAAGAGGAGCACCACGTAGCTGAGCAGTCCCCGCCGCCGGAGCCGGGAGCGGAGGCCGGCCGGGACGGTGCCCAGGTCCTCGCCGATGACCGTCGCCCGGTGACGGACCGACTCGAGGGCCACGATGCCGAGCAGGTCGTCGGCGGGGTAGCTCACGTACCCGCCCTCCGCCGGCCCGCCCCCTGCCGGGACCCACCAGAGGCGCCGGAGCCCCATGACGTGGTCGATGCGCAGCCCGCCCCCCTGGCGGAGGTTGGCCCGGAGGGTCTCGATGAAGGGACGGTAGCCGGCGGCGCGCAGCTTCCACGGGTCGAACGCCGGGATTCCCCAATCCTGGCCCAGGGTGTTGAAGCTGTCCGGTGGAGCCCCGACCGTGATCCCGGGGGCCATGAGGTCCTGCCACAGCCACGCGTCGGCGCCCCCCGGGTGGACGCCGACGGCGAGATCGCGGACCAGGGGGACGGCAGCGCTGGCCGCTTCCATCTGACGGTCCAATTGAACCTGCACCCAGGCGTGGAACCGCACCCGCTCCGCCAGCTCCCCCGCCGCGCTCTCGATGGCCATGGGGTCGCGCCGCGCCAGCGGGCGCGGCCAATCCCTCCAGTCCCTCCCATGGCGCTCCGCCAGGGCGCAGAAGAGGCCGAATTCCGCCAGGTGGGGGCGTCCCGCGAGCGCGGCGTCGACCTCTCCGGGGATCGCCGATTCCCGGAACGCCCGCTCCAGGGCGGCCATCTTGAGGGAGGCGACCCGGTCCCGGTCGATCCGGCGCTCCCGGTTCAGGCTGCGCGCGGCGGTGGCCAGCTCAGCGCTGCCGTCACCGCCCGCGACCCCATCCGGGCGCAGGCAGAGAGGATCGAGGAAGAGGCGGCTGGTGGGGAAGTAGGGGCTGGGCTCGATCGGAGGCAGCGGCAGCGCTGCGTGCAGCGGGTTGACCAGCAGCATCGCGGCGCCGAGGCCGCGGGCCCAGCGCCCCAGCCCGGCGAGGTCCTCGAGGTCGCCGATGCCCCAGCTTCCCGATGAGCGGACCGCGTAGAGCTGGACCGCGAAGCCGAAGCCTCGCCCGGCGGGGAGATGGCAGCGCGGCGGCGTCACCACCAGGGGGCGGCTCCGGCCTCCCAGGTGCAGCTGGTGGTAGCCGAGCGGCAGGTCTGCCGGCAGCCGGTCGGCGCAGGCCCGGACGCCCCCCTCCTCGAGCTCGACCTCACCGGACGAGGCCCTCCCGTGCCCGTCACCGCGGTCGAGGGGCGGGCGCTCACCCTGGACGACGACCAGCGGCCAGGCCCCGTCGGGCTCGGGGCGGCGGCGGTCCGCGCCGAGGGCGGTGAGCAGGGCGCTGACGGTCCCGGCCGGCGCGGTCCGCACGCGGCCCGCCGTGTCCACGTGGCGGGTCAGAAGGCCCCACGCTCTCGGGCTCGGCACGGTCATGAGCCCGTATCATCGTCGCGAACCGGTGCCGTCAGACGCTATGGTTGGCGGCCAGTGGACGGTCGCGATCCGGCGCCGCCCCAGGGGAGCATCCCAGCTGGAGCCTTCCGACGTGGCAGCGCGACCACGGCAGCCCTCGCCGCCGGTCATCCCCGACGAGGGCCCGATGCCGGTCGCGACCCCGCCGCGACCGGCCGACCGCCGTCACCCGTGGCCCGGGCAGCACTTCCCGCTCGGCGCCCATTGGGACGGCGAGGGGACCAACTTCGCTCTCTTCAGCGCCCACGCCGAGCGGGTCGAGCTGGTTCTGGTCAATCATGACGGAAGCCCTCGGGCCGCCTACGAGCTCATCGATCAGACCGACCTCACCTGGCACGGCTACCTGCCCGGGGTCGGTCCGGGGACGGTCTACGGATACCGGGTCCACGGTCCCTACGAGCCGTCGGACGGTCACCGGTTCAACTCCAACAAGCTGCTGATCGACCCCTACGCCCGGGCTCTCACCGGCGCCGTGGCATGGGGCCCCGAGGTCTTCGGCTACGAGTGGAACCGGCGTATGACCGACGACGTCCGGAGCGAGCTCGACTCCGCCGGTCACGTCCCGCTCTCGGTGGTGGTGGACGACCGCTTCGACTGGCGGGGCACCAGCCCGCCGCGGATCTCGTGGGCCGACACCGTCGTCTACGAAGCCCACGTCAAGGGATTCACCATGCGTCACCCCGGGGTGCCCCGCAGGCTCCGCGGCACCTACGCGGGGCTCGCCCATCCGGCCGCCATCGAGCATCTCCGGTCGCTGGGGGTCACCGCGATCGAGCTGATGCCGGTGCACGCGTTCGTCGACTCCGCGCGGCTGCACCAGCTCGGCCTGCGCAACTACTGGGGGTACGACACCATCGGCTACTTCGCACCCGCGGGCCGCTACTCGTCATCGGGAGACCGGGGCGGCCAGGTGGTCGAGTTCAAGCAGATGGTGCGCGCCCTCCACGAGGCCGGCGTCGAGATCTTCCTCGACGTGGTCTACAACCACACCGGGGAGGCCAATCACCTCGGCCCGACGCTCTCGTTCCGGGGCATCGACAACGAGGCGTACTACTACCTCGACCCCAAGGACCGGCGCCACTACTGGGACGTCACCGGCACCGGGAACACCCTCAACACCGGGGCGCCCCAGACGCTCCGGCTGATCACGGATTCGCTGCGCTACTGGGTCACCGAGATGCACGTCGACGGCTTCCGGTTCGACCTCGCCTCGGTCCTGGCCCGCCAGTTCTACGAGGTCAACAGGCTGGCCGCCTTCTTCGACATCATCCACCAGGACCCGGTGCTGGCGGAGGTCAAGCTGATCGCGGAGCCCTGGGACATCGGCCCGGGCGGTTACCAGGTGGGCAACTTCCCGGTCGGCTGGGCCGAGTGGAACGGCAAGTACCGCGACACGGTGCGCGACTACTGGCGGGGCGCTCCCCTGGGGGTCTCCGCCCTGGCCTACCGGCTGACCGGGAGCAGTGACCTGTACGCCGAGGACGGTCGCAGTCCCAGCGCGAGCGTCAACTTCGTGACCGCCCACGACGGTTTCACGCTCCGCGACCTGGTCTCCTTCGAGCAGAAGCGCAACCAGGCCAACGGAGAGGACAACCGCGACGGGAGCGATGACAACCGGTCGTGGAACTGCGGTGTCGAGGGCGTGACCGCCGACCCGGCGGTGACCGAGCTGCGCCGGCGCCAGCAGCGCAACTTCCTGACCACGCTGCTGATCTCCCAGGGGTGCCCGATGATCCTCTCGGGGGACGAGCTGGGGCGCACGCAGGGGGGCAACAACAACGCCTACTGCCAGGACAACGAGGTCTCGTGGCTGGATTGGGCCCACGCCGACGCCGAGCTGCTCGCCTTCACCCGGCGGCTGATCGACCTGCGCGCCCGGCATCCGGGGCTCCGCCGCCGCCATTTCTTCACCGGGAAGGTGGTGGGGTGGAGGGGCCGCAGGGACGTGCGCTGGCTGCGCTCCGACGGCCAGGAGATGACCGACGCGGACTGGGGCGACCACCGGGGCCAGTCGCTGACGATGATCCTCGACGGTGGTCTGATCCCCGACCGGACCGCGACCGGGGATCGAATCACCGACGACACCCTGGCGGTGCTCCTCCATTCGTCGGCGGAGCGCTGCGACTGGGAGCTTCCCTCCGGGACCTGGGAGGTGGTGGTCGACACGGCCCACCCGGATGAGGAGCCGGGGACGCGGGCGGTTCACGCCCCCGACCCCCTGCAGGTCGAGGGCCGGTCGCTGATGGTGTTGCGGCTCAGCGCGCCCCCTCCCGGCGCGGTCCCTCCCGGGGCGCCCCCTCGTGGGACGCCCCCTCCCGCGCGCGACCTGGCGGCCCCGCCGGGGGCCGGCTGAGACCTCGCTCGCGGCCGATGCCGCTCGCGCGGTTCGAGCGAGGGCGACTCGCCGCCGGCAGCCGCCCGACGCGCCGCGTGGACGGCGATGTGTGTGAACGGCCGTTCCAGGTTATTTCGTGACGAAATATTCGTCACGAATCTCATGTCGACCGCCTCGAATCACCGCCGATCCCCCGCGGAGCGTGGGCCCGCGGCCCTGTCCCTCCCGCTGTGCCGCCCGCAAACCCGGCCAGGCCCCCGCATCATTGTCCGGCTGTGCTGTTGGCCTCCCTGACCAGCTTCGTGACGGGCTTCATCCAGCATTGGGGATACCTGGCCGTCTTCCTTCTCACGGGCCTCGAGAGCCTCTGCCTGCCGTTCCTTCCCGGTGAGACCGCCCTGCTGACCGCGGCAGCCCTCGCGCCGAAGCTTCACCTGGCGCTCGGTGGGGTGATCGCGGCAGCGGCCGCCGGCCCCATCGTCGGGGCAGGCATCGGCTACGCGATCGGGTGGTGGGGGGGGTACCGCCTCCTGGTCCGCTACGGGGGCCGGATCGGTCTCGCCCAGCCCCAGGTGAAGGTGACCCACTACCTCTTCCAGCACCAGGGCGCCGAGGTCGTCTTCCTGGGCAGGTTCGTCCTGGTGCTGCGCAGCTTCGCCGGGCTGCTGGCCGGGGCGGGCCGGATGTCGCCGCTCCTCTTCCTCGTCTTCAACGCCGCCGGCAGCGTGGTCTGGGCCACCGCCTACGGGCTCGCCGCCTACGCGGCCGCCGCCACCTTCGAGAACCTCAGCAGCTGGCTCGCCGCCGGCTTCGGCGTCGCCGCCGTGGCCGTGCTGGTGGTGGCCGCGGTGGTGGTGCGCCGCCACGCCAAGCGCCTCGAGGCTCGGGCAGAGGCGGCGTTTCCCGGCCCGCTGCCGGGCTACCCCGGCGGGCCTGCCCTCTGACCGTCCCGTCGCCGCCACCCGCGAAGCGGGAGCCCCGCTCGGAAGCGGGTCAAACGGACCGCATCGTGGCCTGCGTACCATGCGTTGACAGGAGGCCTGAACGACCCTAGTTTGTGGACACCAGGCCGGCGTGAGTGCCGGCTGACGAGAGGAGGCGACCTCATGCCCGGCGTTGTGGCGTTCACCAGCAACATCGAGGACCTTTCCACCCAGGAGGGGTACCAGTTCGAGTTCCGCTGCATGCGGTGCAACAACGGGTACCGCTCCTCGTTCCACCGCTCTCTCTTCGGGTTCGGAGGCCGGGTCGCCGCCATCGGCGGCGGGCTGCTGGGCGGCAGCGTCGGGGGCGACGTCGAGAGCGCCGGGTGGAACTCGAGCATGCTCATGTCCGGAACGGGCAGCCCGGCCAAGGACAAGGAGCTGGCGAAGGCGGCCCAGGAGGTCCACGACCGCTTCTATCAATGCAACCGCTGCGGCAAGTGGGTGTGCCGGGACGTCTGCTGGAACAACGACCGCGGTCTCTGCGTCGAGTGCGCGCCCAAGCTGGGCGAGGAGACGGCCTTCATGCAGGCTCAGGCGCAGCGGAGCCAGCTGGAGGAGAAGATCCAGGCCCAGGACCTCACCCAGGGGGTCAACTACACCGACCAGGCCACCGGGCTGTGTCCCGCCTGCCACCAGGAGTCGGGGGGTGGCAAGTTCTGCCAGCACTGCGGGGCGGCAATGGCCGCTGCGCCCGCGGCCACCAAGCGCTTCTGTGGCAACTGCGGGAGCGAGCTCGCCGCCGGGATCAAGTTCTGCGGCGAGTGCGGCACCCCGGCGCCGTGAGCGCCCCGGGCTGAGCCGCCGCCGTGCACTACCGGCTGAGCGCCGCGAGCGGCGAGGTGGTGGACGAGGGGGACGGCACGGCGGTGGTGGAGGGGAGTGCCGTCACCGTCTCCCCCCAGCTCGGTCAGCCGCTGCGGATCACCCCGGAGCAGATCGTCGAGGTGGGCGAGCCGGCCCCCTTCACCGTGCGCATCCACCTGAGCGACGGCTCTGCTGTGGAGCTCTCTCAGCTCGGCACCCTGCGCACCCAGCTGCTCGCCCAGATCGGCGACATCCGGGTCGCCGACTCCCGGCAGGGTCTGGTGACCATCGGCTTCGGGGAGCGCCAGCGTTTCCACGGGGCGGTGGACGACGTCGATGCGGAGATCAGCCTGTACGACGACGGCCTGGTGGCGATCCCGGTGAGCGGCCTCCCGGTGCAGGTCCCGTACGCCGTCATCGAGGACGTCACCACCGACCCCTCCGGCTACCGGATCAGCATCGCCATGGGGGACGCGGGCAGCGTCACCGTCCAGCGCCTCGCCCAGGTGACCTCCCAGTTCCTCACCCTGCTCCGGCAGCGGGCGACCGATGCACGGGGACGGACCGGGGCCTTCCTCCAGGCGCTGCTGCCCGGCCTCGGCACCCTGGCCCAGCGCCAGCTGGCCGGTGACCTGCGTGACGGCATGGCCGTTCCGCGAGCGACCCTCGACGGGATCGACCCCAGGGTGTGGCCGACCCTCCTCGACGCGGCGGCGCTGCCCGAGCGCGCGACCGGCGCCGCACTGATCCAATCCCTGGGTGAACCGGCCCTGGGTTTCCACCAGATCTCCTCGGTCGAGGTTGCAGCGCAGGGGACGACCCACTCTGCGGAGGCGGGGGCGGTCCAGAGCACGGGGCCGGGACGGGGCCAGGGCACCAACTTCGGCCAGATCGAGCAGGGGATGGGGATGCTCATGGCGGAGCGCTTCATGGGGGTTCCGGGGCCGGGGGCGG
>Ga0209415_10011876_pt1 | contig 14599 bp, 8 predicted proteins | sample PeaSoiSIISIP2007_FD_187696 | JGI IMG/M metagenome (GOLD analysis project Ga0209415, IMG submission 187696) | Peat soil microbial communities from Weissenstadt, Germany - SII-SIP-2007 (SPAdes) (version 2) | ecosystem: Environmental > Terrestrial > Soil > Wetlands > Peat | place: Germany...
GAGGAGCTGCTCCTAGTACGAGAGGACCGGAGTGGACGAACCGCTGGTGTGCCAGTTGTCCTGCCAGGGGCATCGCTGGGTAGCTATGTTCGGTCGGGATAAGCGCTGAAAGCATCTAAGTGCGAAGCTCGCCTCGAGATGAGGTTCCCCACCGGGTCAACCGGGTAAGACCGCAGGGAGACCACCTGTTTGATAGGCGGCATGTGGAAGTCGGGCAACCGATGCAGCTGAGCCGTACTAATGGTCGAGGGCTTGACCTTTCTCAGCAGCTGACCCATGGGCAGCTGCGCGGACCTGGGGTCCGTCACCTCGCGCCCGCTGTAGGGACGCGCGGCAGATCGAAGTTGTTTGGCGCCCGAAACGCGAGCCGTCGCGCAGGGTCGCCGCCGATCACGTCATCGCTTCGCAGGAATCCTGGTGACAGTAGCGGAGAGGCCACACCCGTTCCCATCCCGAACACGGAAGTTAAGCTCTCCAGCGCCGAAGATACTGAGAGGGCAGCCTTTCGGGAAAATAGGTCGTCGCCAGGGTTCTTGCGTTTCCGCGCAAACACGTGCTGCGCGCCCGGTTCGGCATGAGTCGCGGCCCCTGTCCCTCTTCATCGTCAAGCTCAAGCGAACCGTCCGGTGATTTCGCGGGTAGGGCCTGCAGGTGCCGGCCGCCCGGAGGCACACCGGCCTGAAGCCGTGCGTCGCCAGGCCGATGCGTATCATGGCCAAATGGTGGTCCCATCGGGCGGTGACGCTCGCGACGAGGCTCCACGTGCCGCACCCACGGCGTCGGACGCGGTGCCCATCGTCTCCGACGTGTCCGCGCCCATCGTCTCCGCACCCATCGCGTCCGCGCCTGATGTGTGCCGATACCTGCTCGCGCCTGCGGTCGGGGTCAGGTACGCGCACCCCGACCGGGAGCACCGGTGCCTCGCCGTCCGCCCGTACGGTCCGATCGCGCATGACAGGCAGCGGCACCTCTGCCTGACCGCCGATCACGAGACCTGCCCGGCGTTCGAGGCCGCGAGGGAGCGGCGGCTCGCAATGCTGGCCGAATCGGGCATCCAGCTGGCGGTGATGGAGTCAGGTCGGTCGAGGCCCATCGAGCGCACGGCACCCCTGGTCCTGGAGGCCGGGCGGGCATCGCTCGGGCGCTCCCGCGTCGTGGCGCCGGCCTCGGACGCGCCCGGCTGGAGTCGCCCCGATGTCCCCTCCGCGGCTGCCGGGGTTGAAGGACGTCGCATCGTCGGACCGACGGGACGCCGCGGAGCGATCGACGACCGGTGGCGCGCCCTGGCGGGGCCCGGCCTGGCGGTGATCGTGGTGATCGCCGCGCTGGCCGTGGCGGCCGCCCGCCTGCCAGGGCCCGCGCGACCCGCAGGCGCCGGCACGTCCCAGCGAACAGCCTCCTCGGTGCCTGCAACGTCGGCACGCGCCACGTCCACGACGCCGCCTTCGGCCACGTCTGCGCTCTCGACCCTCGGTCCGACGGCGGCCGTGACGCCCGTCGCGACACCAGCGGCAACTTCGATCGCGACATCGGGCGCCTCGACGTCTTCCTCCGCACCAGGGCCGACCCCTGCGGCGTCACAGACCGCGCAAGGCGCACGAACCTATCTGGTCAAGCCGGGCGACACGCTGAGCGCGATCGCGGTCAGGTTCGGCGTCAGCGTTGCCGCCATCGAGGAACTCAACGGCATCAAGGATCCGAGGCTGCTGCAGGCGGGTCAGGTGCTCCGCATCCCCTGAGCGCCGTAGCCCCCGAGCGCGCTCGGGGGCCTAACGAGTGGCGGCGCATCGAGGGAGTCCCTCGGCCTTGGACACGGGGGGCCTTCGAGAACAGGGAGGCCTTCCGCGTTGTGCCCTGTGGTACCATGCCTGCGCCCTGCGAGGGGACAGCAGAAGAGAGCGACGTCGGGGAGACGGAGGGCGGACGAGTCACCAGGACGCGGACCGGACGGCTGCCGATCCCGAAGCCCGAGCGCCGGCTCGGGCTTTCCTGTTTCACGCCAGGCCAGGCGTTGACGAGGAGAAGAGATTGAGCCAGGAAGAGACGGGCGGGACGGCCGTGCCGGTCGAGGCGACAATGCTTGCGACCGCGTCGGACGAGGAGCGCGCCGGGGCAAGTGCCGCCGACGAGCCCGCCGCACATGACGAGCCCGCGATGATCGTCGAAGCCGCGATGAGCGTCGCTGCGAACACCGCTCGCGCGGAGGAGGGCGAGGCGCAGTCGGAAGCTGCCGCTGGCACCCTCGAGACCGTCGTAACGGAGGCCGTGTCCCCGGAGGGCGCCCGTCCAGGCCTTGACGAAGCGCCGGCGATGGCCGCGGCCGTCGAAGAGGCGGACACCACGGGCGAGGTCTCTGCCCCGGACGAGACGACGGCGGGAAGCGGATCCGCGGTCATCTGGGATGCGGCCGTCGAGGTCTCCGCGGAGTTTCCAGTGGCCGAGCCCGTGCCTGCCGCAGAGGCCGCTCCGGCCGCCGCCGTCGAGCCCGCGCAGGAGACGCCAGCCGCAGCGGCGCAGGAGATGCCGGTCGAGCCCGCGCAGGAGACGCCAGCCGCAGCGGCGCAGGAGATGCCGGTCGAGCCCGCGCTGGTCGAGCCGTCCGCTGTGCCGGTCGTCGAGGCCGCCGCCGCGGCGCCGGTCGCGGTGGTCGACATGCGGCCCGAGCCGACCACGATGGAGGAGCTCCTGCAGCAGCAGGAAGGCGACATTCGCTCGTTCAAGCACGGCGACGTTGTCGAGGGGACCGTCGTTCGCGTCGACCGCGACGAGATCCTCGTCGACATCGGCGCGAAGAGCGAGGGCGTCGTCAGCAACCGCGAGCTGTTCGGCCGTCACGCCGAGAACCAGCCGCAGCCAACGGTCGGCGACCAGGTGCTCGTCTACGTCCTGCAGCCCGAATCGAACGAGGGTCACGCGGTCCTTTCGCTGCGGCGAGCGGGTCTCGAGCGCAAGTGGCGCTCCATGCAGGAGCAGCTGGAGGCGGGGGTCATCATCGAGGCACCCGTGATCGACCACAACAAGGGCGGACTCATCGTCGACTGCGGAATCCGCGGCTTCGTGCCGATCAGCCAGATCGTGGACTTCCCGCGGCGCCCGCAGAACGAGCAGCCGCGCGACGCGGCGCAGGAGATCGCCGAGAAGCTGCAGCCGTACATCGGCCGCCGGCTCCGACTCAAGATCCTGGAGGTGAACCGGAAGGCGAACCGCCTGATCCTCTCGGAGAAGGTGGCGCTGTACGAGGAGCGGCGCGAGAAGCGCGACGAGCTCTTCAGCAGCCTCAACGTCGGCCAGAAGGTCACCGGGATGGTCCGGTCGATCGCGCCGTTCGGCGTCTTCATCGACCTGGGCGGGATCGACGGACTCGTCCACAAGAGCGAGCTGTCCTGGAACAAGGTGAACAACCCCGAGGCGGGCTACAGGGTCGGCGAACAGGTCGAGGCCGAGGTCATCGACATCAACCACGAGCGTGGACGCATCAGCCTCTCGATCCGCCGTCTCCAGCCCGACCCCTGGCACTCCACCGTCGCCGACTTCAAGGTCGGGGACGTGATCGACGGCACGGTGACGAAGATCGTCAATTTCGGCTCGTTCGTCCGCGTTCGCGATGGGCTCGAGGGCCTCATCCACATCAGCGAGCTGTCGCACCAGCGCGTCGCCCATCCGAGCGACGTGGTGCACGAGGGTCAGACCCTCAAGCTCAAGATCATCTCCCTCGACTCCGAGCGCCATCGCCTGGGGCTCAGCCTCAAGCAGGCCGAGGAGCCCCCGGCAAGGCCGGCGCCCGAGCCCCGCGCGCCCGCCGCCGAGCGTCGCCCACGCCCGGAGCGCGGCTACGACCGGTCACAGGCCGTTCAGGAGCCCGAAGGCGGGATCGACAACACGCTGGCATCCGCGTTCGCGCAGGTGCGCGAGCAGGTCGCCGCGGCTGAAGCAGCCACGCCGGACGACGGCGCGGTCGACGAGGGCGAGGTATCCCACGAAGGCGAGGTATCCCAGGGCTGACGCCGCGCCCTGCCCTGGCTCCACGGCCCGCCGGTTGACCGGCGGGCCGTTTGGTTTCCCGGCCGCAGCCGGGGTTTCCGGGCGGCGCTTCCCGCCGCGGGCCGGGCGGGTCATCCCGATACCCCGTGCTACGATTGGCCGTAGCCGCTAACTCGAGACACTCCCGCTGGAAGGGTATCGTCGACTCCATGGTTGATCGCTTCGACAAGTTCACCGACCGCGCGCGAAAAGTCCTCACGTTGGCGCAGGACGAAGCCCAGCGGTTCAACCACAACTACATCGGCACCGAGCACCTGCTCCTGGGTCTCGTGCGCGAGGGCGAAGGCGTGGCGGCGCGCGTGCTCGAGAACATGAACGTCGAGCTGCCGAAGGTGCGCACGGCCGTCGAGTTCATCATCGGCCGGGGCGATCGTCCGGTCGTCGGCGAGGTCGGCCTCACGCCGCGCGCCAAACGGGTGATCGAACTCGCGATCGACGAAGCTCGCCGCCTTGGGCACAACTACATCGGCACGGAGCACCTGCTCCTGGGTCTCGTTCGCGAGGGCGAAGGGATCGCCGCCGGAGTGCTCGAGTCGCTCGGCGTCAACCTCGACAAGGTGCGCCACGAGGTCATCCGGGTGCTCTCGCAGTCGAGCTCGGTGGGCCCGGCGACGGAAACGAAACGGGCCACCAAGACACCGACCCTCGACCAGCTGGGCGTCAACCTGACCGAGGCCGCACGGGCGGGCAAGCTGGATCCCGTCATCGGCCGCGAGAAGGAGATCGAGCGGGTCATCCAGATCCTGTCGAGGCGGACGAAGAACAACCCGGCGCTGATTGGCGAGCCGGGCGTGGGTAAGACCGCCATCGTCGAGGGGCTGGCTCACCGGATCGTGTCGGGCGACGTCCCGGAGACCCTGGCGAACAAGCGGGTCCTCACCCTCGACATCGGGTCGCTCGTGGCGGGCACGAAGTACCGCGGCGAGTTCGAAGAGCGCCTGAAGAAGATCATCGAGGAGCTGCGCAATACCAACGACGTCGTGCTGTTCATCGACGAACTGCACACGCTCGTCGGAGCCGGAGCGGCCGAAGGCGCCATCGACGCGGCGAACATCCTCAAGCCGCCTCTTGCGCGCGGCGAGCTCCAGTGCATCGGCGCCACCACGCTCGACGAGTACCGCAAGTACATCGAGCGCGACGCCGCGCTGGAGCGCCGTTTCCAGCCGGTGATGGTCGACGAGCCCACGCTCGAGCAGACCGTGGACATCCTCTTCGGCATCCGCGAGCGGTACGAGCAGCACCACAAGGTCCGCATCACGGACGAAGCCGTCAAGGCGGCTGCCGATCTGTCGATCCGCTACATCACAGACCGCCACCTGCCGGACAAGGCGATCGACCTCATCGACGAGGCGGCCAGCCGCGTCCGACTTCGCCACAGCTCCTCCCCGCCCGAGCTCAAGGACGCCGGCAAGCGTCTCGAGCAGGTCACCAAGGAGAAGGACGAGGCGATCAACCGGCAGGACTACGAGGTGGCCGCGAGCCTGCGCGACGCGGAGGCCGTCGCCCGCGAAGATCTCGACCGCCGCCGCGCTGAGTGGCGCACCCGCCAGGACGCCGAGATCCCCGACGTCGGAGACGAGGAGATCGCGGAGGTCGTCGCGATGTGGACGGGCATCCCCGTCACCCGCATCGCCCAAGAAGAGTCGGAGCGGCTGCTCCACATGGAGGAGGCGCTCCATTCCCGGGTGATCGGACAGCAGGAGGCCATCGAGACGATCTCGAAGGCCGTTCGTCGCGCCCGCGCCGGGCTCAAGGATCCCAAGCGTCCGATCGGCTCGTTCATCTTCCTGGGCCCCACCGGCGTCGGCAAGACCGAGCTTGCGAAGGGCCTCGCGGAGTTCATGTTCGGCTCCGAGGATTCGCTGATCAAGATTGACATGAGCGAGTTCATGGAGCGCCACAACGTGAGCCGCCTGGTGGGCGCACCTCCCGGGTACGTCGGGTTCGAAGAGGGCGGCCAGCTCACGGAAGCGGTGCGTCGCAAGAGTTACGCGGTGGTGCTGCTCGACGAGATCGAGAAGGCCCACCCGGAGGTCTTCAACATCCTGCTGCAGATCCTGGAGGACGGCCAGCTGACGGACGCGAAGGGACGCCGCGTCGACTTCCGCAACACCGTCATCATCATGACCAGCAACGTGGGCGCGGTCTCGCTGCTGAAGGACACAAGCCTCGGCTTCCAGCCGGTTCGCCTCTCCGACTCGGCGCGGGCCGACCAGCAGTACGAGCGAATGAAGGGCAAGGTCCTCGACCAGCTCAAGAACCAGTTCCGCCCGGAGTTCCTCAACCGGGTCGATTCCGTCGTGGTCTTCCGCTCGCTGACGATCGACGAGATCCGGCAGATCGTGGACCTGCTGTTGAAGCGGGTTCGGGACCAGCTTCGCACGCAGGAGATGACGCTGGTCGTCACGCAGGAAGCGAAGGACCACCTGATCAAGCTGGGCTACGACTCGGACTACGGCGCCCGACCGCTCCGCCGGGTGATCCAGAACATGATCGAGGACCCGCTTGCCGAGGCGCTCCTGGTCGGCCGCTTCCAGGCGGGCCAGACCGTCGTTGTCGACAAGGCCGCCGACACCGGGCTCACGATCGAGGCCCTGGCCGAGAAGACACCCGCCACGGCCGGCGCCTGACGTGGCGCGGCCTTCGAGCCGCTACGTCTGCCAGGCCTGCGGGGACTCCTTTCTTCGCTGGGAGGGTCAGTGCCGAACGTGTGGCGCCTGGAACACCCTGGTCGAGACGCTGGTGCGGGCGCGATCCCGCACCAGCGCCAGCACATCGGCGCCGCTCCGCGACGCTGAGCAGCCGACGCCGATCCGCGACCTCGCCGAGCACGAGCTGGCCCGCCTGCCGACCGGGATCGGCGAGCTCGATCGCGTTCTCGGCGGCGGATTGGTCCCCGGCAGCCTCGTGTTGCTCGGCGGAGAGCCGGGCGTCGGCAAGTCCACGCTGGTGCTGGCGGCCGCGGCCGGCCTGGCCACCGGTCCGCATCGGTCGGCCGGCGCGGGAGCCCCGCCGATCGCGCGTCCCGGACCCCCAGGCACCTCGCGGCCAGGTGCCGAGGCTCGCCGCGCCGGCGCGATGGCCAGCGCCGCGGGTCGTGCCGGCCCGGTCGTCCTCTACGCCAGCGGCGAGGAGTCAGGCGGGCAGCTGCGCCTGCGGGCGAGACGCCTGGGTATCACCGACGGGCCCGCCGGCGAGGCGATCCTCGTGTTCGCCGAGACCGACGTCGAGCGCATCGTGGAGCGGGCACGGTCGGTCCACCCCACGGTGCTCGTGGTCGACTCGATCCAGACGGTGTCGCTCGACGAGCTCGACGGGCCGCCTGGTTCCGTCGGGCAGGTCCGCGAGTCGGCGCTCCGGCTGCTGCAGTACGCCAAGGGCGACGGCACGCCCGTGGTCCTCGTGGGGCACGTCACCAAGGACGGGAGCCTGGCCGGACCGAAGACGCTCGAGCACCTGGTCGACGCGGTCCTGACACTGGAGGGCGAGCGCGGCGGCGGGATGCGGCTGCTCCGCGCGACCAAGAACCGGTTCGGGTCGACCGAGGAGGTCGGCGTGTTCGCGATGGGCGAGGACGGGCTGCGCGAGGTGGCGGATCCGGCCCGGGCGTTCCTGGCCGAGTCCGGGACCGCCGCGCCCGGGTCGGTCATCGCCGCGACGCTCGAGGGCAGCCGTCCTCTCCTCGTCGAGGTCCAGGCGCTGGTTGCCCCGGCCGCGTACGGGACGCCGCGCAGGACGGCCAGCGGGCTCGACCAGAACCGTCTGGCGCTGCTCATCGCAGTGCTGGCCAGGAGGGCTGGCATCGCGCTCGCCGCGCACGACGTGTACGCGAGCGTGGCCGGCGGCCTGGCCATCGAGGAGCCGGCGCTCGACCTGCCGCTCGCACTTGCGCTCGCCTCGTCGCTGCGCGACCGACCGGTCCGTCCCGGCACCGTGGCCGCCGGCGAAATCGGGCTGCTCGGCGAGCTGCGCCCGGTGTCGGGGCTCGCGTGGCGGCTCCGGGAGGCCGAGCGGCTCGGCTTCGATCGCGCCATCGTGCCGCGTGCCGGGCGGTCGTCCGAGCCAGTCCCGGAGCGCGTCGGCGGCCTGAGCGTACTCGCATGCCGGTCCTTGCGCGAGGCCATCTCGGCAGCGCTCGTCCCTGAGCCAGCCGGTCCCGTCCCGTTCTGACCCGTTGCCGCGCGGCATCGTCCGCGTGCGGGCGCGCGGTGTCCGGCGGCGCGGGGCCGTGTGGTGGTACGCTCGCCAGCCGATGTCCAGATTCGTACGCGTGCTGGGCGCGATCCTCGGCATGCTGGTCGGCCTCCAGTTCGCGTCCGTGGACGTGGGGGGCCGGGGGCTGTTCAGCGAGACGCCCAGCGGCAACTTCCTGTTTGCCGTGTGGGTCGTCGCGTGGCTGGTGCTGGGATTCATGATCCTGCCCTACATCACGATCGAGCCCGCCGGCTGGCTGATTCGCGGGGTGCGCACGCTGTCCACCGGCGAATTCGTGACGGCCGTCGCAGGCCTGCTGATCGGGTTGCTGATGGGGCTGCTGCTCGGCCTGCCGCTCGCGCGGTTCCCCGACCCGTACGGCCGCTATATGCCGATCGGCGTGTCGCTGGTGCTCGGCCTCGGCATGCTCGGCCTGACGGTCGCCAAGCGCCACGACCTCGCCGAGGCGATGGAGGCGCTGGGGCTGTTTCCCGTCCGGCGCGAGCCGCCGCCGCCGAGAGGGGCGCCGTTCATCGTCGTGGACACCAGCGCGATCATCGATGGACGCATCGCCGACGTCGTGGCCAGCGGTTTCCTCTTCGGCACGCTGCTCGTGCCGCGCTTCGTGCTCGCCGAGCTGCAGTACATCGCCGACCAGTCGGAGGCGCGCAAGCGGGCGCGCGGCCGGCGCGGGCTCGACATCCTGAACGAGCTCCGCCGCGCCGAGAAGATCAAGGTCGAGATCACCGAGGAAGATCCAGCCGGCATTCCCGAGGTGGACGCCAAGCTTGTCGCGGTTGCGAAGGCCAAGGGAGCGGCGATCCTCACCAACGATCTCAACCTCAACAAGGTTGCCGAGCTTGAAGGCCTCCGCGTGCTCAACATGAATTCGCTGGCCAACGCCGTGAAGCCGGCCTTTCTCCCCGGTGACCAGATCCGTGTGCACGTCATCCAGGAAGGCAAGGAGCCGGGGCAGGGCGTGGCCTTCCTCGACGATGGGACGATGGTCGTGGTGGAGGGCGGCGCGCGGCACATGGACCGCGAGTTGGACGTCCACGTGACCCGTGTGCTGCAGACGGTCGCCGGCCGCATGGTGTTCGCGCAGCCGCAGGACGACTGACGTGGTTCCGGGGTCCGTCGACGCGGTCATCGTGGCTGCGGGCTCGAGCGCGCGGATGGCAGGCGTGGACAAGCTCCGTGCGACGATGCTCGGGCGCCCCGTGCTGGCGTGGACAGTCGATGCGATCGCGTCGGCGTCCTGCGTGCGCCGCGTCGTGCTGGTGACGGCACCCAGCGACGTGGCTGCGCTGGCGCGAGAGGACTGGGTGCGGGACAGCGGTGCACAGGTCGTCGCGGGGGGCGCGCGCCGTCAGGAGTCGGTGGCGGCCGGCGTGGCCGCGACGGACGCCCCGGTCGTGCTCGTCCACGACGGTGCGCGCCCGCTCGTGACCCCCGGCCTCGTCGATGCCGTGGCGTCGGCGGCGGTCGCGACCGGCGCGGCCATCCCGATCATGCCCGTGGCCGAGACACTGAAGCGCATCGCAGGCGGGCTGGTGGGCGAGACGGTCGATCGGTCCGGGCTGGCGGCCGCGCAGACGCCGCAGGCAGCGCGACGCGCGCTCCTCGAGCGCGCGTGGTCGCTGTTCCCTCCCACGGGCCCTCGCGAGTTCACCGACGAGGCGGCGCTGCTGGAGGCGGCCGGCATCCCTGTGGCCTCCGTCCCGGGGGATGCGGCCAACCTCAAGGTGACAGTGCCGGAGGACCTGCCGCGCGCAGCGGCGATCCTCGCCGCGCGCCTCGCCGCCGCTCGACCCGCGCTTGCGCGGCCCGCCCGCAATCCCGGGCGCGCCACTGCGGGTTCCGACCCGCGTGTCCGGCCCGCCCCCCACGATCGCGGGCGCGCCACGGCGGGTTCCGACCAGTCTGTCCGCGATCTCGAAACGCGAGGACGCGCGGGATCCGGCTCCGTGGACGGCGCGGCGGTCGTACCTCCACGGGTCGGCCACGGGGCGGACGAACACCCATTCGGGGAGGAGACCGGGCTGGCGCTCGGGGGCATCGTGATCGAGGGCGCGCCTCGCCTGCGCGGCCACTCGGACGGCGATGTCGCGCTGCATGCACTCGCCGATGCGCTGCTTGGCGCCGCGGGACTGGGCGACCTCGGTCGCGTCTTCCCCGCGGGGGACCCCGCGACCCGCGGGCTCCCGAGCGGTGAGATGCTGGGGGCGGTCGTCCGGCAACTGGCCGATGCCGGCTGGCGCCCGTCGAGTGCCGACGTGACGATCCGCGCGGGCAGGCCGCGATTCGGCGGCGCCAGGCTCGACGCGATGCGCGGGGCGATCGCCCTGCTGCTCGGGCTGCCCGAGCAGGCCGTCCAGGTCAAGGCGTCGAGCGGCAACCTGGTCGGGTTCGAGGGCGCCGGACGAGGCATCGCGGCCACCGCCGTGGCGACGATCCTGCGACGATGACGTGGTGGGGTTGATGGCGCTGCGGTTCACCAACACGCTGACGGGTCGCCAGGAGCCGTTCGTGCCGCTGGAACCGGGCCGTGTCCGGATGTACAGCTGCGGCCCGACTGTCTACGCGCAGGCGCACATCGGCAACTTCCGCAGCTTCCTGTTCGCCGACCTGCTGCGCCGGTACCTTGCCTGGCTCGGCCTCGACGTGACCTGGGTGATGAACGTCACCGACGTGGACGACAAGATCATCCGTGACGCCGGCCGCGCAGGCGTCCCGATTGCCGACCTGACGGCGGGCTACACGGCGTCGTTCCTGGAGGACGCAGCCCGGCTGCGGATGACGCCGCCGGACGTGATGCCGCGAGCCACGGGACACATTCCTGACATGGTCGCGCTGATCGAGCGCCTGCTCGCCGAGGGCCACGCGTACCGCACCGACGACGGCTCCGTCTACTTCCGCATCTCCAGCTGGCCCGCCTACGGGCGACTGGCGCACCTCGATCCTTCGCAGCAACGAGTGGGGGAGCGGGTCGAGTCCGACGACTACGACAAGGACGACGTGCGCGACTTCGCGCTGTGGAAGGGACCGAAGGATGACGAGCCGCGCTGGGAGACCGCGATCGGAGCCGGTCGCCCGGGCTGGCACATCGAGTGCTCCGCGATGAGCATGCGCTACCTTGGCCCGAGCTTCGACATCCACACCGGCGGAATCGACCTGATCTTCCCGCACCACGAGGATGAGATCGCGCAGTCGGAAGCGGCGACGGGCGTCGAGTTCGTGCGGACGTGGCTCCATTGTGCGCACCTCCAGATGGGCGGCCAGAAGATGGCGAAGCGGACGGGCAACATCGAGCGCCCGGCGGAGGTGTATGCGCGTGGCTTCTCACCGCGTGCGCTTCGCTACGCACTGATCGCGGCGCACTACCGGGCGCCGCTCGAGTTCGGCGACGACTCTCTCCGTGGAGCGGCGGCGGCAGTCGACCGTCTCGGCAATGCGCTCAAGGCGCTCGACTCGTACGACGCCGACGGGCCCACCGACCCGGGCCTGCCGGCGCTGCTGCGGGAGGCGCGCGACCGGTTTGCAGAGGCGCTCGACGACGACCTGAACATCTCGGCGGCGCTTGCGGCCGTGTTCGACCTGGTCAGGGAGCTCAACCGACGTGTCGACGCCGCGGCGCTGTCGTCGGCGGACGCCTCCACTGCGGCCGCGTTCCTGCGCGACCTCGACAGGGTGCTGGCGGTCATGGAGGAGGAGGACGAGCAACTGGACCCTGAGCTGTCGCGGATGCTGGCCGACCGGGAGGCGGCGCGAGCACGACGCGAGTGGGCGACGTCTGATCGGCTCCGGGCTACGCTCGCGGAACGGGGGATCCTGATCGAGGACACGAAGGCGGGACAGCGGTGGCGCCGCGCAGCCGAGGCGCGACATGGCTGACCGGCGCGGACGGAAGCCGGGCGCCGGGCCCCAGGGCCGCGGGCCCGGCCGTGGCGATCACCCCCGCGGACGCGACGAGGCAGCGGGCGGCCGCGGCGCCGGGTTCCCTCCGGGGGACGGTTTCGGACGACCCGGGCCGGGAGGTCCCCGCCGCGATGCCTTGGGTCGGCCCGGGCCGGGAGGTCCCGCACGGCCGGAGGGTTTCGGACGACCAGGGCCGGGAAGTCCCGCACGGCCTGAGGACTTCGGACGAGCGGGGCCGGCCGGTCCCGGCCGTGCCGGGGAGTCTGCGCGGGGGCGAACTGGCGGGCTGGGTCCCGGGCGATGGCCCGGTGGGCCGGGCCGGCCATCCGGACCCGGTGGATTCGGCGGCGGGCAACGCCGCGGCGCCGATCCGCGATCGGGCTCGCCGGGGGATCGGCGAGATGATGGCCCGAGCGCGACCCGTGACGAGGGAGTCCGGGGACCGCGACGCAACCAGGGCCTGGGGTTCGGACACGATCGGCCCGGCGGCCCCGGATGGCACGCCGGCGGAGGCTTCTCGCCGGAGCCCGGCGAAGAGCAGCGCGGCGGACCCCGCGGAGATCGCGGTCCGCGAGCTCGGCCGTGGGAAGCGCGAGGACGGCCGGACGCACCCTGGCGCGACGCCTCGGGCCCGCCCGACCGCGGTCCGGACAGGCCTCCGGGGCGGCCATGGAGCGAAGCTCGCCCCCGCGACCGAGGTCCGGACCGGCCTTCAGGACGGCCATGGGGCGAAGCTCGCCCGCGCGACCGCCGTGCGGAGCCGCTGCGACCCCGGGAGCCGTGGCAGCCGGGCGAGAGCCCGGGGCACGGGCCAGAGCCGTGGAGCCAGACGGGGGAACGGCCGCCGGGCCGGCCAGCCCCGGCGCAGGCCGGTGCACCGGGGCCGGGCGCGCAAGGCGCTTCCGCATGGACCGCGGACATCGAGGCGCGCGCCACGGGCATGCCGGCAGGGATCGAGACGGAGGGCGGCGAAGGATCCGTGCCGACCCGCGCGCAGACCGTGCCCTGGACGCTCGTGGGGCCGGACGACGAGATCGTGGCCGGACGGCGTCCCGTGGAGGAGGCGTTCGCCGCCCGCCGGTCGGCGCGACGGCTCCTCGTGGTGCCGCAGCGCCGCGAGGCGCTCGAATCACTGGTGCTGCATGCCACGCGACTGCGCATCCCCGTGGTCGAGGTCGAGGGCGGCACGCTCACGGCCGTGTCGGGCTTCGACGGCCACCAAGGCGTCGCGCTCGTGGTGGCCCCGCGTCGCTGGGCGTCGCTCGACGACGTCCTGGCCCAGGCCGCCGCCCTCTCGGAGCCACCCCTCGTGCTGGTTCTCGACTCGCTCGAGGACCCGCAGAACATGGGAACGCTCCTTCGCAGCGCCGATGCCTGCGGCGTCCACGGCGTCATCTTCCCGACGCGCGCTGCCGCTCCGCTCACGCCCTCGGCCGTGAAAGCGTCCGCGGGCGCCGTGGAACACCTGCTGCTCGTCCCGGTCGACGACCTGCCCGGGACCCTGGTTGATCTCCGGACGAGAGGACTGCACCTGGTTGGCACGGACGCAGAGGCGGCGCTGTCGTACCGCGACGCGGACCTGCGCGGCCCGGTCGCGCTGGTCGTCGGCAGCGAGGGAAAGGGCATGACCGGTCCGGTCCGGCGCCGGCTTGAGCTGCTCGTGCGGATCCCGATGCGCGGTCATGTGGGGTCGCTCAACGCTGCGGTTGCCGGTTCGGTCCTGCTGTTCGAGGCCGCAGCCCAGCGGACTGCGCCACACGGCGCCGGCGGCGGGGAGGAGGCGGGCGCGGGCTGGCACGACGAGGTCGTCGCAGGGGCGGGCGGCGAGGACTCGACCGGGGTCGCCGCTGCCACGACTGCGCCGAAGGCTGCGGCCGCGCCGCCACCCGAGCCGGCGCGCCGCTCCGCCCGCAAACGGGCCATTTGACCCTCGTTCGACGCGGCCGGTACCATGCGCGTTGCGGGCCGGACTTCCCTGAGGTAGATTCCTGCCTCGCGTGCCGACGTAGCTCAATTGGTAGAGCAGCGGTTTTGTAAACCGCCGGTTCCGGGTTCGAGTCCCGTCGTCGGCTCCATCCGAAGAGGAAGCTGCGTTCGAGGCCTCTTCACCGCGCCGGGACCGATCCCGGGGACGCAGTCGACCGTGGGTAGGTTGAGCAGGTGGTGAGCTCAGCTGACTGTAAATCAGCCGCCTCCGGCTGTAGAGGTTCGATTCCTCTCCTGCCCACCAGCAAACTCCTGCGAGCCCACATAGCTCAGCCGGCAGAGCACTTCCTTGGTAAGGAAGAGGTCATCGGTTCGAATCCGATTGTGGGCTCCAGCCCCCATCCGGGCGGAACGGTCCGCCACCTGAGGAGTCGACAGCGCACGCGATGGCCAAGAAGAAGTTCGAGCGCACCAAGCCCCACGTCAACGTCGGCACGATCGGTCACATCGACCACGGCAA
>Ga0209415_10011877_pt1 | contig 14598 bp, 11 predicted proteins | sample PeaSoiSIISIP2007_FD_187696 | JGI IMG/M metagenome (GOLD analysis project Ga0209415, IMG submission 187696) | Peat soil microbial communities from Weissenstadt, Germany - SII-SIP-2007 (SPAdes) (version 2) | ecosystem: Environmental > Terrestrial > Soil > Wetlands > Peat | place: Germany...
GCAACTTCTGCGCGACGCCGCATGACGCGTCGGACAATCTTCGCGTCAGACCAAGACTTTCGGAAGTAGTAGCTCAGAGCTATCCGATGCCTATTCCTGTGGCCATCTACCTTGGGGCAAGAATGACGGCCTCTCAGAAGGATGCAGTGCGAAGCATCGCACAGCGGCGGGGCATCACAACCGTCAACATGCGGCTCGCAAAGGAGTCGTTCGGGATTGAGCCGTACGAACCCTGACTGGAGCCGGTACCCCTCGGAGATTTTGACGCCGTACAATTCAACTTTGCGATTCGCGGTCAACGCGAGTCACTCGATGTCCGTCCTAGCAAGTAGGTTCGGTCGAAAGCGTCGTGATGGCGTGAGGCCCAAGAGCCTCACAGCGTGGCCATTCGCCGACGCCCGCGGGTCCCGCGCTGACGCCCAGCCCAGTGTGCCGGCCAGCAGAGAAATCCCCATAGAACCTACAACCAAATGATTTCCGCGGAACCGTGCGCCACACAGGTTTCGCGCTATTGGGCCGTGGGTGCTTGTGGCGGCGGCGTGCTGCGGTTCACGGACATGTAGTCCTGCATGAAGGCGAACGACGCCTCGAGCTCGGGGCGGTCGGGCATCGCCACGACGACCAGCCGCCAATTCGACAACATGCTCTTCCAGGACTGCGAGTCTTGCAACATCCGGCGCCGGTCGGCGGCATGATGCGTCAAGCGTTCTTTGCCATGAAAATCGCGCGCAAACGAGCGCCGTGCGACGAAATTGTGTGCGAACCTGAGCATGCGGCCGCGAATCATTGCAATTCCGGAACGGAATTGTCAGCGATTTTGCGAACTTACAAATGCGGCGCGGATCTCCTCGACGACCAGAAGAATTCGCTACTCGAGCCAGCAAGGCGTCGGGTCGAGGAGCCTTTTTCTGCGCTCGATGAGGAAAATCTCTGCATCGAGGACGAAATTGTCCGCGATGAGACCACGCGTGCGCCGATCGACCTAACAATTTTGGTCGACGACCGAGCTTGAGGCTGAACCGACGCACGAAGTCGCGCCAACGAAAGGTGAAGGCGCTGCTGCAAGACCAGGTTGTTAGGCGCGCCCAGCCACCATCTTGGGACAGCTAGCGTCTCGGCAGCTCGCCGAACATCAAACTGTAGGGCGAATCTTGTATTCGCCTGTTTCTGCCGCCACGCAACACCGCGGAGGGCGAGCACAAGGATCGCCCGGCTTGCAAGCTGCTGAGCCGGCGGATTATCTTCGGCGTATGGCGAAGGTGAAGCAGGCGCCGGCTTCCAGCATTGGCGACTACATCCGGCGACAGCGTCAGCTCGCCGACATCTCGTTGCGCAAGATGGCCGAGCAGAGCGGGATCTCCGCGGCCGTGCTGAACGAGATCGAGGACGGCCTGCGCAATCCGAGCGCGACGATCGTGCAGTCGATCGCCAAGGTCCTGCGCCTGTCGGCGGAAACCTTGCAGCTCCAGGCCGGCGTGCTCGACCCGCAAGACCGGGACGAAATCGACGCCGTCCGCGAGATCCGCCGCGATCCCAACCTGACCGAGCGCCAGCGTCAGGTGTTGATCGACATCTACGAGGCCTTCTGCACCGCCAACCGCGCCCGGGGCGAGTGAGTAGGGACAGACGACAGACATCAGACAACAGACATCAGACGACAGACGGCGGCAACCGGCCACAGATTGATCTTCACCGCCGCCCCGACGAATGACCCGTCACGCCGGAGGGGTTGACATTCGGCTCCGCTCGGTTTCTAGATGAAGCTGCGGTGTTGAGGAGGAGAGGCGGACAATGCCCAACTTTCGTCACCGGCTGACGCGCACCCAGCAACGTGTTTACGATCGCAGCAACGCGCATGCCTCCATCGGGTTGCGGGCCACGCCGCGGCTGCGTGCCGCCGTGGCGGCGCTGCCGGAGATTCTGCTGTCCGCCGATCGCACCTGCGTCGAGCGCGTCTCCCAAGTGATCGCCGACGAGATCGCCATGGTGCTGCGCGTGCCGAACGTCCGCGTCGTCGTCGAGGAGACGCGGCCCTCGAACGCGCGCGGCGAGCTGCACGGCCTGTACACGCCGACCAATCACCGCGCCGCCGCGATCAAGGTCTGGATGATGACCGCCAAGCGCAATCAGGTGGTGGCGTTCAAGACGTTTCTCCGCACGTTGTTGCACGAGATCTGCCATCATCTCGACTATGCGCTGCTACGGCTGCCGGACTCGCTCCATACTGAGGGCTTCTACCAACGCGAGTCGAGCTTGTTCCATCAGATCGGCGGACCCGCCGCGGCAGCCGCGGCGACGCGCGACCGGGCGGAGCCCGGCGCCACCGCCGAACGCGTCATGCACGCGGCCGTCCGCCCACAATGGCCGCTGCGCTGAGGGCGACGATGCAGGCGATGAAGGAACCGCGGATCGAAATCACCGACAACCTGGATCTGCTGCTGTCGGTCATGCCGCCGCACGTGCGCGAGCAGATCGAGCGTCTCGAGGACTTGCCCGCCTTGCTCGAAGTGGTCCTCGACCTGGGGCGCCAGCCCGAGGCGCGCTTTCCGCAGCGCGTGGTCACGCTCAGCCGCGAACCGGTTTCGCGCGACGACCTCGATTTCATGATCGGGCGCATCGGCAGCTTCACCTCGGACAACCGCGCCGGGATCGAGCGGACGTTGCATCGCATCTCGGCGTTGCGCAACCGTCTGGGCGAGATCATCGGCCTGACGTGCCGGGTCGGCCGCGCCGTCTACGGCACCGTGGAAATCGTGCGCGACGTCGTCGAGTCGGGCAAGAGCGTCCTGCTGCTGGGGCGCCCGGGCGTCGGCAAGACGACGCTGCTACGCGAGGCGGCGCGCGTCCTAGCGGATGACTTGAGCAAGCGGGTCGTGATCGTCGATACCTCGAACGAGATCGCCGGCGACGGCGACATTCCGCATCCCGGCATCGGACGCGCGCGCCGCATGCAGGTGCCCGCCCCGGCGCTGCAGCACGCCGTGATGATCGAGGCCGTAGAGAATCACATGCCCGAAGTGGTGGTGATCGACGAAATCGGCACGCAAGCCGAAACCCTCGCGGCGCGCACGATCGCCGAACGCGGCGTACAACTGATCGCCACGGCGCACGGCACCACCCTCGAAAACCTGGTCGCCAACCCGACGCTTGCCGACTTGATCGGCGGGATTCACGCGGTCACCCTCAGCGACGAAGAAGCCCGCCGCCGGCGCACGCAGAAAACCGTCCTCGAACGCAAAGCGCCGCCGACCTTCGACGTGTTGATCGAGATCCACGATCAAGACCGCTTCGCCGTGCACGCCGACGTCGCCCAGGTCGTCGACGCCGTGCTGCGCGACCAACCGTCCCGGCCGCAGATCCGCGTGCGCCGCGCGGACGGCGGCGTCGACATGGAGCAATCGCCGCTGCGGGCGCCCGGTGCGGGCGCGGAAGCGCCGGAGCCGGAGCGCCGCGCGGTGCGCATCTTTCCGTACGCCGTCAGCCGCGACCGCCTCGAGCGGGCGATCCGCGACCTCGGGGTGCACGCCACGGTGGCCGACCACCCGCGCAGCGCCGACGTCGTGCTGACCTTGCGCGCCCTCGCCAAGAAGCGCCCGAAGAAGCTGCGCGAGCTGATGGTCGACAGCACCCGCGTGCACACTGTCACCGGCAACACGCACGCCAGGATCATCGAGTTCCTGCGCGAGCTGTTCGAGATCCCCACCGACAATCGCGAACAAACCGAAGCGCTGCGCGAGGCGGAGGAAGCCATCGCCAACGTCATCGCGCAACGTCAGGCGATCACGCTGGCGCCGCAGAACCCGCATCTGCGCCGGCTCCAGCACGAACTCGCCGAGGCCTATGGCCTGATGTCGGAAAGCACCGGAAGCGGCCACCTGCGCCGCGTTGTGGTGCAGCCCAGATGAAGACAACAGACTGGTAGACAACAGACCGCTTCGCTCACAGACTCGGAGCCGGTCATCTATCGGTCGGCTGTCGTCTCACGGTCTGTTGTCTGTTGCCTACCAGTCTGTTGTCTGTCAGCGAAGCGGTCTGTTGTCTCTCCTCACTGCGCCGCCTCGAACAAGCCGGCCGCTCCCATGCCGCCGCCGATGCACATGGTCACGATGCCCCAGCGCTTCTTCTGGCGCCGCAGCTCGAGGAGGAGCGTTCCCGTCATGCGCGCGCCGGTCATGCCGTATGGATGGCCGATGGAGATGGCGCCGCCGTTCGGATTGAGCTTCGCCGGGTCGATGCCGAGGCGGTCGCGGCAATAGACCGCCTGCGAGGCGAACGCCTCGTTGAGCTCGACGATGTCGATGTCGTCGATCTTCAGGCCGGCGAGCTTGAGCAGCTTGGGCACCGCGAACACCGGGCCGATGCCCATCTCGTCGGGCTCGCAGGCCGCGAACACGCAGCCGCGGAAGAAGCCGAGCGGCTTGATGCCCAACGCCTTGGCGCGGTCGGCCGACATGATCAGGTTCGCCGACGCGCCGTCGGAGAACTGCGAGGAGTTGCCGGCGGTGACCGAGCCGCCTTCTTTGAAGGCCGGCGGCAGTTTGGCCAGGCCTTCGGGCGTGGTGTCGGGACGGTTGCACTCGTCGCGCTCGACGGTGACTTGCTTGGTTGACTTCTCCCCCGTCGCCTTGTCCGTCATCTCCATGGTCACTGTCATCGGCGTGATCTCGTCCTTGAACTTACCGGACTTCTGCGCCGCGGCGGTGCGCTGCTGCGAGGCGAGCGCCAGCTCGTCCTGCTTCTCGCGGCTGACCTTGTAGCGCTCGGCGACCACTTCGGCGGTCATCCCCATCGGCATGTAGACGGCCTTCTTGTGATCCATGAGCCACGGGTTGAACAGGTTCTTCTTGTTGAAGTCGTTCTGCATCATGGTGATCGACTCGAGGCCACCGCCGATCACGGCGTCGGCGCCTTCGACCTGCACCATGTGCGCGGCCACCATCACCGCGTTGAGGCCGGAGGAGCAGAACCGGCTCACCGTCGAGCCCGGCACCGTGATCGGCAGCCCGGCCATCACCGCCACGTTGCGGCCGACGTTGAAGCCTTGCGGGCCTTCGGGGAAGCCGGTGCCCATGACCACGTCTTCGATCTCCGCCGGATCGAGCTGCGGCGTCTTTTTCAGCACTTCCTTGATACAGTGGGCGGCCATGTCGTCCGGCCGGGTCAAATTGAACGAGCCCCGAAATGACTTCGCCAATCCCGTCCGGGCAGTGGCAACGATGACAGCTTCACGCATACGAGCCTCCTCAAGTGGACTTCAGCGGTACTCTCTCAGGAGTCGGCCTCGGTTGCAAGGCGGGGCGACGGTCGCGTGCATTGTGAGCGGAAGATCAGGCAGGAACCATGGGGGGTGAGGCTGGACACGATCGCACTTTCGCACCGGATGTTCATCGAAACGGCGCCGGGCCACTATAGTAAGTCGCTGATTTCGCCTACTCCGCCGCCCGGCCGTCGGCGGCGATGCCGAGCTTGTCCATCTTGTACTTCAGAATCCGGCGGGTCGTGCCGAGGAGCTCGGCGGCGCGGGTTTGATTGTTCTGCGTTTGCGCTAAAGCGTTGCGAATCAACTCTTGCTCGAACTGGTCCACGGCTTCCTCGAGGCGGGTCTCGCCGCGCAGGACGCTCTGTTGCACCGGATGGGCGCGTCCGTTCCCCGGACTGAGGTACTGCGGCAGATCGTCGCCCGTCATCACCGTCCCGTGCGACAGCACCATGGCGCGCTCGATGACGTTCTCCAGCTCGCGCACGTTGCCCGGCCACGAGTACTGCATCAAGAGATCGAGCGCATCGTTGGCGAAGGACTTCTCCGGAATGCCGAGCTCCTGGGACTTGGCGGCGAGGAAGTGCCGGATGAGCGGACTGATGTCGTCGCGCCGGTCGCGCAGCGGCGGCAGGTGGATGGACACGACGTTGAGCCGATAGAACAAGTCGGACCGGAAGGTGCCGTCGCGCATGCCTTCGTGGAGGTCGCGGTTGGTGGCGGCGATCACGCGCACGTCGACGCGCACCGGCTGCACGCCGCCGATACGCGTGAATTCGCTCTGCTCGAGCACGCGCAGGATCTTGGCTTGCGTGGCCGGATTCATGTCGCCGATCTCGTCGAGAAACAGCGTGCTTTGATCGGCATGCTCGAACTGGCCGATCTTCTTCGCATAGGCGTCGGTGAAGGCGCCGCGCTCGTGCCCGAACAGCTCGCTCTCCAGCAGGTTGTCCGGAATCGCGGCGCAGTTGATGGTCACCATGGGCTTCTTGGCGCGTGGGCTATGGTAGTGGATCGCCTTGGCGATGAGCTCCTTGCCGGTGCCGCTCTCACCGGTGATCAGGACCGTCGTTTTCAACGGCGCCACCATCGACACGGTGCGCAGGATCGCCTGCATCTTCGCCGACGGCCCGACGAGATTGTCGAAGCTGTAACGGACGCCGACCTCCGAGCGCAGCGCCTCCACCTCGCGGGCGAGGGCGGCCGACTGCACCGCACGGTCGACGATCAACGTCAACTCTTCCACGTCGAACGGCTTGGTCACGTAGTCGAACGCGCCGAGCTTCATGGCCGTAACCGCCGTCTTCACCGTCTTCGTCGCCGTCAGCATGATCACCGGCAACGTCGGCGCCTGTTGCCGGATGCGCTCCAGCGTTTCCATGCCGTCGGGACCGGGCATGAGGATGTCGAGCAACACGATGTCCACCGGCTCGCCGGCCAGCAGGTCGACCGCCTCGGTGCCGGAGGCCGCTGCCAGGACCTGGTAGCGCTCCTTCAGCACCATGCGCACCGATTCGCGCACGCCCAGCTCGTCGTCAACTATCAAGATTCGCGGTTTTTCCATTTCCCACTGCGCTCTCTTCTCGCGTGACGGGCAGCCAAACGGTCACGGCAAACGTATCGGTGGTCTGCTCGATCTCCATGCGACCGCCGTTGCGTTCGATCAGCGTCTTGGCGAACACAAATCCCAGCGGCAAAGCCGTTTCTGTTTCGTCCGGATGATCAAGGAACTGCACCAGCTTCCCGAGCGGGCGGTGCCCGCCCGAGACTGCAAATGTGATGGCGGGGCTCGTGGCGACCGCGTGGACCGAAAGGGTATGGCCCTCCGGCAACTCACGCGTGATCACCCGCAGCAGGTTCTCGAATGCGTAGGTGATCTGTGCCGCGTCGACCCGTGCCAGGAGGGATTCCGGCGGGCGATAGTCCAGGATCAGACGCCGCTCCGTCAGCGTCGGCGCCAGCGCCGTCAGGCACGGCGCGAGGAGCGCGTTGACGGAGGCCGTCTGCGGTGCCGGGCTTCCGAAGCGGGTGAACTGCAGCATGTTCTCGAGGGCACGATCCATCCGGTCGACCGCGTCGCCGGTCAGGTGTGCCATCTGCTCGCGCCCGGCCTCGTCGCCCACCAAGCGCTCCCAATATTGGGCCACGGTCTTGATGGTGACCATCGGATTCTTGAACTCGTGCGCCAGCTCGTTGATGATGAGATCCACGGTCTCGGTGGACTCGGCTTCCGAGGCGAGTTCCGGCGCCGCGGCGCCGCGCGGTTCGGCGCGCGCGGGCGGCGCGTGCGGGATGATGCGCCCATACCCGAAAAGCAGATCGCCCGCGTCGATGACGCGACTGGTGGCGAGGGCCGCGGTGCGCGTCAGCACGGTTTCGAACTCTGCGAGGTTGCCAAACCACAGATAGTTGGCGAGTCGATCGAGCGCGCGTTCGGTCAACGACAGCGGCGCGCTTGCCAGCAGGCGCGCCAGCTCGGCGACGAGGTGCGCGGCCAGTGGGCGGATGTCTTGCGGCCGGTCGCGCAGCGGCGGCAGTGTAATGGGGAAAACACTGAGCCGGTAGTAGAGCCCCTTGTCGAATTTTGCGGCGCGGGCGAGGGTGTCCGCCGCGTCCGCCGTCGCGCAGATGAGACGCACGCTGTGCCAACCATGCTCGGAGCGCAAACCGCCGCAGTCGAGCAGCTCGAGCAACAGCTGTTGCACCTCGCCCGGGGCGGCATCGACGTCGCCGACGAACACCGTGAGATCGCCGGGCGCAATGGCCGCGGCTTGTTGCAACAAGCCGCGGCTGCAGCCGGCGGCAGCGAGCGCGAGGAATCGGCTGTCCGGGCTCAGCGCATGAATCGCCCGCGCCAGGCGCGCCTTGCCGGTTCCCGGCTCGCCGCAGATCAAGACCGGCAGGTGCGTCGCCGCGGCACGGCGAGCCAGCCGCGCCGCTTCCTGCGGCAGCATCGGGTAGTCGATGAGTGTCGACGTGACCAGAGCCGCTGGCGGCTGTGTCCGCTGCGTCAGCAGGTCACGCACGTGGGCGCGCAAGTCTTCGGGGGTGAAGGTGCGATTGAGGGCCGCCGCCGGACCGCTCACCGAAGGCGGCGTGGTGCTGCGGCGTTGCAGCCAGAGAATCGGCCGGTTCGGCGGCAGGGCCGCCACCCCGTGCGTGCGCAGCACGTCGTCGGCGACGATGAGCAGATCGGCCTGCGCCAGCGCCGCGGGATTGTGCACGCAGTCGTCCGGCGTCAGGCAATCGACCCGATACTCGGCGCCTAAAACGATGGCAATGGTTTCGCGAATAGCCGGGGAATCATCAATGACGCATACGCGCGGGTGCTCCACTCAACATCCTCCTTCCCCTACCCCTCGCGACAGGCGGCGACCAAGAACTGCCATGAACCTACACGGTTTTCCCTCAAGAAGTCAATTCCAGCCACCACCAGTTGCCGGCCCCAGCGACCCCCTGGAAATCCGCACCGAGACGGCGCAGAATTCGCTTGAAAATGTTTAAGCGGGCATGGTAACGGTTTTTGAGCTAGCAAGAAACGTTGCCACTGCGTTCAACTCCGACGTTCGTGCATATGGAGCGGCGCCCAAGGCGTGAAAGGCGACAGTGTCGGTGCACATCGGCGGCAAGGTTTAGAGATAGGGGACGAGGGAGGAAGTGGAAGGCGCATTGCGAAATATTCCTGTTGCAGGTCCCAGCGGAGGTGGCGACGAGGGCCAAATCGTCGTGATCCGGCCCCGCGTCGTCGAGGACGTCGGGCATGTGCTCGGGAATCTGTTCCAGCGGATCTATCATCTCATCGGCCAGGCGCGGAATCCGGAGGGTGGGGCGGTGGCCATCGATCAGTTGGAAGCCAGCACGCGGCGGCTGGAAGATTTTCTGCGGTTGGTGATCGACTACGTGTCGCCCCTCTGTCCGGCGCTGCAGTACGTTGCCGCGACCGACGCGGCGCAAAGCTTGGCACGCCAGATCAGCGACGCCGTGGGCTGTCCTGTGAGAGTCGACGCCCGCTTGTCGGCCGAGGGACAGCTGCTGGTGGATCCCGGGCGACTGGCGCGAAGCTTCGGCCTGCTGGCGATGCAGCTGCGCGCCCATCCGAGCGCGGACGAGAGCATCGAGGTGCGCGCGGTCGCCCGCCCGCCGGGGCGGTTGCTGACGCTGACCGCGTGTTTGCCGTTACGGTGGCTGCCGGCGCGGACGACCGAGGCGGAGATTCAGTGGGCCGTTGCGGAGAAGTTCCTGGAAACGCACGGCGGGACACTCGAAGAGAAGCCGGCGGCTTCAGGAGAGGTGCTGTGGGAGATAGTGCTTCCGCTCCAGTCCTGATGCCGTCGGCGCTGACGGCGACGCGTATTCTGATCGTCGACGACGACCCGCTGATTCGGCGACAGCTCGAAGGGTTGTACGCCGCCCATGCGTACGCGGTGGACTCCGCCGCCGACGTCGAGGCGGCCCTCGAGAAGCTCAGCAGCTCGGATTTCGCGCTTGCGGTGGTGGATCTGAAAATGCCCGGAAAAGACGGCATTTCCCTCACCAGCGAGATTCGCGAGCGCTGGCCGGCGGTCGACGTCATCATGATCACCGGCTACGGCAGCATCAAAGGCGCGGTTGAAGCCATGCGGCAGGGGGCGTGCGATTACATCACCAAGCCCTTCGAGCCCGATGACATCTTGCTCGCCACGCAGAAGGTGCTCGAGCGGCGGCGCTTGTTGGATGAGATCGAGTATCTGCGCAAGCAGCTTTCCGATCGCTACACCTTCGCCAACATGGTCAGCCGCGACCCGGCGATGATCGAGACCTTTGCGACCATTGAAATGCTGGCGCAGAACGACGTCACCGTGGTCATCACCGGCGAGTCCGGAACCGGCAAGGAGTTGGTGGCGCGGGCGATCCACTTTCAGGGCAAACGCAAGGGCGGCCGGTTCGTGGCGATCAACTGCGCCGCCGTGCCGGAACCCTTGCTCGAAAGTGAGCTGTTCGGCTATGAGCGCGGCGCATTCACCGGCGCCGTGCAGGAACGCGTCGGGAAGATCGAGGCGGCGAACGGCGGCACGCTGTTTCTGGACGAGGTCGAGAGCATCCCGCTGCTGATGCAGGCGAAGTTGTTGCGCGTGCTCGAGGAGCGCACCATCGAGCGCTTGGGAAGCAACCGACCGCGTCCGGTGGACATGCGCGTCGTGGCCGCCACCAATCAGGATCTTGCCGCGGCGGTGGCTGCGGGCCGCATGCGGGAGGACTTCTACTACCGCATCAACGTCGTGCCCGTGCAGTTGCCGCCATTGCGACTGCGCATAGCCGATGTGCCTTTGTTGGTGGCCGACTTCCTGCGCAGCAACGAGATGGCCCGCGAGAAACGCATCAATCGCGTTTCCGATCGAGCGCTGGCGCAGCTCATGGCCTACAACTGGCCGGGCAACATTCGCGAGTTGCTCAACGTCATGGAGCGCGCGGTCCTGCGCGCCAAAGGCGATACCATCAATGAGGTGGATGTGCCGGGCGCCGAGCCAACGGCGCTGCAGCCGCGCGAACGCAGCGACGTGCGACTGCCGCTGCGACAGTACTTGCGGAACGCCGAGCGCGAATACCTCACCCGCGTGCTGGAGCAGCATCGGGGCAGCATCGCTCCGACGGCGCGGCATGCATTGATCGACCAGGCGACCTTGCATCGCAAGATTCGTTTGCACGGGCTGCACCCGAGCGAGTTTCGTCGCAACGGACGCGCCGGGCTGGATGAGACAGAGGAATGATACCGAACGACGCGCCGACGCGCATCACTGCAAGGTATCGAGCGCAAGCAGGGCCGCATGTGGCAGCGGTGCCAGATCGTCCGGAGTGCGGGGCCGGGTTGGGCGTAGCATTGCGCCTGGCACGCGCATTGCCCGATAACGGGGAACCCAATGTACTGTGACTTCTACCAACTGACCGAACCGCCGTTCAATGTCACACCGGACCCGAAGTTCTTGTATCTCAATGCACGCTACCGCGAAGCCATCGCCTCGCTCAACTACGGCATAACCCAACGCAAGGGGTTCATCACGTTGATCGGTGAAGCGGGGACCGGAAAGACCACGCTGCTCAACAAGCTGCTCGAAGAGTTCGACTCGAAGACCAAGTCGGTGTTCATCTTCAACACCAACGTGACCTTCGAGGAGATCCTGGAGTACGTCTTCGCGGAGTTCGGGTTGCCGGTCCACAACGGCAAGAAGCTGTACATGTTGCAACGGCTCAACGCCTTCTTGCTCGAGGAGCTGCGCGGCTCCGGCAACGTGGCGCTGTTGATCGATGAAGCGCAGGACCTGGAGTTTTCGGTCCTCGAGGATCTCCGCCTGTTGTCCAATTTGGAAACCGCCAAGGAAAAGATTCTGCAGATCGTGCTGTCCGGGCAACCGGAGCTGGGACAGAAGCTCAGTAACCCGGTGCTGCGCCAACTGCGGCAGCGGATCGGCATCAACTGTCGCCTCCTGCCGCTGTCGCGCGACGAGATCACGGAGTACATCCAGTATCGGCTGCAGGCCGCCGGCTGCCCCGATCTCAAGCTGTTTTCGCGAGAAGCCGAAGATCAGATCTACCACTTCTCACGCGGCATCCCGCGCTTGGTGAACGTCGTGTGCGACAATGCGTTGGTCATTGGTTACGCCTTGGGCAAGAAGCGTATCGGGGCCGATGTGATCACCGAGGCTGCCGCCGACCTGCTCTCCGTCGAGTCGCAGGGTGTCGATGTGCACACGCGCCCGGTCGAGGCGGCGGCGCCGGCACCAGCCGCAGCGGCGCCGCACAGCCGGTGGCGGGCGCGTCTCGGTGTGATGGCGGTGGTGGTGGTGGCGATGGTCGTCGGCCTGCTGTCGGTGGGTCGCACCCTCTTGGGCAAGCAGGAGGCGGTGCATGTTGCACCGGCGCCCGACCCGCCGAAGCTCGAGGTCATTAGACCGGGTTCGGAACCGCAGGGTACGGGTGTAGGAATCGCCGCCGCCCGCTCGGCGAATGATGATGCGAATGCTGCGGAAGAACCGGCGCAACGCATGCCCGCGGAGCCCGCCGCCCCGGCGAACCTCCCGGCGGCGGCCGGCAAAGCGGCGGCCGCTGCTTTGCCGCAGCCGGTGGCCATGCGGGAGGGTGGTGTACGCCAACAAGGTGTCGCCGCGATGGACAATGCGGAGAATGAGCCCGGCGGCGGCCATGTCGTAGCCCCGGATGGAGAGCCGCAGCCGAATACGGAACCGGCGGCGGCCTCGGCGGCTGTGGAGCGTCCCGCAGCGCCGCGTGCGCCGGCGGTGCCGGCCCCAGTCGTTCCTGCGCCGCCGCCGCCGGCAGCGAACGCCGATCTGGGGCTCGCGCCGAGCGCGAATTCGGGAATGGCGAACGCGCCACCGCACGCGCCGGAGGAGCAACGCGGCGCCGGCGCGCCACCCCAAGCGCCAGGCGACCGCAGGGCGACCGACGACCGCGCCGAGGAGGGCCGGGGGGCCCCGCATCTTGCCGGAATGCAGTTCGCACAGGTGACGGTGCGCAACGGCGATTCCATGTCGACCGTCGCGCTGCGAAAATATGGTCAGGCGACGTATACGATTTTGGACCTGCTGAAGTTGGCCAATCCCGATCTGCAGGACATCGACGTCATCTCCACCGGCCAATCCCTGCGCTTGCCCGAGCTCAGCGAGGGCTTTCCGATCCTCAATGACAATGCCGGTCGTTCGGGGCTCCTGGTGTACTCGACGCCGCAGGCGACGCGGGCGACTGGCCTGCAGAACGCGTTGCGCGGCCATGGCTTCGAGGCCTATGTGTCGCAAGGAGATCTGGGACCGCAAAAGCCGGTGTTTCGAGTCGTCGTGTCCGGATTCGGCGATCGCGAACAGGGGGCGGTGGTCGGCCAACGGTTGCAGAAGTTGTTTCGAGAAGACACACGCATTGCGCAGTTGGGAGAATAGGTCGGTCGGCGATGATGGGAGCAACGAGAGCCCGGTGGTTCGTGGTCAGTACCAAAGCGCGCCGCGAGCAGTTTGCGCAACAGCAGCTGGGGCGTCGCGAGGTGCAAAGCTTCCTGCCGCGGATTCTGGAGCCGGCACGGTTGCGCGTGCAACCGGCGATCGCGCCGCTGTTTCCCGGGTATCTGTTCGTGCACATCGATCTCGACGAGCAGTACTTCGACGTGGTCTGGACACCGGGGGTGAGAAAGTTCGTCGGTTTCGGCGCGCTGCCGTGCCCGGTGGAGGAGGCGGTCATTGAGTTTCTGCAAGCCCGAGCAGGCCGCGAAGGGATCGTGTACGCCACCCCGGTGTACAAGCCCGGAGACGTGGTACGCATCACCCACGGTCCGCTGGAGGGGCTTGTGGGCATCATCGAGAACCCAGGCGGCGGCCGGGGGCGGGTGCGAGTGTTGATGGAAATGTTGCGGCGCCAGACTCGCGTCGAGGTGCCGCAGCAGATGATTGAACGCGTGTCGGCCTGAGGCCGACGCGGTGCGCATGCGGGACGCCGGGTCCCGCCGCGGGGAGCTGACATGACGTACAGCAAGACGAGGAACGGCGGCAGCCTCGATGGGCGGAGCTATATCCGGGCGCCCGGGGGATTGATAGGATTTTCGGGAGCACGTATAAGCGCTCTGTCCAAAGGCCAGGCGGGGACGAGTGGGGCGGGTTGGGAGCATGCGATACGTGGCTGAGCGAATCGGCGTGTGGCTGGTTTTGTCGTTTGCAGTGTGCGCGTGCGCACGGCATGCGACTCCTTCCGTGCCGCTGCCGCCGCTGGATGCACCCCGTGAGCCCGTCGCCGTTGGTGCGCCCGGCGAGTACCGCTTGCAACCGGGTGATCTGCTGCGCGTGAAGTTTCTGTATCACCCCGAGCTCGACGTGAAGGTGCCGATCCGCCCCGACGGGGCGGTCACGCTGCAGCTGGCCGGCGAGATGCGCGCCGCCGGCTTGACGACCACGGAACTGGAAAAGGAAATCAAAGAACGCTGCAGTGATCGCCTGCGCAATCCCGAGATTTCGGTGATGGTCGCTCAGCTGGCGGAGCAGAAGGTCTACGTGGGCGGCGAGGTGAAGCTGCCCGGTTTCGTCGCCTACAAGCCGGGCATGAGTCCGTTGCAGGCGATCGTCGACCGGGGCGGATTCACTGATGAGGCGCGCATCGATAGCGTGCTGCGTCTGTCGCCCATGCAGAATGACTACCAAGGCACGCGTCTCGACTTCACCAAGCCGCTGTCGACCGGATCCCCGGAAGGCACGCAGCTCGCCGCGGGTGACGTCCTGTACGTACCGCGGACATTCATCGGCGATGTCGACTCGTTCGTGCGCCTCTACATTCGCGGCGTCCTGCCGCTCGAGCCGCGGGTGGGCGCTGGG
>Ga0209415_10011878_pt1 | contig 14598 bp, 14 predicted proteins | sample PeaSoiSIISIP2007_FD_187696 | JGI IMG/M metagenome (GOLD analysis project Ga0209415, IMG submission 187696) | Peat soil microbial communities from Weissenstadt, Germany - SII-SIP-2007 (SPAdes) (version 2) | ecosystem: Environmental > Terrestrial > Soil > Wetlands > Peat | place: Germany...
AGGCACAGCAGTCCGAGGCACAGCAGGCCGAGGCACAGCAGGCCGAGGCACAGCAGGCCGAGGCACAGCAGGCCGAGGCACAGCAGGCCGAGGCACGGCAGCGGGAGGCACAGCAAGCCGAGACACAGCGGGCCCGGGCAGAACAGGCCGAACTCGGGCGGGAGCGGTGATGGGCGGAGTGCTGCCGTCGGCGCTCGCCGCCCACTCCTTCCTGCGCGGGTTGCCGTCCGACGATGCTGCCAGGCTCACCGAGATCGCCGCCGAGGTTTCCGTGCCCGCAGGCCACCGGTTCTTCGAGGAGAACGGCCGGGCCGATCGCTTCTGGCTGATCAGGACCGGCCACGTCGCGCTTGACATGCATCTGCCTGGACGGCCTCGGCTGATCGTGGAGACGCTCGGCGACGGTGACATGATCGGGATCTCCTGGGTCGCCTCGCCGCAGGAGTGGCAGTACGGCGCCGAGGCGGTCCAGCCGACGACGGCGTTCGAGTTCGAGGCCGCCGCGGTGATCGCGCTCTGCGACAGCGATCCGGCATTCGGATATCAGCTCACCCGGCGCCTCCTGGCCGTCGCCAGCCGGCGGCTGCATGCGAGCCGGGTCAGGCTGATGGATCTGTACTCGGCCCCCGGCATCCATGCGGGGGCGTCGTGAACTCACCCGCGCTGCCCGTGCGGTACCGGGTCACATCGAGCCAGGCCGAGACCCACGACACGGTGACACTGGCTTTGGAGCCAGTTGACCGGCCGATCGTCGTTCACCGGCCCGGGCAGTTCACCATGCTGTACGCGTTCGGCATCGGCGAGGTGCCGATCTCGATCAGCGGTGAGCCGGACGGCGGCACACTGATCCAGACCATCCGATCGGTGGGCGCGGTGACCCGCGCGCTCTGCTCGGCGGCACCAGGGCAGATGCTCGGCGTGCGCGGGCCGTTCGGTACCGACTGGGGAGTGGCCGACGCGGCCGGGCGCGACCTCCTGATCGTCGCTGGTGGCATCGGCCTGGCGCCACTGCGCCCGGCGCTGCTGACCGCGCTCGGCGCGCGCGAGCGCTACCGGCGGATCACGGTGCTGATCGGGGCCAGGTCGCCGGCCGAGCTGGTGTTCGCCGGGGAAATGCTGGCATGGCGTGACAACGGCGCCAACGTGCAGGTCACCGTCGACCGGGCCAACGCCGGCTGGATGGGTCACGTCGGCGTCGTCACCCAGCTGATCGATCGCGCGAAGATCGACCCCGAGACCACGACCGCGCTGGTCTGCGGCCCCGAGGTGATGATGCGCATGACCGCCCGCGCCCTGCTCGGCGCCGGAATCGGGCCGACGGACATCCGGGTCTCGCTGGAGCGGAACATGCGGTGCGGCATCGCCGAGTGCGGGCACTGCCAGCTCGGTCCGCTGCTGCTCTGCCGGGACGGCCCCGTCGTCAGCTATCAGCGGGCAGCCCCGCTGCTCGCGGTAAAGGAGCTGTAGCTATGGCCCGCCCGAAGCTCGCGGTGTGGAAGTTCGCGTCCTGCGACGGCTGTCAGCTCACCCTGCTCGACTGCCAGGATGAGCTGCTGGCGATCGCCGCCGAGGTGGACATCGTGCACTTCACCGAGGCGACATCGACCGATCTGCCGGGCCCCTACGATGTCTCGCTGGTCGAGGGATCGGTGACCACCCCGGATGATGCCGAGCGCATCCAGCAGGTCCGCGACCAGTCCAACCTGCTGGTGACCATCGGGGCGTGCGCCACGACCGGCGGGATTCAGGCGCTGCGCAACTTCGCCGACATCGCCGACTTCACCGCCGCCGTCTACGCCAGGCCCGACTACATCCAGACCCTCGCCACCTCCACGGCCATCGCTGACCACGTCAAGGTCGACTTCGAGCTGCGCGGCTGCCCGATCGACAAGCGGCAGCTGCTCGAGCTGCTCACCGCGCTGCTCGTCGGGCGCAAGCCCCGGATCCCCGGGCACAGCGTCTGCTTCGAGTGCAAGAGCCGCGGCAACACCTGCGTCATGGTGGCCCACGGCACCCCGTGCCTCGGCCCGGTGACCCAGGCCGGGTGCGGCGCCATCTGCCCGGCATTCGGCCGCGGCTGCTACGGCTGCTTCGGCCCGGTCGCCGCGCCGAATACGGGCTCGCTCATTCCCCAGCTCGCCCGGCTCGGCATGACCGAACTCGGCATCGAGCAGGTGTTCTCGACGTTCAACGTCGCCGCGCCGGGTTTCTCGCCGCAGTCCCGTGCCCGTTCGGCCGGGGGAGACACCGACCGACCGCGGCCCGTGCCCTGACCGTCAGCCTCGCTGACCGTCAGCCTCGCAGGACCGCTCGGCCCGCGTAACCGCTCGGCTCGCGTAACCGCTCGGCTCGCGCTGACCGTCAGCCTCGCAGGACCGGTCGGCTCGCGTGACCTTTCGGCTCGCGTGACCTTTCGGCTCGCGTGACCTTTCGGGCCACATGACCATTCGGCCCGCGTGACCGTTTGACCCGCGCCGACAGGCGGTCAGGCGGTCGCCAGGTCGTGCAGGACGGCCGACGTGAGGGCGTCGGTCGCTGCGGCGACGGCGGGAGTCAGACCCACCCCGAAGCCGAACTCGGCCGCCTCCACCGCGTGCACGATGAGGCGGTCGGGCATCAGGTTGAGCGCCCGCGCCAGTCCGATCGCCTCGCCCAGGCCGAGCCCGTGCGAGCTGACCGGGCGCACATGCTCGGCGCCGGCCTGATCGAGGACCAGCCGGTGGATCCGGCCGGGAGTCACGGGATCAGCGCGGACGGCGTCGACGACCAGCGCGAGCGACGCCCCGGCCCACGCCTCGATCAGCCTGGCCGGCTCGCCGTCGCTGACCACGAGCCGCACGTTGTCCGCGACCTGGTCGCGCAGCCGCGCCAGCACCTCAGGCCCGGCACCGTCGTCGCGCCGGAACTCGTTCCCGACGCCGATCACCACGACGGCGCGGTTCCCGCCCGGCTCTCCCGCGGGCCCGCCGGCACCCGCTCCCGTCGCCGCCTGGTTCACCTGCGGTCCATCCGCAGCGTCAGGAAGTGCGTCGAGCACGAGATGCACGGGTCGTAGTTGCGGATGGCCTGCTCGCAGGAGTGCGTCAGCGACTCGTCGTCGAAGTCGAGCCGGTCCTGAACGAACCCGCGCAGATCCTCCTGGATCGCGGCCTGATTCTGCGACGTCGGCGGCACGATCCGCGCGCTGCGCACGATCCCGGCTTCGTCCAGCTCATACCGGTGGTAGAGCACGCCTCTCGGCGCCTCGGACACGCCATGACCGATCCCGGCACGAGGCGCGGCTGACACGAACGACTCCGCGGGCTGCCGGTATCCGTCGATCAGCCGGAGCGCCTCCTCGACCGCGCAGACGATCTCGACCGCGCGGACGATGATGCTCTGGAACGGGTTACGGCAGACCGATCCGAGCCCCGCGGCGCGAGCGGCCTGCGCGGCCAGCGGAGTAAGCCATTGCGAGTTCAGCGAGTACCTGGCCAGCGGCCCGGTCATGAACGTTCCGCTGCGGCCGGCCAGCCTGGCATGCAGCGCGGTGGAGTGCGGGACCTGCTCCTCGATCACGTGCTCCTCGTACTGCGCCGCGGCGAACTCCAGGCCGCCGCTGGTGACCAGCGTTCCGCGCTCGATCGGATAGCGGCCCGCCTCCCGCAGCGAGAGCAGCTCGTGATCGCAGCTGAAGTCCGGAAAGTCGAACCCGGCGACCCAGCGCACGGTCTCAAGCGCGAGCTCGAGGGTCTCCCGCAACTGGAGCGCCAGCGGCGCCAGCTCTCGTGCCGACGGCACCCGGTAGAAGCCGCCGACCCGCACGTTGACCGGATGAATGGACCTGCCGCCGAGCGTCGCCATGATCGCGTTCGCGGTCCGCCTGAGCGCGAGCCCGCGTTCCACGATGTCGCGGTGGTCACGCGCGAGCTCCACCGCGCCCGGGTAGCCGAGGAAGTCGGGGGCGTGCAGCAGGTAGATGTGCAGCGCATGGCTGGAGATCCACTCGCCGCAGTACAGCAGCCGCCGCAGGTCGGCCAGCGGGCCGGGCAGGGTCACCCCGCAGACCTCCTCGATGGCCTGGCAGGCGCTGGTCTGGTAGGCCACCGGGCAGATCCCGCAGATCCGCGCCGTGATGTCCGGCGGCTCGGTGAACGACCGGCCGCGCAGGAACGCCTCGAAGAACCGCGGCGGCTCGTAAATGTCCAGCCGCACCTCCTCGACCTGCCCGGCACCCACCCGGACGTACATGGCCCCCTCGCCCTCGACCCGGGCGAGGCCCTTCGTCACCAGTGTGCGGTCCGCCCGATGCGTCATGTCCACCCCGCCAGCGCAGGCCGGCCGCGGCTAGCCCGCGACCGTGCCGTGATGTGATCAGCCTCTCAGAACTGCCAGCCTGCCGCCGCACCGGAATCGGCACCAGAGACCAACGGCCCGTGCTTACGCCACTGCGCTTGCCCTCATCGTCACGGTGGCCTTCATCCGTCGCCGGCCGGACGTGATCACCGACACAGTCCCGCGGAAGCCCCCCTCGCTGTAGTTGTCGGTGACGTAGACGGCGCCAGTCCGCGGGTTGACCGCCACCTGGTCGGGGAAGGTCACGTTGCCGGTGCGGAGGGTGGCCAGGACGGCTTTCGTCCGACCGCTGATCACCGACACCGACCAGCCGGCGTAGTTGGCGACGTAGATGGTGTTGGTCCGCTGGTCTGCGGCGACTCCGAGCGGGCCGGTGCCGACCTCGATGGTGGCCGTCACCTTCCTGGTCCGCCCGCTGATCACCGACACCGTGTCGTCGTTGTAGTTGGTGACGTAGACGGTGTTGGTCCGCGGGTCGACCGCGACCCCGCTCGGGTCGCTGCCCACCGGGATCGTGGCTGTCACCTTGTTCGTCCGGCCCCTGATGACGGAGACCGTGCCATTGCCTGAGCCGTTGTTGGTGACGTAGACGGTGTTGGTCCGCGGGTTGACCGCGACCGCGGTCGGGAAGGTGTTCACCGGCATGGGAATCGTGGCCGTCACCTTATTGGTCCGCCCGCTGATCACTTTGACCTTGTCGCCGTTGGTGGTGACGTAGATCCTGTTGGTCCGCCGGTTGACCGCGATCGCGAGCGGGTAGGTGGGGATCGGGATGGTGGCCTTGACCTTCCTGGTCCGCCCGCTGATCACCGATACCGTCAGGCCGAAGGGGTCGGTGAGGTACAGGGTGTTGGTCCGGGGGTTGACCGCCGCCTCGGACGGGCTCTGCGGGGCAGTGGTCACGGGGATGGTGGCCGTTACCTTGTTCGTCCGGCCCCTGATCACCGAGAAGGTCCCGTCGCCAGAGTTGGCCACGTAAACGAGGCCGGTCCGCGGATTCGCCGCGATCCCTTCCGGGAAGTTGCCGACCAGGATGGTGGCCGTGATCCTGGGCACCGCGGCTGGCTGGCTCGCTGCCGCTGCCGCTGCCGGGGATGCCGCGGCCGTCGTGCCCGCCGCCGCCGTCGTACCCGCCGCGCCCGTCGTGGGCGCCGATAAGGCGATGGCCGCCACGGTCAGGACGGCTGCGCGCTGGATGAATCTCATGATGTCCTGCTTCCTCGCGGACCCGGCTGACCAGGGAGCCGGTCCACGTACGGCTACTTCAGGAGCTGCCGGGCCATTACTATTCGCTGCACCTGATTGGTGCCCTCGTAGATCTGGGTGATCTTGGCGTCGCGCATCATCCGCTCGACCGGGTAGTCACTGACATAACCGTAGCCGCCGAGCAGCTGAACCGCGTCGGTAGTGACCTCCATCGCGACGTCGGAGGCAAAGCACTTGCAGGCCGATGAGATGAACGTCAGGTCCGGCACGGTCTCGCCGGACATCGCGCGCTCGGACCTGGCGGCCGCCGCATACGTCAGGTGCCTGGCGGCCTCGACCTTCATCGCCATGTCGGCCAGCATGAACTGGATACCCTGGAACTCGGCGATCGCCTTGCCGAACTGCCGTCGCTGCTTGACGTATCCGGCGGCGTAGTCGAGCGCCCCCTGGGCGATGCCGAGCGCCTGAGCCGCGATCGTGATCCTGGTGTGGTCAAGCGTGGCCAGCGCCGTGCGGAACCCGGCCCCCTCCTCCCCGATCAGGCGGTCGGCGGGGATCACGCAGTTGTCGAAGTACAGCTCACGGGTCGGCGAGCCCTTGATCCCGAGCTTGTGCTCCGGTGCGCCGAAGGAGAAGCCGGCATCGTCCTTCTCCACCACGAACGCCGAGATGCCGCTCGCGCCCGCCTCCGGCTCGGTCACGGCCATGACCGTGTAGAACCGGGACACGCCGGCATTGGTGATCCAGCGCTTGGTCCCGTTAAGCACGTATCTGTCACCGTCGCGGACCGCACGAGTCCGCATCGCCGCGGCATCGGAGCCCGCCTCCGGCTCGGACAGCGCGTAGGAGAACATCGCCTCACCGCGCGCGACCGGCGGCAGGTAGCGCTGCTTCAGTTCCTCGGAGCCCGTCAGGAGCAGCGGGACCGTGCCCAGCTTGTTCACCGCGGGGATCAGCGAGCTCGAGGCGCAGGCACGCGCGACCTCCTCGATCACGATCACCGTCGCGAGCGCGTCGGCGCCCGCTCCGCCATAGGCCTCAGGGATGTGGACGGCGTGCAGCTCGTTCCTGACCAGGGCGTCGTGCGCCTCCTGCGGGAACTCGGCGAGCTGATCGACCTTCGCCGCATGCGGGGCGATCTTGTCGTCAGCGAGCCGCCGCACCGACTCGCGGAGCGCCTCGTGCTCATCGGACAGGGCGTAGGCGGTGAAGTCAAGGGTCATGCAACCGATGGTAGGTCTTTCCCGCTGACCGCCGGCCGCCAGCCCGCAGACGCTCCGGCCGCCGCTCCCCGCGATACGGCGCCCGCCGACCGCCTCCCGCACCCCCATTCCTCCTCGCCGCTCGCGAGCGCCGCCCGCGTTGTCCCATTTGCCGCGTCAGGCGGGACCAGCCACGGCGGGCACATCAGGCCGGTCATTGACCGGCTGCGGGAAGATCACGGCGAACACCGCGGGACGGGGCTTGACCAGCACCAGCTGACCGCCGTCGGAGGCGGCTACGGACCGGGCCAGCGCGAGGCCCAGCCCCGTCCCGCCGGCGCCGCTCACGCTCCGCTCGAAGATCCTCGGCGCCAGGTCGGGCGGCACTCCCCTGCCCTCGTCGCGCACCTCGATCACGACCGACCGCGGCGTCTGGGAGGTCCGGATCGTCACCGTCCCGGCGCCGTGCGCCAGCGCGTTGTCGAGCAAGGTCGCGACCACCTGCGACACGCCGCCCGCGCTGACGTAGGCGCGCAGGCCCTTCTCGCCCGCCACCTCAAGCTTCCTGCTCACCGCGCGGAACGCGGGCTCCCACTCGATCACCTGCTGAGCCACGATGTCGTCGATGCTGGAGAGCTTCGGAGCGCCGGACGACGAGCGCCTGGCCCGGCCGAGCAACTGGCCGACCACCTGCGCCAGCCGGTCGGTCTGCGCGAGCGCGGCCGTCCCTTCCTCCCGGACGACGTCGGGGCAGTCGGCCGCCTCGACCATCTCCTCGAGCCGCATGGACAGCGCGGTCAGCGGGGTCCTGAGCTGGTGCGAGGCGTCGACGGCGAAATCCTGCTCGGCCGAGATCAGCTCGGTGACCCGCTGCGCCGCCTGGTCGAGCCCCTCGGCAACCCGGTCGAGCTCGCCGATCCCGTACCGGCGGCCGACCGGGCGGGCGTCACCGGAGCCGATCCGGTCCGCCGCCCTGGCCAGGTCCTGCACCGGCCGGGAGAGCCGTCGCGCCTGCGTCATCGCGAGCCCGCTGGCCAGCAGGATGGCTATCAGCGCGGCGGATCCTACCCGGGCAAGGGAGAACCGTGCCGGGTGCGACCCCGCCGTGGCGAGCAGCCCAGCACCGAGGAGCACGATCGCGGCGGCGGACACGCCGAGCATCGAGGTCACCAGGCGTCGCTGCATCACCCGGCTGCCTTCGCGCTACCGGTCCCTGCCACTAGCCAGATGGCCTCAGTCACCGCGCTCGAATCTGAAGCCGACGCCGCGCACCGTGGAGATGAAATGCGGGTGGTGCGCGTCGTCACCGAGCTTGCGGCGCAGCCAGGACACGTGCATGTCGAGCGTCTTCGTCGAGCCCCACCACTTGCTGTCCCACACCTGCCGCATGATCTGATCCCTGGTAACGACCTTCCCGGCCTCGGTGACCAGCAGGTACAGCAGGTCGAACTCCTTGGAGGTGAGCTCGATCTCGCGGTCGCCGAGCCAGACCCTGCGCGCGTCGGGGTCGATCCGCACCCCCTGGACGACCTGCGTCTGCGATGCCCCCCTGCGTAGCAGGGCGCGCACCCTGGCCAGCAGCTCCGCCAGCCGGAACGGCTTGGTGACGTAGTCATCGGCCCCGGCGTCCAGTCCGATGACGGTATCCACCTCCTCGGCACGCGCCGTGAGGATAAGCACCGGGGTCGCCTGGCCCGCCGAGCGCAGCCGCCTGCACACCTCAAGGCCGTCCATCCGGGGCAGCCCGATGTCCAGCACGATCAGGTCAATCCCGCCGGCCCGCGCCACCTCGAAGGTCCCCGGCCCGTCGGCGGAAACTCCCACGTCATAGCCCTCACGTCGCAAAGCCCGTGCCAGCGGCTCGGCAATAGACGGGTCGTCCTCGGCAAGCAATACGTTAGTCATGTCCAGATGGTACGGCGAACAACCGCATTCCTCCGCCCGCGACGCACCGTCGCGACCGCAACTATTTAGTCAAGACATTGTTGTCCAGTCTCGGCCTCTGACCTGCAGAAACGTAACACGACTAATACGTGCACGCCCAGGTTTGAGTAAAACAACTCTGGTCCAGCCGCTAAAGTCGAATTGCTGCTACGAATGCCCCGGAGCCAGTGCGCAACGAAAGCCAGCCCGGTTCGTTTGAATATGACGGAGTTTCACGGATCTGCTGGCGACTTGGCCAGTGCCAGCCGCGCGGGGCCACCATCCGCGGCCTTCCCCGCCGGGATGAACGCACATAGCACGGATTTCAGTCATGTGAACACCCGTTTTATGATGGTATGTGGCCACGAAATCCGTGCTATGTGGCCGGGTTGTCTCGTCAGCGGTCGCGCTGGATCCCGGTTTGTCCGGTTTGCGGAGGAGGGCCGGGGCGGTACCACCGCCGAAGCCGGGCGGGCACGAAGTCAGACCGGGGTGACGCCGTGGCGGCGGCGGGAGAAGGTGCGGTCCTTGCCGCGGGCGGCGGCGAAGCGGCGGATGAGCTCCGACCGCAGGTCCTCAGGCTGGACGATGTCATCGATGACAAGTTCCCCCGCTAGCCTGAGCACGTCTATATCGGCCTCATAGGCGTCGCGGAGCCGTTTCGTCTCCTGGTCTTTCTCGGCGGGGTCGGCGATCGCCGCGAGCTTGTTGTAATAGACGGCATTTACCGCGGCCTCGGCCCCCATCACGGCGATCTTGGCCGTCGGGAGCGCCAGTGTAGCGTCGGGCTCGAAGCCGGGACCGGCCATCGCGTACAAGCCGGCGCCGTAGGCCTTGCGAACCACGACGGAGATCTTCGGCACTGTGGCCTCAGACACCGCGCTGATCATCTTCGCGCCGTGCCTGATGATGCCCTGCTTCTCCACCGCGGTGCCGACCATGAACCCGGGCACGTCCGCCAGGAACAGCAGCGGCACATTGAACGCGTCGCAGATCTGGATGAACCTGGTGGCCTTGTCGGCCGAGTCCACGAACAGCACCCCGCCCTTGAACATCGGGTTGTTCGCCACCACCCCGATCACCTGGCCGTCGAGCCGGGCGAAGCCGGTCACCAGTTCCCTGGCCCACAGTTCGTGGATCTCGAACAGCGAGCCGGCGTCGACCAGCCCGCGCAGATAGCGCCGCATATCGAACGCCTGCCGCTCGCTAACCGGGACCATGGCGCGCAGGTCGGCGGCCTCAGGGTCGCGCGGATCCGCCGTCGGCGGTGACTGCTGCCAGTTGCCGGGAAGGTAGGACAGGTACGCCCGGATCGCCGCGATCGCGTCGGCCTCGGTCGCGGCCAGGTGATGCCCGCAGCCGGAGACCGTGCAGTGCATCCTCGCGCCGCCCATCTCCTCCAGCGTGGTCTGCTCCCTGACCACCATCTCGACCATCCGCGGGCTGCCGAGGTACATCGACGCGTTGCCGTCCACCATGGCGACGTAATCGCAGAACGCCGGGATATAAGCGCCTCCGGCCGCCGACGGGCCGAACAGCGCGCAGACCTGCGGGATCGCTCCTGACGCCCGGACCTGGGTGTGGAAGATCTTCCCCGCGCCCCGGCGGCCAGGGAACATCTCCACCTGATCGGTGATCCGGGCGCCGGCCGAGTCGACCAGGTAGATCATCGGCAGCCCGGCGCCGTAGGCCTTCTCGATGATCCGGATGATCTTCTCCACGGTCCTGGCGCCCCAGGAGCCGGCCTTCACCGTCGAGTCGTTGGCCATCAGCGCGACGGTGCGACCGCCGATCGTAGCCGTTCCGGTGATCACGCCGTCGGCCGGCAGCCCGTCGGCGGCATTGTTGGCGAAGACACCGTCCTCGGTGAAGCTGCCGTCGTCGATCAGCAGCGCGATTCGCTCGCGCGCGAAGAGCTTGCCCGCTCTTGCGGCCGATTCGTGGTACTTCTGCGCACCACCCCGGCTGATCCTGGCACGGAGATCCGCGAGGTCGGGATGACCCGGCGCGGCAGGCTGGGCGGGCGCGGCAGGCTGGCCGGGCGCGGCAGGCTGGCCGGATGTTGCCGATGGACCCTGGGGGGCCGGATGTTCAGCGGACCGGGTCGCCGGCTCGTTCTGATCTGCGTTCACGATCGCGAGCGTACCGACCAGCCCGCAGTCGCGGTTCGGTCGGCTGACTGTCGGAGGCTTGCGGCAGAGTTGGGGCATGTACGAGACCGAAGCGGAGCTCGACGAGCTCCAGGCCATGCTGGACGCTTCCTTGTCGCGGTCGACGGCTCATCTGCAGTCGATCGTCAAGCCCGGAGAGCGGACCCTCAGGGCGCGCCAGCTCGTCCGGGTGATCACGGGCATGTGCACGCTGGCGCTGTCCACCGTCACCGCTACCTGCGAGCCACGGGTCAGCGCCGTCGACGGCCACTTCCTGCACGGTCGCTGGATCTTCACGACCGCCAGGTCGGCCGCGAAGGCCACCCACCTCGGCGCACGGCCGGCGGCCAGCGTCGCGTACCTGCGCGGCGAGGAGGTCGGCGTGTTCACCCACGGTGCGGCCGAGCTGCTCAACCCGGCCGGCGGCCCAGACGATCCGGAGTGGCCAGCCATCCTTGATCACCTCACCGCGCACTACGGGCAGTCGCCGATGAACTGGGGTGACGTGGTCGGCTACCGGCTGCGGCCGCACTGGATGGTCGCGTTCGCGTCCGATCCATCAGCATTGATGGCCACCTACGAGCCATCCGCCTAAGACCGCATCTCGCGGTAAGCCCTCGGCGCAGCCCGGGCCAGGGCACGGCACGGGCCAGGGACGGCGCGACCGTTAACGCGTGGGCTCAGCGTCCCCGGTGACACTTTCCCTACGTCTTGCGGTGATCAAACAGGGCCGACCGGACGCTCAGGCAGGGATCGTTCGGGTGCGGGGGCCGGCCCGAAGCACCTGCGACGGGAGCTGGCGGCCGACGATGCGCTCCGCGTCTGCTGCGGCGTCGATCATCGCGTCTAGGTCGATCCCGGTATCGATGCCCATGTCCTGCACCATGTAGATCAGTTCCTCGGTGGCGATGTTGCCGGTGGCGCCCGGGGCGTACGGGCAGCCTCCCAGACCGCCGACCGACGCGTCGAAGTCCACGACGCCGAGTTCGAGCGCCGCCAGCACGTTGGCCAGCCCGGTGCCGCGTGTGTTGTGGAAGTGCAGGTTGAGCGGCGTATCCGGGTACGCCGACCGGAATTCCCCGACCAGCTCCCTGACCCGGCCTGGCGTCGCCATTCCTGTGGTGTCGCCGAACGAGATGCTGTCAGCGCCGTCGGCAACCGCACGCCCGGCCACCCGCACGACCCGCTCCACGGGCACGTCCCCCTCGTACGGGCAGCCCCACGCCGTCGCCACGATCACCTGGCAGCTCGCGCCGCGCTGGTGCGCCTCGTCGATGATCGAGGCGATGTCGTCGAGCGACTCTTCGGTGCTGCGGTTCACGTTCTTGCGGTTGTGGGTCTGCGATGCCGATACCACGGCCTCGATCTCGGCCAGCCCCGCGTCCAGAGCCCGCCGGGCGCCGCGCAGGTTAGGGACCAGGGCGGAATAACGAACGGTCGCCGCCCGGTCGATCCCGTGCCAGACCTGCTCGGCATCGGCCATCTGCGGGATCGCCTCCGGCCGGACGAAGGACACGGCCTCGATCCGGTGCACGCCAGTGGCCGACAACCGGTCGATCAGCTCGATCTTGGCCGGGGTTGGGACCGGGTCCTCGTTCTGCAGGCCGTCGCGCGGGCCTACCTCGCGGACCGAGATCTGGCTGGGAAGATCAGACACTCGCGGCAACCTCCTCCTGCCTGGCCTACCCACGCTAACCCGTGTGCCGCACGGTTCATGCCGCGAGGCTCGTTTAGGAACCGGCCCAGTTCGGGCGCCGTTTCTGCGCGAACGCGGCGATGCCCTCGCGGCGGTCGGCCGACCCCGCTGCGGTACGCCAGGCGGCGTCCTCGACGTCCAGGGCGGCAGCCAGGCCGAGCCCGGCGCCGTTCCGCAATGCCCGCTTGGCCGCCCGGACGGCGACCGGGGAGTTCGCCGCGATCTGCCGGGCCAACTCGAGCGCCTGCGCCCGCGCGGTCCCGGCGGGAACCACCCGGTCGGCCAGCCCGATCGCGAGCGCCTCGTCCGCGCCGATCTTCCGGCCGCTGAAGATCAGGTCGGCGGCCCGGCCGGGTCCGATCCGCCGCGCCGAGAGCTGGGTGCCGCCGCAGCCGGGCACCAGGCCGACCGTGACCTCCGGCAAGCCGAAGATGGCGGTCTCGTCGGCCACTATCACGTCGCAGCTCAGCGCCAGCTCGCAGCCACCGCCCAGGGCGAACCCGTGCACCGCCGCGATCACCGGCTGCGGCAGCGCGAGCAGCGCCCCGAACGCCGCCCGGAACACTGGCCGCTGCGCCATGATCTGCGCCTCGCTCATCGCGGCCCGTTCCTTCAGGTCCGCGCCCACGCAGAACGCCCGCTCCCCCGCCGCCGACAGCACCACGGCCCGGATCATCGGATCGGACCCAAGCACGGTGAACTGCTCGGCCAGGAACTCCAGACTGGCCGTGTTCAGCGCGTTCATCGCCTCCGGCCGGTCAAGCACGACCTCGGCCAGCCCGTCGGCCACCAGTCGCTGCTCCGCGCCACCACCTGCGCCCATAGCGATCAGGCTAGATGAATGGTCGGCTCACCGTCTTGGGTGGTGAGGGGCAAGGGATTCCCCTGAGGTTCCCCCGCACTGCCTCCCGGCCCACGCCGTCCTGGGACGAAGCCGCAGCGATGGGAGCGGGGCGGCGGTTCGCGGGGCTGGACGAGGCCGCCCGCCGGTCTGGCCGCACGGGCATGATGCCTGACCAGTATCCTCATTTCCATCGAGTCAGACGGTCCCGAGGCAATCAACGGCGAGTACCCCTGGTCCTCCACAGTTCACACGAAAGTAGCCATACATGAATAGAATGCGTAAGTTACCAATTCTTCTGCTTGCAGGATTAATCGCTCCAATTATGGCATTGGGAGCATCCGCTCCCGCCCAGGCGGCATCAACGCAGGTGTCAGTGACCGTCACCATGTCAAATGTGGTCAAATCACCTCCGTGACCTGGAACTATGTCGCCCCAGCCTCACTGTGCAGTCAGGACCGGCTGTTGTGGGGCAACGGCTACACCGTGACCGAAGCCCCCATCGTGCAAGCGAACTGCTTCCAGCGACCCTCGTGATGGCCGGAAACCGCCGCGACGGTCACGCAGACCGCCGCTCCCTCCGGGGAGCGGCGACTGCTGGCCTGACCGCCAGCATCACGCTCGCCGCAGCCGCCTGCGCAAGCTCTTCCACGCACAGCAGTGGCCCGGCCACCGGAACAGCACTGGTTCGGGGTTATTCCATGATCTTCGGGCTGGCACCGATAAGACCGGGCACCCAGCTAGGACTTCTGTACGCCGCCGTGCACAACAGGAGCCGATCGCCAATTGCCATCAGCTCAGTTACATTGATCGGCCGTGGCGTCCGCACCGTCATCAAGATCGTAGAAGTCAAGATCGCACCACTGGAGACGGGGAACAAGGGCGTGCCCGGCGGCGCCTACGAGGTCTTCCCGCCCGCCGCATATTGGCCACCTGCAGCCTCATGCGGAAAGCAGCCCCTAGTCCGGCTACACGGATTCCGGCTAGCGCCCGGAGCGCTAGCCCGAGTCTGGATCCGCATCCAGGGAGCGAGGCCCGGCCCGTTCCTCATCACCGGGGATCTCGTGCGCTATCGGCAGAACGGGGTCAGCTACCGGCAGGTCATCCCGACCGGCTACAAAGGCTCTGTTAGCAGGAACGCGCCGTTCATTCCGATAGACAAGGAGCAGGCCCGATGCGTGAAGAGCGAAAACGTGCGACCGCTCAGGGGACATTATCTCCGTAAGCCGAAGAACTACAACTAGC
>Ga0209415_10011880_pt1 | contig 14596 bp, 6 predicted proteins | sample PeaSoiSIISIP2007_FD_187696 | JGI IMG/M metagenome (GOLD analysis project Ga0209415, IMG submission 187696) | Peat soil microbial communities from Weissenstadt, Germany - SII-SIP-2007 (SPAdes) (version 2) | ecosystem: Environmental > Terrestrial > Soil > Wetlands > Peat | place: Germany...
TTGCGCAGAAGCGAGGGCGGCTCATTCCGGTTCATGATGAGCACGTCCATGTCGCCGTCATTGTCGAAGTCGCCAAAGGCGCAGCCGCGGCTCATATGACGCGCTGAAATCGCTGGGCCCGCCTCGTCCCCCAGCTCCACAAATGTTCCATTCCCCTGATTGCGGAAGAGCAGGCGCGGAGTGAGCCTGGGATACTTGGCGTACACGGGTTCGAGTTCCGGATAGACGGTGCCGGTAACAATCAAAATGTCTGGATAGCCGTCATTATCAAAATCGACCAGGCCTGTGCCCCAGCTGATGAAGCGCCGCTCAGGACTCAGACCGGCCCGCGCAGTGACGTCATCAAATTCCGCTTTGCCATTGTTGTGGTACAGCCCCGTGGACTGGCCCTGGAAGTGGGTCTTCACCAGGTCGACGTGGCCATCGAGATCGTAGTCGCCGATACCCACGCCCATTCCACCCATCAACTCCCCACCCGAGCCGAGGGCGACGCCGCGCAGCAGAGCCTCCTCACGAAACGTGCCATCGTGATTGTTCATCAGCAGCATGCTCGGCGTGGAATCGCAGGCGACGTAGATGTCCTGCCATCCATCCTCGTCGGCGTCAAAGCCTACGGCCGTGAATCCGAAGGATCCTTTGATCGCCCCGATCCCCGACTCCTTGGAAACGTCGGTGAAAGTTCCGTCTCCATTGTTGCGATACAAGAAGTGAACCGGCGCAGGCAGTCCCGCGGGGCCGCAGTTCGTGGGCACGCCTTCGTAGTTGCAATTGGGAACAGTCAAGGAGGGCTTGGGAAGAGTAGCCAGGTCGACGTCCAGATAATTGGAAACGAACAGATCGAGCACGCCGTCGCGGTTGTAATCCACAAAAGTGCAGCCCGAACCAAAACGCGTCTGGGGATAAAGCAGTCCTGCCTTCGCCGTCACATCGGTAAACGTGCCGTCGCCATTGTTGCGATACAGGCGATTTTGGCCATAGTAAGTGAGGAAGAGATCCTCGAACCCGTCGTTGTTATAGTCGCCCACGCATACTCCGCAGGCCCAGCCGGCAGGATCGAGCAATCCGGCTTTTTCGGTGACGTCGCTGAACGTGCCGTCGCGATTGTTACGGTAGAGGCGATTGCTGGAGCCGGGTGGAACACCTTCCAAGCGTCGGCCACCGAGCAGGAAGACATCCATCCATCCGTCGTTGTCGTAGTCGAGGAAGGCGCAACCCGTGCCGTTGACCTCCACTATATAGGTGTTGCGCGTGGAATCGCCGTAGTAGACGGTCTGGGTCAGACCCGCGCTCGCGGCAACATCCACAAAGCGGGAAAACGGCGCAGCTTTGGCGGTGGCGAGCGCGGCCCGGATATTTGCCGGAAACAGCGCAGGCATGACTATCGCCGGAAGGGTGGAGAGGAGACGGCGCCGCGTCCAGGGGCCAGGTTTGGCGGTACTCATCGCGGGCAGAATCCTCTCGGGCTCCGGTAATTCGTCGGCATCAACGCTGGGCCTGCGCGGCAGTCAGTTCCTTGCGGAGTTGTTGGGCGTCGGCGTTGTCAGGATCGAGCCGCAGAGCGCTGGCCACGGCTTCTTGTGCCTCAGAAAAACGAGACTCCGAGCCCAAGGTCGCGGCCAGACTGACCCATGCCTGCGTATAGCCCGGAGCGGCACGCACCGCCTCCCGAAAGTGCTCCTCGGCGGAAGCTGCGTCGCCCGCTCGCGACGCCAGGTAGCCCAACTGGTCCTGTGCCAGAAAGTAGTTGGGATCAAGTTGAACCGCCTGTTCCAAAACCGTCCGCTCCTCGTCGGTATTGCCGGCGCCGTCCAGGGCCATGGCCAGTCTATACGCGAGCGCTGCGGATTTCGGATAAGCAGCGAAAGCCTCGCGATAGAGGGAAGCGGCTTTTGCCGGGTTCCCGCCGTCCATTTCCTTTGCCGCCTGTGCGGCCTTGCTTGCCGCCAGAGTGCGATCGGCTTTCGCCTGCTCCTCTTCTTTGTAGAGTTTCAGTTGCTCCTGCGCCAGTTGAGGTTCTCCCAGCTTTCGCAAGACGGCCGCCAGCTTGAAGCGAACCTGGGGCTCTTGGGCTCCCAGGGCCAGGGCTTTCTCCAGTTGCTCCCTCGCTCCTTTGGGATCGTCGAGTGCGTCCAGCACGACGCCGAGATTGTAGCGGGAGTTGTAGTGGTTGGGATTCAGGATGATAGCTTCTTCCAGATGCTTGCGAGCGGCAGGATAGTCCCCGGATTCGCGCTCGATGACGCCGTTCAGGTACAGAACTCCAAACTCATGTGGGGCCGCGGCCAGCAGTTTGCGGGCGAGCGGTTGCGCCGGCTTCAGGTCATCGTTCAGAACCAGCACATGCAGATAGAGTTCCTGCGCCTTGAGATCGCGTGGGTGCAGTCGAACCCTTTTCTCGGCCAACCTGGCAGCGTCCTCAAAGTGAGCTTGCCGGGCCAGGATCATTACCATCGCCTCGCTCAGCCGCAGGGACGATGGGTTCGTGCGCATAGCCTGCTCCAGCGTCTTGGCGGCCTCGTCGAGCATTTCTGCGTGGTCGTAGGCTTGCACCAGATCGAGCGTCAGGTCCTCGCTGGGCGGAGCGGAATGCAAGAGCCCGATCACTGCACCGTAATTTTCTTCCGCGAGCAGCGACTTGCTGATCCCGTCGAGCGCATCCGTTGAGCGGGGATCCATTCTCAGTACGGTCTCCCATTCGGCCTGAGCCTCATCCGTGCGATGGAGTTGACTCAGTGCCTCCGCCAGTACTATGTGCGGATTCTTCTCCCCAGGCATGATTTGGATGGAATGTCGTAGAGCGCTGACGGCTTCTTCAGCGTGGCCGGAGGCGTAAAGGCTGAGGCCCAAGAGATGATAGAGCTGCGCAGAGCCCGGTTCGAGCTTGAGGCCAGCCCGAAAGGTCTCGACCGCACAGGCATATTGCTGGTGATCCCCGAACCAAGTGCCTAGCTCGATATAGGTCTCTGTGTCAGGCTGGGCATGGAGTTTGGCCTCCAGAGCCGGGGGTCCAGAGCAGGTTGCAGCCGAACACAGGCTTGCCCCCAGACAAACCACCAGCGCCAGACCGAATTTAGCCAGCTTCGGATGCATTGAGATTCATCGCACGGCCCCGCGCAACCGCAGACGCCATCTTGCTCAAGTTGCAGAATAATCGAGCCACGGGCGGACCTGCAAGCCAATCTCAAGGCGCAAAAGGGGCGCCGGCAAAAGCAGACAGGCTGGCATCGGGCGGACTGCCATGAATGCCGACGCATGAGCGAAAGTTGGAGACTCGAGCGCGCGATCACCCAATCGGGATTTTATATGGTCGGCACCCTTCACTGAACCATCTTGATTCGGGTTCGCGACGCGTAGCGCCGGTAATTCCGGAACGCAATTTCGTTCAGCTCGATCTGCCTGCGATGCCGTTGCAGTCGTACGGTGGAATGCACTGGCAGCAGGTAGTCGCGTCCGGAGATGGCGACGTAGTCATAGTCAACCGTCATGGATGCGGCATGCATCGAAAAAGTAGGTGGCAGGCCGTCGGCCTCAACCGTGATGCGGCGGATTCCGCTGGTTGCGGCGTCGATGTAGACCAGACCGTGAAAGCCGACTCCGATGGAGTTGTTGCCTTCGCTCAGGTCGAGCGTAGCATTTTCGTGAGCCACGCGATAACTGAGTACTTGCAAGGTTCCGGATCCGTCGCCCAGAGTCCCGGCTTCTTTCCACTCGAACTGCGTTTTCGACGTGGGCGCAAAAACCAGGTTCAAGAGAGCGCCAAACTCTCCTACCGAAAGTGGCCAGGTGGAGTTCAGGTCGGCACGCTTGAGGCTGCTACGCTGGCCGTTGACTTCGAGCGTGCTGCGCGACTCCTGGTTGTCGTGATAGGTCAGGAGTTCCGCCAGCGAGTCCCGATGTTTCCAGTTTCCGTTACCCGACTGGTCTACGGACCGGCTGGTGAATTCAACGCAAATGAAATTGGGCAAAGATTTGCTGTAGTCCAGTGCGCGCTTTCGGGCTCCGGCAACAATCGCTTCTAACTCGTCCGCCGAAGGCGGCGGAACTGCTCCGGGGGGCAGCGCGGTGATCACCAGACGGCGGCTATTGAGCCCAGCAGTTTCAGGCGACTGAGGCCCGGATACGGCGGCGACCTCGATGTCATCCTTTTGTGGCTTGGCCGCGTCCGTTGCGCTCACCGGAGTGTTGGCTGCCAACTCGGGTCCTTCGATCCTGAAGGTGAGGCCGCGCTCGGTGGTTTTCCCGCCCTGAGTGAGTTTCTCGATGACCTCGTAATCGCCGCTCGGCAAAGAGGTGGACTGGATCGACGCCAGGTAAGGGATGGAGCCGGGTCCAGTCGTTTTCAAAAGGCGCAGGGGCACTTGCGCGAGGGGTTCGTTGCTTTTTAGGACTTCCATCTCCAGCGTCGGCTGTTCTGCCAAGCTGGGATCGGGATGAACCACAAAGAAAAAAGAGATATTTTTCACCCCATGAGCCACCACGCCGGAGATGCTCGGTACGACCTTGCCATTTCCGTACCGGAGGGGCTCTGTCGGGTCCGTTTCCGCCGGCAGCGGATCCACACGCTGCACCATGGTGACATCACTGAGGGATGGGCCGGTGGGTTCGCTCGGGACTTCGAATTCCAGGCGCTGCGCACCCGCTTTCTCGTTGTTGCGGTCGAGGATCGCCACTTCCAGGGTGTAGTTTCCCGGGTCGGCAGTGAAATGCCTCTGCAGGGTGATGAGTTCGGATTGAGCAGTCCCCTTCGAGTCCAGCGAACCGCGTTTCGCAACGTCCTCGCTGAAGTGCTCGATTACCTGGCCCGCCTTGTTTTTGATCTGGGCCACGATCGACACGTGAAGAGAATAGAGATTGGCATTCGGATCGTCCCGCGTTTCCAGTTCGGCGATCGGAACCTCAATCACCAAGGCATTTTCGTTGCCGGTCGGCAAATCTCCGAGACGCAGAATGGAACAGCGGACCTTCAAGTCCGTGGGAAGTTCCGATTCGCTCAGAACCTTAATCAGCGGCGCTTCAAACGGTCGCATCATCGAACCAGGGTCTGGAGGCAGCGCAAAGTAACCAGCCCGGGAGCGCACTTTCAGCCCCTTGCGCACAGGTTTTACAGCCACAGGGCGAAACTTTCCGTCATATTCCTTAATCGGCGGAACATACGACGCCTCATAATACGTGGTCATATCCTCGATCAGCTGTTGCACAGGCTTTTTCAAACTGTCCGTAGGCACGATATAAGCCCCGCCGGTGCCGCCCGCCAGTTCGGCCATAGGATTCTTGTAGCCCGAGAGACCCTCGAATTCAAACTGGCTCACCGTGTCACCAATCTGCGCGATCATCCCGTTAGGTAGCGAGGGTAGCGACTGCATTCCCGGTCCAGACCCGGAAGACGTAGGCGAATTCGCAGCACTATTGATGCTGGGCCCGGCCCTGGCGATGGCCGCGCTCGCAATCAGTCCCTCACCGGCTTGTTCGTTAATGGCGTTCGTGTCTACCGCGTAAATGCTCACGCCGGATCGATTCGCGGTTCCGATAATGGACCGCAGCATGTCTCGGGTGTTCGAATCACCCATCAGCCCTTGCGCGAAATAGATCACCACTTTTCGGCCGTCGAGCTGGTGTTGGACGCGTGCCAAGGCGAGCAATCCGGCAAGGGCAGGCCGGCAGTGCTGGTCTTGCACGATCTTTTGCGATTCTTCGAGGGTGGCCAGCATTATGCGCGCGACCTTGCGCCCCTCCGCGCTGACCCGCTCTCCGGAAGAATCCAGTCCGGTCTGCACCAGTGCCATGAGTTTCTTCTCGGGCAGCGCGGCGCCGTTTTCCTTGGTTTCATTCCCTGGTTCAGTAGCAGCGCCGATCGCTCCGTTCAGAGCGACGCGGTCGGAAGTGAATCCCTGAAACAGCCGGAGCCGTCCTCCAACGTTGAGCACGGAGATCGAAAACTCATTCGCGGGGATGATCTTGAGAATCTTCCCAGCGATATCGCGCGCGTTTTTCGCCGCTGAAGGTTCGAGCCGATCGAAGACCAGCGTGATTAAGGGTGCCCTGCCAGATGTCCCGGTCACGAGACGAAGATCGGAGAGCTTCACCGCGGACTTGCTGTCGGTAACCGCAATGTCTTCGGGCTTGAGATCAACGACGGGCTTGTTCTTCTTGTCGCGAACCACCAAATCAAGGGTGACCTCGTCGACGTTGGTGAGAATCGTCGGGCTCTCACTCTTCTGTGCTGGTGGGGTTTGGGCAGCACCGGTTTGTGCAGAACTCCGCGGAACGAGAAGCGCAAGGGTCAGCAGCGCAGTAAAGTACCTCACTTTAGGTAGGAATTTCATCTTGAGCCTTCATCTTCCAGTCTTCAAGCTCCAGTCTTCAAGCCCCAGCCTTCAAAGTACGGGCCATTCTACATCTGTTTCCGTGCGCACAATCACCAGAATAACGATTTTTTCGGTGTAAGGACCCGATGGGTGCGGTTCGTTCTTGCGCTCAATTGGGAAATGGTTCGCCGGGTCTTACGATCCGAATCTCGTGGTCGGTGAAGGTCAGGTGTCCGTTGGGCAGCGTCACCTTCGGCATATGACAACTCACGCACTCCGACTTGGCGGTCGGGCAAATCCTCGCGTGAGTCTGATCCTTGGCAACTGCCGAAGCGGAGGCAGCTGAAGCAGTCCCCGCCGAGTGGCACGCCAGGCACTGGGCATCGTAGGAAGAGTCGTTGCGGACAACGTCCTGGTGAGGATCGTGGCATGCGATGCAGCTGATGCGCGGGTCCGATCCGTTAAAGCACTTGCTGTTGGCCAGCCGGTACGGCTGGAAGCGAGACGTCAGTTCGCCACGCCAGTGATTCCGCACCACCGTCTCCCAGGTGCGATGACACTGGCCGCAGAAACTCGAGATGTCCTCCGTAGACCGCTTGCGGAGATCGGGAGGAGCGGAATCGAAGTCGCCGTTGAAAGCATCGCTGAGGTGGCTGGTTGCCCCGGCGTGACAGTGCTCGCACGTCACGCCGGGTCGCAGCGTGTCGAACGTCATTTTGCCGTTGCTTACGGCGTTGCTGGCGTGACAACCGAAACAGACCTTTGTTTCGCTGATTGCGATCTCGCGTCCGATGGCTTCCTCAACGTTGTGAGGTTTCAGGTCGGCGTCTCCCATAGTGAAATCGAGGCCGGGAATCGACGGATAATAACTCACCGTGCTCTCATACCGCCGCCCGTTGTATTCCAGAACCCAGGTCTGTGCGCCCGCCCCGAAATTCCAATGGATGGGCACGGAGATCGTGTGCGTGCCATCGCTCACGCTGTATGTGCTCTCTTCTCCGTGGGTCTCGACGGTGTAGGTGTATGGGCCCTTGCGCACCGTGAGCTTCGGATTCTCTCGAAGCACAGGATTCGCGCCCGGAAGCGCCATCGCCCGGCCCATGGGAGTTCGCGGTTGTGACTCAGACCGTGCAGCGTGACAAGACACGCACGCAGACTCCGTCTTGCCTTGTGCCGCCGCCCAGGGCGAGACGGCTGCCGGGGCTGCGATCGAAAACGCAATGCCTGCGAGCGAGCTAAGGATGTGTGGCCGACGTCGGATCATTCTTCGTCATTTCCAGGCACAGCAATCGCTCCCGCCGCGCATCTTCTTTGCGGCCGGACTTGGAATACGCCTTGGCCAGCGCGAGGTGGACCTCAAGGTTCTCAGGTTGGAGTTGCAGGGTCTTTTCCAGCAGCTCGATGCCACCTTTTGTATCACTCGTCTCCGTGAGTGCCCGGCCAAAAACAAGCTGGGCGCTGAGCAGCGCGGGATCGTCGGCCACAGCCTTCCGGGCATGGCGAAGCGCTTCGGTGCCGTCGTTCTGCATCAGCGGAATCCACGCCAACATGACCTCTGCGACCGCGCTGGTGGGAGCCACTTCCAACTCCTTCTTGAATTCCGCCACGGCTTGTTCCGGATCGGTGGAGTAGAGCAAGTAACCATAAAGATAGTGCGCATTGGGCACGGGAGGGGTGCGTTCGAAGAGGCGCTCAAACTCCAGGTGCGCGGCCTCTGGATCCTTCTTCATGAAATCGAACGCCGCCTTGCCCGCGCTGACGTACACCTCCTGCTGGCCTGCTTTCAACTCTTTCGGGAGGAGGGGGACGCGCAGCCCCGCGAGCCCCACGGCGATCAGGAGTTCGGGGTTGGGGTCCTCATCGTGGCTGAAGAAAGCGTAGTTCCGCAGGGCGGCTTCGAACCTTCCCGTGCGCGTGAGCAGCAAGGCTTCATGGTAGCGGAGGATTTTTTCGTTGTGGGGTTGGTTCGCCGCGCCCAGCGCAAGGGCATGTTGAATGTCTTTCAGCGATTGCGCATAGTCGCGGGTCTCGAACTCGCACAACCCGCGCATGGCCAGCGCGGGTGCTGCGTTGGGATTGAGTTCTAGATAGTGGGAGAGCGCATCGCGGGCCTCAGAGTATGCGCCGGTTCCGTATTGCAGCGAGCCCAGGAACCACCATCCGTCGGGCCACTGCGAATTGAGTTTCAGCGCCTGCTGGTACAGTTCGATCGCGGCAGGAAGGTCGTTCGCATCGCGAGCGGCCATGGCTTTTCCAGCCACATCGGAGAAGTTGGCGGGGTTGGCCTGGGCGGGACACAGTCGGGTCAAAAACGCGAGCAGCAACACCGTGAGCCCCAGTTTCGGCTTGCTGCGCCCGCTACGGTACCAGCTACGTTGAGTCCCCATCCCCGTGTCTGCCGCACCCACTGCGGCCTTCTATGTCGAAACCACTCCCAAGGCAGGAATCTGCTTTCTGGAGGTTCATCCTACCATGCTCCCGCCAAGCCATTCGTTACTCGATCGAGCTAGCCGGTGAAAAGGAATCTACTGTGCCTTCCCTGGATCGGCAGACGGATCTGCAAAGTGCGGATCTGCGTTGGCCGTTTCTCCCTCCGGCGCAAGCGGCAGGTTGATCTCCAGTGCCCCAACGTTGTCGGTGGCCACATCCCGCACTGCCAGCCGTATGGACACTGCCGTCATGGGCACATCGAACTGTTGTTGCAGGTGATAGATACCTTCGACGCTGGGTCCGGCGAGAAACTGCTCGGTGTCGCCCGCAGCCCGCTGCACCACGGCATTCAGCATTTTACCGTCGGCATCGAAAGCCGCAGCCGCTACTTCCAATGCCGGATAACGCGCCGCAACCGCGTAATCAATCTCGTAAGTTTGAAGCTGGATCGGCTTTAAGGGCTTAGCCGATTGGTTCTTGTGGTGCTCCCGAAAGAACGCGGGCTGATCTGCCAACGTTGCCATCTGCGCGGGCGTCGCCTTCGCGGGCGCAGCCAGGGTGTGGACGTGCGCCCGGAACAACAACCGGTGCGCCAGGGGAGCGCCGTGCTGCATGTTGGGATACAACGAGTCGGCGGGCCGGCCCATGTCGGCTGGTCGGCCCAATATGAGAGGCTCCAGTTCAGACGCCAGACGGAGGTTTCTGGTCTGCTCTGGCGCGGCCGGCCCTGGATTGCCATAGTAAGCACGCCGGTACGCCAGGTGGTAGCCCCGTTTCGACAGCTCAACATTAATGTGGCGCAATTTGCCGTTGTAATTTTGATTGCTCGGCGAATACGTCAGCGTGTAGTAGTGGCCGCCGATTTCGGTAGCTTCCGTGAGCGCGGTGGCAACGTCGTTGGTGCTGTAGAACGCGCGTCCTCCGGTTTCGTGGGCGATCTGCTCCTCGGTCATATAGGTCGCATTCAAGGCAGGACTGTCGCTATTCGTCATCATCGCCGCGCCCGCCGGCCCGCCGCCCGACGGACGAGCCATCACGTGGGTCACCACCGCGCCGCGAACGTCGACAGGGTAGACGGCAATCTGTCCTCGCGCCATCGCATCGGTGGCCTCCTTGATTTCCTCGTTGCTGCTCATCGCCTCGGTCGCGGGATCGGAACTGGGCAGGATTGCCGAGGGAAACGACGCTGATATCCAGATCACGTTCTTGTGCCCTGGAAGGTCACCCAGAAATCTGGCAATCTGGATGAGCGCCCGCGGCGTCGAAAAATAGGCCTGATTGTTCTCGGCATACAGAAAGATCCGGGGCATGTGGGAGTGCGGATTCTTGGGATCCACCGCATCGGCAAGCCGGTTTCGATCTTCGGTAAATCCCTGCACCAGGTAAAGGCCATCGCTCAACACGAAGACGGCGAAGCGGGTTCCCAGCGGCTTGCTCCGAACGAACTTGGACAATTGCTCGCGCGCTGTGGGTTGGTCCTCGACCGCTATGTTCAGCAGATCGAGCAGCACAACATAAAGCGGCCCTCGTTCCGGTCCGGAAGGTACGTTCACGAACGTATTTGCCGGCAGGGAAGCTGGAAGCTTCGGCAGGGAGTCTGAAACGGGATCGAAGTCGTGCACATCGAAGGAACGAATGTGCTGAGCCTTGCCGTCCTCGACAATCGAGAAGTCGTCGCGGTTCAGGCCAGAAACCGGCTTCCCACTCGAGTCCGTAACGACTACATCGACCACCACGCGCCGCACGCTCTGGTGAAAGACCAGGCCGCTCGAGTCGGTTTCCTGAAAATCATGCTCAGCCGGCTTCTGCGGCGAGATGTCATTTCTTTGCGCGCCGGCGGCGCCCACCAGCAGAGCGCCCGCGAGAAGAAGACGTGTTCGGAGCAAGACGGATGCGACCATGCGAAAACTTCTCCGGCTCTTTCACTCGATCCTTACGGAGAGGCTGGATTGCGCGATAGACGCTCCCTGCTTTGCCGTGACCAGCACATCGCACTGTCCTGGACCTGGGCTTAGTTGTACCAGCATGGGGATCGACCCGTCGGGCGCGGGCTGCGACAAATTCAATGGCTTGCGAGCGATCTCCCTGCCATCCCGCAACAACTCGAGTACGACTTTCGTTTCCTCGCCAGCCGAGGCCTTCGTTGGGTAAACGACGAAGTAAAGGCTCACCGGGTTTCCCGGCGCTACTGAATCGGCCAGCGTCGGCGTAACCCGGCCGTTGTCCAACTCGAAAGGACTCGTGGGATTGCGCGGCCCCGTCAGAGGATCGAAACGGCGCACCAGGCCAAGAGAACTCACAGACAGATTCTTCCCCGAATCGACGAAGACCGAAACGCGCTTAGCCGATGTCCGTCCCGTCTGTTCGTCCGTCACTGCCGTGTCGATTACATAGTGCCCGGGCTGTAGTGCCACCGGTTCTGCATAGAGAATGCGGTCGCTTTGCAGTTGCGCCGCGTCCGAGCTCGATACCCGGCGCACCAGTTCGCGGCTCACTTTCTTCACGATCTCTCCCGTGGAGTCGTGGATGAACGCGACCAGCCCTGCTCGAACGCGCAGTTCGCCGGTTTTCTTGTCGGCGACCGCCTTGATGCCCGCCACCGGGATCTCAAACGTGACTTCGTACTCCACCGCTCCCTCTTCCGGCCGGAACTTCATGGCCGAGACCTGATAGGGAAACTCAAGCGGCGCGGGTTGCGCGTTCATCGCATTCAAGGCCAGCAGTTCGAAGGGCTGCAGCGGCTCTCCGTTGATGTCCGGCACCGCGTAGTAGCCCTTGCGCGTCTGCAGCGTAATTTTTGGGCGGCTGATCTTCACGTCGATCTTGCGGAAGTGTCCATCGTAATTGGTCGAGGTCGGAGCATACGCCAGCTCATAATGGTTGCGTATGTCCTCCATCATGTGCTGCATGGGCAGGGAGATCTCGTTCGTGTTGGTGACCGAAAAGCCTCCCGTCGACTCGGCCAATTCCCGCATCGCGAGTTGGCCGCCGCTCACCGCGGTCAACTGCACGTCGTCATCTTCCATGTGCCCGTGGGCAGGGTCGACGGCTTGAGCCGAACTTTCGGCCCCGGCGCGGCGCTGGGCTGCCAAGGCTTGCATCATCGGGTCTTCCACGTTCAGCCCGCGCGTGTCGATCGTGTAGAAAGATACGCCGGAGCGGTTGGCGTAGCTGATCAGGTTGTCCACCGCATCGCGCCGGTTCACCGGGAAGGCCAGTCCGTCCGCCAGGTAAAGGACCACCTTCCGCCCCGGCAAACGTTCCTCGCTGTGCACCAGTTGATGCAGCGAGTCCATCGCATCCATGCCGTCCGCCATACTGCTGGTGAACCGCAGTCCTCTGATCATGGCGGCCTGCGTCAGCATGGCGTTGCCCAGAGTGACTGAAACATCCTGCGAAGCGGCATTCGCCGCGAATAGCGGGTCTTGCGCGATCGCCGGCAGCGGGTTCGTCAATTCGTTCAGCACCGCCTGTGCCTCGGCGGGTCCAGTGAGCGGCGAAGCAAGAACGTTCTCGGCGGTGGCTTGCAGCGTCGCCACCGAACTGCTCACCACCGATGCCGTGGCGCTCGGCGAACCTCCAGTTCTCAATCCCTTGGCGGCCACGTCCACCGCCTTGGCCAATGCATCTTTGTCCGTGGTATAGGGCTGCACCACCTGCAAAATCCGGTCGAGCCGGTAGATGGTTACATAGGTGTTCGGCAGATTGTCGCTCTTGAGAAACTCCATCACCGCTCGCCGCGAAAATTCCAGATTCAGCGGAGCAATTCCGGCGAACACCACTGTAACGAAATTCACCTGCCGCATTGAATTCAGTGGATGCGGGCTCGCGCCGGCCGGCGCTGCCGCACTCTGCGCTCCCGCAGCGCTACGTTCGGTTTCCAGCTGTTCGGCGCCTTGAATGTTGCGGAACACACGAATGTTCTGGCGGACGCCGTCCTCATATACTTCCACTTCCTCAGGCCGCAGATCTTTGACGGGATGGTTGTGCTTGTCGCGGACCACCAGATCGAGCAGAACTTCCCGCGACGTGGTGTGAATCACAGAGTGATTCGGTTCGTCCGCCGGCGGGGAGCCGGTTTGGCAGAACATGGCAGGGAGAGCAACCAAGGCGTTCAAGGCAAATACCAGAAGAATACGTGCAGGCATACACCCCACCTCACGAGTCCCGACGTGTGTCCCCAGTTAGCGGGCTTTTCCACGATTTCGGCCCGATCAATGACCGACAGTGTACCCCCAATGGTCCCAGGATGCACGCTCTCCTTAAAAAATCGTTTTTTCTCTTGACAGTGGCCGTTCATCGGCGGTAACTTGCCTCGTTCTTGGCAATAGTATGAATCCACTACGTAATCGCTTACGGTCCTTTAACAGTGCCGCAGGTCTCAAGATGGAACGAAGGCACGAGGGATTGGGAGCGCAGTTTCAGTTAAATTCGGGGAGGGGCGATGATTTCCACTCTTGAGCTCTCTACGTTGAAGAAAGTTACGAGCGCAGCAGCGTTACTGCTGGTTCTCATCCTGCTGACGTCGACCGGTTTCGGGCAGCAGCTCACCGGCACATTGAGCGGCACGGTTGCAGATTCCGCTGGCGCCGTGGTGCCGAATGCGAAAGTAACGATGAGGAACGAAGCCTCCGGCGACACCCGCACCACGGTGTCGAACGGTTCAGGCTACTTCGCCATCACCGCCGTTCCCCCTGGGACCTACGCGGTGACCATCGAGGCTGCAGGGTTCAAGATTTGGCAGCAGGGGGGTGTTAGCTTCGCCCAAGGCGACAGCCGCACCATGCCCAGCATCAAGCTCGAGATCGGCAAGGTAACGGAGACCGTCGAAATCAAGGCGGGAGCCGACGTTGTCATCCCCGACAACTCTGAAGTCAGCAACACTCTGAATACCGGCCTCGTGGAGGACATCCCCATCGTTGGCCGCGACGCCGGCGAACTGCTGAAGCTGATGCCCGGCATGGCCCTCAACAATGGAGGGTCTCAGGGATCAGGCTTTAACCCAACCACGGTCGGTTCGAACAACGGCCCGGTCGGCGCCTATTCGGCGAACGGTACGCAGCCCAACGGTGCTATGGCTTACATGCTCGACGGCGCCAACTTGGTCGATCCCGGAAATGCTGGCACGCAGATCGCCAACATCAACCAGGACATGGTCTCCGAAGTCAAAGTGTTGATGTCGAACTACAGCGCGGAATACGCCAAGGGCCCTGTGATTTTCGAGGCGTTCAGCAAGAGCGGCGGCAATCAGTTCCACGGCGAGGGCTACTTCTACGCCCGCAACAGCATATTCAATTCCTGGGACGCGTTCACCAAGACCCAGTTCCTGAGTGACGCCAACAGTTTCCCCACACTGAGGAATCAGTTCGCCAATTCGCTCGAACCGCCCGCCCACTTCTACTATCCGGGTGGCAACATCGGCGGCCCCATTCCGTTCCTCAATCATGGCAAACAGAAAGTATTCTTCTGGGCTGGCTATGAGTACATGAGCCAGACTCCAGCCGTCACCCCCATCGACTATAACGTGCCGACGTCGGAACAAAAGGGCCTCACCTGCACGGCCTCTCCAGGCTGCACCGGGGCCGACTTCAGCGAAACCACCGTGAACGGAGTGCCCGGCGTAACCTCTTCCGGGAATTCGCCGGTTTACCAGGCGCTGCTAAACAACCCAAACTACCAGTACGCTTACTACGTTCCTTATGGTCTTCCCGGCAACTCCAATGGCAAGATCATGCCCACCTCCGACTTCGATCCAAATCTCACCAATGGCAATCCGGACGGCAAGCATGGCCTGCTGGCGTACTATCCGAACTCCAACATCTTGCCTGCGCCCTCGAACGGCTACAACAATTTCCAGTACA
>Ga0209415_10011883_pt1 | contig 14593 bp, 11 predicted proteins | sample PeaSoiSIISIP2007_FD_187696 | JGI IMG/M metagenome (GOLD analysis project Ga0209415, IMG submission 187696) | Peat soil microbial communities from Weissenstadt, Germany - SII-SIP-2007 (SPAdes) (version 2) | ecosystem: Environmental > Terrestrial > Soil > Wetlands > Peat | place: Germany...
TAGACGTGCGGGAAGACCTGGGCCAGGTAGCCGGCCTCGCGGTGGTAGGGGTAGTTGTGCAGCAGCATGACCGGGACCCCGGCCGGCTGGATCGCCTGCAGCAGCGGGGTGAGCAGCAGCGGGTTGCAGTGGTGCAGGTCGACGTCGCTGTCCCCGTAGCCGACGTGGAACTGCACCGGCAGCCCGAGGTCCACCCCGCACCAGATGAGGAACCGCTGCAGCGTCTCGTCGGCGATCCGCGGCGGTCCGGTGCGGTCCGCCAGCCAGCGCCCGGCGGCCGCCGTCACCTCGGCGCCGGACGGCCGCTCCGGGTTCAGGTCCAGCCCGGTCCGGTAAGCGGCGATCGACTTGAACCCGACCGCCGAGGCGGAGCGGGCGGCCAGCGCGGCCCGCACCGCCTCGGCGAAGCCGCCCGCGCCGGTCCCGGCCGCGGCCACGTCCTCGGCCACGCGCTCGAGCCGGACGATCTCGTGCGCGGTCGCGCCCGCCAGCCCGCCGAGTTCGGCCGGGGAGGTCACCGGTTCCGGGGTGAAGCCGGTGTCCACGCACAGCACGGACATCCCGGCCGCGGTCAGGAAGCGCTTGCTCACCTCGGTCGCGCCGAGCTCGGCCCGGCGGATCACGTACTCGGGCAGTTCGGCGTGCGGCGGCAGGCCGAGGACGGGCGGGCACAGGCGGCGGAACGCGAACCCGGCCTGCGAGTCGAACACCGAGCCGCCCGGCCACCCCGCGCCCTCGTTCAGCAGCGACTCGAGCGTCGCCTCGTCCGCGTCGCGGTACAGCACCCCGTGACAGTGGTGATCGACCAGAGGCTGTTCCGCGACGCAGGCGAGCAGTTCCGGCACTAAGGGGTCTCGTCGCCGGCCGTCGCGAGGCGCGAGGCGGGCACCTGGGCGGTCTCGCCGTCCGGCGCCTTGATGCCTTCGCGGGCGGCCAGCGCGGCCCCGAGCTTGCGCGTCGTGCGCGGCGCGACGATCACGGCCACGATCGCCGCCGCCAGCCAGACGCCCGCCGTGATGGGGAACCACCTGCCGTCGCCGGTCGGGTACGGGATCACGTTCCGGTACAGCGTGTAGCCCAGCACGATCAGGCCCGCGATCGGGATCACGATCTGCCACATCGGCACCGCGAGCTTCCGCCGCACGAACACCAGCATGATGCAGCCCACCGAGGCCAGCACGTAGGCGACGAGCAGGATCAGCGTCCCGATGGTGCCCGACCACAGGAAGCTGTCGAACGCGGTGGCGTGGAAGGCCGTCCGGTAGATGATGACGATCAGGGCCGACATGGCCACGATGACCATGGTGGCGTTGGCCGGGGTGCCCCAGCGCGAGCCCGCGCCGACCCCGCGGGCCCCGGCGGTGTCCCGGGACAGCGCGTACATCAGCCGGGCCGCGCCCACCGTGGAGGCCAGGCAGCAGCCGAAGGCGCTGACCGTGGTGCCGAGCGTGATCACGTCGCCGACCCAGTGCCCGACGTAGGAGGAGCCCAGGTCGCCCAGCAGCGACGGTGACGCGATGAACCTGTTGACGCCGGCCGTGCTCGTGCCGAAGCCCATCATCTCGACCGCGGTCACCACCGTGAAGTAGACACCGCCGAACACCGCCACGCCGAAGATCGCGCGCGGGATGTCCCGGGTCGGCCGGTTGGCCTCCTCACCCAGGGTCGCCGCCGCCTCGAACCCGGCGAACGACAGGAAGCCGAACACCACGCCGAGGAACAGCGCGGAGAAGCTCGTGCCCGGCGTCACCTGGAACACGCTCCAGGTGAAGTGCTCGCCGCCCGGCGCGTTCCCGGCCAGCAGCCGGACCAGCACCACCGCGGTGACGATGAGGATCAGCGCGACCGTGGTGCCCTCGACGGTCAGCAGCACGCTCGTGCCGCGCCTGGCCGGGATGACCGCGAGCAGCAGCACCAGCGCCAGCGCGACCGCGAGCAGGACGAACGGCGCCCAGCTCGGCGGGTGCGGCCAGATCCCGACCGCCTGCAGGAACGCGGTGCCGAAGATGCCGGCCGCGCTCGCGGTGACCACCGCGTAGAACGTGTAGGTGCCGAGCAGGCCCCAGCCCGCGACCACCCCGGCCCGCGGGCCGAGCGTCGCGCCGACGAACGCGTAGACCGAGCCGGAGTGATGGAAGTACTGGCACAGCCGGACGAAGGAGTAGGCCACGAGCAGCACGCCGACGGCCGCGATGAGGAAGGTTAGCGGGACCGCGCGACCCGCCGTGGTCGCACTGGCCTGCGGGTTGATGTTGGCGGCCATGCTCGGCGCCATGAGCGCGACCGACAGGCCGACCGCGGCCCAGACCGACAGTGATCGCTTGAGTCCGGGTGCTCCTTCGACAGCCATGTCCTCCTCCTTACTGTGTCTTATGCAAAAGTTCGCGTTATGCAAGAGAACCCCCCGCCCACCTCCCCTTCCCCCTTCTTTTGCTGGCCGCTCACCTGCACCGATCGTTCGCGCAGGCCCAAAGGCCTGCACTCGCGAGTCGGTTTTGCATAACGCTCACGGGCTCCGTCACCATAGTGTCCCTCCGGCCCCCGCGTCACGGAAAGGGCAAAAGATGCGAAATGTCGATCAGACCAGCTATTTTCGTGGTCCTCGCCGGTAATCGCGGTCGTCTGGGCCCGACTGTCCGGAAAGTCCGGGTGAACCGATTTGCGTCGTCGCGCGTCACAGAGGGTAGGAGTCAGATGTCAGGGGGTGACCTACAGTGACTGGTGCCTACCCGGTGCTGCACGTGGGTTCCTTCGGGTCCGCGGGTCCCGCCCAACCGGCGCGTCCCTGGGCCCGTACGTTCCGCGGCACACCCGCGTCCGTGCCCGAGGCGCGCAGGTTCGTGGCTGAGCTGCTGGCCGGCTGCCCGGCCCGCGAAGTCCTCATGACCTGCGTGTCCGAACTGTCCGCGAACGCGATCGCGCACACCGACTCGGGGCACGGCGGCGTCTTCATCGTCGAGGTCGACCTCCCGCGGCCCGGGGTGGCCCGGATCGCGGTCACCGACCAGGGCGGCCCGTCCCTCCCGGCCGCCGGGCGCCTCGATCTGATGGCCGAGGGCGGCCGCGGGCTGGCCATGGTGGCCGCCTGCACCAGCCGGTGGGGCTACGCCGACGCCCACCCGGGCCGCGTCGTGTGGGCCGAGGCCTGCTGGCCGGTTCCCGTCCCCGCGCCCGCCCCCGCCCCCGTCCCCCGGCCCGCCCACGGCCCCATCCCCGTCCCCGGCCCCGTCCCCGGCCCCGGCCCCGCGTCCGCCCCCGGCCCTGCGTCCGCCCCCGTCCCCGGCCCCGGGTCCGCCGCCCCCCCGACCGCCGAATCCCGGACGACCGCCCCGCGGTTCCCCCGTTTCCCCCGTTTCCCCCGCTTCCCCCGGTCCTCCTCGGTTCCGCCCGACGACTGGCCCTCCGGTCCCGACGATTGGCCCTCCGGTCCCGCCGCCTGAGCCTCTCTCGTCCCTAGCGCCGCTCCCGTCACACGCCGCGACCTCGACGGAACCAATGGGTGTGGCGCTGTAACGGTTCTATCCGGCAGAGTGCCACTCTCACTGTTGCAGAAGCCATCGCTATCTCGAATATGAGATATCCTTTGCGGTATGAACCGTGAGCAGAGCCCCTTCGTCGGGGCTCCTGAGGTGCCTGGGACTCCCGAGCTGACCTTGGGTCAGCCCACAGCGGGCCAGCCCGGGCTCGAGCCCGGGTCCGCGCCCAAGCCCGAACCCAGTGCCGCGCCGCTGCCGGTCATGCCGGGCTTCCGCGAGATGGCGCTGCGCCGCCGGGCGAACGAGCAGGCGGCCCGGATGGCCGAGGACCGCGGCCGTCTGGTCCGGCATCTCGCCGAGCAGCGGCAGGCGGCCGGCCTGTCCCAGACCGAGGTGGCCGCCCGGATGGGGACCTCCCAGTCCGCGGTGGCCCGGCTGGAATCCGGCACCAGCGACGTGCGCGCCTCCACGCTCGAGCGCTACGCGGCCGCCGTCGGCGGCCAGATCACCTGGAACCTCGACCAGCCCGCGGAAGGAGCCCCCGAATGAAGCACGGCGCGGTGCGCGCGCATCGGCCGGGAATACCACCCCGGCCGGGGGAGCCCGGCTGGCCCGGCGTCCCGTCCACCCCGGGCTGGCCTTCGACTTCGCCGCCCGCCCGGCCCGAGCCGTCGCCGGCCTCGCCAGTGCGGGTCTGGCTCGACCCGCTCGCTGACTGGCAGGCCAGCCTGTACCAGCGGCTGCTGGACAAGCGGATCGTGCTGGCTTCGGGCACCCTGGACGACGAGGCTGCGGCGCGGCTCTCGGCCCAGCTGCTCACCCTGGACGCCGAGGGGGATCAGCCGATCCGGCTGGAACTGCAGAACCTGCGCGCCGAACTGGCCGCCGCCCTCACCGTGATGGGGATCCTGGATGTCCTGCGGGTTCGGGTGCACGCGTGCGTGAGCGGTGAGATCAGCGGTCCGGCCCTGGGCGTCCTCGCGTCCTGCGCGCAGCGGACCGGCTACCCGAACGCCGCCTTCACCCTGGCCGAGCCGAGGCTCGAGTTCGGCGGTACCGTCACCGCGGTCACCGCGCGCCAGCAGCAGGTAACCCGCATGCTCGACACGCTGTACTTCAAGCTGGCCGAGGTTACCGGCCGCGAGCCGGACGAAATCCGCGAGGACGCGCGCCGCCGCCGGTCCCTCACCACGGCCCAGGCCATCGGCTACGGCCTCATCCAGGCCCAGGAGACCGCGGCCCCGCCCGGCCCGGCCAATCCCGCTCCTCGCCCCCGCTGAACATCATGGGCCGGCACCGGTAGCGCGCCCGGGGTGCCGCCAGAGAACCGCAACTCCCGGCCGGGCGCCAAATGATCCCGGCAGGTCCCCAAAAATAGCCCTCTGTACACTCTCGCTCTCAATGGGTAACATCGAGTACGAATTACCCGTACGAATCGGTAGGGATGGGCGAGGATTGTGACATCTCGCCCGAGATGTGGCTGAACTGGGGCTTGTGATGAACACAGAACGTGATCGATCAAGTGAGAATCGTCATCAAGAACCCGGTTCGGCCGAAGAGGCGCAGCGTGCGGGCACCTCTGGCGGGAGCTGGCCGGATCGTCCGGCGCCGTCCTGGTCGGTGCCGCCGGGCCTGATAGCCCCCCAGGCCGCGCGGCCGGAAACGGATGTCACGCCACCGGCTGCGGGGCCGATAACCGGCGATGGCGATTGGCCCGGGCTGGCCCCTCCGGCAGGCTGGTTCCTGCCTGCCCCGGCCAACGGCCCGGCGGACACCCGGCCACCGGCGGACCAAGCGGACCAGGCTGACCAGGCGGAAGCAAGCGACGACACCGGAGAGAACGTCACCGGCGAGTGGTTCGCGTCACCCGAGCCAGAACCGGACGAGTCTCCCGTCTCCTGGCACGAGGGAATGGACGCCCCCGGGCCGGGCGCGGAACCTCCCGAACCGGCCAGCGAAGAGTCCGGCGAGCCCGCCGTCGGCCCGGCCACGTCCGGCCCCGCGCCCGCGCCGTCCCAGGTGTCCTCGCCACGCGACGGCAGCGAGTCGGCGTTTACTGGCACCGGCGCCTCCCGGCGCTCCATCCTCGACGCCGAGCCGGTGGTCGGCCCGACCCGGGCTCTGCGGGGCAGGCCCGGCGGCCCGGGCCTCCCGCCGAGGCGTCCAGGCCCGGGGGCAAGAAAGGCGCCCGCCGGGCTGTCCCCGTGGCAGGCGTCGCAGCGCCTGTGGAGCGAGTCGGAGATCCCGTGGGACCAGCACCCGGCGGGCGGTGCTCACCAGCCGCAGTCGCCCGCGCCGGAACGCCCGGAGCCCGGCCCGGGGCCGCAGGCCCCGTACCGGAACCCGCATCAGCCGCCGCGGGAAGCACGCCCGCCGCAGCAAGCACGGCCACCGCAGCAAGCACGGCCGCCGCAGCAGGGATGGCCGCAGCAGGGATGGCCGCAGCAGGGATGGCCGCAGCAGGGATGGCCGCAGCAGGGATGGCCGCCGCAGCAGGCTCGGCCGCCGCTTGTTCCGCCGCCGCGGTCGCCGTATTGGTCACCGCAGCCGCACCCCGCGGGCCGTCACGCCGGGTCGGGCGACCCGGTCAATGACGCCCGGCCAGGCCACCTGCGGGTCCCGCTCAGCGCGCCGGTGTTCGCAGGCCCCCGGGCCGAGCCGCCGGCCGGCCCCCGGGCCGAGCCGGACACCGGATCGCGGGCCGAGCCGGACACCGGATCGCGGACCAGCCTGATGACCGAGCCCGACGATCAGCCGCTCGCCGGTCACGACGCCTGGCGCACCCCCGGCGCCGCACCCCCCCTGTGGAACGACAGGAACCCGCATCCCGCCGGTCACGGGTCCGGCGGGAGCGACACCCTGCTCCTGGAACCCGAACCACCCGGCACCTGGCGGCCCGGTATCCGGCGCGGCCTGATCAGCCGGCGCACGGCCACCATCGCGGTGCCCGTCATCGTGCTGGTCGCCGTGGCCGTCCTGGCCCTCGCCCTGCTGACCGGTCACGGGCCGAAGTTCGGCCCGCTGGCCGACAGCCGGCCACCGAACCAGGGCCAGGGCCCGGCGGCGCAGCCGGCCCTCACCATCGGCATGTATCCCGGGCAGCAGCAGCGCGGCGTGTTCCAGACCGTGAACCGCATCGTCGCCTCGGGGGACACGATCGTCACGATGGGTTCGCAGACCAGCGACGGCGTGGTCCGGCAGCAGTTCTTCGTGTCCGGCAACGGCGGCGCCTCCTGGCGCCTGGCCCCGGTACACGCGGCAGAAGGCGGTCCTGGGGTCCAGCCCCCGCTCGGCCATCCGGCCGCCCGGCTGGCCGGGGGGCCCGGCGGCTGGCTGGCCGTAGGCCCGCAGGCCATCTGGACCAGCCCGAACGGCCTGTCCTGGACGCTCGCGGCCACCCATGGCATCACCCCGATGCTGCCCGGCGACGGGATGTGGGTGCTGAACAGCACGTCCGACGGGTTCGTGGCCGCCGGCGTGGCCGCCGCCCCCGACCACACGACGCAGGCCGTGATCTGGACCTCCCGCGACGGGGTGACCTGGCAGCGGAAGACCGCCGCCCAACTCGGACTGGCCGGCCCCGGCGAGACCGTGCAGAGCATCTCCTACATCACGGCGCGGGGGCCCGACACGGTGATCTCCGGCCAGGTCACCAGGGGCGGAACCACCTACGCGGGCGTGTGGCTGAGCACCGACGGAGGGTCAGCATGGACCCGGGTGACGGTCCCGGCCGACCACGGGGCGGGGACCGCGATCACCGGCCTGGGATCGGACGCGGTCGGCCTGCTCGCCGTACGGCCGGGCAGTTCGGCCAGCGGCACCCCGGATGCCGTGGCCTATTTTTCACCGAACGGAACGGCGTGGCAGTACGCAGGCACCATCGGCGCGTCCGCGGGGTGGAACCCCGGCCTGGTCAAGGGCAGTGACTTCGGCTTCGTCGTCGCCGGGGCCAGCGCGGCGGGCCAGCTCGTAGCCTTCACCAGCACCGGCAATGGCCAGAGCTGGCAGCAGACGGGATCTCTCGGCGACGCGGACACCCAGTCGGTGGTCGGCGCGACGGTGGCGTCGGCCGGCACCATCGTCGCCGTCGGCTACACCGCGCCGAGCAGGGTCAGCCAGCAGCCGGTGTTCCTCGAGGCGAGCACGGGCGGCAGCGTCCGGCCGGTCTCGGTGGCCGGCCTCCCGGGCGGCACCATCCCGGAGCTCGCCGTCAACGGCCTGGCCGTCGCCGCCGGCCAGCAGATCGCCGTGGGCAGCGCGGAAGGCTACCCGGCCGTGTGGCGCAAGGCCTCCGGCGGGTCCTGGGCCCTGGTCACCTCGCTCTCGCAGGTCTCCGCCGCCTCCGGCCTGCAGGCCCTGACCGGGGTGACCCACGGGCCGTCGGGCTGGCTCGCCGTCGGTGCGCCCGGCCCGGTCGTCATGATCTCAGCCGACGGCACGGCCTGGCAGTCGGCCGCCGGCCCCGGCACCATCACCGCCGACCTGGCCGGGGTGTCCGCCGTCGCGGCCGCCGCGGGCCCGAAGGGGTATGTCATCGTCGGCAAGCTGGTCGCGCCGGGCGGCAGCTGCGTGGCCGACGTCTGGTGGACGCCGGACCTGACCGTCTGGACCCGCGCGCACGACGTGAACGACGCGACCGGCTCCAGCCAGGTGCTCGCGGTCGCCGCGGACGCGCGCGGCTTCGTGTCGGCCGGATCGCACGACGGCAAGCCGGCCGTGTGGACCACGACCGACGGCACCACCTGGACGACGATCGTCCTGCCGGTGCCGGCCGGGGCCTCGTCCGCGGTGCTGCAGCAGATCGCGATCAGCGGGAACCGCGTGGCCGCCCTGGGTCAGGCCACCACCCCGGCCGGCACCGTGCCGATCGCCGAGCTCTCGGTCAACGGCGGCGCCAGCTGGCAGCAGGTGCCGTTCAGCTCGCCGGGACCGGATACGGCGCTCACCGCGCTGACCGCCAGCCCTGGCGGCTTCACCGCCGCGGGCCAGTTCGGCGAGCCCGGCCAGCAGCAGGTCGCCGCCTGGACCTCAGCCAACGGGACCTCGTGGACCTCCGCGCCGATCGGCGGCCTGACCGGGCCCCAGACCGGCGGCAGCTACCAGATCAGCGCGCTGGCCCCGTCCGGCAACGTGGTGACCGGCATCGGTTCGCTCGCCACCCAGGCCAGCCAGGAAGTCTTCACCGTGACTCTGCCCTCGCGCTGACCGGCATCTCATACCGCCGTCAGAGTCTGACTGCAGCGCGCCCGCAGCCAGCGTGGGTGTCCTGGGCCCAGGACCATCACCTGACCGCGAGAGGCGGACACATTGAGATCCAGACTAGGCAAGATCATGATCGGTACCGCTGTCGGAGCGGGTGCGCTCGGCGTGGGGTTCGGCGGCAGCATCGCCGTCGCCAGCGCCGCGACGAGCCACTCCTCCCCGTCGTCGACGACCTCGTCGACGACCTCGTCCACGACCACGGGAACGACGGCCGTCAATGCCGCGTCTGCCACGCCCTCACCCTCGGCCTCGCACAAGGCCACGCACAACTGCCAGAACATGAAGAACGGGCAGGGCCCGCAAGGCATGCAGGGCACGCCGGCGAGCACCAGCACCGGCAGCTAGAACTCCGGTGAGCGGTCGGCCTCTCCTCCCGAGGTCCGGGAGAGGCCGGCCATCCGGCGGGCGCGGCTAGAGCGTCATCTCCGCGACACCCTGCGCCACCGCGCACGGCGCGCACAGCGAGACATCCGCCTCGCCGACCCGCCGGGTCATGACCGCCCTGCCGTCACACACGCCCGAGTCATCCGGGTGCGCCGTGTAACACCGGCACTGGCAGTTACGCCACTCCCCGGTCACCGCCGAGCGCCCGGCCTCGACCGCGGCCCGGACGGCCGGCTCGATCTTGTCCAGCGCCTCGTGGGTGGCCTCCGATATTCGCCGCGACCACTCGTTCATCGCGTCCGCGGCGGCCTGCCAGGCCGCACGGAACTGCTGGCCCGGCTTGCTTGCGTTACCGTCCACCACTCCATGTTCTCACCCGGCGTCCGCTCTGGCCAGGGTGGGTCACCGGGCCGTCGGCGGGGGCAGGCCGCGCAGCGAGGCGTCCAGGATCTCGGCGATGTGCGCGAGCGTGACGTGCTCGCCGCGGTCGGAGAGGGCGGCGGCGATCTGCAGCGAGCAGCCGGGGTTGGCCGAGATGAGCAGCGGCGCGTGCGCGTCCAGCACCGCTTGCGCCCGGCGCGCGCCCAGCTCACTCGCGGCTTCGGGCTGCAGCAGGTTGTACACCCCGGCCGAGCCGCAGCAGGTCCCGGCGTCGGGCAGCTCGACCAGGGTCAGGTCCGGGATCGCGCGCAGCAGCTCGCGGGGCTGCCGGGTGATCCGCTGGGCGTGCCCCAGGTGGCAGGCGTCGTGGTAGGCGGCCGTGACCGGCAGCGGGTGGCGCGGCGCGGCCGGCCCGAGCTCGGCCAGGAACTCCGACAGGTCCCGGACGCTGATCGCCGCCGCCCGCCCCGACCAGTCAGGGACGTCCGACAGCAGCCGCTCGTACTCCTTCATCGCCGATCCGCAGCCGGCCGAGTTGACCACGACCGCGTCCACGCCCGCCCGCTCGAACGCCTCGATCGTGCGCCGGGCGAAGGCCGCCGCCTCGGCCTCCCGGCCGGAATGCAGGGACAGCGCGCCGCAGCAGCCCTGGCCGCGCGGGATGACCACGTCGCAGCCCTCCATCGCGAGGACCCGCGCGGTCGCGGCGTTCACCTGCGGGAAGAACACGGACTGGACGCACCCGGTGAGCATGCCCACCACCGCGCGCCGCGGGCCCCGGGCCGCCACCCGCTCCGGCAGCCGCCCGGCGCCGGAAGGGCCAAGGCGCCCCGCGCCGGAGGTGCCAAGGCGTATGGCCGCGCCGAGCGCGGGGGGCAGGCGCCCCGGCAGGCTGCTGCGGGTCAGCCGCCGGTCCAGCCCGGTGCGCTGCGCCGCCCGCAGCGGGCGGGTCACGGCCCGGAGCCGGCGAGGATACGGGAACAGCGCGAAGATGGCCGCGCGCAAGGCCCGGTCCCGGCGGTTCCCGTCGGCCGGGGCGGCCAGGGTCGGCCGCGCCTCTTCGGTCCAGACCCGGGCCGCCTCGATGAGCTGGTCGTACTGCACGCCGGACGGGCAGGCGGTCATACACGCCATGCAGCCCAGGCAGCGGTCGAAGTGCTGGGCCGCCGCCGGGGTCAGCCCGGCGCCGTCCAGGATCTGGCTGACCAGGTGGATCCGGCCGCGCGGGGAGTCCATCTCCTCGGCCCACAGCTGGTAGGTGGGACAGGCCGGCAGGCAGAACCCGCAGTGCACGCAGTCGTTGGCCACCTCGCGCAGCCGGTCGGCGTCCTGCATCACCGCCCCCAAGGGAATCGTCCGGGGCACATCCGGTGGCCCGGGTCGAACTGGTCCTTGACCGCGCGCATCAGGTCAAGCCCGGGCACCGGCTGGTCGGCGCCGGCCGCCGCCAGGACCGCCGTCGGCGCGGCCAGTACCGCCATGCTGCCCCGGGACAGCCCGGAACCGTCCGCGGACCCGGCGAACACGCCCGACAGCCGGTCGCGCAGCGCCCTGACGAACCGGGCCGCCGTATCGTCCTCGGCGGCAGGGTCCAGGCGGGCGTACAGCGCGCCCGCGCCGGCCGGGCCGCCGACCGCCGGCCGGATGCCCGCGCTCGCCCCGGCCCGGGCGAGCGCGTCGAGCACGTCGGCGAGCTGGCGAACCCAGTACGTGACCCGGACCACCGTGCCCGGCGGGCCCGATTCCGCATCCTGCTCCCACCAGCGGAACGGCGTCTCGGAGATGGCCACGACCGGCGTGCCGCCCGCGGCCGTGAGCAGCTCGGCCATCCGCCTGGCCCGTTCGGCCACCCCGGACGGCGTGCCTTCCAGCAGGACACCCACCCGCAGCACGGCCGGGGGACCCGTCCACAGCAGCTCCACCGCCGACGGCACCAGCGCGGAACCGGCCGCCGACGTCACCGCCGAGGCCGCGCCCGCCAGAGCGGACGGGCCGAAGTCCCCGGTCACCCAGGCCACCGCGGCCGGCAGCGGGTGCAGCCGGAACGTCACCTCGGTGATGAGGCCCAGCGTGCCCTGCGAACCGGAGAACAGCTTGCCGAGGTCGTAGCCGGCCACGTTCTTGACCACCTTGCCGCCCGAGTGCGCGACCACCCCGTCGGCCCGGACCACGGTGATCCCGATCAGCAGGTCCCGCGGCGCCCCGTAGCGGAACCGGCGCGGCCCGGCCGTCCCGGTGGCCACCACCCCGCCCACCGTGGCGTCAGCCGGCGCGTCGATCGCGAGCTGCTGCCCGGCCGAGGCCAGCACCGAGGCCAGGTTTCCCATCGTGACGCCCGCCTGCACCCGCGCCACCAGGTCCCCGGCGGCGTGCTCGATGACCTGGTCCATCGCGGTCATGTCGACCACCAGGTCGCACGCGGAAGGCGCGGCGCCCCAGCCCAGCCCGGTTCCGGCCCCGCGCGGCATCACGGCCAGGCCGTACTCGGCCGCGGTGCGCAGCAGCGCCGAGGCCTCTCCGGTGCTGGCCGGCGACGCGGCGAAGGCCGGCACGAGGCCCCCGGTCACCGCGTCGGCCGCCGGATCGCCCTCCCGCACCGCCGGGCACGCCGCAGCGAGTGCCGCCATGAGTGCCGCAGGAACCACGGCCCGTTCGGTATCCACTAGAAGATCTCCGCCTGCCCGGCCGCTACGGCGGGATGCGGCGCCCGGCGGTGGCCCGGGACCTCCCCGCACAGGCGGGGCGTGGGGAAGATCTTGCCGGGGTTGCACAAGCTGGCCGGGTCGAATGCGCAGCGGACCAGCTGCATGGTGTCCAGGTCGTCGGCACCGAACATCCTGGGCATGTACCGGGACTTGTCCACGCCCACGCCGTGCTCGCCGGTGATGGAACCGCCCTGCTCCAGGCACGCGTCCAGGATCGCGCCTGACACCTTCTCGGCCGCCTCGGCCTGGCCCGGCACCGCGTCGTCGTAGAGCACCAGCGGGTGCAGGTTCCCGTCGCCGGCGTGGAACACGTTGGCCACCCGGATGCCGGACTCGGCGGACAGCGACGCTATCTGGGCCAGCACCGCGCCCAGCGAGGTCCGCGGCACCACGCCGTCCTGCACGATGTACGCCGGGCTGATCCGGCCCACCGCGGCGAACGCGGACTTGCGCCCGGCCCAGATGCCCGCCCGATCGGCCGGGTCGTCGGCGGTCCGGATCTCCGTCGCGCCCGCCGCCTCGCACAGCGAACGCACGGTCGACATCTCCGCCCCGACCTCTGCGGCCGGACCGTCCAGCTCCACGAGCAGCACCGCACCCGCTCCGGCCGGGTAGTTGCAGTGCACGGCCTCCTCGGCGGCCTCGATGGAAAGCGCGTCCATCATCTCGATCGCGGCGGGCAGGATGCCGGCTCCGATGATGTCGGACACCGCCTGGCCGCCGTGGCTCGTGGTGTCGTACGCGACCAGCAGCAGGTGCACGACCTCGGGCAGCGGCATCAGCTTGACCACGATCTTGGTCACGATGCCGAGCGTGCCCTCCGAGCCGATGAACGCGCCCAGCAGGTCATATCCGGAGCAAACCCCGGACCCGTCGCCCAGCCACGTCAGCTCGCCGGAAGGCGTGACGATCTGCAGCCCGGTCACGTGGTGCACGGTGAACCCGTGCTTGAGGCAGTGCGCGCCGCCGGAGTTCTCCGCCACGTTGCCGCCCACCGAGCAGACCACCTGGCTGGACGGGTCGGGCGCGTAGAACAGCCCGAACGGCGCCGCCGCCTTGCTCACCGACAGGTTCGTGGCCCCCGGCTCGACGATGGCCCGCCGGCTCACCGGGTCGATCTCGACGATGGAGCGCATCCGGGACATGACGATCAGCACGCCGTCCTCGCGGGGCAGCGCGCCGCCGGAGAGCCCCGTGCCGCTGCCCCGGGCCACGAACGGCACCCGGGCCGCCGCGCACGCGGCGACCACCGAAGCCACCTCCGAGGCCGTACCCGGCAGCACGACCAGGGCGGGCACCGACCGGTGCGAGGTGAGCCCGTCGCACTCGTAGGTCCGCAGATCCAGGGGATCGGTGACGACGTTGTCCGGGCCACAGATCTCCCGCATCCGCGGTACGAGCGCCTCGACCGCGGTCGTCATCGCTACCATCTCATCACACCTCACCCGGGGAGACCTGTGCTGATTGTCTCCTTTTCCCGCGCCCGTGACCAGAAACCCGCTACGGCATGCGTTCGTAGGCGGGGAGCGTCAAGAACTCGACGAAATCGTCGGCCAGCGCCACCTCGGAGAACAGCGCGGTCGCCTGCCCGTACCGGGCCGCGTCGAACTCCCCGGGACCGGCCTGCTCGCGGATCTTGGTCAGCTCCTCGTCGATGAACTGCTCCACCAGCTCCCTGGTCACCACCGGCCCGTCGTCCAGCGTGACGTCGTTGTGGATCCACTGCCAGACCTGGGACCGGGAGATCTCCGCCGTGGCCGCGTCCTCCATCAGGTTGAAGATGCCCACCGCGCCGTCGCCGCCCAGCCAGGCGGCCAGGTACTGCAGCGCGACGCTGATGTCGTTGCGCAGCCCGGCCTCGGTGATCACGCCGGGCGTCTTGCTCACCGCGAGCAGATCTTCCGCGGTGACGTGCACGTCCTCGCGGGTCTTGCCGAGCTGGTTCGGGTTCGGGCCGAGGACGCCGTCGAAGACCTCCTTGCAGATCGGCACCAGGTCCGGGTGCGCCACCCAGGAGCCGTCGAAGCCGTCGGCCGACTCGCGCGTCTTGTCCTCGCGGACCTTGGCCAGCGCCTTCTCGTTGACCTCGGGGTCGCGCCGGCTGGGGATGAACGCGGCCATGCCGCCCATCGCGTGCGCGCCGCGCCGGTGGCAGGTGCGCACGAGCAGTTCGGTGTAGGCGCGCATGAACGGGGCGGTCATCGTGACCGAGTTGCGCTCGGGCAGGACGAACTCCCGGCCCCGGGTGCGGAACTTCTTGATCACGCTGAACAGGTAGTCCCACCGGCCGGCGTTCAGCCCGGCCGAATGCTCCCGCAGCTCGTAGAGGATCTCCTCCATCTCGAACGCGGCCGGGATCGTCTCGATCAGCACCGTGGCCCGGAT
>Ga0209415_10011884_pt1 | contig 14593 bp, 11 predicted proteins | sample PeaSoiSIISIP2007_FD_187696 | JGI IMG/M metagenome (GOLD analysis project Ga0209415, IMG submission 187696) | Peat soil microbial communities from Weissenstadt, Germany - SII-SIP-2007 (SPAdes) (version 2) | ecosystem: Environmental > Terrestrial > Soil > Wetlands > Peat | place: Germany...
TTGCCGCGCTGTCCATGCTGTGGCGCCTCAACTGCCCGACACGCGCGAACAAATCTGTGACGCAGTAGTACTAGCGCGGCTCCTCGCCCCGCTCGGCGTCCAGGGTGCTTCGTGCCGCGTCGAAGATCGTGAACCCGCGAAACACCTTGACGTATTTGCCGTCCGGGAAGGTGATGGCTTTGGTCAGCCCGAGGTGGGCGCCCGAGCGGTCGGGATTGTATTCGACCTTGTAGATCTCGCCGACCGCGAAGAGGCCGCGCTCCAGCCCGAAGCGACGCAGGCCGTTCGGCCCAACGGTCTCGGTGGCCCACCGCTCCACCGTTCCGTTCTTTTGCGCGACGTCGAAGTGAAACCAGGCATGGGGATTGATCCAATCGACCTTCACCAAGGTGCCGGTGAAGCTTTCGAGCTTCTCCATGTCGAACTGGCCCTGCACCGCGTGATGCGCCTTCGTCGCCGTAGCGACCATCAGCCCCACACCAAACAACGAGACAAGAAGCATGGACTTGCGCATGGCTTCCCCCTCTTCCCGGTTCGATCACGTCGTTTCGTTGCGTCGCTCCTAGTACCGCTATCGCGGAGTCGACCCCACGTAAGGTCGCCCGCGCTCTCAGGTTGCCGCCCCTGCGATAAGCCTACGACATTCGCCCGCAAGATGGAACGCGCGACCGACCGAGGTGCGGCAAGCCGGCGCATTTCTCGCTCGGCTCGCGTATATTGCGCTGCCCCTTCCGCGAACCTTGGAGCCGCGCGATGCCCCGCGACCGTTCTGCTTGCGCCTCGTTGGTCTTGACGGCCGTCGCCGCGATCGCGCTTGCGCTGCCTGCCGGCGCTCAGGCGCCACCCGGCGCGCCGGCTCCGCCCAAGCCCTACAAGGTGGTCCCGGTGACGCTGCCGCAGCCTTCCGGCGATACCGCCTTCGAGGCCTTCCGCAAGCGGATTCTCGACGTGGCGAGCCGCCGGGATCGCGCGGCGCTCGCCCGCATGGTCGCCAACACTTTCTTCTGGATGGGCGAAAAAGGCGACAAGGCCAACAGGAAAAAGCCCGGCATCGACAATCTCGCCGCGGTGGCGGACCTCGACGCCAAGGACGGGTCCGGTTGGGAGGCACTGGCCCAAGTGGTCCGCGATCCGACGCTCGAACGCTTCCCGGACCGCAAGGGCGTCATGTGCAGCCCCGCCGCCCCGACCCTGGACGAGAAGGCCGCCGGGCAACTCGCCAAGGACACCGCAACGCAACCCGGCGAATGGGGCTATACGATCAAACCGGCGCTTGTCGCGCGCGGCGCCGCGCAGCCCGACGCGCCCGTCGTCGAAACGCTCGCCGGCCTCCACCTCATCCGCGTCATGCCGGAAGACGCCCCGGGGGTGCAGTCGACCTTCGTCCGGGTGGTGACGCCGGGCGGAAAAGTGGGCTTCGTCCCAGCGGAATTCGTGAAGACGTTTCCGGAGAGCCAGATTTGCTACGTCAAGGACGCCGGCGGATGGAAGATCGCGGGCGTCATCGGCGAATGAAATGATTTGAGCGCGCTCTCCGCGCGACGCATCCCCATTTGGGCCCCCGGCAGCCTGCCGCAATTTCGTCGCACGGCCAGGGGAAGGTGGCCCCGACCCTGGGGAAGGGGTTGGGGATGGATCGGGGCCGTGCTCTTTGGGGAAGAGCACGCGACTGGTAACACGGGCCGCGCGCAGGCGCACGTTAAAGCTGTGCTAACCATTAATGACAGGAACCCGCCTCAGTTGGCGTGTCATTACGGCTGCCCGCATAGCCCGGCGGCGGCGCGAAGCCGCCGAACTCCCGCTCGATCAGCCCGGCAAACGCGATGGTGGTGCGATCTTCGAGATAGGGCCCGATGATCTGCACGCCGATCGGCAGGCCGCTCTGCGAACGATCGATCGGCGCCACCGTTGCCGGCAGGCCTGGGGTGGTCGCAAGCTCCGGCCACACCACCAGTGCGTCGAGGTAAGGGTACGATCTGCCATCGATGCGGATATGACGCGCCTCGATCGGCTCCGAATGGTCGTGCGGAAAGGCCGGAGCCGGCATCGCCGGACACAGCACCACATCCCATTCGCGAAAAAGCACGCTCCATTGCTGCGCCAGCCGGGCCCGCTCAGTGTCGGCCGCGAGCCAATCGCGATGGCTCATGACCGCGCCGCGGGTGCGCTCGGCCGCGAGGCTGCGATCGCGCGGCGAAAGCGCTTCGGCCTCGCGGCGAGCGTCGGCGAAACCACCGCGCGACAAGTCGGCGCCCCAACGCGAGGACAGCAGCCGCGTGTAGAGTCGTGCGGATTCCGCGGCGTCCGGAAGCAACGGGCTCGCATGCGCGATCTTTACGCCGGCACCGGCAGCCGCTCCGACAGGTGCGCGAGCGCCGCCCGCACGGCATTTGCGGTCGGACCGAGCGGGTGCCTGTCGATGACGAGGACGCGGAAGCTCTTGAGGTCATCATGCCGGGCGGCCGGCAAGGCGAGCCGATAGCCGATGCCGGCGCGCGCCTCGTCGGGGCCGGCGATGACGTCGAGCGCGAGCGCGAGGTCGGCGGCGCTTCGCGCCATGGGACCGACCACCGCGAGATCGCTTTCGCGCGGCAACGGCGCGGTTCCGGGCGCTGTCTGCCCGCGCGCCGGAACGAGGCCCAGTGTGGGCTTGTGCCCGTAGACGCCGCAATAATGCGCCGGTGCGCGCAGCGAGCCACCCATGTCGGAGCCGAGCGACAGCGGCCCGAAGCCGCAGGCGAGCGCCGCCGCGGAGCCGCCCGAGGACCCTCCGGGCGTGCGGCCGAGATCCCACGGATTGTTGGTCGTGCCGTAGACATCGTTGTAGCTCTGCCAGTCGCTCATCATCAGCGGCAGATTGGTCTTGCCGAGGATGACGGCCCCGGCGGACTTTACGCGCGAGACGACCAAGGCGTCCTCTTTTGGCATGAAATACCGGTAGCGCGGGTCGCCCCAGGTCGTCGGCAGCCCGGCGATATTGAAGGATTCCTTCACCGTCATCGGGACGCCGAGCAATGGCTCACTCTCGCCGCGCGCCAGCGCCGCGTCGGCCGCCCTGGCGGCGTCGCGCGCCCGCGCGAAGTCGCGGACCACGACGGCATTGATGCGCCGGTCCACTGCCTCAATGCGCGCGATGGTGTGATCCGTGAGCTCCAATGCGGAGATTTTCCGTGCCCGCAATGCAGCCGTGAGCTCCGTGACGGTGCGGAAGTCCCATTCGGATGCCGCGATGGGAGCGGCCTTCTCGGCCGATGCCCCGCCCGGCCATGACGCCGTCGCGATCGCGGCGGCCGTCGCCCCGGCTCCGATCAAGACATCGCGTCGCGCTATGTCAGTCATGCTCAATCGGCCGCAGCCGGCCCGTTTTCGACGCCCCGGCCGATCGCCATCTGCCCGACCGGGCCTTCGACGTAAAACGCCATCCCGGTCATCTTGGCAAACAGATCGATATCGGCGGTGCCGATCGCGCAGGCGCCGAGTTCCATGTCGGTTGCCACCAGGTAGAACGTCTGCATCAGGACGCCGGCGTGCTTGAGGATGAGCGCATACGCGATGGCGCTGTACTTCCACGACACGCGGCCGAAGCGCGCCGTCATGGTGACGAGGATCTGCGGCACCGCCGGAGTCCCCATGGCGAGCTGGGCGCCGCCAAGCATCGCCTTGAGCTGCTGCGTGCTCGCCGGGATCGGCACCAGGACATGGCGGGCGGCGTCGTAGTGATAAAATCCGCTCGCCAGCCCGTCGCATTTGTCGACCGTCAGATAGAGCTCCAGCTCGTAGCTTGCACCGCCGGACGGGTACGGCCGCGCCGCGATCTCGATGTCAGGCTCGTCGTCACCTTCGTGCTTCAGCCGACCCCGCGACAGGATGCGCGCGGTGGCGTCGAGAAACCGCGCCAGTTCGGCAAGCGTGATCGGGTGCCGTTCATCGAAGTTGCGCGTCGAGTGCCGCCGGCGCAGCAACTCCGCCACCGGCGAAGCGGCTGGCGAAGGCGCGGCCGCCTCGCCGAGGTCGATCGCCTCGCCGGGCCACGGCGGCCTCACGGCGGGCAGTGCCTCCACGACATGCGCATAGGCCATCACGCCACCCGACGGATTGGCATGTCGGCCGGCCGTGCTGCGGGCGTGAAACAGCAGATCGTGAAAATCCCACAGAACGAGGCTGGGGTCGCCTTCGGAGGATCGCAGCCCCTGGTCGCGATCGGGGGCGATCCTGAACAGGATCCCGCAATCGACCAGCAACGCCAGCAGCGCGACGCCCGGAAAGCCGCGCTTGCGGCGCAGTTGCTGCAGCGTCTGCGGTGCGGCCAGACCCGCGATCGTGGCCGCAATGTCGGCATCGCAAAGCCGAAACAGCGCGCCGGCGCGCGGGGATTCGAGCACCATGTCGGTGCCGCGCCGCCGCAGGTAGGCAAAGCGGGAGAGCACGAGCGCGCCATCGTGGGCGAGTTCCGGCATGCGCGGCGCGTAGTCGCGCATCTGCGGCTCAATCACGACCAGGTCGGCGCCGCGCGGTGCGCGAGCGAGGCGATATTCCAGCAGCCCGACATGCGCCAGGCGGCGGACGAGCGCGTGAATCTCCTCATCCGCGCCTGCGTCGCGCGAACCGAATACGTCCAGACGCAATCCGGTTCGCAGATCGGCGGATCGCCTTGCGGTGCTGGCGCTGAACTTCCCGAGCGCGACCGCCTGGCCATCGACGAAAGCCGAGAGGCTTCCGTCCGGGCCTTCTTCGAGGGTGACGCTGGGGTTGAGCCGGGCGAACAGCGATGCCGGCGGCTTGGACGGGCGCGAGCTTGACCGGGGGCGGCGCAAATCTAGGTTCGCGGATGGAGGGGATTGAGCTCGGCTTCCGGCACCGGCCGTTTGCGCAAGCCGAGCTTGAGCGGCACGTCGTAGAGCCGGCCGGGGCCGAAACGACGGTAGAAATGCCGCAGGCCCGGCACGATCACCCGCACGACCGGCACCTCGATGTCGGGGCGGGTCTGGTCGAGCACGAGGAAATCGAGCCCGAAGCGCTTGACGAGCTTGACGCAAGCCAGCACCTGGTCGCGCCGGTCGAGGCTCGCGAATTTCGCGAATTGCACCCGCCTGGCGGGAGCCTTGCCGTGCGGCCGCACATAAGCATGCTTGCGTAACGGCAACGCATCGCTGCCGTCCTGGTCGACCACGTCGGCGCCGCGGCGCCGCATGCGATCTATCGCCATGAACTGGTTGAGCTCGGTCATCGCCCGGAGCGCGGCGATCCGCAGGTCGAAATGCGCGCCCGCCGCAAACTCGATGTATTCGCGCGAGTCTTCCGTCCAATGCGCGACCGCGATGACGGACGGAATGCCGAGATCGCTCGTCACGTCCAGCACCCACAGGCTGCGGTCCATCGCGGCAAACGCGGTTCGCAAATCCCGGATGTAGCTGTCGCCGAGCTTGTCGAGGTCAACTTCCGGGCAACGCAGGCGATTGTACCACCAGATCGCGTAGGCATCGCGCTCGACCAGCTCGAGAAAGCCTTGCAGGATCGCTTCCTCGATCGTGTTTCCGGCCGCACAGCCGTTGGAGTCGGCACTGATCTGGTTGCTGCCCGGCCCCTCGTGAAAGAAATACAGGAGTCCGGTCGGAAGGTACTTGAAGCGCTCGTCGCGCAGCGACCACACCGGCGACCATTCGGTCTCGACCGCGGGGTCGAATCGGCGGTGCATACCCTCCTCGGAGCACGACTCGTCGGCCGTGTCATGCCCGAACTGGGCATCGCTCAACAGCAGGATATCGTTTGGATGGATCGCATCGCCCGCCGGGAAATCCACGAACCTGCGGACCGTCCTGATCTCGTTGCCCTGGAACATGCCGCAATAGCGCTCGATCGCCTCCATCAGGGCGCTGGCTTCGCCCTGCTCGGCGGTGCTGCCCTTGCCGTAGCTGTCCCCGATCAGCCCGGACTCCAGCGCTTCGACGGTTTCGGGACGCGGCGAAAAATTGTGCTTGGCGAGAAAGCTCGCGTCCAGCGGCTGCTCGCTCTTGATGCGCTCGAGGTGCGACACCACACCGGTCAGCGGGCTCACATGCTTGCGATGGCGGGCGACGGTCTCGGCGGGCGGCAACGACCGATAGCCGCCGCTGGTCATAATGACCTTGCCGCCGACCCGAAGCCTGATCGGGGAAGGCGGCCGCGCCGGGTCGCGCGCTTCCTTGGCCCCGCAGGAGGGACACTGCGGTCGCAGCGGCACGTAGTGCCTCGCAACGGACGAGCCCATCAGGTCGAGGCTGACGATATGGCGGTGCAGGTCGGTGCGAAAGCCGCTGGCGATGGCCTTGCCGATCTCGACCGCCGCCAGCCCAATCGCACTGTCCGCCAGCACATTCTCGGCAAGCGGCGAGACGGCGACGCAGCGCGCGTCCTTGCGGTCGAGGAACGCCCTGATCTGGCGATTCCATTTCATGCGATCGGCGAGGCAGGTCCAGCAGGCGCTCTTTCCGGGACTGAAGATCGGTCCGACCAGTGGAAATATCCCGGATGCCTGCACCAGCAGCCAGTCCTGCTTTTGCGCCACCCGCTCATTGTTGAATGCCGCAAGCTTGCCGTCGAGATAATCGCCGACCAGGACGACGGACAGGTCGGCCGGGCGATCGACGACGCGGACGCCGAGTTCGCGCAGCGCGGCCGCGAGCTCCGTCTCGCCGGCGGCCTCGATCGATTGAATCTGGACGCTAACCTTCCCGAGGTTCTCGGCGGCAGTCTCGGGCCGCAGGCCGAGGCTCGCCCAATAGGCGGCGGCTGCACCGTCGGCGCTGCCCACCGGCACGACGAAGCGGCGATCGAGCAGGCGCTTGAAGGCTTCGTCGATCTGGTCGCGAGGGAATTCGCCGGAGAGTGCGCGAACGATGTCGCTCCGGCGCTCTGCAGCCCCGATCCGTGAGGCGAGCGCGCAGTAGAGCGCACTGTGCAGAAAGAACTTCCTGTCCTCCGAATAGAGGCAGACGGCGTCGGGAGGCAGGACGTAAACGGAGAAATTCGGTGCGAATCGAAGCTCGGCGTGTTGCGATGAAACCGGCGCGGGATCGCCACCCGTCACCTGGCCGGGATGCCCGCCGTCGCCCCGTTGCAACTCGGCCCCGCGGTCGCTCATTTACAGGAATTTTGAAACGTCGATACGGGCGTCCCCGGCACGAGCAATGTCATTCAACCATCCTCGCACGCAATGCCGTCTTCGCAGGCTATCGCAGGGCGACAAGATCACAGGAGCCCGTGAGAACTCTCACGGGCTCCTGCGATGCTCATTTCTAGCCGCGATTGGCCGCCTGACCGTGGTCGTGGTCAGACCGTCCAGATTGTCAACCGCCGCATCCGCGGCAGCCGCGACAGCCTCGGCAACCGCAACCACGGCAGCCTCGGCAGCCCCACCACCACGCGACGGTCTGGCCTTTGACGTCTTGCGAATCCTCCCGGTCGAACACCCGGAATGATCCCAGCGTGACGTCGGAGATTTCCACTTCATGCAGATTGACGTTGCGCACGTTGCTGGCCGGCAACGTGGTCGCAGCATCGGCGGGGCTGCTTTCGGCGCAGGCGGCACCTGCGAGCGACAACGATACCCCAACGACGCCGAGCGCCTTGCCTCGGCGCTTCCTCGGCGAACCATCATTCGAGCGTCTCATGATATGTCCTCCTCAGTTGGTGCGTTTGACTATCGTCTACCCAGGTTGTCAGCCGCCACAGCCTCGGCAACCGCGGCAGCCTCGGCAACCGCGGCAGCCGCAGCCTCGGCAGCCCCCGATCCACCACGCGACAGTCTGGCCTTTGACGTCTTGCGAATCTTCCCGGTCGAAAACCCGGAATGACCCCAGCGTAACGTCGGAGATTTCCACTTCGTGGAGATTGACGGTGCGCACGTTGCTGGCCGGCGTCGAGGTCGCGGCATCAGCGGGGCTGCTTTCGGCGCAGGCGGCACCTGCGAGCGACAACGATACGCCAACCACGCCGAGCGCCTTGCCTCGGAGCTTCTTCTGCGAGCCATCCTTCGAGCGTCTCATGAAACTTCCTCCTGGATAGAAGCGTTAACTCGCTACACCCACGAACACATGTTACCAGCCATGCTGTTTTCGATCAATCTCTCTTCTCCGATCCAAGCACAAAATGGACGTCAATTAAGATTTCAGTAAGAGTTACGACGCTCACGCCAGCAATCAGGGGGCGCAAACGCTCGGTGAGTCGTCCTCCATGACTTGAGGCTGAATATCGGTTCATACCGGTGGTGAATATCGGTTCATCTCGGCGCCACTCACGCCGCTCGTTTTCGGAGGCCTCTCTCATATCAGCCCGTCCCGACGGCGGGCGCGGCTAGGGCCGCCGGGACCGCTTGAGCGGCGATATCTCGTAGAGATTGACCGGCGCGAAATCATCGGTCAGCAGCTCGCCGCGCTCGGCGCTGCGATTGACGACGCGACGCCGCGCCAGACCGGGCAGCGCATAGCGGAAGTGAAAAGCCTCCTGCAGGACCTGGGCACGCTCCATCAGCATCTCGGCGCTCGGCTCAGGAGTCGAGGCAGCCACCGTCACCACCTGTGCGCCATCGGCGTCCTCGAAGTCCGGATAGACGTCGACGGTCGGAAATACCGCGCGGAACGTGACGAGTGTCGAGCTGTAGAGCCTCGTCCCGCCGGCGACGTTCGACGCGACCGCCCCACCCGGCGCCAGGTGCTCCTTGACGAGGGTGTAGAACTCCTTGGTCAGGAGGTGAAACGGCACGCCGAGCTCGCGAAAGGCGTCGAGCAGGATGAGGTCATAGAGCTCCTTGTGGCGCGCGAGGTAGACCCGGCCGTCGCTCTCCACGATGTGGAGGCGATCGGTCTCATGAACCCCGAAATACTGCCTCGCCACCGAGATGACGCCGGGATCGAGCTCGATGACATCGATCTGCACATCCGGCATGGCGCGTATCAGATAGGTCGACACCGACCCGGCGCCGAGGCCGATCATCAGGATTCGTTTGGTCGACGGCGGATAAAGGAGGCCCGCCGTCAGGAGCTGCGTATAGGGAGCCGGCATGTCGTCCGGGTCGGTGAGATTGATCATCGAATGGATGTTGTAGTTCACCTTGAATCGCGTCGAGAGCGTCATCATCGGACCGCGCTTGGCGATGAACAGGTCGTTGTATTGGGTCTCCACATGGGCAATCGGCCCGTCGCGATGCTTGAGCATTTGCGCCCGCACGCCTTCGTCGACGGGACTTTGCGCCCAGGCTCCCGTCGCGGCGAGAAGCAGCGCCGCAAGGACGGCGAGACGGGCAGCGCGCGCTGTGCGTGTCGGCATCGGCTCAGCCCTGCGACGTCAGGCAAATCTCGCCCATGAACAGCGCATCGATGCCGGTCGAGCGGAACGTCGCGATGGCGTGGGCCGGCGTGCACACGATGGGCTCGCTGTCGTTGAACGACGTGTTGAGGACGAGCGGCACCCCGGTTCTGGCGAAGAAGTGTGAAATCAGGTCGTGATAGCGCCGATTGGACTCGCGCCGCACGAGCTGCACCCGGGCGGTCCCGTCGTGATGGAGCACGGCCGGTATGCGGTCTTTTTGCCCGGCCTTGGTCGGAAAGGCGAACAGCATGTACTCATGGCTTTCGGTGGGTGGTCCGAGGTCGAACCATTCGTCCGCGTGCTCGGCGAGCACGCTCGGGGCGAACGGCCGGAAGTCCTCGCGGTGCTTGATCCTGCGATTGAGGATTTCCCGCGTATCGGGCCGTCGCGGGTCGGCGAGCAGCGACCGGTTGCCGAGCGCGCGCGGCCCGAACTCCATGCGGCCTTGAAACCAGCCGACGATATTGCCGTCCGCGATCATGTCGGCGGCCTCGCGGGCGGCGTCCTTGCTGCGCCGCGGCGTAAGACCGGCCGCCTTGACGGCAGCCACCACCTCGCGCTCGTTGAATTGCGGACCCAGATAGGGCGTTGCCCCGCTCGGGGGCGGCTTCTTGCCTGCTTCGGCACAATGAACCGCAAGCGCTGCGCCGATCGCGGTCCCGCCGTCATGGGGCGCGGACGGGATGAAGATGTGCTGGTAGGCGCTCACCTGGCTGATCAGCGAATTGGTGACGCAATTGAGCGCGACGCCTCCGGCAACGCATAGATGGTCGAACCCGACGGAACGCTCGAGGCGCCGCAGCAGGGCGGCGACAGCCGCATCGGTCGCGGCCTGCAGCGCCGCCGCAGCATGCATGTGGCGCGGAAGGATCTCCGATTCCGGTTCCCGCCGCGGCCCGAGCAGAGCTTCGAGCCCCCTGGGGTCGGCGGATGGGAAGCCGAGCGCGGTCGGGTCGACCGCATAACTGTCCTCGCTCACTTGGATGACCTTGGCGAATTCGCGGCGGAAGACTTCGGGATCACCGTAAGCCGCGAGCCCCATGACCTTGGAGGCGTCGTAGGGCGAAAAGCCGAGGTGAATGCTGGCCTGCTCCCACACGAACCCGATCGAGTGCGGATACGAGAACGCCTCGACGGTCTTGATCTGCGCGCCGTCGCCCCGCATCAGCGTCGAGCAGGCCGCTTCGCCGATGCCGTCGATGACGAGGATCGCGGCCGGGTCGAAGCCGGAGGGATAGTAGGCGGAGGCGGCATGCGCGAGATGATGGGGGACGAACCGGAACGCTCGTCCGAGCTTGCGCCCCAGAACCTTGTCGACCGCGGCGCCGACCTCGCCGAGCCGCCGCAGGAATTCCTCCTCCAGCCGGCTGTCGGGCCACCACTCGGCGCGAAACTCGGCGCTGCGAAGCTTCGGATCAAACGAGTACCCGACGCGATCGATCTCGGCAGCCCGCACCCCCGCATGGTCGAAGCAATAGCGTATGGCGTGCTCGGGAAGCACGTGCGGATTGTCGACCCGCGCTTCCTTGGCGTGCTTGATGCGGTTGAAGCGCTCTTCCTCGCAGGCCGCCACCACCTCACCGTCGATCGTCAAGGCGGCGGACGATTCATGAAACACAGCGTTGATACCGAGAATGTTCATCCGGCGCCGGTCCCTATTTGGCTTCGTTCTATTTGGTACTGTTGACGAAGCTTACGCTATAACATGTTTGAGGATCGGCACGCACTTGTTCGCGTGCGCCGTGTTTCGGCCACGGTTGCTTGCGCAGCTTTGCGCCCCCGACGTTTCTCACGAGACCCGCATGCTTGGCGATACCAGCATCCCGCTCATTCCGCGCCGGACGTTCTTCGAGAACGCCAACGCGCTCAATCCGCTGCTCTCGCCCGATGGGCGATGGCTCGCATGGCTCGCCGCCGCCGATGGCGTCATGAACGTCTGGGTGGCGCCGCGCGACGACCTCACCGAGGCCCGCCCGCTCACCCGCCAGACCGAGCGGCCGATCTTTGCGCACGCGTTCGCGCGCACCAATGCGCACGTGTTGTTTCAAAGGGACAAGGACGGTGACGAGAATTTCAACCTCTGGTGCGTCGGCCTCGACGGTTCTGCGGCGCGCAACCTCACGCCCTATCCCGACGTGCTCGCGATCCTCTTCGCCATGCATCGCGAGGAGGCGCATCTCGTCGCCGTCGGCATGAACGACCGCGACGCCCGCTGGCACGACCTCTATGTCGTCGACATCCGCACCGGCGAGCGCCGTCTTGTCTACGAGAATACCGACGAAATCGCGAGCTTCATCCTCGACAGCAGGCTGAATTTGAAGCTCGCGACGTCGACGCGAAACAAGGGGACCGGATCGGCGATCCTGAAATGGAACGGCGCCGCGTTCGAGGAGATCATGTCGATTGCGGCGGACGACGTGATGGGCACCGAACCCTTGCATGTCAACCGCGCCGCGGATGCCTGGTTCCTGCGCAGCTCCGTCGGCCGCGACAAGGCCGTGCTGCTTCGCGTCGACTGGGCGACGGGCGCCGAGACACTGGTCGCGAGCCATGACAAGGTCGACGTCGCCTCCTGGGTCACCGACCCGAGCACCGACGAGGTGACCGCGGTCTCGGCCGAGTACCTGCGCGACACGTGGATCCCGGTCGATCCCGCCACCGGCCGCGACCTTGCGATGCTGGAGCGCGAGCTCGATGCGACCGTCGGGATCGCGAGCCAGTCGGACGACGGCGCGCTCTGGGTCGTCGGCGCGGCACGTCCCGATCGTCCCTTTGCATGGCACCTGCTCGACCGGCAAAGCGGCAAGACCACCTTCCTGTTCGCGGCACGGCCGAAGCTCCACACCGCGCGGCTCGCGCCCATGCAGGGCGTCGTCATCACGGCGCGCGACGGGCTCGAGCTCGTATCCTATTTCACCTTACCGGCGACCGCGACCGGCATGCGGCCCGCACGTCCGCTGCCGATGGTGCTCTGCGTGCATGGCGGGCCCTGGTGGCGCGACGGCTGGCGCTACAATCGCGACGTCCAGTGGCTGGCCAACCGCAACTACGCCGTCCTGCAGGTCAACTATCGCGGCTCCACCGGCTTCGGCAAGGCGTTTGTCCAGGCCGGCGACCGCGAGTGGGCCGGCAAGATGCACGACGACCTGATCGACGCCGTCAACTGGTCGATCCACGAGGGCATCGCCGACCCAAAGCGCATCGCCGTCTACGGCGCCTCCTATGGGGGCTACGCGGCATTCGTCGGCGCCACCTTCACGCCGGACGTGTTCTGCTGCAGCGTGCCGGTGGTCGGGATCACCAACCTCGAGACCATGCTCGCCAATCCGCCGCCCTACTGGGCGGCGTTCTACGAGCAGGAGTGTCACCGCGTCGGCGATCCGCGCACGCCCGAGGGCGTTGCGCTCCTCAAGGCGCGCTCGCCGCTCCACCGCGCCGGAGACATCACCAGGCCGATGCTGATCGGCCATGGCGAGAACGACGTGCGCTGCAAGGTCGCCGAGAGCGATCAGATCGTCGCCGCGATGACGGACAAGCGCATCCCGGTGATCTATGTGGTCTATCCCGACGAAGGGCACGGTTTCGCGCGGCCCGAGAACGACATCGCCTTCAAGGCCATCATGGAGGCGTTCCTCGCCCGCCATCTCGGCGGCCGCGCCGAGCCGGTCGGCGACGACTTTGCGGGCTCGAGCCACGAAATCCGGGCCGGTGGCGACGTGCTGCGGGAAATGCTGGCTGAGACGACGCCAGCGGCAATGTGATCGTCCGCGCGAACGCGATGTTGCGGCACCGCACAAACGACGCGGCGATTGCGGCCGCAGATTTTGCGGACGCAGAATTCAGGGATTTGCCACTTCCGCGCCGTGGACGCGCGTTGTACTGTGCTGAGAGTGCCGCTGGGCCACACGCACCTCAAACATTCCATGATCGCCTGCCGCCCGGAATGCCGACCCCGGACGCTTTTGGCCAAGGTGCACCATCAGGGTCGTGATGGCCGGCCGGGGAGGAAACGATGGCCGGACTAGCATCGAGATTTCTGCTTGTCGTGGGTGGCGCGTTGGCGCTCGCCGCTCCGGCGGCGGCGCAATCGAACTCCGTACCCAATCTGCAATCGGGCCCGGGCGGATGGACCCATCCGTTCGGCGGCGCATTCCCGCCGGTGCAAGGCTCGGCCCTTCCGGTGCGCCAGGACCCGGGCCATGCCTTCGTCAATCCGGTGCAGAGCTTCCGATTTGGCGACCTCTCCAATCCCAACTTGAAGCAATGGGCCAAGGAGGTGATGAAGAAGGACAACGACGAGATCGACGCCGGCAAGATCCAGTTCACGCCGAACTCCTCCTGCGTGCCCTCCGGGGTTCCGTTGTTCATGGTGCTGCCGGGGCCGTTCTACCTCCTCCAGACGCCTGCGAAAGTCGTTATCCTGGAGGAGCAGACCCAGAAGGCGCGGCACATCTACCTGAACGTGCCGCATTCGGAGAACGTCAAGCCGTCGTGGTTCGGCGAATCCGTCGGCCATTACGAGGGCGACACCCTGGTCGTCGACACCATTGGGCTGAACACCAGGACCATGGTCGATACTTTCCGCACGCCGCACACCGAGAAGCTCCACGTCGTGGAGCGCTGGCACCTGATCGACGGCGGCAACATGCTGGAGGTCAACATCACGGTGGACGATCCCGACACGTTCCACACGCCGTGGCGAACCTACCAGCGCTACCAGCGCAGCCAGCGGCTCCTGGCCGAGTTCATCTGCGCCGAGAACAACCAGATCGTCTTCGACTACCACATACCTGTCGCCGACAAGCCCGACTTTTAAAAATACGGGACGTCCGGGCCTGCTTGCGCACGTCACAGGCGGCAGCCGGCGGACGATGAAATCGCGACAGCGACGAGGGAGGCATCACGATGAACAGAATTACCGTTCTTTCCGCCGTCGCCATCACGTTTCTGGGTTGCGCCGCTCTAGTGGCGCAGGCCCAGCAGCCGGCGCCCCCGGCAATGAGCTTCTTCATTGCCGCCAACCCGACGGGCAGCGGCAATCTCGGCGGGATTGCCGGCGCCGACCAGATTTGCCAGAACGCCGCAGCCGCCGCCGGCGGGACCAACTTCAATCATACGTGGCACGCCTATCTCAGCCAGGAGCAGCGGGGCGCCGCGCCGCGTCTCAATGCGCGCGATCGCATCGGCACCGGCCCCTGGTACAATGCCAAGGGCCAGATGATCGCCGGCGACGTTGCCGATCTGCATG
>Ga0209415_10011885_pt1 | contig 14592 bp, 16 predicted proteins | sample PeaSoiSIISIP2007_FD_187696 | JGI IMG/M metagenome (GOLD analysis project Ga0209415, IMG submission 187696) | Peat soil microbial communities from Weissenstadt, Germany - SII-SIP-2007 (SPAdes) (version 2) | ecosystem: Environmental > Terrestrial > Soil > Wetlands > Peat | place: Germany...
TCCCGCGTAGCTCAATCGGCAGAGCGTCCGGCTGTTAACCGGCAGGTTATAGGTTCGAGTCCTATCGCGGGAGCCACGTTGTCAGCCCTCTCACCTGCATAAACGCAGGAAGAGAGGCCCTCTTATGGCGCAGTCAGCGCCCGCGCGGACCAAGATCAACACAAAAGTAACACAACCGGCCCCCGGACGGTCCTCACGGCGCCTGGCCGGGCGGCCCGGGCCAGGCCGCCCGCCGCGAGGCCCCCGGGTGAGCGGGGAGGCACGCGACTCCGTCCGCCAGTCTGCCCGTCCGGTGATCGAGCTGGACTTCGGGATTCTGGTGTACCCGCCGGAGACCGACGGGGAGCCGTGGCGGGCGGTGTTCACCGAGAACGGGCAGCGGAAGTACCGGCAGGGCGCCACAGAGGCGAAGCTCGCCGAAAAGCTGGAGAAGGTCAAGGAACGGCTTCAGGCCGCCGCGGCCAACATGGAGCGGCCCGGCGCGGACCTGATCAGGCATTACCTGGACCCCGACCGGCTGCCGGCCGGGGACCGGTGGTCCCGCAAGCACGCGCACACGCAGCGGCGGCGGACCAGCGCTCCGGATCGCAGTGGCGACTTGCTACCGTCGGCTCGGACGGCGGCATCAACGCCGCCGCAGTGGCCGCCTACCGCGCCAGCGTCCAGTACGGCAAGCCGATCTCCGAGCGCAAGCTCGCGGAGATGTTCGGCAAGACCTCCCGCCGCTGGGCGCGCAGCCGGATGGCAGAAGCCCGGCAGAGCCTGGCACCGGCCTGACGCGGCACCCGCCACAACCGGGAAGCGAAACCCAGTCGGCGCCGCGTCCCGGCGAGGTTTCGAGTTGAGCGGGCGCGATCCGGCCCGGATCCGCGAGGTCCAGCGGGATAGGACAGCCGACACCCGCGAGGGCGATCGCGGCTCCAGGGCCGGCGCGAACGAAGAACACCCCGCCCCAGCTCTCCTGGTAGCTCGCGGGATTCGAGTAGTCGACCGTGAGCAGCAGAGCTGTGCCGCGGGTTATGTCAGTATTCGCGATTCTTAACCGGCGGCTACGGGCTGTCCGATGTGCGCTCCGGTTCGGAGCAGCGCCTGCTGGCGATGAGGCCGGAGTTCCTGACACTGGCTGGGAACGACGAAGGAAGCGAGAAAGATCGGCACCATGCTCTTTCCGGTGCATCGGAAGGTGACGATTTCGCCCTCGGCAGCGTCGAAGGTCTTGGCTCGGGCAGCACTGGGCATGCCCTATGCACGTGTCCTGCTCATTTCTTGAAGGTTGCCGGGTGACCAACTGTGCTACGAGGAGATGTGGCCACCGCGAGGGAACTAGCCACATGCCGATGCGCCTCCGGCGCTGAGCGCGCTCAATGAGCAGATTTGGGCGTGCGGATAGTACGCTCCCATGGTCTGAGCGGCTGCCGCTGCGCTCAGCGTTTGGACGATGTTTTGTGGCGCAGAATCGAACGACGGGTTGGCGAGCGTGTATCGCATCGCCAGGAGGTAAAGCGGCGCTGCCGGCTGGGCGAGCGAAAGTGGCAGGAAGGTCACTCCGGCCACTCGCTCAATGGTGGTTCGTTGCGCCTCTGTGCCGATCACGTATGTATATGTCCCGCCTGCACTCAACTTCGTTGCGTCGTCGGCGCGACAACCGAGGTCGGTCTGTCCGCCGGGCAGGTGGTTGACGACGACGGGATCGGTGCCCTCCCCGATATTGACGCACATCGACCAGTAGCGGACCTGATCACTCGCGCTGGGCCAGATTGATGGGTGCGCGCCAGGCGGAAAGGTGGGCGCCTTCCCAGTTACCACGACCACCTGGGAGGCGGTCGGAGGTGTCATGTAGGCCAGCAGGTAGGCGGTCTCAGGATTTGGGAAGTAGGTCTGGAACGCGGCCCGGAAGAACTCAAGCGGAGCGAGGCGGCTGGTGCGGCTGGAAGATGGGGTCGTTGCCTGAGTCGTAGTGGTCTGGCGAACGGGCGGGGGAATCGCTGTGGTGTGCGAGGTGCAGGCCCGGAACTGCTGAGTCGATCCACGATTCTCGACCGTGATGTGAGGCAGTGGGATGTGTGATGCGTCTCCAGCCGCAGGGAGATAGACCCGGTATTCAAGGTACCCCACACCCGATGTAACGCCCGCCGGGGCGAGCGGCAGAACGTTGATCTGGCCAGGTGATACCTGCATGCGAAGCTTCAGCGTGAAGTGTCCGCCGGGCGCCGCGACCCGACGCCAGGGGTTCGCGCTGCCTGCATCCGGTGCAATCTGGAAATCGGCCAGCGACGACACCACGCCATTGGACGTAAACGGAAGTTCGCTGCTCGAGTACACGGTGAAAGATGCATAGCGAGCATCGGGGTAGACACCCGACACGACAACCTGGGTGCTCTGGTGGATGGTGAAGGATTGCCCCCAATACCATGCCGCGGTGTCAGGGAGACCGCTGTTGGACGTCAGATAGCTGTCCTCGACTGGCCACGCACACGCAGACGGCTGGCTGCGCGAACTCTGCGCCGTCCGGGGTGGAGATGGCGAAGCGGAGGTCCCGCAACTGGCCAACACGGTCATTCCCGCAGCTGCGGTCGCCATCAGCGTCAGGGGGCGGAGACGAAACTTCTTCGGGGGCATGCTTAGCTTTCCTTCTCTGTCGTCAGTCCTTGGCTGACGCGGACGGCGCGTGATCGTCATGAGCCTGAACCGGCATTCTGCGCTAGTTCGGCGGAACGGGATCCCCTGGCTTTGGCGGCTCGCTGATGGACGTTCCCCGGATCTCAGCGACATCCTCAGGCGACGCCTCCCGGAGGGTGGGCCAGCCCATCCCGCTGGTGCCGCAGAGGAACTGCCGCTCCTCGTCCTCCTTTAGGGACATCCGCAGCTCCTCGGACCTGCGCAGCCCGACGAACCGCATACACAGGCGGTGTTCGCCTGGTTCCACCTCGAAGACCCTCACCTGCTCGTTTCCGATCTTGCCCGCGGAGTGGCCGTCGAGAACCACCGTGTAGTTCCAATGAGGCTTAAAGAGGCGAACAAGCAAGGCGGTAGGGAGCACAGTCGCGGGCGACACCGACCAGTCTCGCTTCGGCCTGAAGATTCTGATTGCTGACATTGGCGTCCTTTCCCGACACGGTGAATAAAGGCACTCGGGTGCCGTCTTTCGCCACGTAGAACTCCTGGCGAGTGGTGAGGGCAGCTGGCGGTGGTACACCAGCTGGTCTCGTCCAAATTCGCTTCTCGTTACGCCATGCGTCGGCATCGGTCATCCGCGTCTGCCGGTCACGAGCCGTTCGCGGTCGAACATCGCGGCCACGACGCGCCAGGCGAGCAAGTCGAAAGCCAGCAGGGCTGCGGCGAGGCCGATCGCGAGAGTGGTCGACTCGGTGATCACATTGAGCGACATCAAGGCGAGGATGACGAGCGGCGGAACGCTACCCAGCACGCTCAACTGCTGCGCGACGCGCACATCGGTCGACCGGGCGGAGACCGGGATCCCAACCCAGATCGCCCAGCCCGCCAGCAGCGGCATGAACAAGAACTGGACCAGCACGTGCGTTCCCGCGTAGATCGCCGAAACGATCACCGGATGGGCGAACAGCGCCGCGACGGCGAGAAAGATCCCGAAGACCGCGTACGCGATCACGAGCGTCGGAACGAAGGCGGCCAGCGCCTTGGCGATGAGGAACTCCTCGCGACGGATCGGGGTGGTCAGGACCGGCTCCAGCGTGCCCTGCTCGCGCTCGCCGACCACCGAGTAGGCGCAGACGACAGACGGCATGGTCACCGGGATCACGAGCATGTAGAGGAGGGAAAGCCCGATGCGAACGCTGAGGTCCTTCCCCGTCGCGTTGGCTGCGATCAGCTGGATCATCGGCAGGGTGATGAACAGCACCGGCACCGCCGCCATCGTGCCGATCACGAAGCGGTTGCGGCGGTAGTCCCGCAGCTCCTTGCGGAGGAGCGCGCCGACCCGAGTCCAGCTGAAGCTCATCGGGCCTTGGCCTCCACGTCCTCGTCGATCAACTCGAGATAGACCCCCTCCAGCGAGTGGCGGGACTCGGCGATCGACAGGATGTCGGCGCCGGCTCCGACGAGCGCTCGCGCGAGGGCTGGAGCTGCAAGGTCAGGGTCTGAGACGGTCAGCGTATAGCCCGATGGCGTCTGCTCCCATCCCTCGATCTCGGACACAGCGCCGAACACCGCCTTGGGGTCGTCCAGTGGCGCGCGCAGCCGTACGTCCAGGGAGCGTCTGAACAGTTGCTCACGCAGCTCGTCGGGACGGCCGATCATTCGCAACGTCGTGTTCAGGATCGCCACTCGATCGCACAGCCGTTCGGCCTCCTCCAGCCGGTGCGTGGTGAGGAAGATCGTCACCCCGCGCTCGCGCAAGGACGCGATGAGTTCGTGGACCTCGCGGGTCGCCACGGGGTCGAGGCCCGAGGTCGGCTCGTCGAGAAACAGCACCGCCGGGTCGTCGAGCAGTGCCCGGGCGAGCGCGACCCGCTGGCGTAGCCCTTTGGACAGCGACCCGCACAGGTCACGGGCACGATCTTCGAGATTGACCGCGCCCAGGGCACGTTCGATGCGCCCGTGAACATTGTCGAGCTCGTACAGCCCGGCGAAGCACTGAAGGTTCTCGGTCACCGTCAGGCGCAGATATACCCGGCGACTCCGGCATCATCGAGATCCGCGAGCGGATCGCAGAACCGTTCTTCGCGCTCAACGGAATCCCGGCGACGATCGCCGACCCTGAGCTTGGCGCGATCAGCGTCCCGAGCGTCCGCATGGTCGTCGTCTTGCCCGCACCGTTGGGACCCAGGAAACCGAAAACCTCGCCGTAGCCGACCTCGAACGAAACGTCATCGAACGCGACGCGATCGCCGAAGCGCTTGGTCAGGTGCTCGACGACGAGCGCGGACCCATCTTTCGAGCCGTCCCGGCTCGAGGCAGCACTGATCGGTTCAGCGCCACCAGCCGCGTAAGTTGCCGGCTGCGGGGTCACAGGCACCTCGCACGGCCGCCGGAACGCACCAGCGCTCCGCGACGGGCGGGCCTCGTCATGTCCCGGTCGGCTGGGTGCCCGGCGGGCCATCGCCCATCGACCTCCACGTCTCATCGCAGATGTGCGACACCAGTCCTGTGGCGTACATAGCCCGACTGTAGCAGGCCGGCTGGTCAGCCTGCTAGTTTCTTGGTCATGCAGCCAGGAGAGGTAGCGTCCGAGCGCACGTTCATCGAGACCGCCCGGCGGGCGCAGATCGTGGCCGCGGCGATCGACACGATCGCCGCGGCGGGCTATGCACAAGCGTCCTTCGCCCGCATCGCTGAGCGAGTGGGGATCAGCCGGGGTCTCATCAGCTATCACTTCGTCGGCAAGGACGACCTCATCAAGCAGGTCGTCCACGATGTGGTCGAGCAGGGCGTGGCCTACATGCGTCCGCGGATCATCGCCGAGTCCACCGGTCCCGCGATGCTGCGGGCCTACATCGCATCGAACCTCGCGTTCATGCGCGAGCACCGCAAGGACATGATCGCCATCCTTGAGATCACCCGCAGCGCGGACGGGCGACGCATCTTCCAGGACGACCCCCACGTGATCGACGCAGTCCGCGCCCTTGAGCACCTGCTGTCCGGCTTCCAAACGGCCGGCCAGTTGCGCCCCGACTTCGACCCCTACGTCATCGCGATCGCGATACGCGCCGCAATCGACGCCGTACCGTCCCGGCTGGCCCTGGACCCGGAGTTCGACATCGACAATTACTCGCGCGAGATCATCACCATCTTCGACCTGGCAACCCGTGCCAAGGACACGCCATGACCGGGGAGCCACTGAACGGCCAAACCGAACCAGCCACCGCCGAGCAGTGGCGACCAGCCATTCCTCTCATCCGACTTCCCGCGGGACGTTGGACGCTCGCTTGCCGGACTACTTGAGCGAGGCCGTCGTTACCAGGACCTCCACGATGCCCTGGATGGCATCTCGTACAAGGTGCTGACCGAGACGCTTCGCCGAGCGGGACGCGACGGGCTCGTTGCCCGCCATCTCGACGGTGGGCGGATCGAGACGGCCACGCTGTATGAGCTCACTGACCTCAGCCGCTCGCTCGATCTGCCCTTACCTCCGAGGCGAAGTACGGGCTTACCGAAAGCCATGTCCGGACGGTGGATGCCGCTCCCAACATGGATTATCAGGCCCGAATAGACCTTGCCGCGGAGCTGTGTCCGGACTTGCCTGCTACCGCTACCCGCCGGATCGGCCAGCGAACGCGAACGTTCGTGGAAGTGTTCGCGGTGGCATCGGCGGAACGCCTGGCCGAACTAGACGCTCAATACGATGAGCCCGCCACTGTGGCAGTGGTGGACGAGGTGATTGATGCTCAGGTCAACCGGGCACCGCCATCCAAGCTAGCGGTAATGCTGGCCTGGACCGGAGGCGTCATGCACGCCCAACAAGCCGAGCGCGCCGCTGAGGTCCTAGGCGAGGGATGGCGTGGTGATGACAGCGATGTGATCTGGTATGAGTCCCTGATCCGCCTGGCAGATCCCGCCTCCCCCCGCCTCGCGGAGCAGGTGCGCGTCCTTGCGTCCAGCAGGCGGGGCACCATGGCGGACATCGTGCTTGAGACGGCACTTGAAATCGGCGAGGATCCTGAGGCTGGGCTGGTGGACAAGGTGGTGGCCTGACAGGCAGCACACGGAGTCCGCGCCGATCTCCAGCACCGCGGACAGCTGATAGGCGTGCAATGTCGGCTGGTGCACGGGCTGGAAGACCTAGATGATCCAGCTGCTGCCTATCAAGTGGCTGCTGTGGCCACAGAGGCTCTTGCCGAATACTGTGCCAGCGGTCCCAGCCAAGACGACCTAGACGCGGCCATCCTTCGGCTCGCGCGGATACAGCAGTCCAAACGCACCGACCCGCTGATTAACACGGAGATCGCTGCCGCCAGGGCGGGCGGCGCTGCGACCGGACTGGAAGCCCGCATCTGGGCCGCCATTGACCTGCTAAGCGAGCCGGGCCAGCGCGAACGAGCGCTGGAGTTGGCTTGCGGTCCTTGCGCCGCTCCCGCTCCGAAACAGCCCGCTCGCGCCGCACGGCCTGGCGGCGCTCCTTGGCCCCGATCGGCTCTTTCGAGGTCGGCATGCCCGAATCCGAGCTGTCTTGCCGCAGCCGCCGTTCCAGCTCCGCTATCCGCAGCTCCAGCCGGCGAGCCAGCTCCCGCCCGGCCTCCAGGTCCGCCCGCAGCACCGCGACCTCCGCCCGCAGCGCGGCTAGCTCAGCGTCCTTCGCCTCCGCCACCGCACGCAGCCGCGCGACAAGCACACGCTGGTCACCAGGCGCGCCAGGCGGATCGGGCTCACCAGACACGAGCCCCAAGCATCCTCAACCTGAATCACAGGTTCAAACATCCCCGCACCAAGGCGTGTCGCACGCCGAGCTTGCCGTCCACCTGTGACCCGCCGTTACATGTGATCCCTGAAGCAGGCCGGTCACGGTCAGCGGCCAAGCGCACGGTGCGCAGGGCGCCGCCGGAGCCACGGCCATCCGGCCCGGCGCCGCGGGCGTGCCCTGATATGGCTGCTGCTGACGGTGCCTGACACCTCGATGCGCAAGGTCACGGGCACCTCCGGACCCCCGGGCGGCCGGACCCTTACACTGCCGCCCCGGACAGCCACCTCGCCGGCGTCCACGTCGATGCCGGGCACTGTCAGCAATGTCAGCGTGCCGCTGCGCACGTCCGCGTCAATCTGCAGCACTGACTGCGTGATCACCGCCTCGGTGAAGTCGAGCCTTACATGACCGCTGACGACTCGCACTTCGATCCGCCGGGGCACGACCCAGCGGCCATCTCGCTTCGCATTACCGTTCTGGCAGTCGATCCGGATCGTGTCCTTCGGCTCCGGAGCCTGTGCGCCTGCGGCACCACCCGGCGCGGCGGGCAGGTCCTTGCTGAGCGCCGCGAGCTCGCCCACAGTGCGCGCAGTCAGCGCCTTCTCCAGCCGGGAATCAAGCTCGTCCGCGGTCAGCCGGCCGTCACCCGCAGCGACCCGCAGCACCTCGGCGACCCGATCCCGATCCTCATGTGACGCGCGCAGCTCACCAGGCGAGCCCGGCTCATCACCGCGCCCCGGCGACGCCCCGCCCGTCATGCACACACTGTAGGGCCAAGCCACTCACCCGGCATCTCTGCCGCATCGCCTGGCCGCCAACGGCCACAGTCACCAGCGACACAGCCATACTGAGCCTCATAATGCCTGGCCAGACGGCACATCCAGCCCTATGTGACATCACCCAACTACCCTGCGGAATCGCCTGATACTCAAGTGACCCGCCTCCGCTTCTGGCCACGGTCAGCGCGATTCCGATCACGAGGATGGCGTCGGCCAGGGCGGTCATGGAGAGCTCGGCCATCGGGTGGGGTGGCAATCTGGGAGTTGGGCTGCGAGGTCTTCGAAGTCATCGTCCATCCCCACCGGCTGTAGCGCCTGGGCAACGATCCGGAAGGCGAGAGGATCGCACCCGACGCCAGCGAGGTGCTCGCGGAGCAGGTCGGCGGCTCGCCTGCCATTGCCGGAGGCCGCGGTGCGGACGACCTCGATGTGGTGGCGTTCCCAGTTCATCTGCCGGCGACTGTGACGTTGGCCTGAGGTTCCGGTCATGGCGTCGAGGTCGGCGAGGGCGAGCTCGAACGCCGGGTCGGCTTCGACGGCGAGGCGCAGCGCTGCGGTGGCCCGGCGGTGGTCGATGGCTCGCTGTGCCTGCCGGTACCACGTCGCGGCCCGCAAGCTTGCGGTGACCGCGCGGCCGTGGTCCTCAACGGCGGGCCCGGGGGCGTCCAGGTGATCATGCTGGCTGAAGGGCTGACCTTGTGCTGGCTGCATGAATCCCAGCTTGCCTGGCTGGCCTGAGGCGACGCTGAGGTGACACTGAGGTCAACCGCCACGAGGAAATCTGCAGCGGCGGCTTCCGGTTCGTAGCGGGTGGCGCCCAAGGCCTCAGGAAGGTGCCGAACCGGCCCGCGGCGGCCGTCCCCGCCGAGTCTCCGCGGAGGGACCCGGAAGCGCGAGGCGGGCCGCGAGCGCGGTGACATCCGGCTCGTCGGTGAAACTGGTGAGACTGCGGTACGACAAACTCTGGGCGCGCTGCTGAGCGAGCGCGACCAAGGCCTCGACGTTGGGGCGGGTCGGGTCGGCGAGCGCCCTGACTGCGGCTACGGCGGTCTCGGCGAGCAGTTGTATTGCCGAGTCCCCGCTGGCGGCGCCGGCCTGGGAGGCGCCCGCGGCAAAGACCATCGCGTCGTCTGCCTTGCCCGCGCTGACTGCCCACCACGCCAGGCCAGCGAGCACGGCGGTCTGGCCGGCGGGTAGGTCCAGGTCTCGGTAGTAGCTGCCTGCCGCATCGAGCAGCGCCCGCGCCCGCGCCAGGTCGCCGAGCCGGCGAACAGCCGCCGCTTGACCGACCATCGCGTCGGCAGACACCGACGGGTTGAAGCTGTATGCAATCGCCTCCTCATACAGGCCGTCGGCTGCGGCGTCGTCGCCTTGCCTGCCTCGCAGGGCGGCCAGATGGAGGAGACTGAACAGCACATAACCGCGTTGCCCCGCTGCGCGGCTTCGCTCCAAGAGCGCTTCGCAGGCCGCCGACGCACCATCGAGGTCGCCTTGGGCTTCGGCGATGAGAGCAAGGATGCTCAGCGAGTCGACAGGCAACCAGACCTCTCCTTGCGCGTCGAAGCGCTTGACACTCGAGTGGGCGGCTGGCTCCGCGTCATCGAGCCGCCCCAACAACGCCAGGTTCCAGGCGACTATCAAGTCGTGCAGGGCCAGCTGCCAGCCGTGTACAGCCGGTTCCAGCAGATCGTGCGCCTCGCTCAACGCGTCGAGAGATCGCTCGAACTCGTGCGCGCGCATAAGCACCGTCGCGCAGAGCACCAGTGCCTCCGCTCGACGAACCCGATCGTCGCTGGCCGTCAATGCGGCGACCGCCTCTTCACATTCGAGAACAGCAGCCGCTGGGCTTAGCGCCATGCCCACGAAATAGCCGCACACGAAATAGCCGTGCAAGACCTGGGCCGTCGCTGCCAGTTCAGGGCGGCGCGGCCCCTTCGCGCCGAGCGCGTCACCAAGCCAGCGTGCTCCTTCGACAAAGTCGCTGTTGATGCACCACAGCCAGGCCATCCCCGACGCCAGCGACAGCGCCGCATCGGCATCGCCTCTTGCCACGAACCAGTCGAGCGCGGCCCGCAGGTTGCCCAGCTCCGAGGTAAGGCGTTCCCGCCACATCGGCCCGGTGGCGCCTCGCAGACCCTCGTGGGCCTCCTCTGCCATCTGCCGGTAATACGCGCCATGCCTGGCGCACATGGCGTCAACTTCGCCGGATTCATCAAGGCGGTCCCGGCCGTACTGCCACAGCGTCTGGAGCTGACTGAACCGGGCGTCAGGACCGGCGTTAGGCGCGGCGACGAGGGACTTGTCGACCAGCCGGCTCACAACGTCGAGGATCTCGCCCGCCGGCACCTGGTCGTCGGCGCAGACCGCCTCGGCGGCGCCCAGATCGCAGCCTCCGGCGAAGACCGACAGCCGTGCGAACAGGCGGCGCTCGTCCTCGAACAGCAGGTCGTAGCTCCAGTCCACCACCGCCCGAAGGGTTTGCTGGCGGGGGAGGGCAGTGCGGGCACCCACGGTGAGCAGCCGGAAGCGGTCGTCGAGCCGTTCCGCCAGCGTGGCCACTGTAAGGGAACGAAGGCGGGCGGCGGCCAGTTCGACGGCCAGGGGAAGGCCGTCCAACCGGCGGCAGATGTCGTTGATTACAGGCCGCGTGTGCCCGTCTGCGGTAAATCCGGGTCGCACCGCCCGAGCGCGATCGACGAACAGCTCGACTGCGGCCGGCAGGGCCAATGGGCCCACGGGCACCAGGACTTCGCCGGGAACGCCGAGCGGCTCGCGGCTCGTCGCGATCAGCCGGAGACCGGGCACCGTTCCGGCCAGCGTCTCGGCCAGGGCGGCCGCGTGGTCGATCACGTGTTCACAGTTGTCGAAGACGACCAGAAGCGACCGCCCGGCCAGGTAGCGCACGATGAGCTCCACCGTCGAGTCCGGCGAAGGCGGGCCAATGAGGCCGGCTGTGGCCGCCCCGAGTGCGCCGGCCACAGCCGGCGCAACCCCGTCAGGCTCAGTGACGCTCGCGAACTCGACCAGCCAGGCCCCGTCTCGGTGCTCTTGGCGCAGTGTGGCGGCCGCCTCCACCGCCAGCCGGGTCTTGCCCACCCCACCGGGACCGATCAGCGTCACCAGCCGGCTAGAGCGGACCGCCTCGCTCAGCTCCTCGAGTTCCGCGCTGCGACCGACGAAGCTGCTCAATTGCTCCCTCAGGTTGCCCGTTGCCATCGGCGCCGGAACCGCCTGGAAACCTGCCGGGCCGGCTGCGGCGAGTGATGGGTCCTGGGCCAGGATGCGGGCCTCGAGTTCGCGCAGGGCCGGGCCTGGGTCAATCCCCAGCTCGTCGACCAAATAGTCACGAGCTTCGGTGTAGGCGCGCAAGGCCTCGGCCTGGCGGCCGGCCCGGTAGAGGGCGAGCATGAGCAGCTCCCGCAGTCGCTCGCGCAGCGGGTGCTCCCGGCACAACGCCTCCAGTTCGCCTACGAGCTCGCCGTGACGGCCCAGTGTCAGGTCGGCTTCCACACGGGTCTCGATCGCCACCAGCAGCAGCTCTTCCAGACGCGCTCGTTCGGCATCAGCGAAGCCTGAGTACGCGAACTCGGTGAGCGGCTCCCCCCGTCGCAGCCGTAGCGCTTCGCCCAGCGCCGTTGAGGCAAGCGCTATCTCCCCCTCCTCAAACAGGCGCCGTCCCTTTGCCACCAGCTGCTCAAAACGGGATGCGTCGACATCATCTGGACCGACATCAAGGGCATAGCCGGCGTCGGTGGTGATGACCGCTGCCGCACCGAGGGTGCGGCGCAGCTGGCCGATCTGGGCCTGAAGGGCGTTGGCCGGGTGGGCCGCCTGCCCGTCACCCCACAGCGCGTCGATCAGCCGGTCTGCGCTGACCGGCTGACCCGGCCGCAGTGCCAGCAGAGCCAGCAGGGCCCGCTGCTTGGCCCCGTGGACCGGCACCGGCACGCCCGCTTGCTCCGCTTCAAGCTCGCCGAACAGCCGTACCTGCATGAGGCCACCATAGGTCCCGCCTCAGCGCCGCGACAGTGCCGCCTCAGCCGCCGGGCGCAGGCTGACGTCCAGGACCACTCAGCTCGAGGAGACCGACATGACCACCACCCTGCGAACCACGACAACCGAGCGAACCGCAACGAAGCGCGCGCCGATGGACAAAATGCGGAGGACAGCGCTAACCGCCGGCGTGTTCTACCTGATCACCTTCGTCTCGATCCCCACCCTCGCGCTCTACGGCCCCGTGCGGGACCACCGGGACTGGGTCCTCGGCTCCGGCGCCAGCACAGGGGTGCTCGTGGGCGGCTTCCTTGAGGTGATCGTCGCCCTGGCCGGCATCGGCACCGCCGTCACGCTGTATCCGGTGGTCAAGCGGCAGAACGAAGGCGTCGCGCTTGGCTTTGTCGCCGCCCGCGTCCTGGAAGCCGGCCTGATCTTCACCGGCGTCATCAGCCTCCTGTCGCTGGTGACCTTGCGGCAGGACCTGGGCGGAGCGGCCGGGGCAGATGCGGCCGCGCTGGTCACCACCGGCGCGTCGCACGTCGCGGTCTACAACTGGACGTTCCTGCTCTCACAGAGCCTCATGCCGGGCATCAACGCACTGCTGCTGGGCTCCTTGATGTACCGGTCCCGGCTCGTGCCCCGCATCATTCCCGCGATGGGACTCGTCGCAGCCCCCCTGCTCATCGCCTCCGTATTCGCAACGCTGTTCGGCGGCATCAAGCTGGGCTCCCCCCTGTTCGCCGCACTCCCGGTGGCTGCCTGGGAGTTCTCGCTGGGCGTATGGCTAGTGGCCAAAGGCTTCAGGCCCTGCCCCATCACAGCTGAAATCGCCGCTACCAGCACGTCGCCCGCCGGGCGCGGCGTCGCCGCCTAACCATCGACACGACTGGTGAAGGGGAACGAACATGATCGAGATTGATGGCTTGACCAAGCGATACGGGGACAAGACCGCCGTCGACCGGCTGAGCTTCGTGGTGGAGCCGGGGGTGGTCACCGGGTTCCTCGGCCCGAACGGGGCGGGGAAGTCGACAACTATGCGGGTGATCGCCGGGCTGGACCGGCCGACGAGCGGGACGGTGCGGGTCAACGGAAAGCACTACCCCGGTGCCGCCGCCCCGATGTCGGAGCTTGGCATCCTGCTGGACGCCAGGTCCGTCCATCCCGGGCTGTCGGCCCGCAACAATCTGCTGGCGCTCGCGCGGACGGCCGGTATCGGGCGCCGCCGGGTCGATGAGGTGATCGAGCTGGCCGGGCTGGGCGAGGTTGCGGGCGCGCGGGCGGGCGGTTTCTCCCTCGGCATGGGCCAGCGCCTGGGGGTGGCCGCGGCGCTGCTGGGCCAGCCGCAGACGGTGGTGCTGGACGAGCCGGTCAACGGCCTGGACCCAGACGGCGTGCGCTGGATCCGGCTGCTGCTCAAGTCGCTCGCCGCCGAAGGGCGGACGGTCTTCGTCTCCTCGCACCTGATGAGCGAGATGGCGCAGACGGCGACCCGGCTGGTGGTCCTGGGACGCGGCCAGCTCATTAGCGAGTCGAGCGTCCAGGATTTCACCGGTCGCGCCACCGCGGGCGGCATCCTCGTCCGCACCCCGGAAACCGCGCGCCTCGGCCAGGTGCTGGCCGCCCCGGGTGTCACCGTGATTAATGACGGAACGGACCTGCTGCGCGTGTCCGGCACTACCGCCGAGCAGATCGGGACGGCGGCCTGGCGGGCTCACCTGCCGGTTTTCGAGCTCACCCCCACCCACGCTTCGCTGGAGGAGGCATTCATGCAAGTGACCCAGGACAGCATCGAGTACCACGCCGGAGCGACGCGATGACCGCCGCCCTGCAGACAATGCCCGTGCCGGCTCAGAGGGTGCCGGCTCCGGCGACAGCAGCGGGACCAGTTACCCAGGTCCGCGTCGTCCGCTCGGAGTGGACCAAGCTGCGGGCGCTGCGTTCGACCTGGTGGTGCGGGCTTCTCGCGGTCGTGCTGATCGTCGGCCTGGGTGCCGCGATAGCGGGGTCCGGGGCGCCGTACAAGATCTCGGCCGGCAATCCGGCCGCGGGCGGGGTGGCGGTCAGCCTGGCCGGCGTCGTGATCGCCCAGCTCGTGCTCGGCGTGCTCGGCGTGCTGGCGTTCAGCGGCGAATACGCCACCGGGATGATCCGCGCCACGCTGGCCGTCGTTCCGTCCCGGCTGCCGGTGCTCTGGGCGAAGCTGATCGTGCTGGTGGGCTTGGTGCTGCCGTTGAGCCTGCTGGCCGCGGTGGCCGAGTTCTTCGTGGCAACGGCCCTGGAGTCCTCCCGGGGCGGTTCGGCAATCTCGCTGACCGACCCGGGCGTGCTGCGGGAAGTGGCGGGCGCGTCGTTGTACCTGGCGGTCATCGCCGTCATCGGCCTGGCCCTGGGCGCCCTGCTCCGCCGGACCGCGGCCGGCCTGTCGGTGTTCGCCGCCGTGTT
>Ga0209415_10011887_pt1 | contig 14592 bp, 10 predicted proteins | sample PeaSoiSIISIP2007_FD_187696 | JGI IMG/M metagenome (GOLD analysis project Ga0209415, IMG submission 187696) | Peat soil microbial communities from Weissenstadt, Germany - SII-SIP-2007 (SPAdes) (version 2) | ecosystem: Environmental > Terrestrial > Soil > Wetlands > Peat | place: Germany...
CCGCCGACGCGCTCTTCGACGCGCTCGCCTCCGAGTTCCTCGACGGCTTCCTCGCGCAGGAGCCGGTGCAGGCGACGAACCTCGGCGACCACCGCTTCGACGGCCAGTGGCCCGACCCGAGCGCCGAGGGCGACGCGAAGGCCCGGGCCTTCCTCCTCTCGATCCGCGCCCGCCTCACAGCGATCCCCTCCGCCTCCCTCTCCGACCAGAACCAGGTCGACTCCCGCATCCTGCTCGACCAGATCGCCAGCCTCCTCTTCGATCTCGACGAACTGAAGGAGGCCGAGGAAAACCCCCTCTACTACACGGGCTTCCTCGGCGACGGCCTCGATCCTCTCCTCACGCGCACCTTCGCCCCCTGGCCCGAGCGCATGCGCAACCTGCGCTCCCGCCTCGCCGGCATTCCCGCGATCGTCGCGGTCGCCAAGGCGCGCCTCCGCACGCCTCCGCGGATCCACACCGAGACCGCCATCGGGCAGATGAAGGGCCTCGTCGATCTCTGCGAGCACGGGCTCGCGGACTCGATCGCCCACGTGCCGGAGCAGCGCGCCGACCTCGAGGCAGCCGCGAAGACGGCGGCGGCGTCGCTGCGGGACCTCGAGACGTTCTTCCAGAAGGACCTCCTCCCGCGAAGCACCGGCTCGTTCCGCAAGGGCCCGGAGCGCTTCGCGAAGATCCTCCGCTTCTCGGTCGAGGACGACGTCGACGGCGACGCGCTCGTCGCCGACGCGCGCACCGAGATGGACCACACGCTCTCGGAGATGGTCGACACCGCCCGCGAGCTGTGGCCGTCGGTGGGCCACGGCCCCGTCCCTCCGTCCCGGACGCCCGAGGAGCAGCGCGCCCTCGTCCGCCGCGTGCTCGCGCGCCTGGGCGACGACGCGACGGACCCGAAGACCATCGTCGCCGACGCGACGAAGCTCCTCGGCGAGGCGACCCGCTTCGTCCAGGAGCACGATCTCGTCGGCGTCCCGGCCGAGCCGTGCCGCGTCATCGAGATGCCCGAGTACAAGCGCGGGATCTCGATCGCCTACTGCGACTCGACCGGCCCCCTCGAGAAGACGCAGGACACCGTCTACGCGATCGCGCCCGCGCCGAGCACGTGGCCCGCCCGTCGCGTGGCGTCGTTCTACCGCGAGTACAACAGGAGCATGCTCGTGGACCTCACGGTGCACGAGGCGATGCCGGGGCATTACCTCCAGGCGATGCACGCCAACGCGTTCCACTCGCCCGTGCGCACGGTGTTCCAGGACGGCGCGTTCGTCGAGGGCTGGGCGGTCTACGGCGAGTGGCTCATGGCGAAACACGGCTTCGGAGGTCCGCGCGCACGCATGCAGCGCCTGAAGATGCTGCTCCGGGCCTGCGCGAACACGATCCTCGATCACGGCATCCACGCGGGCCAGATGGACGAGAAGGGGGCCCTCGCCCTGATGACCGGCCAGGCCTTCCAGGAGGAGGGCGAGGCCGTCGGCAAGTGGACGCGAGCCCGCATCAGCAGCGGCCAGCTCTCCACGTATTTCTACGGGTACCGCGAGTTCCGGAGGCTGCGGGAGGCCGCGGAGAAGGCCCCCGACTTCCGCGAGCGCGCGTACCACGACCACCTCCTCGCCTTCGGGGCGCCGCCGATGCGCGAGCTCCGGTGGCTGCTGGGGCGCCCGTCACCATTGCCCCTGTGATCTCCCGCGGAGCGGCGTACCATCGCCCCTCCATGGAGTTCCTCTACGGCGACTCGACGCCCTCTAAGCTGACGTCCAACTTCCTCGAGTTCCTGCGGGACGCGATCGACTTCGGCGTCTTCGCGCTGCACGTCGACGACGAGATCGCGCTCATCCGCGAGCGGGCGCGGGCGATCTCGCAGTCGGGGGACGAGGAGATCGCGCGGCTCGATGCGCTCGGCAGCGCGGTCGCCGCGGCCATCGGAGGGGCGCCCAAGGGCGCCGCCGAGTCGGAGACCTCGAAGTGCGCGGTGCACCTGGGCGCGACGTCCGCGGAGGCGGTCGCCTTCGCCGTCGCCGCCGTCCGGGAGAGGCTCGAGGGGCAGCGCCTCCTGGTCAGCGGGGAAGAGGCCACCCAGCGCGACGCCTGCTTCAAGGCCCTCGAGAGCCTGCTGGTCGCCCACTCTCCCCCCGAGTCCTCGGTGATCGTGCGCGTCGAGCGGGGCACCGACCGTGGTTACGCGGCCTGGCGCCACGGCGAGACGGCGTTCGGTCTCCGCTGGCGCGTCGACCTCGGCATCCCGTCGGGGAGCGCGTTCGCCGGCGACACGCCGCTGGACAGGCTCGCGCCCCACGTCGAGGTCCACGCGCCGGAGCTGTCCGGGTGGCTGAAGAAGGAGGTCAAGCTCAAGGCCCAGCGCCTCGATCGCCTCGTGCTCACCGAGGCCATGGACGACGGACACGTCGTCACGCTGATGCTCCGGACCGACGCCAGCGGGACGCACGGGCTCGACCTCGAGGTGGACCTGAAGGCGGGGACCGCCACGGCCACCCGCGCCGGCGCGACCGACGATCCGTCCGCCGGCGCCTTCGATCTGCCCGCGGAGGACGTGCCGGGGCTCGTCGCCCTCGCCGAGAAGGTGCGCGGCGCGGCCGGCGAGCTGGCGGCCACGCGCCTGGCGGATGCCACGCTCGGGGAGCGCGAGCTCAAGCTGGAGCCGACGTTCGCGCGCTTCGTGGAGCAGCTCATTGCGTTCATGGCCCCCATCGTCCAGCAGATCTCCCGGCATTCGTTGACGCAGACGGAGCTCGTCCTCCGGCGCCTCATCTCGCGCGAGCGGCGCGAGGAGATCTTCGTCGCCAAGTCGACCCTCCGCGAGAAGTTTGCCCCTCTCCGCCCGGAGCGGCGCGCGCTCTTCGAGCGCCTCGGCCTGGACAACCATACGCCAGCGCCCAGCCTGGTTCCGGCCACGCCGGAGGAGAACGACTGGCCCCCCCCTGCCCGCGCGGAGCTGCCCCGCTCCGACCCGCCGCCCCCTCTCAAGCCGGAGCGTTGAGCAGAATACCAGAGGCCGGTCCGGGATCTTCCCTCGGCCGCGAGGTTGTGCGGCGCCCTGCGAGAGGATAAGGAGGCTCCCATGCGCGGACACCTCCTCGGCATCCTCCTCCTCTCTTCGTCCCTCCTCCTCGCCTGTGGCGGCTCCGAGCCCGAGCCCCTGGCGCCTCCGCCGCCTCCGCCCCCCGTCGCGGTGGTCACGCCGCCCCCGGCCGACACGACGCCGCCCCCGCCGCCCGAGCCGACGCCGGAGGAGAAGAAGAAGGCCGAGGCGCTGAAGAAGCTCCAGGAGGACCGCGCCAAGTGGCAGGACGAGAGCAAGGCGGAGACGGCGCGCTGGACGCCGGAGCTGCACGCCGCGGCCAAGGCGCTCGCGAGCAAGGCGTACCCGAACCTCCGCGCCGCGGTGAAGGCCGCGCTGGCGGGCTCGCAGCGCCATCCGGGCAACGCGGACCGCGACTCGCAGCGCCATCCGCTGGAGACGCTGGCCTTCTTCGGGCTCCGGCCGAACATGACCGTGCTCGAGGTCGGCCCGGGAGAGGGCTGGTACACGGAGATCCTGGCGCCGACGCTGGCCGCCAAGGGAAAGCTCATCGACACCAACAACGATCCCGGCGGCCCGGACGACTCGCGCGGCACCTTCTACGGCCAGCGCTTCAAGGCGTTCCTCGACCGGGCGCCGGAGCTCTACGGCAACGTGCAGACGGTGATCGTGGACGGCAAGGCTCCCCGGCTCGACGGGATCGCCAGCGTCGACGCGGTCGTGGTCATGCGCGAGATGCACGGATGGGTCGGTGGCAACACGCTCGACGCGTGGCTCAGCGAGATCCGCAAGGTCCTCAAGCCGGGCGGCGTGCTCGGCGTCGAGGAGCACCGCGCGAACCCCGACGCGGATCCGATGGTCAGCTCGAAGAAGGGCTACGTCCCCGAGAAGTGGCTCATCGACCACATCGAGGCGGCGGGCTTCAAGCTGGCGGGAAAGTCCGAGATCAACGCCAACCCGAAGGACACGAAGGACTACCCGGAGGGCGTGTGGACGCTGCCGCCGTCGCTGGAGCTCGGCGCCAAGGACCGCGAGAAGTACGTCGCCATCGGGGAGAGCGACCGGATGACGCTGAAGTTCGTCAAGGTGGCGGACAAGAAGGCGAAGTAGGCGCGCTGTCGGCGAGGGATCGGGGAAGAGCGAGGGGACGCCGTGTGCCTCATCCTCATCTTCTTCCAGGTCCATCCGCAGCTGCCGCTCGTCGTCGCGGCGAACCGGGACGAGTACTATGCGCGACGCACGAGCGCCGTGGAGCGACTCGCGAGCTCACCGCGCATCGTGGGCGGGCGCGATCTCGAGCGCGGGGGGACGTGGATGGGGGCGGCCGAGGGGGGGCTCTTCGTCGGGCTGACGAACCGCCGCACCCTCGGGCCGCCGGAGCCCGCGCGGAGGTCGCGCGGCGAGATCGTGATGAGCGCGCTGCACGCAGGCTCCGTCGGGGGGGTGGAGGCGCTGCTCGCCCGGGTGGACGCGCGCGCCTACAACCCGTTCAACGTGGTGTTCGGGGATGCGCGCTCTCTGCGGGTCGCGTACGGGCGCGAGGGGGAGCCGGCCGTGCGAGTCCAGGCGCTGGCACCCGGGCTTCATGTGCTCGGCAACGACACGCTCGACGCGCCGTCGTGGAAGGCGCGCCACGCGAAGGAGCTGGCGTCGCCGCTCGCCGAGCGTCCGTGGTTCGAGCTCGCGCCCGCCCTGCATCGCCTGCTCGCGGACCACGCCCTGCCCGCCCCCGAGGAGATCGACGAGCCCCCGCCGTGGATGGACCGCGACCTCGCGCGGCACCTCCAGGCCATCTGCGTGCACACGCCCACCTACGGCACGCGGTCGGCGACGCTCGCCGCGATCGGCGGCGACGGCGTGATCCACTACGCGTTCGCGCCGGGTCCGCCGTGCACGACCGCGATGCACGACGTGACGCGGCTGCTCGCGGACGGCTAAGCTGAGGCCCGGATGCGCACGCGGAAGAGCGCCGCCCCCGGTCTCGCGGCGATCGCCGCCATCGTGCTCGCCGCACCCCTGGCCGGGGCCCAGGATCTCCCGCCGCCGCCGCCACCGCCCATCGGTCAACCGACCGACCTCCCACCGACTCCGCCACCCGCCCGTCCGGCCCCGCCGCCGCCGCCCCGCTATCAGCCTGCGCCACCCCCGCCTCCGCCCCCGTACTACCGCGGGCCCCGCCGTCGCGAGGTGATCTACGTCTACGAGGAGCCGGTGGCGCGCCCGGTCGCGATCACTCTCAACCCGGCTGCCCTGGTCCTGGGACGCCTCAGCGCGAACGTCGAGTTTCTCCTCGCGCCGCACCACTCGCTCGTCCTCTCGCCCAACGTCCTCGCGTTCCAGGAGGGTCACGGCAGTCGATACGACATCGCGAGCGAGGGGCTGGGCTTCGCCACGGAGCGATCGAGCAGCTTCGGCGGGGAGCTCGGCTACCACTACTGGTGGCAATGGCGGCGCTCGCTCGTGGGGCCGTACTTCGGACCGTCGCTCCTCCTCGGCAGCGTGACCAACGCTTCGGTGGGACCGACGGCCAGTGCGCAGGCCTACTGGGGCGGTGCGTTCGACGCGGGCGGGCAGGGCGTGCTGCCGGGTGGCTTCACTCTGGGCGCGGGGATCGGCCTGGGCTTCGTCGAGATGGCGTCGAACGCCGCCGTCTTCCCGCGGTTCCTCTTCCAGCTCGGCTGGTCGTTTTGATCCCGCTCCGCGACCAGCTGCCGACCCGGACGGTCTCTGCCTTGACCGACCTGCCCGGTTGGTGCGGGCGGACACCGGCACGGTCAAATGAGGGCGCGAGTGAAAGGGATCGTGCCCCCTCGCAAGGTCGATGTCGATCCGGGCGGGCGTCGGTGAGCGCGGGAGTACGGTCTCGCGCTCCCCATGCGCCCCCTCCCGTGCCGTTCCATCCTCCTCTGTGTCCTCATCGGCCCCGCCTCCGCGCTCGCCACGGCGTGCGGGGGGAGCACGGCCAGCAACCCCCATGGCGCCGACTCCGGCGCCATCGACGCGTCGAACGTCGACACGGGCGCCCACCCGATCGACAGCGGCGTCGTGGTCGACAGCGGCGTCGTGGTCGACTCGGGCGTGGTGGGCGCGTGCCCCGTAGTGAGCGGCTCGGGCACCCAGGCCACCCACGGCAACCCCCCGGTCGTCTCCAACCTCGGGGGTCCCGTGCTGCATTCCCCGACGGTGGTCACCTTCACCTTCCAGAACACCGCCAACGCCGCCGCGCTGCAGGCGTTCGGCGCCACGATTGGATCGACCCCGTGGTTTGCCGAAGTGCTGAGCGACTACACTGCCACCACCTCGACCCCGGCCGGATTGTCCGTCGCCATCGCCGCGAACGCCGACGCCACGTACGTCGACAACGGCGGCGTCGGCCTCGACGGTGACGCGGGCGCCGGCAGCGGCACCGACCTCAACGCGTTCATGAACCAGGCCATCGCGAACGCGGTTGCCGCCAAGACCATCCCCGCGCCCGACGGGAACACCGTCTACATGTTCTACTTCCCGTCGACGACGACCATCACGGGCTTCGTGGGCCAGAGCTGCCAAGGCTACGGCGGCTACCACTTCAACCAGGTGTACGTCGACGGCAAGACCCCCATCTACTACGCGGTCTTGCCGGATTGCGCGGCGGGCTCTCCCTACGAGCTCGAGGCCGTCACCGTCGCCGCGAGCCACGAGCTCGTCGAAGCGGCGAGCGACCCGGCGCCGAACACAGGCTGGTCCCTCGACACCTCGCCCTACCCGGACGCGGGAACGACGCCCATCGAGTTCCGCAACGACCCGTGGCTCTCGCTCGGCTACGGCGAGATCGCCGACAACTGCGAGGGAACGGGGTTTACGCTCGACGGCGGCACGGTCGTGCAGCGGATCTGGTCGAACTCGGCCGCGACGGGCGGCCATGATCCGTGCGTCCCGGCCCCGGCCGGCGAGACGTACTTCAACGCCTCGCCCGACAGGGCCATCTACGTGGCCAACGTGGGCGACACCTTCACGGTCGACCTCACCCCTTTCAGCGACGTGGCTCGCCCGTCCTGGCAGCTCGATGCAGTCGACTACTCTCAGCAGCTCGCGGCAAACATGGGGGGCAGCGGCGCCTCCTACCTGCAGTTCGCGTGGGTCGGCGGCGCCGTCCGCTCCGACGGCGTGGCCTCGCTCACCTGCGTGAACAGCGGCACCCAGGCCCAGCTCGAGGTGACGCTCCTGGCGCAGCCCGTGCTCAGCCAGACCTCCGAAGGCGCGCAGCTGTGGCCCCAGGCCGTCGGTGCGATCTACTCGGTGGATCTGTCCCAGCAGACGGCCACGGCGCCCGGACAGGACACGGCGGTGTTCGTGTGGCCCTTCGAGGTGATCACGCCGGCCACTGCCGCGCAAATCGGGGTGGGCTCCTCGGGCATTGCCGACATGGCCAGGCGGCGCCGGTTCTGGGAGCCGGTGCGGCGGCAAGGTCGTTGAGACCCGCTCACTCCCCCAGCCGCTCGATCCTCCCCTTCTCGATCGCCACCAGCGCGCTGCTCGCGACCGCGCGAACCGCCTCCAGCATCATCGAGTACCGGTCTTCCTTCGTCACGCCGTCGACCCACCGCTTGTAGAGCTGCTGCGCGACGACCGCGAGCTTGAACAGCGCGAACACGTAATAGAAGAGAACATCCGACGCATCCCGCCCCGTCGCGCGCGACCACCGCTCGGCGAACTCCACGCGAGACAGGTTCCCCGGGCGGTTCGTCGGCCCGAACACCGTGACCTGGAACACCGGCGGATCGTCCGCCTCGACCCAGTAGCCGAGCGCCGTCCCCAGATCCATCAACGGGTCGCCTATGGTGGCCATCTCCCAGTCGAGCACCGCGAGCACGCGCGCGAGGTCCTCCGACAGCACGATGTTGTCGTACTTGAAGTCGTTGTGAACCAGCGTCGCCCCGCTCTCCGGGGGACGATGCTCCTCCAGCCACGCCCCGAGCTTCTCAACCTGCGGCACGTCGTCCGTGCGCGCCTTCTTGTACCGCTCCGCCCAGCCGCGTACCTGGCGCTCGACGTACCCGTCGGGCTTCCCGAGATCGCCCAGGCCGACCGCCTTCCAGTCCAGGTTGTGGATCTCCGCGAGCGTGTCGCACGTCGCTTCCGAGACCTTCCGCATCGTGCCGGGATCGAGCGCGAGTCCCTCCGGCACCTTCGCCCGCAGAATCACGCCCTTCACGCGCTCCATCACGTAGAACGGCGTCCCGATGACCGAAGCGTCGTCGCAGTGGGCCCGCGGGCGCGCCGCCTTCGGCCAGGACGGCGCGAGCGCCGAGAGGATGCGGTACTCGCGCCCCATGTCGTGCGCGCTCTTGATGTTCACCCCCGGCGGCGAGCGACGGACGACGAGCTCTCGCGTGCCGAAGCGCACCAGGTACGTCAGGTTCGAGTACCCGCGGCCGAACTGCAGCAGCTCCGGCTCGCCGTCGAGTCCCTCGAGGCGCGGACGGAGCCACGCGGCGAGCGCGACCGCGTCGAACCCCTGCCCGGCCCGGACCGGCGTCGGCTGATCGATGGGCTCCGGCATCGCCGGGGCAGCGTACCGCGCTAAGGTGTCCTCGTGAACGAGCTCGCGCGCATCGCCATCGACGACGGCGTCGCCTACGTCGCCTGGCTCGAGGGCGGCGGTGGGGAGCGCTCCGTGCGCCTCGACGGCCGGATGCTCCGCGAGGTGCGGACGCGGGGCGCGACGCGGCCGGTGGTGGGCGACTGGGTGGAGGTCTCGTCCGACGGGCAGATCGTGGCGCTGAAGCCCCGGCGGACCCGGCTGGCCCGCAAGGCCGCGGGGCTCCACGACGTCGAGCAGGTCATCGCCGCGAACGTCGACCTGGCCTTCGTCGCCACGAGCGCCGACGGCGACGTCAACGAGCGGCGCCTCGAGCGTTACCTGGCGGTCGTGCACGACGGGGGCGTCGAGCCCGTGGTCCTCCTGATGAAGGCGGACGCCTGCGCCGACGTCGAGGCCGAGCGGACGCGCGTCCGGAGCGCGGTGGCCGACGTGGACATCATCGCGGTGAGCGCCCGGACCGGCGAGGGCGTCGACGAGGTGGCGCGGCGCATCGCACCCGGGAGTCTCGCGACGCTGCTGGGATCGAGCGGGGTGGGCAAGTCGACGCTCGTGAACCGGCTCGTGGGCGAGGCGCGCCAGAAGGTGGGAGACCTGCGAGACGACGGCAAGGGACGCCACACGACGACGCGCCGGGAGATCGTGCTCCTGCCCGGCGGGGGGATGCTCCTCGACATGCCGGGGATGCGCGAGCTGGGGCTCATCGACGCCGAGCAGGGGCTGGGGGAAGCGTTCCCGGAGGTGTCGGCGTTGACAGAGCAGTGCCGCTTCCGCGATTGCCAGCACGCCCGGGAGCCGGGATGCGCGGTGCGGTCGGCGCTGGCGAGCGGGGCCCTCGACGCTTCCCGGTTCGAGAGCTGGCAGAAGCTCCGCGACGAGCTCGGTCAGCGGAGAAGGCCGCGAAGGTGAAGGCGCCCGCTCGCTCGACGCCGCGCCTGCTCGCGCTCGCGGCGATGCTCCTCGTCCCCGTCGCGGCGGTGATCGGCGTGCTCGCGTGGAAGCCGTCGCCTGCGCCTTCCCCGACGCCCGCTCCCTCTGTCTCGGCCTCGGCGGCGACGGCGCCGGTCGAGAGTCGCACCCCGGAGATCTTCGGCCACATCCTCGACGCCGACGGCAACGCCGTGAACGGCGCGATGGTCCGCCTCGTCTCGCCGAGCCCCCCCTACACGGTGTACCGGGACACGAAGACCGACTCGACCGGGGCCTTCTCCTTCCCTCACGTCGCGCCATGGCGCGTGCGCGTGGTCGCCGACCACGATCCGGACGGCGTCGTGACCAGCGCGGTGCTCCAGGGCGCGGAAGGCGCCTCCACGGAGATCACCCTCGTGCTCTCCGCCGCCGGGGCCGTTCGCGGCACCGTCGTGGACGCCGAGGACCACCCGGTGGCCGGCGCGGTGCTTTCGGTCGAGGGGGTGCCGTGGATCGTGCCGGCGGCCACGAGCGACGACGCGGGCGCCTTCCGCATCCCCACGGTCCCGCACGAGGCGACGGCGCTCGTCGCCGTGGCGCGCGGGTACCGGACGGCGCGCGCCGCGCTGGGGCCTCGCGACGACCAGCTGGAGCTCGTCGTCCGCGTGCGGCTCCTGGCCGCGGCGCCCATCGACGGCGTGGTGCTCGACACCGACGGCAAGCCCACGAGCGCGCGCGTCGTGGCGTGCGAAGAGCAGCCCGCGGAGACCCGTACGGACAGCGGCGAGGACGGCGCGTTCCAGCTCCCGGCGTCGGCGATCGGCTGCAACGCGCTGGCCGAGCAGTCCGAGTCCGCGCCGAGCGACGCCGCGCAGGTCGTGGAGGGGCGCCGCCTGACGTTGCGCCTGAAGGCGGGGGGAGCCATCGAGGGGGTGGTCGTCGACGACCGCGGGGCGGGTCTGCCGGCGTTCACGGTCGGCATCGAGTCGTTCACGCCGGCCCGAGGCCGGAGCCTCGACCGCGCCGGCCCGCGGAGCGTGGAAGACCCGCGCGGCGCCTTCCGGTGGGACCGGCTCACGCCGGGCACCTACGTGCTCACCGCGTCCGCGTCGGGCCGGCCGCCCGCGCGCTCCGACGCCATCGACGTGCGCGGCGGGGCCGTGACCGGCGGCGTGCGCATCGCGCTGCTGCGTGGCGGCATCGTGACGGGACACGTGGTCGACGAGCACCACGCGCCGCTGGCGGGCGTCGACGTGCACTTCGACGCCGTGAGCAGCGTCGCGAGCAGCAACGCGGACGCGCTGACCGACGAGGCGGGCCTCTACCGCATCGAAGGGGCCCCCGCCGGCCCCATCACGCTCCGCCTGCACAAGGACGGCTTCCGCATGAAGCTCGTCTCCGGTCTGCGCGTCGACTCGGGCGCGACGCTGCGCCAGGACGTCACCCTGGTCACCCTCGACGGCGGCGCCGGCCTGGAGCTGGGCGGCATCGGAGCGCAGCTGGAGCACACCGGCGACGGCATCACCCTGCGGGACGTGTTCCCGGGCGATCCGGCGGGCCGTGCCGGTTTGCGCGCCGGCGACCGCATCGTGCGCATCGACGGCGAGGCGACGCAGGGCATGTCGATGGCCGACGTGCTCCAGCGGCTCCGCGGCGAGCCCGGAACGAGCGTCGGCGTGTCCGCGCAGCGTCCGGAGACGGGGGAGACGGTGGAGCTGACGATCGTCCGCGGCACCATCGTCCACTGAGGCGTCACGCCGGCGGGATGGTGATCTCGAGCCAGGCGCGCTTGTTGATGCGACCGGCGAGCCGCGCGAAGAAGTCGCCCGTGAGCATCTGCCAGCCGTACTTCTTCCGCAGAGCCGCGTGGGCGCGCTCGACGTGCGCGGGATCGTCGATCACGCGCCCGGTGGCCTCGCGCCACTCGCCCCGGACGGTGCCGCGCATGTCGCACGCGGCGACCCGCGCGTGGGGATCGCGGCGCAGGCGCTTGACCTTGAACGCGTCGCCCGCGCTCATCACGACGAGCTTGCCGTCGAGGGGGGCCGACCAGACGGGGGTCTTCACGCCGTTGCCGTCCTTCTTGAAGGTCTCGAGGTTGATGTAGGGCTCGTCGGCGAAGGGCGGGGTGGGGTCGGTCACGGCCGGGAGTTTGCCACACCTCAGTCGCCGACGACGAGGTCGTACTCGGCGAAGTCGACCCCGCCGCGGCTGTCGCGGAGCACGATCCACAGGTGAACCGTCCCCGACGGGCCCGGCGCGGCCCATCCGTCGTCCGTCGTCGTCGCAGGATCATCCGAGGCGCGACCCGTGGACTCGGTATCGAGCGCGCCGCCACTGGAGTACCAGGCGACCTGCATCGACTCGCGCTGACTGGTCACCGCCTGCGACACGGGGTCGAAGTACGCGAACGTCTCGGCGGACGCGTCCGGCCAGCTCGCCTCGAGCGTGACGCGTGCCCCGGTCGGGATGGCCGTGAGCGCGACCGGCGAGCCGTCGACGGTCGCGGTCAGCGGGAGGAGCTGCGGGTTGAGGTTCAGCTGGTAGGCGGCGGCGAAGGCGCTCGCGGCGGCGGCGTCGGCGTTCGCCAGGTCGCAGTGGATGCGGGCCAGCTCGAAGGCGCTATCGGTGCCAGCGAGGTCGGCGCGTAGCGGCTGGTAGTAGCCGCCGGTGGCGTCGGGGTCGCGCGGCCGGAAGCCCCCGGTCGACGGGGTGTCGGGGCCGAAGACGGAGCACCCGTTGCTCGGGGTCGTGGCGGTCGTGGTGGCCCCGACGCCCGCAGCGACGAGCGAGGACGAGTCGAGGCACGCGTTCGAGACGACGTTGTCCTCCGTCAGCGGCTTGGGGGCCGTGCAGAAGCTCCAGTCGATCCCGGCGCTGCTCACCGTCCCGCCCGGGCCGGCGACGAACGACGTGAACGTGACGCTCGCGCCCGGCGCGGCCTCGGCGGGATCGGCGCGGACCGCGAGGATGCGCGTGGACGAGACCAGCGAGTCGCCCGGGCCGAGGGACGGGACGCACGTCGCCGTCGCGCAGGCGAGCACGACGGGGAGGAGACGCCGCTTCACAGGTCCACCCTCGCCCCGACCACAGCGATGGCCGGGAGCCCCGTGACGATCCCGCGCCGCGTGTAGTCCACGTTGTAGATGTACTCCTCGCCGTTCGCCCGGTTCGTGACGTTGAGCCCCTCGATGTACACGAGGAGCCTCGCGCTCTCGCCGAGGAGAAAGCTCCGGTCCACGCGCAGGTCGAGCTGCCAGAAGTCGGGCAGGCGGATGGAGTTCTGCGGACCGAAGATCGGCTGGTAGAGGTCGTCCTTCGCGTCGTAGAAGGCGCCCGTCACCGGAGTCCGCGGGAGGCCCCTCGCGTAGCGGAACCGCAGCCCGACCGTCCACGCCTGGAGCTCCTTGCTGGCGACGACCGTGAGCACGTGCGGCTGGTCGTAGTCGAAGAGGCGCCACCCCGCGCCCGGCGTGTCCCTCCGCTCGCTCCGCGACATCGTGTACGCCACCCAGCCGAAGAAGCCGTGCCACGGCTGCTGGCGGAGGAGCATCTGCACGCCGTACGCGCGCCCGACGCCCTCCTGGAGGAGCGCCTGCGCGAGCATCGGGGTGGGCGAGGGATCGCGCACGGCGAGGCCGGACATCCACTTGTAGAAGGCGAGGGTCTCGAGAGAGAGCGTGGGCGTGAGCAGGACCGACTCGCCGAGCGACGCGTGGTCCGCCGTCTCCAGTCCCAGCTTCGGGTTGCCGAAGACGGCGCTGAGATCGGCGGGATCCGGGGCCTGCGTGTAGACACCGGCCGCGCCGAGGATCGACAGCCGCGGCGTCACGCGGAGCCGGGTCGAGATGCGCGGCTCGAGCTCGCCCTGGACCTGCTCGAAGCCGATGGAAGGCGTCTCCCCGACGCGCGGCGTCTGGCGGCTCGTCTGCAGGAGAAAGCCGTCCGCCCGGAGCGCGGGCGAGACGGACAGCGGCCCGAGATCCAGGGTCGCGACGACGTACGGCGCGATGTCGACGACGCCGGCGGTCCACGTGTCGGTGTTGGTGTCTCCCCCCGGCGGTTGCCCGAACACCGAGATGTCGCCCTCGCGCGGCGGGATGAGCATGGAGCCGTCGCGGAAGACCTTGGCGCTCGAGCCATCGAGCTCGACCCCGACGGTGACCGTCAGCGGCACCGCCACCCGCGAGCGGTAGGACGCGCGCAGACCCCAGCGGAGGGTCGACTCGTCGAGCGTCGCGGGGTTGGCCCCGAAGCTCGCATTGAGGTTGCTCGTGTCGTGGCCGACGTAGGGGACGGCCTCGACGCTGGCGCCGTCGTCGAGGAGGCGCCGGTAGCGGAGGTAGAATCGCTGGTAGTCGCTGCTCGTGGTCTGGCTGCGCTGGTGCGCGGGGTCCGAGTCGGGGATCACCTCGGAGAGGTCGTCGCGCGACCCGAGGAAGACCGCGTCGAGCGACTCGCGCGGTCGGAGCGCGATCTGCACCTTGGCCTGGTAGTCGCTGTAGCGCGGGATCGCGAAGAACTGGTCCACGTTGGGGGCGTCGACCGCCTGGAGCACGCCATCGAGCCACCCGTAGCGCGCGGCGACTCCGACGCGCACGCGGTCGCCGAGCGACGCCGTGACCATCCCGGAGCCGTCCAGGGTGTCCGCGCCCGCGTAGCCGTGGACGCCGCTTTCGGGCAGGTCCTTCGTCTCGACGCGCACCATGCCGCCGAGGGCGCGGCCGTAGTCGGCTCCGTAGGCGCCCGGGGTGAGCGTCACGTCGCGCACGAGGTCGCCGTTGACGGTGGAGCGGAGGGCGCTGCCGTGGAAGAGCGCCGGGACCTCGACGCCGTCGACGTAGGTGCGCGTCTCGGTGGGGGACGAGCCCCAGACGATGAGCTGCCCGGAGCCGAAGGAGGGGCGCGCGAGGCCGGGGAGGTTTTCGAGGACCTTGATGGGATCGCCCTGCGTGCCGGCGACCTTGCTGGCCTGAGCGGCGGAGATGGTCACGTCGGTCGCGTCGCGTCGGCGGGGGGTGCCGTGGACGAGGATGTCGTCGGGGGGAGCGGTCGGGGTCGGGGTCGG
>Ga0209415_10011888_pt1 | contig 14592 bp, 15 predicted proteins | sample PeaSoiSIISIP2007_FD_187696 | JGI IMG/M metagenome (GOLD analysis project Ga0209415, IMG submission 187696) | Peat soil microbial communities from Weissenstadt, Germany - SII-SIP-2007 (SPAdes) (version 2) | ecosystem: Environmental > Terrestrial > Soil > Wetlands > Peat | place: Germany...
CCCTCGAACACGTCGACGATGGTGACGTCGCGGCCCTGGAAGCGGCCGGGCAGGATCGAGCCGCCATACATGAACACGGACGGCACGTTGAGCCGCAGCATCGCCATCATCAGCCCGGGCAGCGACTTGTCGCAGCCGGCGAATCCCACCAGCGCGTCATAGGAATGACCGCGCATGGTGAGCTCGACCGAATCCGCGATCACCTCGCGCGACACCAGCGACGACTTCATGCCGGCATGGCCCATGGCGATGCCGTCGGTGACGGTGATGGTGGTGAATTCCCTGGGCGTGCCGCCGGCTTCGGCGACGCCGCGCTTGGCCGCCTGGGCCTGGCGCGACAGCGCGATGTTGCACGGCGCGGCCTCGTTCCACGTGGTGGCGACGCCGACGATCGGCTGCTTGAGCTGTTCCTCGGTGACGCCCATGGCGTAGAACATGGAGCGGTGCGGCGCGCGCTCGGCGCCCGAGGTGATGTGGCGGCTGGGCAGCTTGGCCTTGTCGAAACTGGGGTTGCGTGCGTCGTCCGGCATGGCGCACCTCTCGTCTTATGGGATGGCGCGCACCTTAACGAGCGACGGCGCGCGGTGCCAGCCCTGGTGGCAAGCGACATCGCCTCAATGATCGCAACGTGCCGACTAGGTACTTTCCCCGGCTAGGCGGCCTCGCGCCGATCGATAAGAATTCTTGATCGCTGCACCCGCGTGTCGGGGAGAATGAATCATGAAGCGCGTCGTAACGGCTTTTTTCACGGCTCTCTGTTTTTCCGTTACGGCGGCGTGGGGCGCGCTGTTGGTATGGGGCGCAAGCCGGTTGATCTCGGGTTAGGCGCCGACGCCCGGTTCACTCGATCACTCTATCACCGTGCCGGCGCGGGCCATCACCGTCGCCGGGATCGCAAGGCCGAGAGCGTTCGCGGTCTTGAGGTTAAGGGCGAATTCGATCTTTGTCGGTTGCTGCACCGGTAGTTCCGCGATCTTCGCGCCGCGCAGAATTTTCGCGACGTAGTCAATGGAACCGTCCGAGACAGAAGCTTCATCCGCTCCGAGGCTCATCAGCCCCCCGCGCCGCGCCGCTCGGGCGTATGCGTAGATCGCCGGAATGGAGAGGCGCGCCGCAAGGTCGATCACGCGTAATTCCTCGATTATGAATACCGGGTCGCCGCCGACGGCCAGACCGATCGGCTGGCGGGCTGCCACTGTGGTCATCGCCGCGTCGATCTCCGTGGCATTTGCGGCGCCGACGACCACGATCTCGCGCCCGAGCGCGCGGCCTTGCGTCGCCGCTCCCTCGGTCATGGCAGGTTTCGCCGGGTTCCGCGAGTTGTAGAGACAGGCAATCGCGGCGGGTCGCGGCAAGATTTCGTGCAAGACGTCGATCTGCTTGGGCAGGAGATCCAACCCCGCGAGGGTAAAGCCGGTCAAATTCCCTCCAGGACGGTTCAAGCTCTCCACCAGCCCAATTTGGACGGGGTCCGGCCCGACGAGAAAGACGATGGGGATGGTCGTCGTCGCCGCCTTCGCCGCCGATGCCGCCGCGGACGGCGTCGCCCAGATGACATCGACGTGCAGATCGACCAGCTCCTCGGCCAATTTCGGCAACAACCCATAATTTCCGTCGGCGAAGCGGAACACGACCTCGACATCGCGGCCCACCGCGAAACCGGCCTTGGCAAGACCCGCGCGAAAACTCGCCCCGAATGGAACTTCCGAAGAACCGTTGAGATAACCGACCACCGGCACCCGCCCCTGCTGCGTCATCGCCGCAACCGGCAATCCGGTTGCCGCGCTACCCAGCATCGCGATGAATTCGCGGCGCCTCAGTGTGAAACGCTTTGCTTCCGCATCCTGCTGCTGATCCAAGCCGCCGCCCCCGGCCGTGACGCGGCGCGATTTTAACACGCGAGCGGCACCTCGACACCGGCAAGAAAAAGGCGCGGCCGAAGCCGCGCCTTCGCAAGGGCCGAAGCCCAATGTGCGCGGGGCCTTACTCCCACACCGGCTTGCCGAGATCGACCATGGTCGGCGGCGAGACCGCGCCGGCGAGCGCGCCCGAAGCGCCGCCGACCCACGCGCCGAACGCCGCGCCGGCCGGACCGCCGGCGATGGCGCCGATCGCCGCGCCCGTGCCGCCGCCGATGAGCGCGCCCGAGGCGGCGCGGTCGACGGGCGTGGTGCCGCACGCGGCGAGCGCCAGCATGGCACCCGAAAGTAGGCTGAACTTGAGGATACGCATCTTGACCTCCGATCGCTCGAATGGGGATTTCATCCCGCCTGCCGCCAATAGAACGCCTGCGCGGCGCGGCCGGTTGCGGCGATCTGGACGTCGCGCGTCTGGGCCTTACCGCCGCTCGTCACCGTGACGCGGTAGCGGCCGGGCGGGACATGCGCGTAGAAGAGCGGCCCGTCGGAGACGGTGTCGAGCACGGTATTGCCCTTGGCGTCGTTCAGCGTGACGCCGACCCCGGCAAGATATTGGCCGCTCGGCTGCACCGCGAACATGAGGTGGAGATTGTAGTCGCCCGCCATCCCGCGCAGCGTCTCGCGGTCTTCGAGCCCGGTGCCGCCGCTGACGAAGCCGATATCGCCCTGGTGCTCGGGCACCAGCGGCGGCGCCGCCTGCTGCGCCGTCGCGCTTCCGCCCGCCAGGGACAGCGCCACCATGCCAGCCATAAGAATCCGCATCGCAAACCTCCGTTTCGCGTCCGATACAGAAAAGCCTAGCCAGCGAAGGGCGCATTTCTTGGGCGCGGCGGTGGCAAATTCGTGGCTTGTGAGGGTGAGTAGTTTCCGAGGCTTTCGCCAAGGCCTGGCCGCGAAGAAACTGCGACGCTTGACGATTTTGCGAGGAGAGAACCCATGCGCCTTCAGGACAAGGTTGCGATCGTCACCGGCGCCGCCAGCGGCATCGGCAAGGAGATCGCGCGCACCTTCATCGCCGAGGGCGCGAAGGTCGTGATCGCCGATCTCGACCAGAAGGGCGCGGACGCGACCGCCGCGGAGCTCGGCGGCGCCGGGAAACGCGCGCTCGGGGTCGCCGTCGACGTCACCAACGAGGGCCAGGTCGAGGCCGCTATCGCCAGGACCATCGCGGCCTTCGGCCGGATCGACATCCTGGTGAGCAATGCCGGCATCCAGATCGTGGCGCCGCTCGACCAGTTCGATTTCGCGAAATGGAAGCTGCTTCTGGCGGTCCATCTCGACGGCGCCTTCCTGACGACGCGCGCCGCGCTCCGGCAGATGTACAAGCAAGGCACCGGCGGCAGCATCATCTACATGGGCTCGGTGCATTCCAAGGAAGCCTCGGTCTTGAAGGCGCCCTACGTCACCGCGAAGCACGGGCTCGAGGGCCTCGCCAAGGTGGTGGCCAAGGAAGGCGCCAAGCACAACGTGCGCGCCAACGTGATCTGCCCGGGCTTCGTGCGCACGCCGCTGGTGGAAAAGCAGATCCCCGAGCAGGCCAAGGCGCTCGGCATCTCCGAGGAGGCGGTGATCAAGACCGTGATGCTGAAAGACACGGTCGATGGCGAATTCACCACGGTCGAGGACGTGGCCCAGACCGCGCTGTTCTTCGCCTCGTTCGACTCGAACGCATTGACCGGCCAGTCGCTGGTCGTGAGCCACGGCTGGTTCATGCAATAGCCGGCGCGCCGCGCGTCACCTTTTGCGGACACCCTAGAAGGCTGTTACCGTCTCCCGCGGAAACGGGGGACGGGGGCCATGCTCGCAGGGCAATTCGCGCTCGTCGTCGCCGCGGCGTACTCCGGCGCGGCGCTCTATATCAACGTCGCCGAGGGCCCCGCCCGCCTGCGCCTCGATGACCGTGCGCTCCTGGCCCAGTGGAAGCCCGCCTACACGCGCGGCTTCGCCCTGGAGGCGCCGCTCACCGTGTTGGGATTCCTGCTCGGACTCCTGGCGTGGTGGGAGACCGGACGCTGGGCCTGGCTCCTGGGCGCGACGGTCATGATCGCGAACGTGCCCTACACGCTGCTGTGCATCCTGCCGACCAACAAGAAGCTGCTGGCGACGGAGCTCGAAGGCGCCGGGCCGGAGACCCGCGCGCTGATCGAGACATGGGACGCGCGCCATGCCGGCCGCACCGCGCTCGGCTTCGCCGCGACGTCGTTCTTCCTGTGGGCCTCGGCGCGTTGAGCGGCCAATGGCGATAGCGACCCCTTCGGCAGCCGGTCTCGCCCTCCTCTTGGGCCTGAGCTTCTTTCTCGGGCTCGCCTTCGAGGACGTGTTCGAACATGCCGGCGCGCGGCGGCCGGGCGGCATCCGCACCTTTCCCATGCTCGCCATCGTCGGCGGCATGCTCTACGCGATCGATGCGCAGCATCTGCTTCCGTTCGCGGCCGGGCTCGTGGTGCTGGGCGCGTGGCTCCACGTCTATTACCGCGAGCATATCCACGAGCGTGACGAGAGCGGCCTGCCCAATGTCGGGCTGATGGTGTCGCTGCTCAATGTCTATGCCTACGTGCTCGGCGCGGTCGCGTTGGCGCTGCCGCATTGGGTCGCGGTCGGGACCACGGTGGCCGCGGTGCTGCTGTTCGCGGGCCGCCAGCAACTCCACGCGCTGGCGCAGCGGGTCGAGATGAAAGAGATCGTCACCGCAGCGCAGTTCCTCCTGCTCACCGGGCTGGTGCTGCCGCTGCTGCCGGACGAGGCCGTGACGAGCCTGACCAAGATCACGCCACGCGACGCGTGGCTCGCGCTCCTGGTCGTGTGCACGCTGTCCTACGCGAGCTATCTGATGCAGCGCTATGTCGTGCCCGGGGCCAGCGGATGGTGGATGGCGGCGCTGGGAGGGCTCTACTCCTCGACCGCGACCACGGTGGTGCTGGCGCGCCAGGCGAGGTCCGAGCCCGGCACCGGCGGCCAGGCGCGGGCCGGCATCACGCTCGCCACCGGGATCATGTATCTGCGGCTCCTCGCCGTGGTGGCGGTGTTCAACTTCGCGCTGGCGAAGAGCCTGGCGCCGACGCTCGCGGGATTCTCGGCCCTCGCGCTCGTCATCGCGGCGGCGCAGTACCGCCTCGCCGCGGGTCGCGCTCCGGCGGCGCACGGTGCCACGTCGCGCAATCCGCTCGAGCTCGGGCCGGCGGCGGTGTTCGCGGTGCTGTTCATTGCCACCTCGGTGCTGACCAAGGCGGTGACGCAGAATTTCGGCCTCGGCGGGATCTATGTGCTGGCGGCGGTGGTCGGCGTCTCCGACATCGACCCGTTCGTCCTCAACCTCGCACAAGGCGGCGCACCCGACCTTCCGGCGCACGCGCTGACGGCTTCGGTCCTGATCGCGGCCTCGTCGAACAACCTGCTCAAGGCAGCCTACGCCGCCGCGTTCGCCGGCTGGCGCGCGAGCCTCGGCAGCGTCGCGGCGCTGGCGCTGCTGGCGCTCGCGGGATTCGGCGTGGCGCTGGGAACCGCGGGGCTGGCATCGCCATGAGTCATCATCATCACCCCTCGCCCGCCCGCGCGCCGAGGATGGGAGCGATGCTGGCGCTCGCCTCGGCCGCCCTCTTCGGCGCCAGCACGCCGCTCGCCAAGGCGCTCATCGGCACGGTTTCGCCGTGGCTCTTGGCGGGGCTTCTTTATCTCGGCTCGGGCATTGGCCTCTTCGTGCTGGCGCGCCTGCGCGGCCGCGCCGCCGAGACGCCGCTCGCGCGCGCCGATGCGCCGTGGCTCGCCCTGGTGGTGCTGGCCGGCGGCGTCATCGGTCCGGTGCTGCTGATGCTGGGCCTCGCGTCGACGCCGGCCTCGTCGGCGTCGCTGCTGCTGAACCTCGAGGGCGTGCTCACTCTGACGATCGCGTGGAGCCTCTTCCGCGAGAATGTCGATCGCCGCATCTTCGTCGGCGCCTGCGCGATCCTGGGCGGCGCGGTGCTCCTGTCGTGGGACGGGCCGGCGGGCGGTTTCGGCTGGGGCGCGCTGTGGATCGCGGGGGCGTGCCTCGCCTGGGCCGTCGACAACAATCTCACGCGCAAGATCTCGGGCGCCGATCCGCTGCAGATCGCCATGGTCAAGGGCCTCGCGGCCGGCGCCGTCAACGTGGCGCTCGCCTTGCTGCTGCGCGCGCCGTGGCCGGCGCCGGGCGCGGTCGCGGCGGCGGGGCTGGTGGGGTTCCTCGGCTACGGCGTGAGCCTCGCGCTTTTCGTGCTGGCGCTCAGGCATCTCGGCACGGCGCGCACCGCCGCCTATTTCTCGGCCGCGCCCTTCGTCGGCGCGCTGGTCGCGATCGTGGGCTTCGGCGAGGCGGTGACCCAGAACTTCCTCGCCGCGGCCGCGCTGATGGCGCTGGGGCTCTATCTCCATCTCGCCGAGCGCCACGAGCACGAGCACGCCCACGAGCCTCTGGCGCACGAGCACCGCCATAGCCACGACGCCCACCACGGCCACGCGCACGGTCCCGGCGATCCGCCCGGCGAGCCGCACGCCCACGCCCACGCCCATGGGCGCATGGTCCATCGCCACCCGCACTATCCCGACATCCACCACCGCCACATCCACTGAACGTCGCTCGGTTGTAATGTAACGCTTGACAATTGTAAGGCAATACATTACGGATGGGCCGTGATAGAGAGCTTCGCGCACAAAGCCTTGCAGGAGCTCTTTTTAACCGGCCGGTCGGGCAGGATGAGCGCCGACTTGGTCAAACGGCTGAAGGTGAAGCTCGCGGCGCTCCTTGCGGCTTCGACGCTCGGCGAACTCAACCAGCCGGGCTTCAATTTTCATCCGCTGCGCGGGATCAAACCGCTCCGCTACTCGATCCATGTGAACGGGCCGTGGTGCGTCACCTTCGAGTGGTCGGACGGAACGGCGCAGCGCGTGACGCTGGAACAGTATCACTAGAAGGAATCGATATGGTCGAATATCGGGTCAAGGGAGCGCCCGGATTCTCGGTGCATCCGGGCGAGCTGTGGCGAGAGATCCTCGAGGAGCATCTCGAGATGCCGGTCGCGGAGGCCGCTCGGCGCATGGGCGTCTCGCGCCAGTCGCTTTACGCCGTGTTGCGCGGAGCCAGCGCGGTGACGGCCGACATGGCGCTGCGTTTCGGGCGGCTCGTCGGCGCCGATCCCGCGCTTTACCTCCATATGCAGGCGGCGCACGACCTCTTCGCGGCGCGCGCGCGGATCGAAGACGCGCTCGACGCGATCAAGCCCGCCGGCACCACGTGATCAGTCGCCAGGATAGACGATCTCCAGCACCTCGATCTCCTCGGGGCCGTTGGGGGTCTTGAGCTCGACCTTGTCGCCTTCGCGCGCCTTGTGCAGCGCGCGGGCGATCGGCGAGATCCAACTCACCTGGCCGCGCTCGAGATCGGCCTCGTCGATGCCCACGATGGTGACGGTGCGTTCGGCCCCGCCTGCGGCGCGAAAACAAACGGTCGCGCCGAAGAACACCTGGGCGCGGTTGCGCTGCCGCTCCGGATCGACCACCTCGGCAGATTCGAGTCGCTTGGTGAGGAAGCGGATGCGCCGGTCGATCTCGCGCAGGCGCTGCTTGCCGTAGATGTAGTCGCCGTTCTCCGAGCGGTCGCCGTTGCCGGCGGCCCACGACACCACATCGACCACCTTGGGCCGCTCCACCCGCGCGAGCGTCTGCAGCTCGTCCTGCATGGCGCGGAAGCCCGAAGGCGTCATGTAGTTCTTGATGCCCGCGGGCAGCGCCGGGCCGTCGTCGCCGGCGCCTTCGGAGGATTCGTCGCTCTCCTTGGTGAAGGCCTTGCTCATCGCAGCCGCTTGGCGGCCTCGTCCATGAGGCTCAGATCGACATACTTGCTCACATCGACGGCGGAGTTGGGGAAGCCCAGGTCGTGCAGCATGTCGACATTGCTCTGGAACGCGGCGATGTTGGGGCGGCCGTTGGGGTCGCGGTAGGAATCGCCCTTGGTGTAGAGCCAGCTCTGCCACACCTGGGGCGGCGTTTTGGTGAAGGCGGAGACGATCTTGACCGCCTCCTCGTGGTTCGCCGGGTCGGAATACCAGTGCAGCTCGCGCAGGAAATCCTCCATGTAGTCCACGACTGCGGCGCGGTTCTTGTCGAGGAACCCCTTGCGGCCGCCGAGCACCAGGAGCTGCGACACGCCGACCGCGTCCTTCATGGTGAAGAGCGTGCGCGCGATCGAGCGCAGCGCCGTCTCCTCCGAGAAGGGCGGCGGCGTCATGATGATGTCGACCTTGTGGTCGGCCAGGAGCGCCCGCATGTTGGGGAACGCGCCCTCGATGATGGTGATGTCCTTCTTGTCGTCGAGCCCGTGCTTGCGCAGCATCGCGCGCAGCGCGATGTCGGGCGCGGCGCCGATCGCATTGGTGACGTAAATCTTGCCCTTCAAATCCTGGACGGTTTTGATCGGGCTGTCGTTCAGCACCATGTACTGGTTGGTGTACCAGCCCTCGACGCCGTCCTGGAACATGTCGGCGACGATGCGCAGATCGCCGAGCGCCGCGTTGCCAACCGCCGAGGTGAAGGACGGATAAGAGAGCGGCGCGATGTCGACCTCGTCGACCGCGAGCGCGGTGATGATCGGCGGCGAGCCCTGGAAATGCACGAAATCGAGCGTGTAGCTCGTGCCCTCGTGCTTGGCGATGCCCTGCTTGCCCCACATGAAGAGCGATGCGTCGGGGGGCGCGATCCAGCCGATGCGTATCTTGACCGGCTCGGCGCCGTGCGCGGAGCCCAGGCCCACCGCGAACGCGAGTGCGGCGAATATCGGCGATGCGCGCATCTCTCTCCCCTCCTCCCACGATTATTGAGACAAGTGTGCTCCACCTGGAGCCGAATGGCTATGCCGCTGCGCCGCTGCACTGGCATCCTGCGTCCTTCGACTTCGCTCAGGATGAGGAAGAATTGTTGATGGCATCAAGAAAATCGCCTCATCCTGAGTGGAGCGAAGCGAAGTCGAAGGCCGCACGGGCCGTCGTCCAGCCCCCTCACCCGCCGATGCGCGCCAGCGCGGCGGAGACGCGCGCCAAAGCGGCGGTGGCGTCGGCTTCGCGTTCGCGCTGCTCGTCGATCACCTCGGGCTTGGCCTTGGCGATGAATTGCGGGTTGGCGAGCTTTTGCGCGATCTTGCCGAGCTCGCCGCGCAGGGCGCCCGCCTCGCGGCCGAGCCGCGCGCGCTCCTTGTCGAGATCAACCGCGCCGGCAAGGTCGATCAGCACAGTCGCCCCTTCGACCACCACCTGGAGCGCCGCCTTGCGCGCGACCAGATCGGCGCGCTTGCGCTCATCGGCATCTTCGATCGCCGCGAGCCGCGCCAGGCGCACGATCTGCGCGCGGTGCCGCGCGATCCACGCGCGGCCGTCGACGCTGCTCTCGGTCACGAAGGCGGCGAGCTCGGTCGCGCCGGGCACCCCCATCTCGGCACGCGCGGTGCGGATGGCGGCGATCAACGCCACGACCCAGTCCATCTCCGCCGCGGCGGCCGGATCGCCGAGCCCGTCGTGGAGCGGCCATGGCGCGGCGATGAGGAGGCCAGCGCCTTCGCCCGCGAGATGCCGCCACAGCGCCTCGGTGATGTAGGGCATGATCGGGTGCAGCAGATGGCAGAGCGCGCCGATCGCCCACGCAGTCATCGCGCGCGTCTCGGCTTTGGCGGCTTCGTCCTCGCCCAGAAGGATCGGCTTGGTGAACTCGACATACCAGTCGCAGAAGCTGTGCCAGGTGAAATGGTAGAGCGCGTCGGAAGCCTCGTTGAACTTGTAGTCCTCGATGGCTTCGGTGACGCGCGCGGCGCAGCGCGCCAGCGACGACGAAATCCACCGGTTGACGGTGAGCTTCGCCGCAGCGGGATCGAATCCCGCGACCAGCGCGCAGCCGTTCATCTCGGCATAGCGCGACGCATTCCACAGCTTGGTCGCGAAATTGCGGTAGCCCTCGATGCGGCTCTCGGCCAGCTTGATGTCGCGGCCCGGCGCCGCCAGCGCCGCCAAGGTGAAGCGCAGCGCGTCGCAGCCAAAGCGCTCGATCACCTCGAGCGGATCGACGATGTTGCCCTTGGACTTCGACATCTTCTGGCCGCGCTCATCGCGCACCAGGGCGTGGATGTAGACGGTGCGGAACGGCACGTCGTCCATGAACTTGCAACCCATCATCATCATCCGCGCGACCCAGAAGAAGATGATGTCGAAGCCGGTGACCAGGACGTCGGTCGGGTAGTAGCGCGCCAGCTCCGTCGTGCGCTCGGGCCAGCCCAGGGTCGAGAACGGCCACAGCGCCGACGAGAACCAGGTGTCGAGCACGTCCTGGTCGCGCTGCAGCGGCTCCGCGTGGCCGTAATGCCGCGCCGCGTCTGCCTTGGCCTCGGCCTCGGTCTCGGCGACGAAGATGCGGCCGTCGGGCGCGTACCAGGCCGGGATCTGATGGCCCCACCAGATCTGGCGCGAGATGCACCAGGGCTGGATATTGCGCATCCATTCGAAGAACGTGTTCTCCCACATCCGCGGCACGAACCGCGTGCGGCCGCTCTCGACCGCGGCGATCGCTTCCTGCGCCAGGGTCTTGGCGTCGCAATACCACTGGTCGGTGAGGAACGGCTCGATCACCACGCCCGAGCGGTCGCCATAAGGCACCATGAGGACGTGGTCCTCGACCTTGTCGAGCAATCCCTGCGCCTCGAGATCGGCGACGATGCGCTTCCTTGCCACGAAGCGGTCGAGCCCGCGATAGGCCTCGGGCGCCTCGTCGTTCAAGCGCGCGTCGCGGTCGAACACGTTGACCAGCGCGAGGGCGTGACGCTGGCCGACCGCGAAATCGTTGAAGTCGTGCGCCGGCGTGATCTTGACCGCGCCGCTGCCGGTCTTGGGATCGGCGTGCGGATCGGCGACGATGGGCAGGCGCCGGCCGACCAGCGGCAGGATCGCGTGCCCGCCGACCAGGTGGCGATAGCGCTCGTCCTCGGGATGGACCGCGACGCCGGTGTCGCCCAGCATGGTCTCGGGCCGCGTGGTGGCGACGGTGATGAATTCGCCCGGCCGTCCCTCGATCGGATAGCGCACGTACCACAGCGAGCCCTTGGTCTCGCGACTCTCGACCTCGAGATCCGAGACGGCGGTGTGGAGCGCGGGGTCCCAGTTGACCAGCCGCTTGTCGCGATAAATGAGCCCTTCCCGGTGCAGCGCGACGAACACCTTGCGCACTGCCGCAGACAGCCCCTCGTCCATGGTGAAGCGCTCGCGGCTCCAGTCGGGCGAGGCGCCGAGCGAGCGGAGCTGGCGGGTGATGGCGCCGCCCGACTGCGCCTTCCACTCCCACACATGGGCGAGGAACGCCTCGCGGCCGAGCGCATGGCGGTTGAGGCCCTGGCTCTCGAGCTGGCGCTCCACCACCATTTGCGTCGCGATGCCGGCATGGTCGGTGCCCGGCTGCCACAGCGCGTCGCGGCCCTTCATGCGATGGTAGCGGACCAGGATGTCCTGCAAGGTGAAGGTCAGCGCGTGACCCATGTGCAGGCTGCCCGTCACGTTGGGCGGCGGCATCATGATGCAATAAGGGGGGCGCGGCGACGCGGGATCGGCCGCGAACGCGCCCGATGCTTCCCACAAGCGGTAGAACTCGGCCTGAAGCTCAGCCGGGCGGAAGGTCTTCGCGAGGTCGGCGCGCGCCTGGTCGTTCAAATTGGCTCAGCGTCCCTGCTTCGATCAGCGTCCCTGGGCCTCGCGCACCAGGCGGGTGATCTCGTCGCGCACCAGCCGCTCGACGAGCTGTGGCAGGTTGTCGTCCATCCAGCTCTTGAGCAAGGGGCGGATCAGTTCGCGCACCAGATCCTCGAGCGTGCGCTCGGCATTGCCGAGCGGCAACTCGCCGCTGCGGTCGCGCGGGCGGTTGACGAGCTGCGACAGCGCGGCGACCGACGCCGCCGCGCTGGTCGACGACAGGAGCCGCGCCGCTTCCGCGGCATCGCTGTCCGCGTGCGCGTGCTGCGGCTCGGGCTCGGGCTCGGGATGAACGGGCTCCGCCGCTTCGGGTGAATTGGCCACCGGATCGTCCTCCCCGACCACTTCCGTCAATTCTAGAACGTCGTCGTCCGCCGCCGGTGCGGTACGTGCCGCCTGTGCTGCGAGTTCCGCCGCCGCCGCGGCTTCGGGCGCGCCGGCGGGCTTGCCGTCCGCCGCTGCCGCTCCGGCCTCGGGCGCCTCGTTGTCCTCCGAAATAATGCGCCGTATGGAGGCGAGAATCTCCTCCATCGACGGTTCGTGTTGACCCTTGGCATCGGACATGGCGCGCGGACCGGGCTCGCTTGGTCCGGGAAGACTAGGCGATGCGATGCAAAAAAACCAGCGCCCACGCGCTCGCCGACACCCCCGGGCGGCGTCAATCCTTGCTGCCGAACCCCAGCCACTTGTCGCGCACCGACTGGTAATGCCGGTCGACATCGTAGAGCGGGACCGGCAGGCCGAGATTGATCGCGGCGAGCGTGCCGATCTGCTGCGCGATGTTGAACTCGGCGACGGCGAGATCGTGCTGCGCCTGGACCAGGGAGACCTGGTCGGCGAACAGCTCTTGCTGCTGGTTGAGGACGTCGAGGATGGTGCGCGAGCCGACCTGCTGCTCTTGGCGCACGCCCTCGAGCGCGATCTGGTCGGCGCGGATGGTCGATTGCAGCGAATAGGCGCTGGCGCGGGCGGACTGGATCGTCTCCCAGGCCTGGGTCGCGGCCTGCACCGCCTGGCGGCGCGCGTCGTCGGTGAGGCCGAGGCTCTGCGCCACCTTTTCCTGCGCCTGGCGCGTCTGCGAGTAGATCTGGCCGCCCTCGTAGAGCGGCATGGTGACGCGGAACACCACCGATCCGGTAGTGGTCTCGCGGCCGTTGGTCGTGACTTCCTGGCCGCGATTGACGTCGGTGACAAGATTGAGGCTGGGCAGAAGCTGCGCCCGGGTCGCGAGCACGGTCGAGCGCGCCGAATCCTCGGTGAAGACCGCGGCGAGCACGTTGGGATTCTTGGTCGCCGCCAGCGCCAGCGCTTCCTCGCGCGTCGCCGGGATCGCCGGATGAAGCTCGGGCCGCACCAGGCTCCCCGGTGCGTGGCCGACGAAGCGCTGGAAGTTGGAGCGGTCGACGGCAAGCGTGCCCTCGGCGGTCTGCCGGCTGGCGCGCGCGGCGGCGAGCCGCGCCTCGGCCTGTGCCACGTCGGTGCGGGTGACCGAGCCGACGCGGAACTGATCGGTGGTGGCGTCGAGCTGGCGTCGCAGGACCTGCTCGTTGTTGATGTTGAGCTCGACCACGGACTGGTCGCGCAGCACGTCGAAATAGGACTGGATCACGCTGAAGAAGATGGTGCTTTCGGCGGCCGCGTTGCGCGCGCGTTCGGCCTCGACGAGCTGCTCGGCGGCGGCGGTCTTGGCGATCGTCTGGCCGCCCTGGTAGATCGGCTGGGTGACATTGAGGTCAACCGTCTTGGGCTGGAAGGTGGCGTGCGCGGGGGCGACGCCGGGAGTGGGCGGCGTGTTCTCGATCCGCTCGAACCCGGCCGAGCCGGTGAACACCGCCGTCGGCCGCCAGCCGGAGAGCGCCTGGGGCACGCCCTCGTCCACCGCCCGCACGTTGGCGCGCTCGGCGAGCAGCGCCGGATTGGTGTTGTAGGCCGAGACCAGCGCCTCCTCGAGCGTGTCCGCCCGCGCGCCGACCGCACCGACGACAAGCGCCGCGAGCGCGACCGAGGTCCGCAACCGCACCTGAGATATTCGCCGCACCATCTGCATCTCGCCGCTTCTCTTCCCTTGCGCCCGCCGCCTAGAACACGAACCCGGGCGCCGCAGCGAAGCCGGGTAAAAGACCGGTGCCGGCGTCGAACACCGGCCGCTGCGACACGGCGCCCCGGGTGCGCGTCATCAGGACCGCGTGTCCGAGCGCGCCGGACTTCACCACCGTGACGAGCCTTCCGCCCTCGGCGAGCTGGCGCGCGATGGCGTCGGGAATCGCTGCGACCGCGCCGCCGATGACGATGACCTCGTAGGGCGCGCCGGCGGGATAGCCTTCCTCGAGACGGCCCTCGAGCAGGGTGACGTTGCCGACCTGCATCTCCTGGAGCCGCGCGCGCGCGATCGCGACCAGGCGCTGATCGCTCTCGACCGCGACGACGCGCTCGGCGAGGCGGGCGAGGAGCGCCGTCGCGTATCCCGTCGCCGCGCCGATCTCCAGCACGCCGTCTTTGGGCCCGATCCCGGCGATCTGCAGCAGGCGCGCGAGCACCATCGGCTCGAGCAGGAAGCGGCCGTTGCCGAGCGGGATGTCTTCGTCGACATAGGCGTTGCCGGCGAGGTGCTCCGGCACGAAGCGCTCGCGCGGCACGGCGAGAAAGGCGTCGAGTACCGCCGCATCCGTCACCTTGTTGGTGCGAAGCTGGCTCTCGACCATGTTGAGGCGCGCCGCGCTGGTATCGAACATCTCTCTGGGGAGGCCCGGCTGAACGGAAGGCCTGCGATTTATATAGGCGCGACGCCGCCAAGACAACGGTTTACCGACCCGCCGCTTTGCTTGACCCTCCGCCCGAGCGCACCCTATATCTGCGGCGCAATCCCGGCCGGATGGCAGAGTGGCTATGCAGAGGACTGCAAATCCTCGTACAGCGGTTCGATTCCGCTTCCGGCCTCCACC
>Ga0209415_10011889_pt1 | contig 14590 bp, 12 predicted proteins | sample PeaSoiSIISIP2007_FD_187696 | JGI IMG/M metagenome (GOLD analysis project Ga0209415, IMG submission 187696) | Peat soil microbial communities from Weissenstadt, Germany - SII-SIP-2007 (SPAdes) (version 2) | ecosystem: Environmental > Terrestrial > Soil > Wetlands > Peat | place: Germany...
GCATAGAGGAAAGCGGTTGCCGAGGCGATAGTGGCCTCGAAGTCCTTGGCGAGGCGACGGTTGCGGTTGACCCAGGCGAAGAACCGCTCGACCACCCAGCGGCGGGGCAGCACCTTGAAGCCGACCTGATCGGGCAGCTTGCGGACAATCTCCACCACGATGGCGGTCGCGTTGGCGACCCGCTCGCCAGCATAGACGCTGTCAGCAAACACCTTCTGGATCAAGGGGAACCGGGCGTGGGCTGCTTGCAGCACCGCCGGCGCACCGTCGCGGTCCTGCACCGACGCCGCATGCACCTGCAATTCAAGGCTGCGTCCGTCGGTGTCCACCATAGCATGCCGCTTGCGGCCGTTGATCTTCTTGGCCGCGTCGTAACCGCGCAGCCCACCGGCCTTGGTGGTCTTGACGCTCTGGGTGTCGATGACGGCTGCACTCGGGCTGGCCTCGCGCCCTGCCCGTTGGCGATCCAGCGCGACCAGCTGATGGTTCAGCCGCTCCCATGTTCCGTCATCGCGGAAGCGGGTGAACCAGCGATAGACCGTCTGGTGCGGCGGAAATTGCTCCGGCAGCATGCGCCACGGGCAACCGCCGCGCAGCATAAAGAAGATCGCGTTGATGATCTCGTGCATCGGCCAGGACCGATGTCGTCCGGTCTTGGCAGGTGGTGGAAACAATGGCGCCAGAATCTGCCATTCCGCGTCGTTGAGATCGCTGGGGTAGCGCAGGTCGTCCCGGTCATGCTTTGCCCGGGTCTCGCGAGTCCACATCGGAGGCTCCTGGAGGGGGGTTCTGCTAGATTCCATGGACTTGTCCGATTTCAAGCCCCCCTCCGTGGGTTTCGAGACGGTCTCTGAGCGACTAGCTACGCAGCCCGATGCGGTGGCCGCAATGCACGACGCGGCCCAGGATGGTGTTGCCGATCGTATCCACAATCAGCATCCCGAACATGCGCTGCAGAGCAAAACAGGTCCCGGATTCTCAGACCGACCGTGTAGATGCCGATGTCGGCGGCAATCACGTTGCCGGAGGAATCAACCGGGAGCGGCAAAAGGGGTACAACCCTTCGTGAGGGGGGTTGCACCTCGGACTGCGCCGGGTACAACCGAGCCCAAGGTGAGGTGCACCTTTGTCGGGAGACCGCATGGCGGCGACGACGCTCGGCGTGAAACTTGATGCGCAGGTGCGCGCGCGGCTGAAAGCCGCTGCAGAGCAGCAGGGCCGGACGACACACTGGCTGGTGAAACAGGTCATTCTCTCGGGACTCGAGCGGTTGGAACGCGGTGAGGCCGTGCTTGCCCGTGACAACACGACAACCGACGAACCGTCCGAGCCCGCCGAGGAAGCTGCTTCGCCGGTTCCGTTTCTCGACCTCGCGCAGGACGTTCAACCGCAAACAGTCCTGCGCGCGGCGGTGACCTCCGCCTATCGCCGGCCGGAGCCGGAATGCCTGCCGTTGCTGCTGACCCAGGCCGAGTTGCCGTCCGCCGCGATGCAGACGGTCCGCGGCCATGCCCAGGACCTGGTTCGCGCCTTGCGCGCCAAGGGCACACATGGGCTCGTCGAGAGCCTGTTGCAGGAATACGCGTTGTCGAGCCAGGAGGGTGTCGCACTGATGTGCCTGGCCGAGGCACTGCTGCGCATCCCCGATAGCGCGACACGCGACGCGCTGATCCGCGACAAGATCGGCAATGCCGACTGGCAGAGTCACCTCGGCGGCAGTCATCCGCTGTTCGTGCATGCGGCGACCTGGGGATTGCTGCTGACCGGGCGCCTGGCCGCGACCGCGAGCGAGACAGGACTTTCCGCCACTCTTGCGAAACTGATTGCGCGTGGCGGCGAACCGCTGATCCGGCGCGGCATGAACATCGCGATGCGGCTGATGGGCGAACAATTCGTTGTCGGCCAGACCATCGGCGAGGCGCTGGCCAACAGCCGGCGGCTGGAGGCGCGCGGCTTCCGCTATTCCTACGACATGCTGGGCGAGGCAGCGATGACCGGCGCCGATGCCGCGCGCTACTATCGTGACTATGAGCAAGCCGTACACGCCATCGGCAAGGCCTCGAGCCGGCGTGGCATCTACGAAGGGCCGGGAATTTCGGTCAAGCTTTCCGCACTGCATCCGCGCTATGCGCGCGCGCAACGTGACCGGGTGATGCAAGAGCTGCTGCCGCGACTCAGCGCGCTGGTGAGCCTGGCGCGGAACTATGATGTCAGCATCAACATTGATGCCGAGGAGGTGGACCGCCTGGAGATCTCGCTCGATCTGCTGGAGGCGCTGTGCTTTCAGCCGAGCCTGGATGGCTGGAACGGCATCGGCTTCGTCGTGCAGGCCTATCAGAAGCGCACGCCTTTCGTAATCGACTACCTGATCGATTTGGCACGTCGCAGCCGGCATCGATTGATGGTGCGGCTCGTCAAGGGTGCCTATTGGGATTCAGAAATCAAGCATGCCCAGGTGGATGGCCTGGAAGGTTTTCCCGTATTCACCCGCAAGGTCCACACCGACGTCTGCTACCTGGCCTGCGCGCGCAGCCTGCTCGGCGCGGCGGGGACGATCTTCCCGCAGTTCGCCACTCACAACGCGCAAACCCTGGCTGCGGTTTACGTGATGGCGGGCGAGAATTTCTATCCCGGTCAATATGAATTCCAATGCCTGCACGGCATGGGTGAGCCGCTGTACGAGGAGGTGGTCGGGCCACGCAAGCTGAACCGGCCGTGTCGGATCTATGCGCCGGTCGGCACGCACGAGACTCTGCTGCCATACCTGGTCCGCCGCCTGCTGGAGAACGGCTCCAACACGTCGTTCGTGAACAAGATCGCCAACCGGCAGGTCCCGGTCGAGGAGCTTACCGCCGATCCGGTGGAGGAGGCGCGCGCGGTTGAGCCGCCTGGCTCGCCGCATCCGAAGATTGCAGCGCCACGCGACATCTTTGGCTCGGCGCGCGCGAATTCGGCGGGGTTCGATCTGACCAACGAGCAGCGCCTCGCGTCGCTGGCGTCCGCGGCGCTGGCGAGCCTTGGAACGGCCTGGCAGGCGGTGCCGATCCTCGCGCGGGCCGAGGGTGAAGGAACCGCTCGCGACCTGATCAACCCGGCGGACCGGCGGGATCGCGTCGGCACGGTCGTCGAGGCGACGCCGGATGTGGTGGATGCGGCGTTCGGCGGCGCGCTGGAAGCCGCCCCGATCTGGCAGGCCACGCCGCCCGAAGATCGCGCCGCCGCTCTGCGCCGCGCCGCCGATTTGCTCGAGACACGCACGCCGACGCTGGTCAGCCTGATCGTGCGCGAAGCCGGCAAGACTCTGCCATCCGCGATCGGCGAAGTGCGCGAGGCGGTGGATTTCCTGCGCTACTACTCGGGCGAAATCCTCCGCGATTTCGACAACCACTCGCACCGGCCGCTCGGGCCCGTTGTCGCGATCAGCCCGTGGAATTTCCCGCTGTCGATCTTTACCGGGCAGATCGCCGGGGCGCTCGCGGCGGGCAACGTGGTGCTCGCCAAACCCGCGGAGGAAACGCCGCTGATCGCGGCAGCCACCGTGCGGCTGCTGCACGAGGCGGGCGTTCCGCGCGGCGCACTGCAATTGATTCCCGGCGACGGAACGATCGGCGCCGCGCTGGTCGCCGATCCACGCGTGCGCGGCGTGATCTTCACCGGTTCCACCGAAGTCGCACGGTCCATTCAGCGCAGCCTTGCCGACCGGCTCGATCCGCGCGGCGGGCAGATCGCGCTGATTGCCGAAACCGGTGGACAGAACGCGATGGTTGTCGATTCGTCCGCGCTGCCGGAGCAGGCGGTGGCCGATATCATTGCGTCCGGGTTCGATTCTGCGGGGCAACGGTGTTCCTCGCTTCGCATCCTGCTCGTGCAGGACGAGATCGCCGAGCATCTGATCGAGATGCTGCGGGGTGCGATGCGCGAACTCCGGGTGGGGCGGCCGGATCGGCTGGACACCGACATCGGGCCGGTGATCACCGCCGAGGCGAGCGTGACGATCCTGCGCCACATCGAGGCAATGCGCAGCCAGGGCTTCACAGTTTTTTCATCAGAGCTGTCGCCCGACTGCGCCGAGGGCACTTTCGTCGCGCCAACGCTGATTGAGATTCCTGATCCGTCGGTGCTCGGGCGTGAAGTTTTCGGACCGGTCGTCCACGTCGTGCGCTATCGGCGCAGCGAGCTTGATGCGATGATCGACAAGGTGAATGCCCTTGGCTACGGGCTGACCTTCGGCATCCATAGCCGCGTCGATGAGACGATCGCGCATGTGACGGAACGGATCAACGCTGGCAACATCTACGTCAATCGCAATATCATCGGCGCGGTGGTCGGGGTGCAGCCGTTCGGCGGACACGGACTCTCCGGCACCGGTCCAAAGGCGGGTGGGCCGCTCTACGTGCGCCGGATGCTCGTGGAACGACCGGCGGCAAGCGGACTGCCGCGCGGAACCGTGCCCGTGGCGTTCCGCAGCTTTCTTGCATTTCTCGAGGCCGACGACGATGGCTGTGATGTCGCCGCGCTCGCAGCGTTCGGCGAGACGTCGCCGCATGATTTGCGCCTCGAGATGCCGGGACCGGTCGGTGAGCAAAACACCTATCGGCTGATCCCGCGCGGTGCCGTGCTGTGCGTTGCCGCGACACGGGCCGGTGAGATGCGACAGATCGCCGCGGCGCTGGCGACCGGTAATCGCGCATTGGTGTCCTGCGAGGAAGACCTTTCCGCGCTCGATCGCCTGCCCGACGCGCTGAAGCACCACATAGCGCGTGCCGAAGCGGATGATTCGCAGCCTCTCGGCGCGGCTTTGTTCGAAGGCGATGCGGGCGCCCTGCAACTTCTGTCGGCGCGCCTTGCCGAACGTGCCGGCACGGTGGTGCCTGTCTTCGCGTCGCCGCGCGAAGAGGGCGCCACCGCGTTCTACCCGCTTGAATATCTGCTCGCGGAACAGACGATCAGCGTTAACACCACTGCCGCGGGCGGCAACGCCAGCCTGATGACGATCGGGTGATCAATCGATAGCAACAGGGAGAAAACCAACAATGATACGCACCTACATGGTCGGCGCGGTCTCCGCGCTGGCAGTCCTGGGCTCGGTCCCGTCAATCGGGGCGCCACCGATCAAGATCGGCGTGCAGGCGCCGATCACCGGCTCGTACGCCGAGGAAGGGCAGGGCATCGAGCGCGCGGTGAAGCTGCTTGCCGATGAGCAGAACGCCAAGGGCGGACTGCTGGGCCGCCAGATCGAGGTGACGACCTGCGACGACGAGGGTCAGGCGGCGCAGGCGGCGATCTGCGGCCGTCAGTTGACCAATGACGGTGTGGTCGCGGTGATCGGCTCCTACACCAGCGGCGCGGCGCTTGCGGCCGAGCCGATCTATGCCCGCGCCAATGTGATCCAGACCTCGGATGGCACCAGCAATGACTTGCTCGAGCGCGGCTACAAGACCTGGTTCGGCAATGCCCCGCCGAATTCGGCCGAGGCGGAGTTCACCGCGCACTATCTCGTCGACGTGCGGCACTTCACCAGGATTGCGGTACTGACCGATCATTCGAGCTTCGCGACCGGCCTCGCCGACGCGGTCGTCGCGGATGTGAAGGCGGTGAAGGGCAACATCATCGAGAAGGCCTTTATCAATGCCGGCTCGCAGAACTTCACGCCGGTCCTGACCGAGCTGAAATCGCAGTCTCCCGACGTGATCTATTTCTCCGGCTACTACTCCGATGGCGGGCTGGTTCGCGCACAGATGGACCAGCTCGGAATCAAGGCGGTCTTCGTCGGCGGGGATGCCAATCAGAACGTCGCGTTTGCCAAGATCGCCGGCCCGGCGGCGGCCGGTTCGATGATCATCAATGTCCCCGCGCCGCAGGATCTGCCATATCCGGCAGCCAAGGAATTCGTCGCCTCCTACAAGGCGAAATACGGCTCGCTGCCGCCCTCCGTCTACACGCTTACGAATGCGGACGGAATGCGCGCGGTGATGCAGGCCATCGAACAGACCAAGAGCACGGACCCGGCCAAGCTGGAAGACTATCTGCACAACATGAAGGACTTCCAGGGCCTGACTGGTACCTTCTCGTGGAACGACCGCGGCGAGCGGATGGGCAGCCCGTTCGTGGCATTCGAGGTTGAGGCCGACGGCAGCTACAAGATCCTCTATCCCGTGCCGAAGGCGAGTTGACCGGCCCACGTGCTGGCCGGCTTTCACGACGGGGCCAGCCGTACGGTTGACCAGGGGGAAACGCCATGGGGACTTTCGTTCAGCAGGTGTTCAACGGCCTTACCGTCGGTGGCATCTACGCGCTCATCGCGCTGGGCTACACGATGGTCTATGGCGTGATGCGGCTGATCAACTTTGCCCATGGCGACCTCTGCATCCTCGGCGCGTTCATCGGACTCACCATGCTGACCGGCGCGATCGGCAGCTTCCAGCCGGGTATCGCGCTGCTGCTGCTTGCCTTCGTGGTGGCAATCGTCGTGGTTGCCGCCGCCGGGCTCGTGCTCGAATTTGTCGCCTACCGGCCGCTGCGTAAGGCCGACCGGCTGGCCGCCGTGGTCTCGGCGCTCGGCGCCTCGATGCTGATCGAAAATGGAATCATGCTGATCTGGGGCCCGGAAGTCCACGTCTTCCCCGCAGGACTCCTGCCAGCGACGATCTGGCACGTGGCAGGTGCGAGCATCGCCTTCGTGCAGGTGATGATCATCATCGCCTCCGTCCTGTTGATGGCGGCGCTGTACCTGTTCGTCAACCACACGCGGTTCGGCACGGCGATCCGCGCCGCGGCGATCGACCAGGACACCGCACGCCTGATGGGCATCAACGTAAACCGGGTGATCGCGAGCGTCTTTGTGATCGGCCCGGCACTCGGCGCGATCGGCGGCCTGTTCGTGGGCATCTACTACCGCGAGGCCTACTTCACGATGGGCTGGACCTACGGCCTGTACGCCTTCATCGCGGCGATCCTGGGCGGCATCGGCAACATTCCGGGCGCCATGCTGGGCGGCGTGCTGCTGGGGCTCTTCAACGCCTTTGCCGCCGGCTATGTCTCCAGTTCCTGGCAGGATGCCATAACCTTCGGTTTGCTCATCGCGATCCTGCTGGTGCGGCCGACCGGATTGCTCGGTGAGCGCGTGGCGGAGAAGGTGTGATGCCGCCACCTGCGAAATCCGCGGAAGCAGCGATAGCCGAGTCGATCTCCGGTACGCCCACCCAGGCGGCGAACCGCTCCGGATTCCGCCGCAGCGAAGCGATCGGATTGACGTTATGGGTCATCGGGTTCGGCGTGCCCGCGGTGCTCAACACCACCTGGGTCTCGGTCGCGGCGATCTTCGCAATCTATGCGATCACGGCGCTGTCGGAGGACGTCATTCTCGGCCGCGGCGGTATGTTCGACATGGGCCATGCGGTGTATCTCGGCATCGGCGCCTATGTGACCGCGATCCTGAACATCGAGTTCGGCTGGCCCATCTTCGCGACCATGCCGCCCGCCATTCTGCTCTCCGCGGCGATCGGCGCGCTGCTGGCCGGGCCGCTGATCCGGCTGCGCGGCGATTACCTGCTGGTCGCCACGATCGGCTTCAACGCGATCTTCGTGCTCGCCATGGAGAACAATCTGGCTGGTGTCACCGGCGGATCGGACGGCCTGACCGGGTTGGACGTGCCGTCCCTGTTCGGGCTGCAATTCGTGAGCCAATCGGCGATGTTCTGGCTCGACTGGGTGCTGCTGGGAGTCGTGCTGCTACTGATGCGCAACCTGGACCGCTGCGAACTCGGCCGGACTCTGCGCTACCTGAAACAGGATGAGCTGGCGGCGACCACACTCGGCGTCAATGCGCGCGCATCGAAGACGGTCGCCTTCGCGATCGGTGCCGGCCTCGCCGGGCTCGCGGGCAGTCTGTTCGCCGTGCAGCTTTCCACGGTCGGCCCCTCCTCCTTCGTGTTCACCGAGTCCGTCACGCTGTTCGCAATTGTCATCGTCGGCGGCCAGGGCTCCATCCCGGGCGTATTGCTCGGCACCGCGCTGATGTTCGTGGTGCCGCAGATCTTCCGCGACTTCGCGCAGTATCGCTACTTCGTCTTCGGTATCGCGATGGTCGCGGTGATGGTGCTGCGGCCGCAAGGTCTGTGGCCTCGGCGGAGAATCGCGGCATGACTGCGCTGCTGGAGCTCCGCGATATCGGCATCAGCTTCGGCGGATTGCGGGCGGTGGACGAACTGAGCTTCACCGTTGCGCAGGGCCAGATCGTCGGGCTGATCGGTCCGAACGGCGCCGGCAAGACGACGGTGTTCAACATGATCACCGGCGTCTATCTGCCGACCGACGGTGAAATTCTCTGGCAGGGCACCAGAATCACCGGTGCTCCCCCGCACCGGGTCGCCATGCTGGGAATCCGGCGCACCTTCCAGACAATCCGGCTGTTCTCCGAGATGTCGGTGTTCGAGAACGTCCGCGCCGGCTGCCATCTGCGCGCGCGCCAGCACTGGTGGCAGGGATTGCTCGCGCTGCCCGCGCAGATGCGCGAGGAAGCCGCGCTTGCCGAACGCACGCATGAGGTGTTGCGCCGCCTCGACCTCGCCCAGGTCGCGGATGAATCCGCAACGTCGCTACCCTACGGCATGCAGCGGCGGGTCGAGCTTGCGCGCACCCTGGTGGGCGAACCCAGGCTGATCATTCTGGATGAGCCGGCCGCCGGACTGAACGACGCGGAATCCGGGGCGCTGAACGAGACGATCTTTGCGATCCGCGATTCCGGCATCACCGTGCTGCTGGTCGAGCACGACATGAACGTGGTGATGAACGTCACCGACCACATCGTGGTCATCAACTTCGGCCGAAAGATCGCGGAAGGCAGCCCCACGGAAATCCGCAACGATCCCGCCGTGATCGAGGCCTATCTCGGACGCGAGGACTCTGACGCCGAGGAAGCCGCATGAGCTTGCTCCAGATCGAGGACCTGTCCGTCGCCTACGGCCAGATCGAGGCGCTGAAGGGGATCTCGCTCGCCGTCGAGAAAGGCGAGGTGGTCGCCATCCTCGGGGCGAACGGCGCGGGCAAGACGACGATGATGCGGGCCATCTCCAGCCTGATTGCCAAGCGCGGCGGACGCATCACGTTCGAGGGCCATGACGTGACCCATGCGGCGGCGGACCGGATCGTGCGGCTGGGTATCGCGCAGTCGCCGGAAGGACGCCGCGTGTTCGGCACGCTGACCGTGGCGGAGAATCTGACGCTGGGCGGCTTTACCAGGCCAGCCGGTGAGATTCGTTCGAGCCTTGACTCTGTCTATCGGATGTTTCCGCGCCTCGCCGAACGCGGGAGCCAGCTCGCCGGCACCCTGTCCGGCGGCGAGCAGCAGATGCTCGCGATCGGCCGGGCGCTGGTGGCAAAGCCGAAGTTGCTGCTGCTCGATGAACCAAGCCTCGGCTTGGCGCCGATCATTGTGCAGGGGATTTTCCGCAGCCTCCGGCAGATCGCCGATACCGGCGTCACCATTTTACTCGTCGAACAAAATGCGCGCTCCGCCTTGAAGCTCGCGGATCGCGGTTACGTGCTTGAGGTCGGCCGGATCGTGCTGCAAGACAGTGCGGCCAGGCTGCTTGCCTCTCCCGAGGTGCAGGCAGCGTATCTCGGCAAGGCACACGGCTGACCGCGCTGTGCCGCTGCGCGGGAGAGGTTACGGCTCCGCCAGCCGCAATGTCTGCCTGACCAGCCGCCCTGCCTCGCGACGCAGCGTGACCAACGCCGCGCCGTCGTCGTCCTCCAGCGCGAAATGCTGCACCGGCCCGAAGAAGTCGCGCAGTTGCGCCGCGTTGCAGGTCGGCAGGAAAGGCAGCAGCACGCGCGGGTCGTAGAAGCGGAACACCAGCCGCTCGCCGTCCGTCGTGCGCGCCATCAGGTGGCGGCGGAAATGCGCCGCCAGCCGCTCGGCGGAGGCCGGCGACCAGAAGAAGATGCCCCAGGCGTCGCCCCAGAAATTCTCCCAGATCCAGTCGAAGATCTCGTCCGTCTGCCCGAGGCACAGCAGGTAGGGACCGACGGCGGCAAGGTTGTCCGCCTCGGCGCCCTGGTACAGCGGCGTGATCTCGTGCCAGGCGGCAAAGTGTTGCAACCCGGCATAGATGCCCCGGTCGCGCGCGGCATCGAGGATGGCGAACAAGTGGCTCTGGCGCGGCAGGCCCGGCGCCGCTTCCTGCTGCCACAACCGCAGGCTGGCGCGACGGCGCGCCGCGACATCGCGCCGGATACCGGCGGTCGAACGCATTGTCGGCCTAGTGGGCACGCGACGGGTCCTGCGGCAAGTCTCGGTTTCCTGGCCAGAGTTGGTATCGGCTCGGATCATTCTAGGGAGATTAACGGGTTGAGGGAAAGTGCGCTTACGAACTCGATAGCCCCTCCGAGGCCCGCACTTGCCAGCGACCGCGAGACCAGCCAATTTTCGCGGATGGACCAGCCTGTTGACGGGAGCAATCTGCGCGACGACACGCTCTGGGCGGTCGTCGCATCGTTCGGCCTCACCACGCGGATCGCTGAGATTTTTTCCAGCCGGCTCGCCGCACTCGCCGACCTGGCGTGGCGCGAGCAACAGGTGCGGGCGTATGCCGGGTTCCTGAGCAACTCGCGCCAGCCGCCGCCGTGTTACACGGTGCGGCCGATCCGCCGCGCCGATCTGCCGCGCGCGTGGCGGCCCTTGCCGGCGCTGGGTTTCCTGCACGGGCAGTTCGTCTGAACCGCACCGGCCGCTTGGGCGGCGGCCTCCAGCCCGGCGGCAAATTGGCTGCGGCCAAGCGTATCATCGCCACCCGGAATCTCCTCCGGTTTCTGCATTTGACACATGTTCGGCGCTCGAACAGGCTTGCCTTCCCATGTTGCCGCACTTCGACCTTACCAATCGCCTCGCGTTGGTCACCGGCAGCTCCCGCGGCCTCGGTCTAGCCATCGCACAGGGTCTCGCCGCCGCGGGCGCGCGTGTCATCCTGCACGGGCGCGACCAGGCGCGGCTTCAGCTTCAGGCCGCTGCGCTGCCGAATACCGCCGGCACGCTGGCCTTCGACGTTACCGACGCCGCCGGCGTGCGCGCTGCCTTCGGCTGGATCGAGGGGGAACATGGCCGGCTCGACATCCTGGTCAACAACGCCGGCGTCATCCCGCGCAAAGCGCTGCTGGAGACCACCGACGAGGACTGGCAGTCCGTCATCGATTCCAACCTGACCGCCTACTTCCGCCTGGCGCGCGAGGCGGCGCGGTTGATGGTGCCGCGCAAGTCCGGCCGCATCATCATGGTATCCTCGATCATGGGCTTGCTCGGGCGCGCCAGCATCCCGGGGTACAGTACGGCGAAGGCGGGGCTGCACGGCATGGTGCGGTCGATGGCGGTGGAACTCGCGCCGCACGGGGTGACGGTGAACGCGCTGGCGCCCGGCTATTTCCCCACTGACGCGACCCACGTGCTGCACAAGGATGCGACGTTCAACGCCTGGATCGCCGCGCGCGCACCGATGGCGCGCTGGGGCGATCCGCCGGAACTCGCCGGACCGGCGGTGTTCCTCGCCTCCGACGCGTCATCCTACATGACCGGGCAAGTGCTGGTGGTCGATGGCGGGCTGACCGCGGCGCTGTAGCAAACCCGAGGCTACTTTTCAGTCACCACCAGCATTCGTTTTCATAATAAGCCCTAGCCTGCAGGTCTTGGCGCCTCATATGGGTTTTGCCGCCTTGAACAGGTCCGCTATGGCGTCTTGCGCCGATTGCTGGATCTGCCGCAAGTGATCTTCACTACGGAAACTCTCGGCATAGATTTTGTAGACGTCTTCCGTCCCGGACGGACGCGCGGCAAACCAGCCATTCTCGGCAATCACCTTGATTCCACCGAACGGAGCGCCGTTGCCCGGAGCGGTCGTAAGCTTCGCGCGTATTGGCTCGCCGGCAAGATCCTGCATGCCGATCTGCTCGGGAGATACTGCCTTCAGCAGCGCTTTCTGTTCCGTTGTCGCGGGCGCATCGATCCTCTCGTAGAACGGCACGCCCAATTCGCGCGTCAGGTCGTTGAATGTTTCGCCTGGGTCCCGCCCGGTCCGCGCGGTGATTTCGGCCGCAAGCAGCCCTGGAATCAGTCCGTCCTTGTCGGTCGTCCACACCGACCCGTCCCGCCTGAGGAATGACGCCCCGGCGCTCTCCTCGCCGGCGAACCCAAACGAGCCGTCGATCAGGCCATCGACGAACCATTTGAAACCCACGGGCACCTCGACGAGCTTGCAGCCAAGCTTGGCGGTGACGCGATCGATGATGCCACTGCTGACGATAGTCTTGCCAACGGCGCGGCCACTGCCCCAGTCGGGACGGTTACGAAACAGGTACGCTATGGCGACCGCCAGGTAATGATTAGGATTCATCAGGCCGCTCGATCGGGTCACGATTCCATGCCGGTCGGCATCGGTGTCGTTGGCGAAAGCAACGTCGAATTTGTCGCGCATGCCGATCAGCCGCGCCATGGCATAGGGCGACGAGCAATCCATTCGGATCTTTCCGTCCCAATCGACCGTCATGAACCGAAAAGTCGGGTCGATCGCGTCGCTGACGACCGTCGCCGTGATGCCATAACGTTCGATGATCGGCTGCCAGAAATGCACGCTCGCGCCGCCCAATGGATCGATCCCGATGTTCACCCCGGATGAGCGGATTGCCTCCATGTCAACGACGTTGTTGAGGTCGGCGACGTACGGTCCGATATAATCATGGCGGTGGACATGGGGGGATTTGCGTGCGCGATCGTAGGAGACTCGGCGCAGGCCATCAAGACCGGTTTCGAGCAATGCGTTTGCAGCCCGCTCAATCCAGGTTGTTACGTCGGTCTCGGCTGGTCCACCGGTCGGCGGATTGTATTTGAAGCCGCCGTCCTCGGGTGGATTATGCGACGGGGTGATGACAACCCCGTCGGCCAGACTGCTCTTGCGATTCTTGTTGTAGGTCAGAATCGCGTGTGAAATGACGGGAGTCGGCGTGTATCCGCAGTGCTCGTCTATCATCGTGTCGACGTCATTGGCGGCGAATACCTCGAGCGCGCTCGCCAGAGCGGGTTCGGACAGTGCGTGTGTGTCGATTCCGATGAACAGCGGGCCGGTAATGCCGTTTCGACTCCGGTGATGACAGATCGCCTGGCTGATCGCCAGGATATGTGCCTCATTGAAGGCATTGTCGAAGGCGGATCCACGATGGCCCGACGTGCCAAAGGCGACGCGCTGCGACGCGACCGTCGGGTCCGGCTTGCCGTTGAAATAGGCTGTCACCAGCCGCGGCACGTTCACCAGCATCGATGGCTCGGCTGTTTTGCCCGCGAGCGGGCTTACCTGGACAGTCACTTCCTGCTTCCTTCATAACGAGATGTCGATCGCGCCGTGGCCACCGGCCTGTGCTTCAGTTCCGTGCCGCCTGCTCCAGCCCGTATATGGCCGTTCCGAGCAAAGCGGCGTTCGTCATGATGACATGAACCGGCACCGCGGCCAGCAGGTTAGCGAAGCGTCCCTTGGCGGTGAAGGCCCGCATGAAGGCACCGTCCTGAAGCTGCGACACCACGCGCGGCGGCATGCCGCCTGCCAGGTAGACCCCGCCGGTCGCGATGACTTTCAGCGCCAGGTTGCCGGCCTCGGCACCCCAGACATCGATCACGATACGCAACGTTTCGGCCGCCAGCGGGTTGTTGTCGGGGTTGTTCAGGGCGGCATCGACGATCGGCGGCGTGCGGTCCCGCGCGGCGTGCAACGCGGCGGCGAAGGCGGGGCTTTCCGAGGCTGGATCGCGCGAGCGCACATGGTCGTAAACGTTTGGCAGGCCGGAGCCGGCGCAGACCCGTTCGTAGGCCGCGTGCCGGAAGCGCTCGGTCAGGAACGCCCACAGCCCAGCCTGGACCTGGTTGGTTGGCGCGAAATCCGCGTGCCCGCCTTCCGATGCGCAGGCGATGTAGTCCTGTCCGCTCCAGATCAGGAACGCCTCGCCGAGGCCGGTGCCCGGCGCCAGCACCGCGATCGGCGAGTGCTCCACGGCCTGGCCGGTATTGATCGCAACCGTCTCCTCGGGCAGCAGATGCGGCACCGCGTGCGCGATGGCGCGCAGATCGTTCAGCAGGCTGACGCGCCGCAGGCCAAGGCCGCGGCACAGCGCCGCTTCCTCAAGGTCCCATGGCAGGTTGGTCAGGTGCGCGCGCCCGCCGATCACCGGGCCCGCCACGTCGAAGCAAGCAGAGCTGGCGTGGCCGCCGGTATTGGCCAGGAACGCCTCGACGATCGGCTGCAGCCCCTTGTAGTCGGCGCTGTGAAATTCCTGCTCAGCAACGAACTTGCGCGGCCCGGCATCCGGCGAAACCAGTGCCAGCCGTGTCGTTGTGCCGCCGATATCGCCTGCGATCAGCATCAACGCGCCACCATCCAGAGTTGCCTGATTTGTTCCAACGGCTGTCCCTGGTCTCCGGCAGGGTCCTGGCCAAGGCTTTTCCGCCGCTTACAGTTTCCGAGGAATTCAATGGAAGCAATGGTGGGTGCGACAGGGATTGAACCTGTGACCCCCGCCGTGTGAAGACGGTGCTCTGCCGCTGAGCTACGCACCC
>Ga0209415_10011891_pt1 | contig 14589 bp, 8 predicted proteins | sample PeaSoiSIISIP2007_FD_187696 | JGI IMG/M metagenome (GOLD analysis project Ga0209415, IMG submission 187696) | Peat soil microbial communities from Weissenstadt, Germany - SII-SIP-2007 (SPAdes) (version 2) | ecosystem: Environmental > Terrestrial > Soil > Wetlands > Peat | place: Germany...
AAGCCGAGATGAAGAAGTCGTATCTCGACTACGCGATGAGCGTGATCATCGCGCGCGCTCTGCCGGATGTGCGCGACGGCCTGAAGCCGGTGCAACGGCGGATCCTGGTGGCCATGAACGACCTGGGCCTGGCGTCCAATCGCGGCTATCGCAAATGCGCCAAGATCTGCGGCGACACGTCGGGCAACTATCATCCACACGGCGAGGCCGTCATTTATCCGGCGCTGGTGCGCCTGGCGCAGGACTTCAACATGCGCTACCCGCTGATCGACGGCCAGGGGAATTTCGGTTCGGTGGACGGCGATCCGCCGGCGGCCATGCGGTACACGGAAGCGCGCCTGGCGAAGATCAGTGAAGACATTCTCGCCGACTTGGAAAAAGAGACCGTTGATTTCATTCCCAATTTCGACCAGACGCGGGAAGAACCTTTCGTTCTGCCCTCGCGCATCCCGAATCTGCTCGTCAACGGCGCGAGCGGAATCGCGGTCGGCATGGCCACGAATATTCCGCCGCACAACCTGCGCGAGATCGTGGAAGCCGCGGTCCTGCTGATCGAAAAGCCCGATACGCCGCTGAAGGAAATCATGAAGCTCGTGCCGGGGCCGGATTTTCCCACCGGCGCGTACATCGCGGGGCGCGAAGGAATTCTGGAGGCTTACAGGACGGGTCGTGGAAGCTTCCAGATGCGTGCGAAGGCGGCGATCGAGCAATCCGGCAAGGACCGCGAGAACATCGTCGTCACGGAAATTCCCTACCAGGTCAATAAATCGAAATTAATCGAGCGCATCGCCGAGCTGGTGCAGACCAAGAAAATCGACGGCATCGCGGACGTGCGCGACGAATCGTCCCGCGAAGGCATGCGCATCGTCATTGAGGTCAAGCGCGGCGAGGAATCGCAGCTCATCCTCAACAATCTTTTCAAGCACACGCAGATGCAGGAATCGTTCGGAATGATCCTGCTGGCGATCGTCGGCGGCCAACCGCGCGAGCTGGGCTTGATTCAACTCCTCAAGCTGTTCATCGAGCACCGCGTGGACGTGGTGCGGCGCCGGTCGCAATACGAGCTGCGCAAGGCGGAAGAGCGCGAACATATTCTGCTCGGTTTCAAGAAGGCGCTGGAGCACCTGGACGACATCATCAAGCTGATCCGCCGCAGCAAATCTCCCAAGGAGGCCAAAGAAGGCCTGATGGCCACCTGGAAGTTCAGCGACCGCCAGGCGCAAGCTATCCTCGATTTGCAACTGCACCGGTTGACGCAGCTCGAGCGCGAAAAAATCATCGAAGAATTGAAGGAAATTCAGAAGCTGATCGCCGAGCTGAAAGAGATTCTTTCGAGCGAAAAGAAATTGAAGCAAGTAATCGTCGCCGAATTGCGCGAAGTGCAGAAAGCCTACGGCGACGAGCGGCGCACGCAGATTGTTGACAAAGTCGAAGAAATCAAGCTCGAAGACCTGATTGCGGACTTGGATATGGCCATCACCGTGAGCCACGCGGGCTATTGCAAGCGCACCTCGGTGGACGCCTACCGGCACCAGTTGCGCGGCGGCAAGGGGCGCATCGGCGCGCGCACGAAAGAAGAGGATTTCGTCGAGCACTTCTTCATCGCTTCGGCGCACAGCTACATCCTGCTCTTCACGTCCAAGGGGCGTGTCTACTGGCTGAAGGTGTACGAGATTCCGGAAGCGGCTGCGGCGACGCGCGGAAAAGCGCTCACCAGCCTGGTGAAATTCCAGGAGGATGAACACTTGACCGCGGTGGTCCCCGCGCGGAACCTGGAGGAAGAAGGCCGCTTTGTTTTCTTTGCCACGCGCAGCGGCACGGTGAAGAAGACGGCGCTTTCGGAGTTCAGCAACCCGCGCTCCACGGGCATTATTGCCATCAACCTCGAGCCCAAAGACGAATTGATCGGCGTGAGATTGACGGACGGCAAGCAGATGATTTTCCTGGCGAGCCATGATGGCCAGGCCATCGTATTCCGCGAGACCGAGGTGCGGTCCATGGGCCGGAACGCCGGCGGCGTCAACGGGATGGATCTGGCCAAGGACGATTTCCTCGTGAGCATGGATGCGGTGCAGCCCGACGTGGAGATCATTCGCAAAGAAGCGAAGCAGACCGTGGACAACCTCGACGAGCTGGATGCCGAGGTCATCAAGGACGCGCTGACGACGCTGATGCTGACGGTCTCGGAGAAGGGCTTCGGCAAACGTACGCCGCTGGCCGAATACCGGATCACCTCGCGCGGGGGCAAGGGCGTCATCAACCTCAAGACGACGGAGCGCAACGGAACGGTGGTGGCGGCGCTGCAAGTCACCGAGGAAGCGGACGTCATGATCATCACTTCCATGGGCAAGGTCATCCGCGTGCATGCGAACGAGATTCGCGAAGCGGGGCGTTCCACGCAGGGTGTGCGCCTGCTGCGCCTCGATGAAGGCGACAAAATCGCCGCCGCGGCGGTGCTGCTCGAAGAGGAAGATGGGAACGGGCAGAAGCCCGGGTCGAAGAGCTAGCCTACGCCCCAAAATCTCTCGCAGGACTCAGAGCGGAAATTCTTTGGCGACGCCGGACGGCCGGGCGCGGGGGAAAGCTCAGCCTCCGGGCTTTTCGAGAAAATAGCCGGGGCGATGGCGGATCTTGAGATCGGGCACGTCAATCTTCACTGTAATCGTGTGGTACCCATAGACAGTTCCCCCCGATGGCTGGTAGGTCAGAATGTATTGCCCGTTCAATTCCGCCCCAATCTGATCGATCGCAGTTTCGATGGAACGGTCTTTCACCGCCGACTGATACATTCCGCCGGATGCGACGGCGGCAATTTCGAGCGATTGCTTCCGAATGGGTTTGGTGGCTTCTTTCACTGCCAACTGGGCTAGACCCAGCAGGTCCACGTTGCCACTCTGGTAGGAGCCCTCATCAGCGCCCTGCGCCGTCCCCGGGATGTGAGGCCCCGCATCGATGCCGGGGGGTGTCCCTGAAGGCGGAGCGCCGGATTTTGGCTCGCCGCGCACTTTGGCGGCCGTCGGAGAAAGGCCGATCGTATAGATCGTGATATTCGCAACCTGCGCTTCGCGCAGCACCTGGCCGAGAGGCTGATCGCTTCCGACATCGGTTCCGTCGGAAAGGACGATGATCACGCGGCGGCGCTCGCGCGGCCGGTTCCGAAGCAGGCCGACCGCTTGCGAAAGCGCGTCGTAGAGATGTCTGCCGGACGTGCTGGACTGCATGCGGCGGATCGTTTTTTCGATTTGCTCGTGATCCTGCGTGAAACCCAGCAATTGATCCACGGTGTCGTTGTAGCCCAGGATCGCCGCCTCGCCGGAAGTGCCCAGAACATCCTGCGTGAAGAGAATGCCGGTTTTTTGAATTTCGGGAAGATACGGCTCCATCTTCGAGCTGGTCTCGAAAATCAGCGCGGCGGAAAGAGGCACGCCTGCCACGTCGAAGCCTTGGATGGCCTGCTCCACTCCGTTGTCGTAGATGTGAAAATCGCGCTGCGCCAGGCTTAGCACGAACTCGCCGGAGGAATCCTGCACAGTTACGGGAGTCCACACATTGGTGACATAGACTGGAATCGTGGCGGGCGCCTGCTGCTGCGGAGCGCCGGGCGCGGGTGGCGCAGGGCCTTGGGAGCTTTGCGCCAGTGCCGCGGCGGCGAAGGCCAACGCGAGGGAGAACAGCAGTGGCTTGGACAGATGGCGCATCGTCACATTCCTTAGTCTACCGGATTTGACGCCGATTCACCCACTCGCGTTGGCCGGGCTCCGGCGGGTAGAATGAGAAAGTTGCCCCCAGGGCGGGGGAATCTTACCGGAGGACGCATGCGAGAGTCGAGCCGAGGGCCCGTTCCCAAAACCGCATTTCGCGACGCGTTGTTCATGGAGAGCGTCGCCGCGCGGCCGATCCGCATTCTCACCGAGTACACCGAGCCGCTGGCGCGGCTGCGGCGCGAGGGCGTCGGCGACACCATCGTCATTTTCGGTTCGGCCCGCATCGAGCCGCGCGATCGCGCGCTCGAAAAATTGCGCAGGTTGGAAAAGGCGCGCGGAAAAGGCAAATCCGCCGAGCGGCAATCGGCATTGCGCAACGCGCGTTCGGCGGTCGAGATGTCCCGCTACTACGAAGACGCGCGCGAATTGTCGCGCCGCCTCACGAAGTGGTCCATGACGCTGGGCGACCGGCCGCGGCGCTTCGTGATTTGTTCAGGAGGAGGCCCCGGCATCATGGAAGCGGCCAATCGCGGCGCGGCGGAAGCCGGAGGAAAATCCATCGGGCTCAGCATCGAATTGCCGCACGAGCAGTGGCCCAACGGCTACATCAGTCCAGAGTTGAGCTTCATGTTTCATTATTTTTTCATGCGCAAACTCTGGTTCGCGCAGCTCGCAAAAGCACTCATTGTTTTCCCCGGCGGGTTCGGAACGATGGACGAACTTTGGGAAATGCTAACGCTGTTGCAGACGGGCAAGCTCCAACGGCGGAATCAGGTTTTGATTTACGGCCGCAAGTATTGGGACAAGATTCTCAATTGGCGTGAAATGGTTCGCTGCGGCACGATCAGCGAGGAAGAGTACGGCTTGCTGGAATTTGCGGACAACGTGGATGAAGCGTTTGAGCGCATCCGCGATTGGCTCATCGCGCACCACAAGGCCCCGGATTCGCTGTTGAGCGAGTGACGCACGCGCGGTCCACGGTCCGGCCCTGCACGGGCGCGGACAACCGTGAATTTCCTGCCGCCATCTAAGCTATCAAGTGACGCCCTTCCCCAGCCAAAGGACGCGCCGGTTGGCAGGGAGGTGTTCCATGCGCTCCACTTTCCAGAAGATGCTTCAGAAGGCAGCTGCTTTCACAATTCTGTTCGGCGGGCTCCTCGTAATGGGAGGCGCCCTGACGACGGCTCGCGCCGATGACGATTGCTACCGGAGAATCGACAAGCAGGAGTACAAACTGCGGCGCGACATTGAGCGTCATGGTTTCAATAGCCGCCAAGCGGATCGCGATCGGCGCGAACTGGCCGAGATGCGCGAGCGCTGCGGGCCGCGCGACCACAGTTACGATCGCCGGTAAACTGCAGGCTTTCCCGCTGCACGCGGGGCGAATCGTTTCAGAGGCCAAAACAAAAAGGGCCGGCCCATTTGGGCCGGCCCTTTTCAATTATCCGGGATAGCTGTGAGGAATTAGTTGGATGTGGTGGCCAGCTCGTCTGAGAAGATCGCCTGGAAGCGGCGCTTCTCATCCTGGTCGTGCAGGAGAACGACGGGCGCGAGATGCAGCGGCTGCTTGCAATTCCGGCAGGACGTCAGCTCGCCTTGCAGATCCTGCAAGAAACCGTCAGTGAAGTGGTACTGGGTGCGCGCGCGACGTGCCGACTTTGTACCCTGCTGTCCGCAGTGAGGGCACACAAATTCGACAACGTCCTCCTGCGGATCGCGGTTGAGCGCAGCCCAGCCTGTGTAACGGACCCCTATAGCTTCCAATGAATTGCGGTTCATAGAATTAGGACCTCTTTCGTCCCTGAGAGGGAAAACGTTCAAGGTATCAGATGCAAATCGGGGCCGTTACGATACCGAAATCTCACAAGAATTCAGGGCGGCTGGTGGGGGGACGATCCCGGTAGTCCGCGAGACGCGGGCTACCGGGATAGCGAGCTACCCAATCGCCACAGCGGAATGCTTGCGGCGAAGGCGATGCCAAGAAAGAAAATTACCGGGGCCGCCGCATGGGGCGGTAGGTTCCCAACGAGCGCGGGCGAAGCCGCAGCCGCGGACCGAGGGGCGGCGGCACATTGTGCAGCGGCGAGCCACAGTTACTGCAAAGCTCTGCACCTTCCGCGCCGGCGCGAAGCCAATGGCCGCGCCCCGGGCACTCCGGATTGATGCATTGAACCGTCCAGCCGGGAAGATATTGCACGTGACCCCCAGGACGATTCCGCGCAGGGCGGGCCGAGCGGAAAAGTCGAGGGGGATTGTGGTGCGGGGCACTTGTGGTGTCAAGCAAAAAGGTACTATTTGTTGGGGGTGAGTTCCTGACGGGCATTTGCGGGGCGGCCGCGGCACAAATGCAGACACCCGTCCCGCGAAGAGAAAGACGGGTATGCACATCGTAGAAGCGAAAGTGTTACGCGCGGGCGGAAAGCGCGACCGCTCGGCGGGAACGGCGCTTCGGCCCCGCGGACTTTGCCGGAGCCTCGCCCACCAACTCGGCAGTCATGATGCTGGTGACAAATTTCTTCGTGCCGCAAGCGTCGAAATCAATCGTGGTGCGGTCCGAGTCGGCTTCGGTAACGACGCCTAGCCCATAGATCTCGTGCTTGATGTACTGTCCTGCTGGAAGAACGTGCACGATTGCCTCCTTCGCTGAGGTTCCCAAATCTGGGGGATTCGATTGTGGGAGGCGAGTCCGGCCTCACTGGGGGCCCGGACCCGCCAATTGCCTGGCTAGAGGCTGGTAACGTTCTCGGCCTGCAAGCCCTTCGGGCCCTTCCGTACCTCGAACTCAACCGCTTGGCCTTCGTTGAGGCTCTTGTAGCCGTCCATTTGGATCGCGGAAAAATGGACGAAGACGTCCTCACCGGATTGGCGCTGGATGAACCCGTAACCCTTGCTGGCGTTGAACCACTTCACTGTTCCTTGCTCTTTCACTGCTGTCCCTCTTCTTTCATGATGAAGCTATTTGGTGCCTCTCGTATTGGGACGGCCCCCCAAACCTCGGGAGCGCGCCAACCGCCTCTAGCCCGTCAAAACGAAAAGGCTGCCGGGTTGGTTTGACCCGCAGCCTCGTAAAACGAGTTAAAAGTGATCACAAGAGCCACAAACGCAAGCCTATATTACCACTCGGAGGCTCCGGTGTCCAGATTCGCGGGAGGGCCGCCGGGCCACCTGTGGCCCACAGCTTACTGAATACAAACATCTTATGAGCTGGATGGGCCGATCAGGCCACATCTCAAGCGCAAAGACTCCTCCCGGGATACGATTCCATTTCTTCGCGCCGCCAGCCCGGAACCGTGGGAAACTACCGGGCGACGGGCCATGCCTAGGCAATCCCTCGCCGAATTCGTTGCTGAGTTTGCCTCGCTGGGGCGGCAGACCGCTTACAGCGAGCCGCTCGGCTACCGCCGCAGCCGATGGACGTATTCCCGCCTTGCCGAAACCTGTTGCCAGTTTGCGCGCGAGTTGGAGACGAGCGGGGTCAGCCCAGGGGATCGAGTCCTGATCTGGGGGCCGAATTCGGCGGAGTGGGTTGCGAGCTTTTGCGGTTGCCTTTTGCGGGGAGCGGTGGCCGTTCCTCTCGATTACGGCGCTTCGCCCGACTTCGCCGCGAAGGTGACCACGCAGGTCGCGGCCAGGTTCGCAGTGGTGTCGAGAGATCGAGCCGTTCCCGGAAGCAACTTGCCGGCGATCATCCTCGAAGATTTGTGTGAACGCGTTGCCTCTCACCCCGCCGGGCCATTCGTGTCCCCGCCGCTCGGCAGAGACTCCGTCGCGGAAATTCTTTTCACGTCCGGCACAACTTCCGATCCCAAGGGCGTGGTCATCACTCACGGAAACATTCTGGCGAATCTCGAGCCGCTGGAAGCGCAGATCCGGCCTTATTTGAAATACGAGCGGCCATTTCATCCAATTCGATTTCTCAACGCGGTGCCGCTGAGTCACGTCCTTGGCCAGTTCATGGGCCTTTTTCTGCCGCCGCTTCTCGCCGGGGTTGTCGTCTTCGGAGAATCTCTAAATCCGGCGGAGATTCTGCGCATCATTCGCGCGGAGCGAGTCTCGGTGCTGGTGGCCGTGCCGCGAGTGCTCGAGGCATTGCAGAGCAAGCTGGAGCGCGATATCGAGGCCGCGGGCCAGACGGAGAAGTTCCGGCGCGCGTATGTGGCGGCCGCCCGCGTGTCGTTCGTCCGGCGGATGTGGCGCTTCCGGAAGATTCACCGCCGCTTCGGCTGGAAGTTTTGGGCCATGATTTCCGGTGGGGCCGCGCTGCGTCCGGAGACAGAGGAGTTCTGGATGCGGCTGGGATTTGCTGTCGTCCAAGGCTACGGCCTTACGGAAACAACGTCTCTTGTGAGCGTCAATCATCCGTTTCACATCGGCAGCGGCAGCATCGGAAAAGTGCTCAACGGGCGCGAAGTGCGGTTGAGCGATGACGGCGAAATTCTGGTGCGGGGAGCAAACGTCGCCGCCGCGTACTGGGATTCGCGCGGGCAGCGGCCGCTGACAGAAGAGAACGAAGGCTGGTACCGCACTGGAGACGTCGGAGAATTGGATGCTCAAGGAAATCTTTATTTCCGCGGGAGGAAGAAAGACGTCATCGTCACGCCGGCCGGAATGAACGTGTATCCGGGGGACTTGGAGTCGGCCTTGCGCCACCAGCCGGAGGTGCGCGACTGTCTGGTGTTCGGGTGGGAAGAGGGCGGGAACGCCGAGCCATGCGCCGTCCTGCTGCTCGCCGATCCGAGTGCCGATGTTCCGGGAATCCTCGCGCGCGCCAACCAATCGCTTGCGGACTATCAACGAATTCGCAAGTTGTGGGTCTGGCCGGATACGGATTTCCCGCGCACGGCCACCGGCAAGCCGCGCTCGGGCGTTATCCGCGAGACAGTCACAGCCGCTCTTTCGCGGGGAGAGAATCCGTCACCGAGCACGGCCCCCGACGATCGACTCGAAGACCTGATTCGCAAAGTGCACAGCGGCGCTGGCGCCATTTCCTCCACCGCGGACCTTGAGACGCAGGTGGGATTGAGTTCGCTCGATCGCGTCGAATTGCTCGGCGCCATCGAGGATCGCTTCCAAGTTGACCTCGACGAGACGCGCTTCACGAATGCGCGCACGGTTGCGGAAATCGAGCAGCTTCTCGGTAAGGCGGATCGCAAAACCCCGGCATTTGAGTTTCCCCTCTGGCCACGGCGCTGGCCGATTACCTGGATCCGCGTCGCGATCTATTATTTGCTCACCTGGCCCGCGACGCACCTCATGGCGCATCCGCGAGTTTTCGGTCGTGAAAAGTTAAAGGGCGTGCGCGGACCGCTGCTGGTGGTCTCCAATCACCAGCTATACAACGATATCGGGTGGCTCCTGGCGGTTCTGCCACCGAGGCTCCGGCATCGACTGGCGGTGGCCATGGGCGGCGAATATTTGGCGACGATGCGGCACCCGCCGCGAGAATGGTTTTTTGTGAAGCGGTGGGCGTATCAAGCCAGCTATTTCTTGACGGTCGCGCTTTTCAACGTCTTCCCGTTGCCGAGGCAAGCCGGCTTCCGCAAAAGCTTTCGCTTCGCCGGCGAGTTGGTGGATCGCGGCTACAGCATCGTCATCTTTCCCGAAGGCGAGATCACGCCCGACGGCGCCATTCACAGTTTTTACGCGGGCGTCGGACTTCTCGTAAACAATTTGCGCTTGCCCGTCCTGCCGATGCGGATCGAGGGCGCGTACGAAATTCGCAGAGCCGGTACGCGCTTCAACCGGCCCGGCCGAGTCCGGGTGTACGTGGGAGATCTGGTGGAATTCCCGGCGGCTTCGGATCCACAGCAGATTGCCAAATTGCTGGAAGATCGCGTCAAGGCCCTCGGGCCGCGAAAATGATGCCCGCGGATTGCTCTTTGACAGAGAGAACCGCATTTGCCAAACTTTGCGCGCACCTTTGATGTGGATGAGCCTCTAAAATTCAAGGAGCCAGTATGAACCGCAAGGCGAGCTCTCTCTTACTCTGCGGGGCGCTGGCCCTGAATTTCGCCATCGCCGCGCGGCCCGCCCGCGCCGCACAAGCACCTCCAACTCCGGCGCATCGCGCCCCGCAGATTCTCCCAACGGGCATGAGCCTCACGCCCACGGCGGCCGCGGGGGCCCGATTTGAGTTGCTGCGGCCCGGCTACGCGGACCACCCCGAATTTTCCGCGAGCGACGCCGTCACTATAGCATTAAGCCCTGACGGAAAAACGCTTCTGATCCTGACCTCCGGCTACAACCGCGTGAACGACGACAAGGGCAAGACCATCTTCGCCGAGTCCAGCGACTTAGTTTTTATTTACGACGTTTCGAACGCTGTTCCCCGGAAGATCCAGGCTCTCCGGATCGGGTTGGCCTTCGATGGGCTGGTGTGGAATCCGTCGGGCGATGCCTTCTACGTTTCGGGCGGACAGGAAGATTGTGTTCACGTTTTCGAGCGATCCGGGGGCAAATGGGCCGAGTCGGGCACTCCCATTCCGTTGGGGCACAGCGCCGGACTGGGGATTGAGGTGAAGCCGCTCGTCGCCGGGCTTGCCGTGACGGCGTCGGGACGCACGCTCATTGCCGTGAACTACGAGAACGATTCGATCAGCGTGGTGGATTTGAGCGCGCGGCGCAAGGTTGCCGAACTCGATTTGCGGCCTGGCAAGAGCGACCCCACAAAATCCGGGGTTCCCGGAGGAGAATATCCCTACTGGGTGGCGGTTTCGGGTGATGACGTCGCGTATGTCTCGAGTTTGCGAGACCGCGAAATTGACGTTGTCGCGCTTGGGGGTTCGCCGAAGATCAGCGCGCGCATCCCCGTCGGAGGATCGCCGGATCGGCTCCTCCTGAATCGCGATGGAAGCCGCCTGTACGTCGCGCTCGACAACTCCGACTCGGTCGCCGTGATCGATACGCACTCGCTGGCGGTCCTATCCCAGTTCGGCGTCACCGCGCCGGCGGCGATCTTCGCCAATCCTTCCAACTTCCGCGGCAGCAATCCGAATAGCCTCGCGCTCTCTCCGGATGAACGGACGCTCTACGTCAGTGACGGCGGGACCAACGCAATCGCCGTCGTGCATTTGAACGGAGCAAAGGGTGAAGTTACCGGACTCATTCCCACAGGCTGGTATCCGAACTCCGTCAGCGTGAGTAAATCAGGCGCGCAACTCTACGTTGTAAATGGGAAGAGCGTCGCCGGGCCTAACCCGAAGGGCTGTCGCAGGTCCACTGTCATCAAGGGGGAGGAGGCTGATGCCTGTCGCGCGAGCAATCAATACATTTTGCAATTGATGCGCGCCGGATTCTTGACCGTGCCGCTGCCTGGCCGGGCAGAGCTCGCGCGGCTGACTGCCGTCGTGGCCCGAGACGATCACTTCCACGTTGCCTCGTTGAGGCAGAGCACGATTACAGGAGAATTCCTGCACAGCCACATTCACCACGTGATTTACATCATCAAGGAGAATCGCAGTTACGATCAGGTGCTCGGCGATTTGGGGCGCGGCAACGGCGATCCGAAATTAACGCTACTTCCCGAGCCGATAACCCCGAATCATCACCGGATCGCGCGCGCGTTTGTGACGCTGGATAATTTCTACGCGAGCGGCGAAGTCAGCGGCGACGGTTGGAATTGGAGCACGGCCGCGCGGGCTACGGACGAAGTGGAAAAATCCGTACCCGCTGAATACACGGATCGCGCCGCCACATACGACTACGAAGGCGTCAATCGCGGCATCAACCCCGGCTATGCCACCCCGGCCGAGCGGCGCTCGGTTAGCCCGCGCACGCCGGACGATCCCGATCTGCTCCCCGGCACCGCCGACGCCTTCGCTCCTGACGATCCGGAGGGCGACGCGGGGGCTGGCTACCTTTGGGACGCCGCGATGCGCGCGGGACTCGCGCTGCGGAATTACGGTTTTTTCCTGGATTTCGAGCGCTACGAAAAACACGGAGACGCTCCGGGATACCTTCCGCCCGAGCATGACCCGCACGCGCTGGGTCAGGTGGTCGCGTTTCCAACGCGCCCCGAGCTGATGGGCGTGACCGACCCCTATTTTCGAGGTTTCGATCTCAAATTGCCGGACTACTGGCGCGTCCAGGAGTGGAAGCGCGAATTTTCCGACTACGTCGCCAACAAAAATCTTCCCGCACTCGAATTGCTGCGGCTCGGGCGCGATCACTTCGGCAATTTTGCGGACGCTATCGACGGCGCAAACACGGTCGAGACGGAGATGGCGGACAACGACTACGCAGTCGGAATGGTTCTCGAGGCCTTGGCCAATAGCCCGTACCGCGACGATACGCTGGTCTTCGTGGTGGAGGATGACGCGCAAAATGGGCCGGACCACGTGGACGCGCATCGCACGGTCGCTTTCGTGGCGGGGGCCTACGTTCGGCAGGGTGCGGTCGTCTCCACGCACTATGCCACGGTCAACATGCTTCGCACGATTGAAGCTGTCCTGGGAATCGCGCCACTCGGATTGAACGACGCCTCGGTCGAGCCCATGAGCGCGGTGTTCGAGTGGACGTTGCACCCCTGGAGCTATCAGGCTGCGGTGCCGGAGGTGTTGCGCACCACGGCGCTGCCGTTGCCACCGCGTGCGGCGGTCGTGCCGCTCAGTCCGCGTGAGGCCGCCTACGCGCACCCTCGCCACGACGCGGCGTACTGGGCGGAGAGGACGCGCGGCATGAATTTTTCCGACGCCGATGAAATCGACACCGACCGCTTCAATCGCATTCTTTGGGAGGGCCTACGCGGCAACGTGCCTTTCCCCGAAACTCCCAACGCCGTCAAGCACGAAGATCGCGATCCAGACTGAGCGTGCTTCCTCTCGATTTGACACGTGGCATCCGTCGCTCGTAACGTGTCGAGACGGGGTTCCCAGCGCAGGAATCTCGGGCCGCTGCCGGGGAGAAGAGTTCAATGAGAACTAAACGCTGGCTGGCGATCGCATTTTCATTTCTTGTTCCGATCTTGATTGCCGCCGCGCTGCCGAATCTTTCGGTCCATTCCGGCGGCACGAATAGCCGCGGATTCGATCTCTCCGACCTGGATACGACGTGCAAACCGTGCGCCGATTTCTACCAGTACGCCACGGGTGGGTGGAGGCTCCACAATTCTGTCCCGCCGTCCTACGCCGACTGGGGACGCTTCACCGAGCTCGCCAACAAGAATGAAGAAACCCTGCATGACATTTTGGATGCCGCCGCGAAGGATCGCCACGCGCAGAAAGGATCGAACGAGCAGAAAATCGGCGATTTCTATGGCAGCTGCATGGATACATCCCGAATCGAGTCTCAGGGAATTAAGCCCATCCAGCCGGAGCTGGATCGGATCGCGGCGATATCGAGCCAGAGCAGCCTTCAGGCCGAGATTGCGCGCTTGCAGGGGTTCGGCGTGGATGCGCTGTTCGATTTTTCCTCGGAGCCGGACTTCAAGGACAGCTCGCAGGTGATCGGTGTGGCGTTTCAAGGCGGGTTGGGTCTGCCGGAACGCGACTACTACTTCCGCGACGATACCGCTTCGCAGCAGCTTCGCGACAAATACGTCGCGCACGTCGCGACGATGTTCGGTTTCCTCGGCGATTCGCGTGACGCCGCCGCGGCCGAAGCCAAAACCGTGATGGCCATCGAAAAGCAACTCGCGCAGGCTTCCTCGAAACCCGAAGACCTCCGCAATCCCGCCGCGAATTACAACCGCATGGATCGCGCGAGCCTCAAGAGTCTGACGACGCAGTTCTCCTGGGACTCTTACTTTCGTGAAGTCGGATTTCCGGACATCGGCGCCGTCAACGTCGGCCAGCCGAAATTTTTTCAGAGCTTCGATCAGATGCTTGGCACGGTGCCGCTCTCCGAATGGAAATCGTATCTGCGGTGGTGCCTGATCAACGCCGCCGCGCCGCGGCTCTCCTCGCACATCTTGGACGAGGATTTCGATTTTTACAGCCGCACGCTGGAGGGCGTGAAGGATCCCGAGCCGCGCTGGAAGCGGTGCGTCAGCGCCACGGACAATTATCTCGGCGAAGCGCTCGGCCAGAAATACGTGGAGAAGACGTTTCCGCCCGCAGCGAAAGCCGCGGCGCTGCAAATGGTGCACAACCTAATCGACGCGCTCCACGCGGACATCGAAACGCTGGACTGGATGGGGCCGGACACGCGCAAGCAGGCGCTGGCGAAACTCGATGCGCTCACGCTGAAGATCGGCTATCCCGATAGATGGCGCGACTATTCCAGTTACGCTGTGACGCGCGATTCCTACGCACAGAATGCGTTTCAGGGCGCGCTCTTCGAGTTTCGCCGCAACCTCGCCCAAATCGGCAAGCCCATTGACCGCAGCGAGTGGGGCATCACGACTCCGAGCGTGAATGCTTACTACAATCCGACGATGAATGAAGTGGTGTTTCCCGCGGGCATTTTGCAGCCGCCTTTCTTCGATCCGAAATCGGATGAGGCACTCAATTACGGTGGCATCGGCGCCGTCATCGGCCATGAGATGACGCACGGCTTCGACGATTCGGGCAGCCAATTCGACGCGCAGGGCAACTTGAAGAATTGGTGGACGCCGGAAGATCGCCGGAATTTTGAGGCGCGCGCTGAGTGCATCGTGCAGCAATTTGACGGATACACGGTTCAACCGGGCCTGAAAGAGAACGGCAAACTGGTGGAGGGAGAAAGCATCGCGGATCTCGGCGGCATCACCATCGCGCACGTCGCGTTCGAGAAAGCGATCGCGGGGAGAAACATCGCTCCGATCGACGGGATGACGCCCGACCAGCGTTTCTTCCTCGGCTGGGCGCGCATCTGGGCGGACAACACGCGCACCGAACGCGAAGTCCTGTTGACCAACACGGATCCCCACCCGATTTCCCGCTTTCGGGTGAACGGTCCGATGTCCAAT
>Ga0209415_10011892_pt1 | contig 14588 bp, 10 predicted proteins | sample PeaSoiSIISIP2007_FD_187696 | JGI IMG/M metagenome (GOLD analysis project Ga0209415, IMG submission 187696) | Peat soil microbial communities from Weissenstadt, Germany - SII-SIP-2007 (SPAdes) (version 2) | ecosystem: Environmental > Terrestrial > Soil > Wetlands > Peat | place: Germany...
AACAGGTATTTCGCCGTGCCCTGCAGCAGGAAGACCGGCACGAAGACGATACAGATACAAAGCGTCGACAAAAACGTCGGTATCGCGACCTCGCTCGCGCCGACCACGATCGATTGATGCAGCGGCTCGCGCATCGCGACGTGGCGTTCGATGTTTTCGATGACGACCGTGCCGTTGTCGACGAGTATGCCGATCGCCAGCGCAAATCCCCCCAATGTCATCGTGTTCAGCGTTTGCCCGGCGAGGTCGATGAACAGCACGGCGCTAATGATCGACAGCGGGATCGCGGCAAGAATGATCAACGACAAGCGCACGTTGCCGAGAAACAGGATGATGACGAGCGCGGTCAGGCCGGCGGCCATACAGGCGCTGAGCAAGACGCTGTTGAGCGCTGCCCTGACGAACAGGGATTGGTCGAACAAGGCCTTGACGGTCACGTCTTTTGGCAAGACCTTCTGGATATCCACGAGCGCTGCGCGTACGCCATCGATGACGGCAAGCGTCGAGACGCCGCCGGTCTTTCGAATCGTCATCAACGCACCGGGTGTCCCGTTGACCGACACCGAATTCGTCTGCACCTGGAAACCGTCGTGCACGTGCGCGACGTCCCGCATGAATACGGTCCGTCCGTCGACCTGTCCGATCGGGAACGCATTGATCGCCTCGATGACGTCCGGGGAATTGTTCATCGCCAAGCTGTAATCCGTGTCCCCGATCTTCACGTCGCCGGCCGGGAGAATCACGTTCTGACGCTGCAGCGCCATGCTCACATCGGATGCGGAAAGACCGCGGGCCTGCAGCGCCTGTGAATCGAGGTCCGCCATGATGACGCGCGGCTTGCCGCCATACGGATAAGGAACCTCGGCGCCGTGTACGACCGCCAGCGCCGGGCGGATGATGTTCTGGCCCAAATCGTTGAGCGTCGTATCGGGCAAGGATTTGCTCGACAAACTGAGCTGTATGATCGGCACGTCCGTCGCCCCGTAGCGCAGAACCAGCGGCGGTGTGATATTGGGCGGCATGTACTTGAGTACGACGAGCGCGCTGCTCGCAAGCTGCGAGACGGCGCGCGTCACGTCAGCGCCTTCGTGAAGATAGATCTTCTCGACGCCGACCCCCTCGTAGCTCACGGCCTCGATTCGTGCGATGTCATCCACGAGAGAAGCGAGCTGCCGTTGGTGCAAGGTCAATATGCGGTTTTGCATATCCTGCGCGCTCATGCCGTTGTAGGTCCACACGACCGCGACTACCGGGATGTCGATTTCCGGGAAAATATCGACGGGCATCCGCAGCGCGGCGCCGATACCCATGAGCGTGACCAAGATGAGGACGGCGACGACGGTATAGGGCCGCTTCAGCGCTATTTCGACAACGGACATGCAGGATCCTTTGAGGCTATGTCCATAATCTAGACGAGCAAGCCCGGATCATCAGGAGCCGAAAGTCACGATTATGAGTGACCAAAGTCACTTTTTCGAGTCCGGCAGCGCCGATGAATCGCGGCTGCGCGGCTGCTTATTTCTGCTGCACCTGACCCTTGGAAATCAGGGCGAGTGCAATTCTGGTATTTGCATGCAGCTTTTGCATGATCCGGCTGACATAGTTTTTGATCGTACCCTCGGCCAGGAACATGGCATCGGCGATTTGCCGGTTGCTCATGCCCTCGGAAATGAGCTGCAATATCTTCTCCTCCTTGTCGTTGAGGATTTCCGCATGAACGTCGCCGCTGGCCGCAGACGCGGGCTTTACGGAAGAGGAGGTCATTGAGAGTTCTTCGCCCATCGGTCCCGCCCGAGACACTGCCGCGAGACGTCGAAACTGATCCATGACCTTACGCGCTATCTGCGGGGTCAAACGCGACTCGCCTCGCTTGAGCGCGCGGATGGTTTCGAGCAATTCGTCCTCGGCGGCATCCTTGAGCAGGTAGGCATGCGCGCCGGCGCGCACCGCTTCAAATACCGTTTCGTCGTCATCCAGCGTCGTCAAGACGAGGATTTGCGTAGCCGGAAGCAGTTGAATGATTTCGCGCGTCGCCGCCACTCCGCTTTTGACCGGCATGTGCAGATCCATCAAAATCACGTCCGGATGGAGTACGCGCGCCAACTCGACGGCCTCGGCGCCATTGCAGGCTTGGCCCACGACTTCCATGTCCGGCTCCAACGACAGCAAGTGCGCGACGCCCCGGCGCACTTGCGCCTGATCCTCGGCAATCACGATGCGTATCACCGGGTGGTGATTCCGCGCGTCCTCGGTCACGATTTCACCCTCATCGATCCTCCTAACGCCTGTTTCCCTCGAGCGCAATGATGCGGCTCGTGTACCATCGTTTGGAAGTGACTTTAGTCACGACTTGACGGGAGCCCATGGCCGATCCGGTCGCACCTGGCAAACCAAGACCGCTGCTGCGGATGATCGACCCGAGGCGCAGTCTCGTCACCGGCGCCGTGTGGCTGACCATCGCCTTGGCGGTCACGTTTTCGATTGCCGCCGCGGTTTGGGTCGGCGGCATTGCCAGACAGAACGTGTTCGAACAGCATGTTCGGCGCTTGTCGCTCGAGACGGATCAATTGAGTTCCGACGTCGGTCAAGCGCTCGCCGCACGACTCGCTGCGGTGCGCGCGGCCAGCCGAATCTTGCGCGAGAACGGACTTGTCGGCCGGCCCGGTGGACTCGGCGACGTGTTCGACGAACTGTTGGCCTCCTACCCGCAGCTCGACTGGATTGGGATCGCCGATTCGAATGGCATGGTCGTCAACGCGCTCGGCGCGTTGCGGAGTGCGAGTTCAGTCAAATCGAGCCGATGGTACGTATCGGGATTACGAGGACCGTGGCTTGGCGTCATCGACGATGACGCCGATGCGCAACGAGTGCCGAGCATGACGAGTTCCGCGCTGGGCGACCTGGCGGCCCCGGTACGCGATGAAACGGGACGCGTCGTAGGTGTCGTCGCCGCCCACGTGAGCTGGCGGCGCTCGGCCAACCATCCGCAGCGCCTGACCGACGAAGAAGATCCCGAAGTCTCCACGCAGGCGTTCGTCCTCGATCGAGACGGGATCGTGCTCGTTGGACCGAAGGAGTTTCGCGACAAACCATGGAACGGCATTCCCACGAATCGATCGGGAGCCGTCAAAACGGCGCCGGATGCTTTCGACACGGCGACGGGAGCGCCGCAATTCGAGCGACTTCCGAATGGGCGACAATCCCTCGTTTCGCGCTCCCCCTTGAGCGCAAGCAACGAAATCTCGGCGTTAGGCTGGCAGGTCCAACTCTGTGAGCCCAATGAGCGTGTTTACCAGCGCGCAGACGCGGTTGCGATTCGCATTTTGTGGGTTTCGCTCGGCCTCGGCATCTTGACGGCATTGGTCGGCTCACTCGGTGTGCGACATTTGACCCGGCGACTCAAAAACCTCGCCCTCTCCGTCACGAATGTCGGACAAGATGACACAGCCAAGATCGAAGTTCCGGACGGAGTCGATGAGGTTGCGCAGCTGGGGCGCGCCTTCGCGAAGATTCTCGGAGACCTTCAAGAAGAACGTCGCGAACTCGAACGCCGCGTTTCCGTCAGGACGCATGAAGTGGAGCGACTCGCGGAAGAATCGCGTTATGCGGCGGTCGTACGGGAACGACTGAAGATCGCGCGAGATCTGCACGATACCCTTGCGCATTCGATGATGGCGATACTCAGCGAGATTCGACTGCTTCGCCGGCTCCATTCGAGGGATCCGGCTGCGCTCGCCGCTGAACTCGAGCGCGCCGAGCAAGTGGCTCACCAAGGCCTGACCGAAGCGCGCAGCGCGATTACACAGATGCGCGTGAATGCGGTACGCGAAACGGGTCTAGGTCCCGCGCTGGCGAGCCCGTTCGGTAAATTCATCGACCGTACGGGCTTGTCCGGTGATTTCAGCGCCGACGACGAAGCCGCTCGATTTGGCGATGAGCGTGGCGAGACGTTGTTACGAATGGCTCTCGAGGCGCTGCGCAACATTGAGAAACACGCAATGGCAACGCGGGTAATCGTCCGATTGCGGATCCTCAACGGCACGCATTTGGAATTGCGGATCGAGGACAACGGCGTTGGCTTCGACCCACAAGTACTGCTCCCCGACCACTTCGGCATCATCGGGCTTCGCGAACAAGCGGAGCTCATTGGCGCCGAGCTGCACATCGAAAGCCGGCGCAACGAAGGCACCAAGATACTCGTGTCCTTGCCGCTCTCGCCGGTCGCATTCAACCGAACCGTTTGAAACGGGGACTTCAGATGCAGGTAGCCGCCCCGGAGCATCCGCAATACGATCACACCGATATTCCCCCGACTCTCACGAGCCCGGCGGCCACCGCGTTTTGGGCGGCTATCCTGTTGACTGGCATAGGCGCGGGCATCGCCGCCGGTGTGCTGACGTTGCTGCTGCAGAGCATCGAGCATGTGGTATGGCCCGGCCCCAATATCCTCGACGCAGCCGCACAAGCTCGCTATCCCCGACATTTGCTGGTGCTGCTGGGCGCAGGTGTCCTGACCGGGGCCGGTCAATTGGTTCTTCAACGGCTATCCAGCGCCAACGGCATCGACATCACCGAAGCGATCACCCGCTACGCCGGTCGTCTCCCCGCTTTGCGCACGCTCGGCAGCGCGCTTCTTTCGATCGTGGTGGTCGGCATGGGTGCATCGCTGGGCCGGGAAGGTGCGCCGAAACAAGCCGGGGCGGTCATTGCCAATATGCTGTCAGACCGCGTCAAGCTGTCTGATGAGCAACGCAGACTACTGGTGGCCTGCGGCGCCGGAGCGGGAATGGCCGCAGCGTATGGCGTACCCCTGGGCGGCGCCCTGTTCGCGCTCGAAGTGCTGCGCGGCGTATTGGCGCTCAGGCTGATTCTGCCGGCGCTGCTCGCCTCGGCCGTTGCCACTGCGGTGTCTTGGTCAATGCTGCCGAATGCCCCGACTTACTCCGTTCCCGCCTATCCTCTCTCCGCATCGGTCGTCTGCTGGGCAATGGCGGCCGGACCAGTCATCGGTTTGGTATCCGTTGGATACATTCGTTTCGTGGCTTGGGCGGACCGCAATAAGCCGCAAGGCTGGCGGCGGCTGATAGCGCCAAGCATCGCGCTAGGGTTGCTCGGCGCACTTTCGACGGCATTTCCACAACTGCTTGGAAACGGCAAGGAGATTGCACAACTCGCGTTCACTAACCAAGTGGCTCCTTTGCTGATGGTCGCTCTGCTGGTCCTTCGCCCTTTGGTCACGGTCATGTGCCTCGGCAGCGGCGTTCCAGGCGGGTTGTTCACTCCGTCATTGGCTCTGGGTGCGCTACTAGGCGGTGTTCTCGGAATCGCCTGGTCTTGGATTTGGCCGGGTGTTCCGCCAGGACTCTTCGCGGTTCTGGGCGCGGCCGCGGTACTCGCTGCCACGACTCACGGTCCCATTTCTTCGGTCGTTTTGATCATGGAACTTACCGCCCGAGACCGATCGTTTATGTTGCCGCTATTGATCGTGGTCGTCATCGCCACGATCGTCGCCCGCACGCTCGATCCACGCTCAATCTATGACGCGCGATTGACCGACCAAGAAGTGAAAAAGCTGTTGCAGGAAAGAAGGCCGGCGCCGACCTAGCTCGGTTCACTTGCGAAATGCCCGTGACAGGCGCCACTCTGCGCGTAAACTCCCCAAACATGTCAATCCAGCGCAGCCAGTGGCTATCCCTGAACTCCAACGAACTGAGCGCCGAGGTCGATCCTCTCGGCGCGCAACTGTCGACGCTCAGAGATCAATCTGGACGCGATTTGCTCTGGACCGGCGATCCCGCGGTCTGGGCCGGGCGCGCACCTCTGCTCTTTCCCATCGTTGGAACACTTGCCGGCGGCACCTATCGCCTCGGATCGAAGCTCTACCAGCTCTCCAGGCACGGCTTCGCGCGCAGCAGCGTCTTCGAGATCGTGGATTCGGGCCCTACGAGCGCGGTGTTCCGGTTGAAAGCCGACGCGGTATCTCTTCAACGCTATCCCTTTAATTTTGAATTGGACGTCCGATTTGCGCTGGATGGGGCGACTCTGTCGATTACGACATCGGTACGCAACCACAGCGAGGAGCCGATGCCCGCAAGCTTCGGTTACCACCCCGGGTTTCAGTGGCCGCTGCCATTTGGGCAGGCGCGCTCTTCGCATTTCATCGAGTTTGCGACCGATGAGCCCTCACCCGTCAGGCGCCTCGATGCCAGTGGGCTGTTGACGCCTCAGAGACATGTCACACCGATCATCCAACGTCGTCTCCCGCTCACGGATTCGCTGTTCGACGACGACGTCATCATCCTTGACGATGTCCGAAGCCGGTTTGTGACCTACGGTGCAAGCGATGGGCCGCGAATCCGCGTGGGGTTTCCCGACGCGCCATTTCTCGGCGTTTGGACCAAACCGCGGGCCAACTTCGTCTGCATCGAGCCCTGGCACGGCGTCGCCGATCCTCAGGGATATTCCGGCGACTTCCGTGAGAAGCCGGGCGTCTTCATGGTGCCGGCCGGTGCCGCCTTCGCGATAACGATGACGATAGGCTTGCTGTCGCGATAGGTCAGCGCGGCCTGCCCGCTTTGCCGTGGCCTCGCTAATACGCGACGAAGCTGTCGTTTTCGATGCTGTACCCATCCGTCTCCGTCGACGCGATCGATGCCTCACCCTTCGGATTGTAGAATGCCTTCGCGAAGCCGAAGCCGGCCTTCACGAAGTAGAAGCCGCCAAGGCCGGGCTTCTTCGGCGTGGCTTTCGCTTCCCAACTCTTATCTCCGGCGCTCAAGGTGTAGGTGTAGTTCGGATCGGTCGTGCGCGGGTCAAATTTAAGCCGATTAATCTTCCATTTGTCGGTGCCCTGGACGCCGCCGTTCACCAACTCGTCCATCGAGCAGCCGCGGCCGGCGTGCCGCATGCAATCGTCCTCGAGCGAGGAGATTGCGGTCAGAAACATCAGCGCGATCTGCTCGTCGCGCTGCAGCGGCAGTGCCTGCCCATGTGCCGTGATGCTCACTTTCGCCGCGGTGGCGCCTGGACCGCCGGCCGCTGCGCTCCAAGCGAGGCTGGATAGGCAAGCCGCCAGACCGAGAGAAACGACAATGTGCATTCTTGAAGTTCGCATGGGTGAATTGCCCCCGGTGGTCGATCATTGATTTCTCGCTACAGGGTCTGCAGAGACCCTGCGCTCGGCCGCGGCTGACGCCGCTTCATAATATGCGCTCTTCTAGGCGGAAAAATGCTGCGCGCCGAGCGCTATTTTTTTCCGCGCAACTCGGCCGTTGCGCGCTGAAGGATCTCCGTGGCGCGCCGCTGCTCTTCGGGCGGCGCGTCGAGCACGTCGAATAACGCGGACTTGAACTCACGCCGCGCGGCCGCGAGCGCGTCGGCGGCCGACCGGCCGTCGGGCTCATCGCCACGCTCCGCATCGTAAGCGCGCTTGGCGCTCGCCATTCGCTTGCCGACGCGTGCGAGTTCACTGAACAAAGCCTCGATGCGCTCGTGCTGCAGGGATACGTGACCGCGCCCCTCGTCGGTCAGCGTATATAGCTTCTTCGCATCCAAGGCCTCGACGTGCGCATAGCCGACGTCGACCAAGTAGCTCAGCGCGGGATAGACCATGCCCGGACTCGGCGTATAAAAACCATCGGATCGCTCGCCGACCGCCTTTATCACTTCATAGCCATGGCGCGGTTTTTCGGCCAGCAGCGCCAAGATGATCAGCTGTAAATCGGCGGCGACCAAGATCCGCCCCGCGCGCAGCCCATGGCCACCATGGCCACCGCCGCCGAAGCGCCGCCCGCCCCCCATATGACGACCGCCGCCGGGACGACCACCGCCAGGGTGATCGCCGTGGGGTCCACCGGCGAGCAGCGCGCAACTTGCAATCGGATAAGACATCAAAGCTTCCCCCACCCTTCCATTGTGATCGTATGATATATCTTATAAGCTATCTTAGCAATAAGATCACAATATAACGCCGCATAGATATATTTTAATAGGACTAAGGACATGGATACTACGACTTTGAAAGAATCAGCACCGCAGCGCCCCGCGTTGGACTCCGCCGCATTGGCAGCCCGCCGCGGCCGCCAGTGGTCGCTGCGTGTAGTGGCAGTACGGCAATTGACGCCGAGTCCCGCTTGATCGAGATCGACGTATTTCTGCACGGCATGAGTCCGGGCAACCGCTGGGCGCATGGTGTGCGGGTGGGCGACCGCGTTGAGGTTAACGGCCCGCGCGGGCGCATGCGAGCCGATGAGACCGCCGATTGGCATTTGTTCGGCGGGGACGAGACCTCGATCGCGGCGATTGCTTCGATCTGCGAGTCGCTGCGCGCCGCGGATCAGGCGTATGCGTTCATTCAAATCGCGGACCCGAGCGAGATCCAGCCGATCGACTCGCCCGCTAACTTGCAGGTGCAATGGGTAATGCGCAACACGGCAAACGGACTTTCGAATGCGGATCCGCGCGCGAGTGTAGAGCTGCACTTGAGCGGGGAGCTGCGCGAGTCCATCGCGAAGTTTTCGCTGCCGCCGGGCCGTGGTCATGCGTACTTGACCGGCGAGACTCACACGGCGCGCGCCGTGCGCAACGATCTGTTCGCGCGCGGCCTCGACCGCAGCCAGGTATCCGCCGAAGGATATTGGCGGCTCGGGCGCATCGGCAGCCACGATCACATCGACGATTGAGCGGATCGCAAGCGCCGATGCGGCGCCGATCTTCGACGTGATACACGCGGCCGTCCTCGGACCCGTATGCGGATTCCTTGCGATGAATGCACATCGGTGCGGCATATCAGCCGCGCATGATCTGCGTAGCGGAGCCCGCCTCGATTGCATCGATTGAATCCCCTGCGATAATCGATGCGTCCGCAAATACATCCCGGAGTAAGCCCAAAATGATGTCAGACCCGCCCGGAAATGCACCGGACTCCGCATCCGCAACCGACGCCACGGCGAAAGCGGGCCTCGTGCCGGAACTCGCGATGATGTACCAAGCGCTATGGACATCGCCGGTTCGCAACACGCTATTCATGCAGGCCGGAGCCATATTCATCGTGGTCGCCGCAACCGCGTACGGTCAGATTCTGCTCAACAACTGGAACAAGCCGTTCTACGACGCCCTATCGCGGCGCGACTTCACGGAGTTTCTGATACAACTCGGCGTTTTCGCACTCATTGCCGGCGCGCTGCTGGTGCTCAACGTCGTGCAGCGCTATCTCGGAGAAATGTCGAAAGTTAAGTTGCGCGAGGGCTTGGTCGAGGATCTGATCCACCATTGGATGCTGCCCGGCTGCGCTTCCCGTCTCGCGCACGCGGGACCGATCGGCATCAACCCGGATCAACGCATGCACGAAGACGCGCGCCACCTCACGGAACTCTCTTCCGATCTGTCGATCGGCCTGCTGCAAGCGTCGATTCTGCTGCTGACCTTCATCAGCGTACTGTGGAGTATCTCGCGTCAGTTCGCGTTTCATATCGGCGGCCGCGACGTGGTAATTCCCGGCTATATGGTATGGGCGGCCATCATCTATTCCGCATCCGCCTCGCTGTTGAGCTATTGGGTCGGCAAGAGCCTGGTCAACCGCAACGCGGAGCATTACGCGCGCGAGGCCGACTTGCGCTACTCGTTGGTGCGCATCAATGACCACATCGACGCAATTGCCTTGGCGGGCGGCGAAGCGGATGAAGCGCGCCATATCGATCTCGATCTCGCGGGCGTGCTCACCGCGATGCGCCGCCTCGTCATCGGCCTCACCAATCTCACCTGGGTGACCGCCGGCTCCGGCTGGGTCACGATCGTCGCCCCGATCATCGTGGCTGCACCGCTCTACTTTGCGGGAAAGATCACGTTCGGCGGACTCATGCTGGCCTCGGGCGCATTCATGCAAGTGCAATCCTCGCTGCGCTGGTTCGTCGACAACTTCAGCACGATCGCCGATTGGCGCGCGACACTGCTGCGCGTCGCCAGTTTCCGGCGCGCGATGATCGACAGCAATGCGCCGCGGGAGGCGCAAAGCTGCATCTCGATGATCGACGGGGATGCCGGCGAAATTCGGCTCGACAAGCTTGCGATTGCCACCCGGTCGGGCAGCACCAGACTCGAGGAACAGAGCGTGCGGATCAAGCCCGGTGAGCGCATCCTGATCGTCGGCGAATCCGGTACGCGCAAGACATTGGTGTTCCGCGCGCTCGCAGGTCTGTGGCCCTTGGGCGCGGGACGTATCGCCCGGCCGAAAGGGGAGCCGATCATGTACATCCCGCGTACGGCCTATTTGCCCCCGGGCACGCTACGCGAGGTTCTCACCTATCCATCGACGGTCGAACCCATGAGCACGCAGGCTTTTGCCGACGCACTCTCGCGGCTTGGCCTAGCACGGCTCGTGCCGCAGCTCGACTCCGCCCGGCACTGGGACCAGGTATTGACCGAAGATGAACAACAGGGTCTCGTGTTCGCACGTGTGCTGCTGCGCAAGCCGCCCTGGCTGCTCATGGACGAGGTACTCGATACGCTGGACAAGCCCACGTTCGAGCGAATCCGCGATGTCTTTGCGAAAGAGCTCGCGCACACCGGATTCATCTACATTGGACGGGAAAACGCGCAGGAAACCCTCTTCACCCGAGTTCTGCATCTGATCAACGACAAGAACGACGGCGATTCGCCGTCGGCTTAAGATTCGCCCCAATGCGGAAAGGCGCGCAACGCGTCGACATAATTGTGGATGACGTCCATATGCGCGTCCTCCTGCCAGCCGCCGGGTGCGGGGTTCAAGTGCACGTCGCGCGGACGGCCCTGCGCGTCAATCGAGTAGAGCGTGAAATCCAATGCTTGCCGCGCTTCTCGCGCCAGCGGCCACGACCCGGTCGCCTTCGCAAATAGCGCGAGCACCGCGCCGTAAGTCGCGTTGATTCCACCCCATGCGTTCTTGTCCTCGTCCTGTTCGTGGCAAACGGTGACGCCGAACTCCTTGTGCGTGAAATTCCGGCGTACGAATTCAATCAGCGTCGCGGCATCGGCGCGCCAATCGGCATCGAGCATCGACTGCTTCTCGAGCCAATAGCGCGCGAGATTCAGCGGCGCCCAGGCTGAGCGGTTAGTGGGCGTATCGTGATCTTCGAAGAACTGCGCAAACAGCGACCCATCGGCGGCGGCGCTGGGAATCTGATAGCGCTTGATCCAATCGAACAGCAACCGGCGCGGAGCGCTGAATTCGCCATAGCCTCGCTCGAGCAGAACATCGTACAGCTGCAGAATGTAGCTCATGTTCCCCGAGACCGGCCCGCGCCCTTCGCCGCTGCGATGGTCCACCCGAAACGGCCAAGGCGAGCTGGATGCATCGCCGTCCCGCTGATTGGCGGCAAGTACGCGGGCGTTTTGCAATGCCTGCGCCAAGTACTTGTCCACACCGGTGGCCTCGAACAGCCGCAACAACGCGTAGCCGGCTATCCCGCCCTTATCGGGCTCGATTTCATACGGTCGATCGGCTTGCGAGCCCGCGTCCGCGGGTTGCGGGAACCGATCTCGCAATCCCGTCGAGCGCGTGAACGCCGGGTATTTGCCGGCCTTCGGCGTCAGCGCCTCCTGCAGCAAATAATCACCCATAGAACACGCCGTCTGCAGGTAAAAGCGGTCGCCGTTGCCGCGCAGCGCATTGAATTTGAGGTAAGAAAGAATTCCCATGCCGTTTTGGGTCGACGGGATCGTATCCCATCGATCCGCATTCGGAGTCCATGCCTCATCGAGAAACGTCGTGCAGATGAAGCGTGGGTAGCCGTGCTCGAGCGGACATTGCCGGTAGAAATTCATTTCCAAATCGAGCGCTGCGGTCCACGACGTCCAGGGTTTGAGCTGCGCGAGCGCATCGAAGCTCGGCGTATGCCCGGCGATGGTCAGCGGATGATTGGCACGATGCTCTGACATTCGGTTTACTCCTAGCCGGACGCGCCGCTGCCCACAGTGCAGGTAAGCTGCGCAGGCGTCTCCAGGACCGTCACCGAATTCGCGTCGAAAAGGGTATACGGGCTGCCGTTGACCGTCACGCTGCGCAGCGGACCCTTCAGCGGCGGACGCAGGATCAATTTGGCGCGAATTTCGCATCCGATGTCAAATTGCAGAGTGTCGGCACCCACCTTGCGCAGCGAGTAACTGAGGTTGCCGTAGGGCGTCGGCATGCAGTTCACCTGTACGCCGGACGCTTCGATCCACTCAGGCGCGAGACCCGCGGCGAGCACCACCGATTGATCGGCTTCGCGCTCGTACGCGAACAGGCTGCGCACGGCGAGAACGTATTCGGCAGCAATCCACGTATGCGGCAGATCGCCCATGTGGGCCGGCGTCCTTTGGTCGCGCCAGGCGATCTCGGGCCATTGATTCCAAACAGGCGGCCGGCGATCCGAGAGAAAGAAGTGCAACAGCTCGAGCGCCGCATCGCGCTTCCCTAAACGCACCATGGCGCCGATGATGCGGATCTCATAAGGCGTGTAGTTCGAAGAATCCACGGCGCCGCTGCGCTTACGGCGCCACTCGGCGAGATAGGCATCGAAGGTTCGCTCGACGGCGGCACGGTCGAGCCCGTCGGGCACATCGAGCAGGGCAATCGCGTTCGCGGTCGCGGTCGGATCGAAGTCCGCCCACTCGATGCTGCCTGGAATGAAGTCCAGCTTGCGCCGCGAGCGGGTCGCGTCAATCGAGGCGAATAGCGCGGCCGTGACGCGCGTGCACAGCGTTTGCCAGCGCCGTGCCGAGTCGCTATGGCCAAGCGCCTGCGCCAGAAAAACCGCATCGCGCAAGCCGCGCAGAGTCCAAAAGTCGTCCCAATACGAATGCACGGGCTGCGCGAGATAGCCCTCGTGGCTCACCGATTTCGGCATCAGTCCATCCGGCTCGAGGATGCGCTCGATGTATCCGGCCGCCCGGTCGACGAACGTCCATGATTCCCGGAGAAAATGGTCATCCGATGAATAGCGATAATAGTCGGCGAGCAGCGCGAGCAATTGTCCGTGGCTATCGTGCTCGACGAGCCAATCAGTGCCCTCACGGTCGACGCAGCAAGGCACAAATCCGTCGGCGCGCTGATGCGGCGCATACCAAGCGATGAAATCCCGGACTTCATCCCTGTGACCCATACGCAGCAAAGCCGCGCTCATCATTGCGCCATCGCGGATCCAAGAGCGCGTGTAGCGCCGGGGTCCGGGCTGCAAGGCCGGACCGGAGCGTGTCACCAGGATGTGCGCCGTCGCGGTCAACAGCGCGTGAATTGCGGCCGTGATCCAGCCATTGCCGCTCCATTGGTTCACCGCAAGCCTGGCTCCCCAGTCGAATGCCGGCTCATCTGCGAGCGAGCGCGCCGCAGCCGCGGGCAGACAGCAGATGACGGTCTCGCAGGTCTGATGCGCCTGCAGCGGCAGATCAAAGGCGAGCGCACCCGTGGCGAAGCCGAATGCATCATGCACCTGCGCCTTCGCCGGCAGCGTACCTTCGAGCAGATGCGAGACCATGAAGCCGTCGTCGAAGCACATCGCTGCGAATCCCGCGGGCGTCGACATCGGCACGAGGCGCATGTCTTCGTTGATGCAAACCGCCGCCTCGCGCCACGCCAAATCTTGGATTCTGCTGACCCCGCCCAGGGTGCGAAAACTTTGCCAGGGCGGCGTGACTTGAAACGGACGCGCCAGCAGGAACAGGCGACCTGAAACGGAATGACCGGTCAGGTTCTCGAATCGATAACGTAGTCGCAATACGCCGCTCTGAGTCACCTCGGCCTGTATCCGCAAACGCCATGCCGGGGTTTCCCAAATCACGGACGGTACCGGCACCCAGTTCTCGAGCAGTTCCTGTCGTGCGCCAACATCGGCCCAAGTGAACAGCCGCCCGTCGATCCAGAGCATGGGCTCGATCGAAAAGGATCCAAGCGTCACTTCGACCATGCCGTCTTCATTCATGAGCACACAGTAATCGCCATGCGAGGTGCCGATCGGCGTCCACAGGCTTTGCTCACGATGCAGCCAGCGCGGATGCCAGCCGCGCGCTTGGCGCTTGGCGACGTCGTGCCAGAACACATCGATCGAACGCGAGAACTCGAATGATTGCAGACTTAAGGCCGCGCCTGCCGACGGTTCGTCGAGTTCCAGACGAAGAAATCGGCCCTTCGCACCCGGTAGATAGACGTAATTGCGTTTGCCGCCCGCAGATGAGGCCGCGTAAATCGTTGTCCAGCGTCGGCCGCTCATCGACTCGCGAATACGAAAGCCGCTCGCCGGCGCAACATTCAGCCAATCGATGATCAGGCCGCCCAACGTCCGCCGCTCGTGCGAATCGATGACGATCCAAGGGCGTGGATCGTCAGCTCGCGGCTTCCAGCCGGATTTGCCCAGCACTCCCGCGGCTTCGAAGCCCGCCAATGCGCTCGACGCGTGCGCGCTGGGCGCTTTGCTGGGACTCAAATCTTCAATGGCCAGATCGGCAATCCCCAACATGCCCTCGCCGCGTTCCGCGGCGACTACCGCAAACTCGACGAATCCCAGCTGCGAGATGTTCCCGCCACCGGCCGGACCCCAGGCAAAATCGATCTCATGGCTCTCGACCCGGATTCGCCT
>Ga0209415_10011893_pt1 | contig 14587 bp, 13 predicted proteins | sample PeaSoiSIISIP2007_FD_187696 | JGI IMG/M metagenome (GOLD analysis project Ga0209415, IMG submission 187696) | Peat soil microbial communities from Weissenstadt, Germany - SII-SIP-2007 (SPAdes) (version 2) | ecosystem: Environmental > Terrestrial > Soil > Wetlands > Peat | place: Germany...
CAACGTCACCACCGTCGCGAAGAAGAATTTCGTGCGCCCGGCGACCGCCGAGCCGGCCCAGCGCGCCAAGCCGGTCGTCGCGATGGCGAATGCCGGCATGCGCTATGACGATCCGTGGCTGCGCGCCATGATCCTCGCCCCGAGCCTGTCGAGTTCCATGACGTCGATGCTCTACGGCGAGCCGGATTTCAGCGAATTGCGGGCCTTGATGAACAAGCCCACCTCGACCGTCATGATGTCGTTCAACGACGATCCCTATCCGGGGATCGCGGCCAACCGTTTCAGCGGCGAGGCGGTGGTGTTTCTCACCACCTACGCCTTCGAGCGCCGCACCGCGTGGCTGCGCTGATACCGACTGTCGTCGATTTCGAGCGATCGGCGGGGGTTTGCCCGAGCCCGGGCGCGACCGCATAGGCGCTAAGTTAAGCCGCTACTGCGATGCATTTTCTCCCTCCCCCCTTGTGGGGGAGGGTCGGGGTGGTGGGTCGGGAGGTGGTGGCACGGCAGCGTCCCATCCGCCGACCCCCACCCCCGACCCCTCCCCACAAGGGGAGGGGAGAAACGCGCCGCAATGTCACGCCTAAACTTAGCGCCTTTGGGCGCGACCGGGTAAGGCGCGTGACAAATCGAATATCGCCGCCGTTGGCGCCGGAATCCGCGGCGGCCCGGCTCAAATCATGCCGAGCGCCTGCAGATAGGTTTCCAGGATCGCTTCCTGCTCGGCGCGCTCGTTCTTGTCCTGCTTGCGCATGCGCACGACGGTGCGCAGCGCCTTGACGTCGAAGCCGTTGCCCTTGGCCTCGGCAAAGACGTCGCGAATGTCGTCGGAAATCGCCTTCTTTTCTTCTTCAAGGCGCTCGATGCGCTCGATGATCGCCTTGAGCTGATCCTTTGCGAAGCGCGAAGACTGGTTGTCCTTGGGCTTTTCCTTGACGGCTGAGGCGGCGGTGGCGGCGGACATGAAGCACTCCTCGCATGGACGCAACGGATTGCGGCAGCGAGGACGTTGCGCAAGCCGCGGCGGTTTCGCAAGGCAGGATGCGAGCGAGGACGCCAGTCATCCACAACAGCTTGGCGCCGCCCACAGCTTTCGGTGCTTGTGCGTCAATGCTTGTGCGCGGTCTTGCTCAAGGTCGCCTTCTGCTCGGCGCTCGCCTCGCGCTGATATTTCGCCCGCCACTCGTCATACGGCATGCCGTAGACCGCCTCGCGGCTCATGTCCTTGGTCATTTCCAGCCCCTTGGCGTTGGCTGCCTCCTTCAGCCAGTTGGACAGGCAGTTGCGGCAGAAGCCGGCGAGGTTCATCAGGTCGATGTTCTGCACGTCGGTGCGCTGGCGAAGATGCTCGACCAGGCGCCGGAACACGGCGGCCTCGAGTTCGGTTCGGGTGCTGTCGTCGATGCTCATCGGGATCGGTCCTCCGCAATGGTGTGAACATAGGGTCGATCGGCCCGCTGTCGAGCCCCCAGTCGCCCCCGGATACCCCCTCTTGCCATATTCCACCATCCGTCGGGATACTGCAGGAGGCCCTCCGGGCGTATGATCCGGCGCCGGGCCGCGGGATTTGCCGGGTGCAAGCGCCATAATGAACCGTTCGCCGTCATGAGCGCTTCGCGCGACCTCCTTCAAGAGCTCTATCGCGTGGCCGTGGCGGCGGCCCATCCGGCCAATTGTCTGGTGCCGCATCTTCCCGATCCGCCGCCGGCCGGACGCCTGATCGTTTTCGCGGCCGGAAAGGCGGCGGGCTCCATGACCGAGACCGCCGAGCGGCATTATCTCGATCAATCGAGGATTGCGCCGGCGCGGCTCGCCGGAATTGCGGTGACGCGCCAGGGCTATGGCCGCCCGACCCGGATCGTCAAGCTCCGGCAAGCCGGCCATCCGGTCCCCGATGCCGAGAGCCTCGCGGCCGCGGAAGACACCTTGGCGCTGGCGTCCGCCGCCACGGCCGACGACCTCGTATTGGTGCTCGTATCGGGCGGCGCCTCGGCCAACTGGATCGCGCCCGCGGCCGGCCTGACGCTCGCCGAAAAGCAGGCCGTCAACCGCGCGCTGCTCAAATCCGGCGCCGCCATCGGCGACATGAACACGGTGCGCAAGCATCTCTCGCGCATCAAGGGCGGCCGGCTGGCGCGGCGCGCCCATCCGGCGCGGGTCGTGACGCTGGCGATCTCCGACGTGCCCGGCGACGATCCGGCCGTCATCGGATCGGGGCCGACCGTGCCGGATCCGACGACGCTCGCCGACGCCCGCGCCGTGGTGGCCCGCTTCAAGCTCGATGTTTCGGCGCCGGTGCACGAAGCGCTCGGCGACCCGGCGAACGAATCGCCCAAGCCCGGCGATCCGATATTCGAACGGACCACGTTCCGCCTGATCGCCCGCCCGGCCGATTCGTTTCGCGCCGCCGCCGCGGCGGTTGGCGCCGCAGGCTATGAATGCGTGTTTCTGGGCGACCGGGTCGAGGGCGAGGCCCGCGACGTCGCCGGGGTCCACGCCCGCCTCGCCCGTCAATTGCAGGCGCAGGGCCGGCGTGCCGTCATGCTGTCGGGCGGAGAGCTGACCGTGACCCTCAAGGGCAACGGCCGCGGCGGCCCCAACCAGGAATATGCCGTGGCGCTCGCCCTGGCGCTTGGGGGCGCGCCGGGCATTGCGGCGGTCGCCGGCGACACCGACGGCACCGACGGCGGCGCCGGCAGCCCCGACGACCCCGCCGGCGCCTTCATCGACGCCACGACGCTCACGCGCGCGCGCCGGCTCGGCCTCGATCCCGCCGCGTTTCTTGCCGACAACGACTCCACCGCGTTGTTCGAACGCCTGGGCGACCTCGTCCGACCCGGTCCGACCTACACCAATGTCAACGATTTCCGTGCCATACTCGTTGACACGCCGTAATGCGGCCGATACCGCGAAGCCCCAATGAGGCACCAAACCACGATTGCGAACCGGTTTGTCGCCGCCGTGCGGAGGCTCGGCGCGGTCGCGCTTTTGGGCGGCGCCACGGCGGCGGCGCTGGCAGCGGCGCTGGCGGCGGTGCCGGCCGCGGCCGACTTCCGCATCTGCAACCTCACCAAAAGCCGCGTCGGCATCGCCCTCGGCTACAAGGATGCCGAGGGCTGGGCCACCGAGGGCTGGTGGAATCTACCCATCGGCAATTGCGAGACGCTGTTGCGCGGCTCGCTGGCGGCGCGGTTCTATTACATCTATGCGATCGACTATGACCGCGGCGGCGAATGGTCGGGGCACGCCTTCATGTGCACCCGCGACAAGGAGTTCACCATCAGGGGCACCGCGGATTGCCTCGCCCGCGGGTTCGACCGCACCGGCTTCTTCGAGGTCGATACCGGAGAGCAGCAGACCTGGACGGTGCAGCTCACCGAGACCGGCGAGATGGCGCAGCGGCCGATTGCGCCCGGCCAGCCGGCCGGACCGTCGCCGGGCACGCGGCCGGCGGCGCCGCCGCTGCCGGGAAGTCCGGCGCGATGAGGCGCGAGCGCCGCACCAAGATCGTCGCCACGCTCGGTCCGGCGTCTAGCGATCGCGCCGTCATGGCGGCGCTGTTCCGGGCGGGCGCCGATGTGTTCCGCATCAACATGAGCCACACGACGCCGGATCGCATGCGCGAGCTGGTAGGCACAATCCGCGACATCGAGCAGGAATTCGGCCGGCCGATCGGCGCCCTGGTTGACTTGCAGGGGCCAAAGCTGCGGATCGGCGCGTTCAAGGACGACGCCGTTCAGCTCGCCGTCGGCGCCGAATTCATCCTCGATTCCGACCCGGCGCCCGGCACCGTCGCGCGGGTCAATCTGCCTCATCCGGAAATCCTGTCCGCCCTCAAGCCCGGCCATACGTTGCTGCTCGACGACGGCAAGCTCAGGCTCGTGGCGATCGAGACGTCGCCGCAGCGCGCCGTCACCCGGGTCGAGGTCGGCGGCAAGCTCACCGCCCGCAAGGGCGTCAGCCTGCCGAACACGGTGCTGGGATTTTCCGCGCTTACCGCCAAGGACCATTCCGATCTGGAAGCGGCGCTCGATGCGTCGGTCGACTGGATCGCGCTGTCCTTCGTCCAGCGTCCGGAGGATATCGCCGAAGCCAAGAAGATCGCCCGCGGACGCGCCGCCGTGATGGCGAAGATCGAGAAGCCCCAGGCGGTGGACCGCCTTGCCGAGATTCTCGATGCCGCCGACGCCTTGATGGTGGCGCGCGGCGATCTCGGCGTCGAGCTGCCGGTCGAGAAGGTCCCGGCGCTGCAGAAGCAGATGACGCGGGCGTCGCGGCGCGCCGGCAAGCCGGTGGTGGTGGCGACCCAGATGCTGGAATCGATGATTTCGAGCCCGGTGCCGACCAGGGCCGAGGTGTCGGACGTGGCGACCGCGATCTACGACGGCGCCGACGCCGTGATGCTGTCGGCGGAATCGGCGGCCGGGCAGTTTCCGGTGGAGGCGGTCGCCACCATGAATCGCATCGCGATCGAGGTCGAAAGCGATCCGACCTACCGCACCATCGTTCACGCACAGCGCGCCGATCCCGAGGCGACCGGCGCCGACGCCATCGCGGCGGCGGCGCGCCAGATCGCCGAAACCCTCGATCTCAGTGCGGTGGTGTGCTGGACCTTTTCCGGCGCGACCGCGCTGCGGGTCGCGCGCGAACGGCCGCGGCCGCCGGTCGTTTCGATTTCCCCGAACCTCTCGGCGGGACGCAGGCTCGCACTTGTGTGGGGCGTGCACAGCGTGATCGCCGAAGATGCCCGCGACCAGGACGACATGGTCGACCGCGCCTGCCGCATTGCCTTCACGGAGGGCTTTGCCAAGGCCGGCCAGCGCATCATCATCGTGGCCGGGGTTCCGTTTCGAACGCCGGGGGCTACCAACATGGTGCGTATCGCCTTCGTCGGCGCCGACGCCTGGGCGGCGGATTAGCGCATGATCCCGAAAAGTTGCAGACTTTTCGGACAAGATCATGCGCAAGATCAAAGAGACTTGACCTTCACAACGTCGCGTCGAACGCGGGCGGCCGCCGCATCGACACCGAATCGATCGCCGCCAGCACCGCATCGGGGGCTGCGTAATGCGGCATGTGGCCGATGCCGTCCAGCATGACGAGCCTCGCATTGGGCAGCGCCGCCGCGATGGCGCGCGCATGGATGCGCGGCGACACGACGCTGTCCGCCGTGCCGGAGATCACGACGGTTACGGTCGCGATGTCCTTGTAGCGGGGCACTTGGCCGGTGACGAAGGCCTTGAGCGCGGCTATGTCCTGCGCATTGGCGATCAACCGGGATGGCCGCAGCAGCAGCCTGATGGCGGCGCGCCCAAGGTAATCCGCCGGCATCTGCTGGGGCTCGAACACCGACGCGCCGCCGCTTTCCAGCAGCAATTCGCCGAGCGGAAGCGCGATCGTGCGGGCAAACAACGCCCCCACGACCGGCGTCGCCAGCACGGCATTGTACCAGGGAAGACCGCCGATCCACGGATGCGTCACCGGCGCGATGAGGACGAGGCCGGCGAGCCGGTCCGGATGGACGAGCGCAAAGGCAGTGGCGATCGCGCCGCCGAGCGAGTGGCCGACCAGCACGAACCGGTCGATGCCGATGCGGTCGAGTGTCTTGGCGATCAGCGCCGCCTGTCGGGCGGGCGATGCGTCGGCGGCGCCGTCCGGCCGGTCGCTCCAGCCAAGGCCGGGGCGATCGACCAGAACGACGCGGCGGTTCGCGGCAAGCCGATCGCCCAGCGCGAGCCGCAAGTCTTCGAGATTGCTGCTCGCGCCATGCACCAGGACCACCGGCCAGCAATCCTCGGCAGCCGCGGCCGGTGGCCCAAGCTCCAGCACGTGAAGCCGGCCGCCCGCCACCGCGACGAAGCGGCCCGAGGCGGGGTGAGCCGCCTCGATGCGCGCCGTCGCGATGGCGGTGATGGCCGCGCCGGCGCCGAGGATCGCGGCGGCCGCAAGGATGACGAAGGTGATCATGCGGAGTCGAAGGGACGGTTTCGCGAGCATAGCGCCGGTTGCACGGCGTTGAAACGACGATGCCCGGCATCTGGCCGGGCATGCGACGAATGCGAAGGGTGGACAAAGGCGCGCCCCTGAGCTTGTCGAAGGGTCGCGCCGTGCCCACGTGATCTTGGCGAAGCGCCCGGTTTTTCACTGGCCCGCGTGGGCACGCTTCGCTTTGCCCACCCTTCTGCGTCGATTTCATCGGAACTGGGTCTAGTCGCCGCGGCGGTGCAGACGCTCGCGCAACGTGCGCGCAAGCACAATCGCGCGACGGCGCATCGCCTCCAGCCGGCAGGCGAGGTCGAAGGTTGCGCCGGGCTCCAGCGCCATCAGCCAGTCGGCCATCGGCAGGCGTTCGCGCCAGAGGTGATCGATCATCGGATGATCGGGCGTGGCGCAGGAATCGACGAACGCGATGGCCGGATCGGCGAGCATCGCCGCGGTGAGATCGAGATAAAGTTGGACTCCCGGGGAGCCGCCCGCGAACCGCTCGTCATAGGCGATCTTCCAGCCCCAGGCGCCGTTCCCGCTCGTCAGCGCCAGCGCGCAGGCGATCGGCTGCGACCGACGCAACAGGCGCGCTACCCGCGCCTCTCCGCGCGCCGCCAGCGCCACGACCGCGCTCTCGACAAAGCGGCGGAGTTCGGGATGTTGCGCAATGGCGGTGCCGGCGCGACCCTTCCAGCCGCCGGCTTCGAGCGCGAGGAAATCCGCAAGGGCCGGCGCGACTGCGGCCGGAGCCTGCACCAGCGAAAAGCTCAACGGGCCTTGATCGGCGAGGCGGTGGCGCTGGCGGCGCAATTCCTTGCGGCGCTTGCGGCCGATGGCGCGGTCGAGGTAGGAGGCACGGTCGCTCGCGGGCTTGAGCGCGGCGCGCCGGTGCCGGCCGAACGCGGCGCAACCGCCCGGTGCCAGTGCCGCCTGCAGCGCGGCGGCGACCGGGCCGGCCTCGTGCAGCAGCGGCAGCAGCAAGAGCTTCGGCAGCGCATCGTCGCCCGCCACGTGGTCGAGGAAAGCGGTCACGACCTCCGGGCAGGCGTCGCGGTCGATGAGCGGCGTCCCCAGCGGCGCGAAGCGGTGGGTCCAGCCCACCATGAGCGGCAGCTTCACCGCATAGCGGCGCGCCGCGACCGCGAACGGAAACAGGCCGACCAGCCGGCGCGGCGCGGCGGCGCACCACACCAGAATGGCTTCGACGTTGCGGCCGAACACCGGCGCCGCCGCAAGCGCAAAATCCGGGTCGTAGAAAACGTTCGGCTCCGCCGCGCCGGCCGCAAGCGCGCGCCACGGCGCCACGATGTCGGCGAGCGCCGCGAGCGGGCGGCGCTCCGTCGTCAGCATGGTCCGGGTGGGCGCCAGCATGGTCGTCAATACCCGCCGGGGCCGCCCCAGATGAAGACGTGGAGCCCGAGCCGGCGCTTGGTGACGACGAACAGCAGCATGGATTCGACGAGCACCGCCGACGCGGTGGCGATGGCGGCGCCGAGCAGCCCGAAATGCGGAATCAGGACGACGCACAGCACCAGATTGACCGCAAAGGCGCAGCCATAGACCGCGGCGCACATCGTCTGCTGGCCGATCATGCTGAGGAGCCGTTCCGCCGGACCCACGGCGGCGCGGGCGATGAGGCCGATCATCATGACGAAGATCAGCGGATAGCCGCTGGCAAACCCCGGCCCGAACAGGCTGAGAATCGGCTTGCCCAGCGCCAGCAGGATGACGGCGAGCACGAGTGACGGCCAGAACGTCCAGCGGATGGCGTCGGCCGCAAAGGCGGCGAGCCGTTTGCGATCGCCGGCGACGTGATATTCGCTGTAGCGGTGCCCGCAGGCCGCTCCCACGGCGAAATAAACGAAGTTGACGAGGGCGAGCGTCTTGGTCGCCGCGTAATAGACCGCGACGTCCGCCGGGCCGACGTAAAGCTGCAGGATCAAAACGTCCACATAGGTCAGCAGCAGGAAGAAGCTTTCGACCAGAAACACCGGCAGCGCGGTCTTGATCCAGTGCGCGAGTTCGTAGCGGCGCGGACCGGCCGGCACATTTGCCCGGAGCCGCCGGTTGAGCAGCACGAACTGCACCAGGACGACCGCCCACAGCGCCGCGCAGGCGGTGGCGAGCGTGGTGTTCGCCGTGATGGTGCCGCCGGCGAAGTAGATGGTGCTGGTGACCGCCAGGATGATGAGCGGGTGGCTGATGAAGCCGGGCACCAGCGCAAGGTCGATCCAGTCGAACGCGCGCGAAGTGGCATCCTGCGCGGCGCTGACCGCGAAGATCGGCAGCGTCAGGCTCCCGATCAGGAACGGAACGACGTAATAGGCGCCGATGCGATCGGACAGCGCCACCACGACGCCGGCCAGCAGACCGCCGGACGCCATGCCGAGGCCGAGGCAGAGCAGGCGGCTGCCGGCGAGGAAGCCGCGCAAACCGTCGAGATTGCCGGGGGTGCGGTATTCGGGAATGAAGCGCTGGGTCGTGAACGAGATGCCCAGCGGGCTCGCCATGCCGAGGAAGCCGACCCAGGTCCAGACGTAAACGTAGATGCCGAATTCGAAGCGACCCATCCAGCGTGCCAGCAGGATCTGGCTGACAAAAATGATGCCGGCGCTGACGACGCGAACCAGGAAGGCGGCGCCGGCGACGCGCTGTGCGGTCGAACGATGGCTGTCGTCGGTGCGCCACGCCGCGATGCGGGCAAGGACGCCCCCGGGCGCGGCGCGCCACGAACCGCCTGTTGCTTCACCCGACGCCACCTGAGCCTCCAAATCCGCGTCGCGGCAGGGGTATCGCATGTGGCGCAGCGGTTTCGTCTCCCCTCCCCCACAAGGGGGGAGGGAGCAGAAGCGCTGTGCCGTTTGCGATGGGCCTGCGCGCCGCCGGACCATAGACTGCTCGCCTTAACCTTCGGTTGGCCGGCCCGCCGACCAATCGAGGAGCAACCGGGAGGATTAAGAAAGCGTAAATGCCGGTATTGGCGACTGGAGCGGACGCTGGCGCCCCGCTCAACGCGGCGTCGGCTCCGGTTCTTTGCGAACCGCCACGCCATCGAGCGCCGCGGCGACCGCGCGGCGTTCCGGCGCCGTCAGCGCCGGCTGCGGCGGCACCGGATCGCCGACGTCGTAGCCCTGCAGTTCGAGCCCGGCCTTGATGCAGGCCGCGAGATTGAAGCGCGCGAACGCCTCGTTGATGCGCCACAGCGTCCGTTGCAGCGCCATCGCGTCCTGCCACTGGCCGGCGCGGCAGAGATCGTAGAGCCGCACGCTTTCGCGCGGGATGATGCAGGCCGGCCCCGCCATCCAGCCGATGCCGCCGATCAGCATAACGGCGGCCGGAATATGCGCCGAGGCCGAGAACACCCCGATGGCGTCGCCGCAGCGATTGATGATCGAGAGCAGGCGGCCGGTATTGCTCGATGCGTCCTTGATGTAGCGGATGCGCTTGTGCTCGGCGAGGCGCGCGATGACGTCGAGGGTGAGATCGCTGCGCTGGAACTGCGGATTGGTGTAGAGCACGACCGGAATGTCGACGGCGTCCGCGATGGTGCGGAAATAGCTCTCGACCTGACCGTCCTTGAGCGGGAAATAGGCTTCCAGGATGGCGAGGATGCCGTCGGCGCCGATGCGCTGATAGTGCCGCGCCTGGGCGACGGCATCGGCGGTCGCGGTCGAGGCGACGCCCGCCACCACCGGCACCCGGCGCGCCGCCGCCTCGATGGTTGCCGTCACCACCGCGGCGCGCTGATCGCGGTCGAGATAGGCGAATTCCCCGGTCGAGCCGAGCGGCGTGAGCCCATGGACGCCCGCACCGATCAGGTCGTCGGCAAGCCGCTGCAGCACGCCGGTCTTGACGCGGCCATCGCCGTCGACCGGCGAGACCAGATACGGAAACACGCCGTGGAAGGATGTCATGGCGATTTCAACCCTTGTGCCGCCGCCCGGGTGGCGTCATAGCCTCACCTCGCCGGCGACGATGCTGCGGTAGAGCGCCTCGTCGAGGCGCACATAGGCGCCCCGCGCCGGATCGTCGAAAAAGATCGCATCGCGGACCTCCCTCGGATCGAAGCCGTCTTTCACCAGGTCGAGCTTGCGCTGCTTGAACGTTGCGGTGACGTCGATCTCGCCGCGAATGCGCAGGAACAGCGGACGCGCATAGTCGGGGAGCCGCGTCGCCAGGTGGGACCGCAGCGCCACCAGATCGACACCGGCCCCACACACGATCGCCGCCATGCCGGCGCGGCCGTCGCGGCCGGGAATCGCGACCCCATAGACATTGGCGTCGTCAATTCCCGGAAAGGCGCAGATCGCCTCGGACACTTCCGTGGTCGAGACGTTCTCGCCCTTCCAGCGATAGGTGTCGCCGATGCGGTCGACGAAATAGAAATAGCCCTCGGCGTCGCGGCGCATCAGGTCGCCGGAGCGGAACCAGGTGTCGCCCTTGGCGAATGCGCCGTGCAGGATCCTGCCGTGGTTCAGGTTCGGATCGGCGTAGCCCTCGAAGCGGCCCGCCGGCTTCGACGGGTCCTTGAAAATCTTGCCGATCGCCTCGCCGATCTCGCCGGCGGCCGCTTCCTCGCAGAACCCCTGCGCGTTGCGGACCGGCGCCTCCTTCTCGACGTCGAAGCGGACGATGGTGGTGGGGAAGCTCCTTTTGAGGTACCACGGAATCCGCCCGACCGCGCCGGGCTTTCCCTCGAAGTTGAACAAGGTGACGTTGCCTTCGGTGGCCGCATAGAATTCCAGGATGGTCGGAATCGCGAAGCGCGCCTGGAATTCCCGCCAGATGTCGGGCCGCAATCCGTTGCCGCAGCAGATCCGCAGCCGATGGGTGCGCTCGTTCGGATGCGGCGGCGTGTTGAGGAGATAGCGGCACAGCTCGCCGATATACATGAACATCGTGCATTGGTGGCGCACCATGTCGTCCCAGAATTCGCTGGCGGAAAATTTTTCCCGTATGAAGACGGTGCCGCCGCCCAACAGCGTCGCGCCGGTCGCCACCACCCCGCCGCTGGTATGATACATCGGCAGGCAGTCGTACATGCGGTCGTCCGGCCCGGCGTCGAGCACGCCCGCGAACGCCTTGCTCGCCAGCATGAGCCGGAAATGGTTGATGTTGGCGGCTTTCGGCATGCCGGAGGTGCCGGAGGTGTAGATGAACAGCGCATGGTCCTCGGTGGTGAGCGGGGCAAGCTCGGCGGCCGCGAGCGGGCCTCCGTCGAGCCTGCCGGCGGCTTCGTCGATGCGCGGCTGGTCGCGCATGCCGGCGTGCCGGCCGGCGCATTTTGCCTCGCCGTGAAGCCATATCGTCGGCGCGGTGTTGCGGTGGCGATCGCTCGACGCGAGCGTATCGATGAGGTCGCCGGCGGCGATCAGGTGCCGCGGCCGGACGATATCGATGCAATGGGCGAGCGCCGGGCCGGCGAGGTTGGTATTGAGCAGCGCGACCGTGCCGCCGGCGCGGATGATGCCGAGCCAGATCGCGACATATTCGGGCCGGTTCGCCATCAACAGGGCGACCACCTCGCCCTTGCAAAGACCCTGCGCCAGCGCCCAGCGGGAATAGCGGCAGGAGTGCTCGGCGAGCGCCCGGTAGGTGAGCGTTTCGCGGTCCGAGACCAGCGCGGGCTTGTCGCCGTAACGCGCCGCCAGGTCGTCGACCTCGGCCGGAAAAATGCGGGTCGGGTTGCGGGCGATCGGCGCGGTGAGCCGCAGCGTGCGCAATGCGCCGCGAAGAAACACGGCCTCGCTTCGCAGTCGCTCGAAAACCCGCATGGTGCTCCCTGATGGCGCTCCCTGATGGCGCTCCCGACGCGTTGACGGTTCGCCCGTCGTGTCGCCCGTCGTTGCCGCTGGCATGAAGCGCACGTAACATCGGGGAGTCGCGACCGGGTGGCAAGCCCCGTCGGCCGATCGGTTGTTGCGGTTGTCGATCCGGTCAGCGATCCGGTCCGCCGAACGGCACCAGCGGATTGTCGGCGATGGCGGCGCGGTCCGCACGATCGGGCGCGGCGGCGCCGAGGAAGGCGTTGAACAGCTCGCCGATGACGCGCGGCTCGATGTCGCGGACGATGAACACCATGCGGGTGCTGCGGTCGTCGTCGGGCCAGCGCTCGAGCCGCGCCACCGGGTGCATGAGGTGCTGGACGGCGTGAACCACGATCGGCGCCTGCGGGTGCTCGGCGAGCTTCACCACGCCCTTCATGCGCAGCAGGTTCGGTCCGTGCAGCGAGCGCACCAGGTCCAGGAACATCTCGAAGGCGCCGGCCGGAATGGCGTCGGGCGTCGTCAGCGCAAACGCCCGGATATGGGCGTCGTGGCGGTTAGGGTCGTGGCGATGGCCGCCCGCGGCGGGGTCCGCATAGGCCTCGACCGCGAGCCAGCGCCTCACGTCGGGGCTCTTGCTGCGCGGATCGTAAAGGCCGCAGCCGATGAGGCGCGCCGCGACCGCCTCGCCCGCCGCAGCATCGAGGATGGGCGCGGCCGGGTTCAAGGCGCGCAGCCGCATCCTCAGCGTGTCGGCCGCAGCCGGGCCGCCGCGCCGGTCCGCCACCAGGTCCGTCTTGGTGAGCACCAGCCGGTCGGCGACCGCGGCCTGCTTCACGGCCTCCGGATGCGCCTCGAGCGTCGCCGCGCCGTTGACGGCATCCACCACCGTGACGATGCCGTCGAGCCGGTAGCGCATGACGAGATAGGGATGCAGCATCAGCGTATGCAGCACCGCGCCGGATCGGCGAGCCCCGTGGTCTCGATGACGACGCGCGAAAACCGGGCGCGCCCATTGTCGAGGCTTCGCAACAGGCGCTCCAGCGCTTCGACGAGATCGCCCCGCAAGGTGCAGCACAGGCAGCCGGTCGACAGCGCCACGATGCCGTCATCCACGCGCTCGACCAGGAGATGGTCGAGGCCGATGTCGCCGAACTCGTTGACGATCACCGCCGTATCGGCGAGCGCCGGGTCCTTGAGCAGGCGGTTGAGGAGCGTGGTCTTGCCGGCGCCGAGAAAGCCGGTCACCACGCTCAGCGGAAGCGGAGCGAGCCCGCGCCGAGGATCGCGAGCCTGCGGTGCTTCCGTCATGGCGTCTGCGTCACGATGTCTTCGTCACGGCGCCTCGGTCTTGGGCGCGGGCGGCGGCTTCGGCTTAGTGGCGGCGGTGACGGCCGGCTTGGTCGTGGCGTCGGCCCCATTGGGCGTCGCGCTAGTCTCGGTGCCGGGCCACGGCTTGAGCCCGTTTGCCGTGGTGGACGAACCGGCCGGAGCCGCCACGGCGGTCGGTGCGGCGGCGGCGGCCGGCGCGGGCTTCGCCGCCGGTTTTGCGGCGGGCGGTTTTGCGGCGACCGCAGTGGCGTCGGACTTTTTCCGCGGCGCCGGGGCGGGCGCCGCGGCGGTCGCGCCGGGCGCGCGCGCCGGCCCGATATAGACCTCGACCGGCGGTATGGCGGCGGTGAGCCCCGGGGTGAGGAGCGCCGAGCCTTTGGGCGGCGTGCCGCGCAGGCTCGACAGGAAGAAGGAGCGCTGCCCGCCGGGGTCGTCCGGCATGTTTCCGGCGACGGGCTCGGTGTCATCGTCGCCATCGTCCGACGCCGGGCGGCGGCGATTTTTGCCGCAAATGTCCTCGCGCAGATTGGGCGGCGCGGCGGCGATCGGCACCAGCGAATCCACCGCGCCGAGCGAGGGCATCAGCCACGACAGCGGATTGACGATAAATCCGCGCTCGAGCAGTTGCGCCGCCTTGGCGGCCCGCGCCGCCGACGACGGCGCCCCCAGCACCACCGCGATCAGCCGCTTGTCGCCGCGCGTCGCGGTCGCCACCAGGTTGAAGCCGGAGGCGCAGATGAACCCGGTCTTCATGCCGTCGGCGCCCGGATAGGCGTCGATCAGCTTGTTGGTGTTCTTGTAGACGCGCTTGCCGAACCTGATGGCGGGGATGTGCCAGTAGGAGTCGTATTCGGGGAATTCGCGGATCAGGGCGCGGGCGAGTATGGCAAGATCGCGCGCCGAGGTGACCTGGTCGTCGGCCGGCAGGCCGTTGGGATTCACATAGCTCGTCTGGGTCATGCCGAGGCGCCGCGCCGCCGCGTTCATCTCGTCGGCGAATTTTTCGATGGAGCCGGAAACGCCCTCGGCAAGCAGGACCGCCATGTCGTTCGCCGAATGCACCAGCAGCATTTTGAGGGCATTGTCGACGGTGACCTGGGTGCCGGACTTGAAGCCCATCTTGGACGGCTGCTGCGCCACCGCGTTGGGCGATACCGTGAACACGGTTTCGAGATTGATGCGCCGGTCGCGCAGCGCTTTCAGCGTCACGTAGGTCGTCATCAGCTTGGTGACGGACGCCGGATACCACGGATAGGTGGCGTTCTCGCCCTGGATGACCTTGCCGGAGTCGACCTCAACCAAAAGTAGCGCTTCCGCCCGCGCCGCACCGGGGTCCAGCAATTCGCCCGCCACAACAGCGCCTGCCGTCGATGCAAGCACGCATGCCAGGGACACCAGCGACTTTTGCAAAAACGGCACGATGCGCGGTCCAGTCTGTCGTCTTATCTATAGGCTGCGAACGAGCCCGGGCGATGTCGGCTTCTTACCGCAATCGTCCCGGTGACGGG
>Ga0209415_10011894_pt1 | contig 14587 bp, 13 predicted proteins | sample PeaSoiSIISIP2007_FD_187696 | JGI IMG/M metagenome (GOLD analysis project Ga0209415, IMG submission 187696) | Peat soil microbial communities from Weissenstadt, Germany - SII-SIP-2007 (SPAdes) (version 2) | ecosystem: Environmental > Terrestrial > Soil > Wetlands > Peat | place: Germany...
CCCCGTACCTCCGCCTCCCGCACGGCGGCTCCCCGTACCTCCGCCTCCCGCATCCCGGCTCCCCGTACCTCCGCCTCCCGCACCCCGGCTCCCCGTACCTCCGCCTCCCGCACGGCGGCTTCGCGCGCCGCCGCTTCCCTGACGGCGGCATGAGCAGACTCGCGGGCGGCTGCCCCCGGCAGCGATGCAGCGTGACCGAACACCGGCGCGTCCTGGCCGCTGGATTCGCCATCCACGGCGTTGGCAACCGGGAGGCCAGAACCTGGTACCTGAGGGCCACGTGCGCCGCGCTCGGGGCGCCAGTCGGGAAGATCCATGAACTCGATCGCCGCTGAGTCAAGCGGATCAGATCGCCGTTGCGACCGCCGCCTGCCCGGAACTCGCTGCTCGGGAGCACCCGGCGGGGCCTGATGCGGAATCCGCGCCGGTGCGGCGGGGCTGGCCGACCGCACCGGAACCTCCCGCCCGCCTGGCAGAGCGGCGACAGCCGCGTATACCGGGCCGACGCAGTCGTGCCCGTCAAGCAGCCCGGCGAGTCGCTCGGCTTCCTCGGCGGCCAGTCCGAAGACGACGCGCGGCTGGCCCCACGGCTCCTCCAGCGAGTACCCCACGTAGCTAGAGACGGGCGGGACCGGATCTACCGCCAGGCCGTGAACCGCTCGCCAGCGCTGCCATGCCCGCTCAAGCGCGGCCGCTGCCTGCCGGGCCTGCAATACCAAATCTGGATCCCGCATGGCGATCATCCCCTCGTAGCGATGGCACGCTCCGCCCATGTGGCGGACCCCGGGCGTGCCTCGATGCACCAGCTCCATGCGGCGCGGCGCGTCAGAGGCAGGGCCACTGCGGTGCACGGACGCCTGTCTGCCGTCGCGCCCCCGGGCGGCGGCATGGCGACAAGTATGGTCTCGACTCGTGCCCGGCACGGGTGATTACTCAAAGTTGCATGTCAGCTGCGCTGAGCGATACCGCCAGCACTAGCCTCGCTGACTGGCCTGGAGCAGCCATTCGGGCTGCCCGAGCTCATGCTTGTCGACGACCAGCCAGGAACCGATATCGGCCCGGCCGGCGACGAGATCACGGGGCCGGAGCACGGCCCATGCGGCGGGCCGGAACACCGCCTATGCCACGGGCCGGAACACGGCCCATGCCAGCAGCCTTAGCCTGGATAGCTGTTGACGGATTGACGTACCCATTCAATACTCTCCGCGGGACCACTCTTCGCGGGACCGCAGCTCTCTCTCCGCGGGACCTCATCTGGGTCCACGCAGGCCGGATCGACCCCGGCGTTACCGCCGGGCCCCCGCCCAGAGCTGCACCGCTCTGCGCACCACGGCCCGATACGGCGTTGCCGCCGGGGCCGACCCCCCTGTTCCCTGCGCTGAGCCGCGCTAGGCATGCCGGGACGCGCCTGCCGCCCGCAAACCGGGCGCAGGCTGTGGCCGGGCGTTACTCCGAGCGCTGCTGGGGTATGCCGGCAAGCAAGGCACGAACCTCCGTCTCGCGGTATCGACGGTGCCCGCCTAGCGTCCTGATGGACGTCAGCTTTCCGGCCTTGGCCCACCTCGTCACTGTCTTGGGGTCAACCCGGAACATCGTTGCGACCTCTGCCGGCGTCAGCAGCGGCTCAGCCTCTGGGGTACGTGCAGACATTTGGACGGCCTCTCCTCCTGGACCGGTACTACGATCCTGCGTCTCTTACGTTCCTGGCTCCATTCGGAGCCTGCCGTGGATGTCCTATATGGTCTACTGTTACCATATTGCCATCACCAGCGGTGACAAAGCGACCACCAGGAGCAGAAGTTTTTTGCCATGTCCCCGTTGCCCCCGTTGATCTGAGTCACGTTGCGTGATCCTACAGACACGCACCGTCGCAACGGGCGGATTCGGAAAAGTCATGTCCGCCTCCTGCCGGCTACTGGACGTAGCCCCCCACGCGGTCACCGAGCGGCCGTGCAGCCCTCATGCTCGTGCTGCCAGCCCGGACTGTGCTTGCAGGTATGCTCGTCGCTCACCTCCGATCACCGGGAGGTCACGCAGTGTCACGGCTGCGATCCGCGTCCGCCGGGTAGCACGCTGCCCCCTGGACTCCCCCGGTCGCGGAGAACCCCACGCCGTCTGCAACTATCGACCGCGCCGGGATAATCCTCCGCAGTTCTACGTCATGCTCTCTCACGAGGTATTTGCCCCGCACGGGCGTCTTCATGCCTTGCGCCCATCAAGGCTCCCCGTGGACTGATCACGGGAATACGCTTGGGATCGGATCCCCGAGTCAACGAGGACGCGGGACGGACCCCGGGAGTGACCGCCTTGGCAAGTGTGCTCGTACCGGCTGACAAGACCACTGCTGACAGCGACGACGGTGCCCCGGCGGCGGCAAGCACCGTCCATCAGGCCGGGCACGAGCAGGTCGTGTTCTGTCACGATGCCCCGACCGGCCTGCGAGCGATCATCGCCATCTACTCGACCGCGCTCGGGCCAGCCCTGGGCGGCACCAGGTTCTACCCGTACCCGAGTGAGCAGGCTGCGCTTGCCGACGTGCTGAACCTGTCCAGGGCGATGGCCTACAAGAACGCGCTGGCCGGCCTGGACCTAGGCGGCGGTAAGGCCGTCATCATCGGCGATCCTGACCGGATCAAGTCCGAGGCGCTGCTGCGCGCATATGGCCGCTTTGTCCAGTCGCTCAACGGCCGCTACATCACCGCCTGCGACATCGGCACCAACAGCGAGGACATGGACATCGTCGCCAGGGAATCCAGGCACGTCACCGGCAGGACCGTGCCGTATGGCGGGGCCGGCGACTCGTCGGTGCTCACGGCCTTCGGGATCTTCCAGGGCATGCGCGCCGCCGCCGAGCACGTCTGGGGCAGCGCCAGCCTGGCCGGCCGCGTGGTCGCCGTCGAGGGAGTTGGCAAGGTCGGCAGTCACCTGCTCGAGCACCTGATCTCCGATGGCGCCCGAGTCTGCATCTACGACGTCAATGCCGCCGCGGTTCAGCGCGTCCGGGCCAGCTACCCCGACGTCCTTGTGGCCGCCGGCCGCCAGCAGCTGATCGGCGGTGAGACCGACATCTACGCGCCGTGCGCGCTCGGCGGCGCGCTCGACGAAGAGACGGTGACATCGCTGCGAGCACGGATAGTCTGCGGCGGCGCCAACAACCAGCTCGCTCATCCGGGCATGGAGAAACTGCTCCAAGAGCACGGCATCGTCTACGCGCCGGATTACCTGGTGAACTCGGGCGGCGTGATCCAGGTCGCCGACGAGCTTGAGGGCTTCAGCTTCGAGCGGGCCAGGGCGCGGGTGGAGCGGATCTTCGAGACAACGAAGCGGATCCTCGCGATCGCTGACACCGAGAGCGTGCCCGCCGCCGTGGCCGCTGACCGGCTCGCCGAGCGCAGGATGTCGGATGTCGGCAGCCTGCGACGCATCTGGCTGGGCGGCTGATTGCACCCGGTGACGGCCGCCGGAGGCGCGAGCCGCCCAAAACAGGTACGGTTGTCTGTGTACGGAGGCACTAGCCGCGCTGGGATCCATGCGCTGGAACTGCAGCGGGGCAGTCTAACGTGCAAGAAACCCGATAATCGTCGGCATACTGATTCAGTAGGCATCAGCGCGGTGACCAGGGACCTGGCGGGTCCCGTACGTTCGAGGGGGTCGAGCCAATGGGGCGCGGCCGAGCCAAGGCCAAGCAGGTGAAGGTGGCACGCCAGCTGAAGTACAGCGGTGGCGGAACCGACCTTGACCGGCTGCGGGCAGAGCTGGGCGTCGGCACGGATCAGCGGGAGACCGACGGGCAGGACGCACATGCGGACTACGGCGACCGCTACTCCGTGGCTGACGACGATGATGATGATGATGATGCCGACGACGACGATCTCGACGATCTCGACGACGACTAGGCAGCACGCCTGAGCGGTCGCCTCGCGACCGCTCAGGATGCCCGGCATGCTGGCGGCAGCGGTAGCCGCCGAGGGTCACATCGGCCTGGTTAGAGCGGCCCGCCGGAGACCGTGAGCGGCAGGTACTCAGACAGGTCGGCGCGCGGGCCGCTGGGCCGCAGCTTGCCGCCGCGGACCGCCTCGTCCCAGCGCACCCGGCCGATGGCCAGCAGGATCCAGGTGACGGCGTCGGCCTCGACCACGTTCGGCGGCGTTCCGCGAGTGTGCCGCGGCCCGGCGACGCACTGGATGGCGGCATACGGCGGAATGCGCACCTCTACCGCCCGGCCGGGCGCCCGCGCTTCGAGCAGGCCCAGGGCGTGGCTGACAGCGCAGCGAAGGGCGGCGGCCTGCGGAGCGAGGCCGGAGTCAAGCGCAGCGACGACCGCGTCCAGGCATGCCGCTCCGAGTGCGGCCACCGTGGCCGGCCCGGCCCATGGCCGGCTGCCAAGCGCCGAGCGCTGGCCATTGACCGCGGCAAGCAGCCGCTCCGGGTCGAGACGTCTGGATGGCATCGCCCAGACCGTAGCCGACGACAGGCCGGCCCGCACTCCAGTCCGCACGCGCGCTTCATCGGGCAAGTAGCGACGTGCCACGCTGGTACGCGATAAATTCCTCGCTATGCCAGCCCAGCGCAGGATGAGTCCGGGGCGGACCCGTGGATCCTGGATCCCGCGCGTGACCGGCATGGGCGTCGTCGTGCTGCTCGCCGGCGGGGGGCTGGCGGTCTACCTGGGCTCGCAGCACGCGGCCAGGCCCGATCACGATGTCGCGGCCCTGTCGCTCAAGGTACTCAAGGTTCAGACGATCGGCCTGATCGACTACGGGCCGGACGATGACGGCGACCAGTCGAACCATGACGCCGACGACCATCCGCTGATGCTCCGGCTGACCGGTGCCGGGCTGGCGTTCGTGCCGATTCCGAAATCTGAGCTTATCGCGGGCGTACCGTTGTGGACCGCGGATCAGATGGCAGATGGCAGCGAGATCTTCATCTATATCCCGACCGGGCGCTGCCTGACCGCCGCGCGCGGCACCAGTCTCGGGCTCGCGCACTGCGACCTCGGCCTGAGCCAGCGCTGGCGGCCGGTGCATCTGTCGACGGTGGCCGGGCAGCCGATCGCTCAGTTCGCCACCGCCGCCGGGAACTGCCTTGCTGCTGGCGCCCACGCCGGTCCGGCCAGGCTCGCACCGTGCGGTCCCGCGCGCACCAAGCCGCAGGAGATCGCGTTCTGGTGGAGCGCCTGACGCCTGGCTGGCTCAGGCAGGCGCCTGGCTGGCTCAGGCAGGCGCGGCGTCACCGTGCCCGCGGGCAGGCGCCGTCAGCCAGCGTCCCTGAGTGCCGAGGATGACAGCTGGGTTAGCGGGGCGTCGTCGCGCCACTCGATCCGCTTGCGCAGCGACACGACGGTGCCCCGGCCAGGACCGGTCCGCAGGCTCACGTCGTCGACGCACGCTCGCATGATCGCCATCCCCCGGCCAGACTCGGGAAGCTGCGCGATCTCGATGTTCCTCGCCCGTCGCCCGAGCAGGGAGACCGGCCTGACCGGCGGCCTGCGCAGATGCGCACGGCGGCTCGGCAGCCTGACCGGATCGAAGCCGCGGCCGCTGTCAAGCACCTGGAGCACGCACCGGTTCCTGCCGACCTGGACCACCACCTCGTAACGGCGGCCAGGACCCGCGTGCCGCAGGACGTTTGTGCAGGCCTCGGTCACGGCAAGCAGCATGTCAGAGATGTCATCGGGGTCCACGCCGAGGCGGCTGAAGGTATCGCCGAGCACTCTGCGGACCACCGGGATACTGATGGTCTCGCGCGGAAAAACAAGGCAGAACCGCACGTCCCTGGCCGGTCCCTGCGAGTGCAACGCCCGTGTCCGCATTCGCTCCTCAGTTCTCCGAACTCACCTCTGCGCTCTGATCACATTGTGAGCGTTTCCCGTGCTGGGCCGTGGTAATCATGAACTCGGGCGATCTTCGGACGAACAGTGCCGTTCTTCCAGGTCAATAGCGGGTTGCCGGAGCCAGGAATCCTTGCCGCGCAGGGCTAGAGCGAGGTATTCGGGCGCGCGGGCCGCCGGGCGTGCCGCGTCGCTCAGAATCGCCAGGACAGCCGGCCGAATTCGGCCCGGCCGTCCTGCTCCAGATGGCGAATAGCCGCCGACCTGAACCGCCCGGCAGCCACCGGGCCAGCCACCGGCCAGCAGGCCCGTGGCAGCGGCCAGCAGGCCCGCGGCAGCGGCCAGTGTCACCGGCCGACAGCGCAAACTCGCCTGTGCTCCGGGCAGATCGCCGGTCTCAGGCTCGAGCCCCGTGCCGCGCGATCCGCGCATCGCCGAGACCGCGAAGTGGCCGGCGCGGCAAGGTTCCCGCGAAGCGGGCGATAGGCCCGCGGCCTGCGCGCGCAATCGGCCACAATCTTGGTTACCTGACCGGGCGTGCGCGCAAGCTCCTCTTGAGCGAGCATAAGGAATGCCGGGTACTGTCACTGCGGAACACGACGGACGACCGACCGGCCGCCGGCCCTTGCTGGCGACCGTCCCTGAGCATGCAAGGAGTGGCACGTGGCCGTCAAAGCTGCCGGGCGAGCTGCCTCCCAAGCCGACTTCAAGCCGCCCCAGCCGGCGGAACTGATCCAGTTGCTCACCCCGGAGGGCGAGCGAGCCGAGCACCCTGACTATCCGCTGGAGATCTCTACCGACGAGATCAAGGCGCTCTACCGGGACCTGGTCCTGGTCCGCCGGATCGACTTCGAGGCAATCGCGCTCCAGCGCCAGGGCGAGCTCGGCATCTGGGCGTCGCTGCTCGGCCAGGAGGCGGCTCAGGTCGGCTCGGGCCGCGCGCTCGGCCCCCGCGACATGGCCTTTCCGACCTACCGGGAGCACGGGGTCGCCTGGTGCCGCGGCCTGGACCCGACGAAGCTGCTCGAGCTCTTCCGCGGTGTCAGCCACGGCGGCTGGGACCCCAAGGAACACAACATCGCCCTCTACACGATCGTGATCGGCAGCCATGTCCTGCACGCCACCGGCTATGCGATGGGTATCCAGCGGGACGGGGCGCTCGGCGAGGACGGCCAGGCGGCGATCGCGTATTTCGGTGACGGCGCCACCAGCCAGGGCGACGTGAACGAGGCATTCATCTGGGCGTCGGTCACCAACGCGCCGGTCGTGTTCTTCTGCCAGAACAATCAGTGGGCGATCTCCGAGCCGCTGGAGCGGCAGAGCCGCGTCCCGCTCTACCTGCGCGCGCACGGCTTCGGTTTCCCCGGTGTACGGGTCGACGGAAATGATGTGCTCGGCTGCCTCGCGGTGACCAGGAAGGCCATGCAGGCGGCACGGGAGGGCCAGGGCCCGACGCTGATCGAGGCGTACACCTACCGGATGGGCGCGCACACCACGACCGACGACCCGACCAGATACCGGCTCTCCGCCGAGCTCGAGTCCTGGAAGCTCAAGGATCCGGTCGAACGCGTGAAGCAGTATCTGATCCGCTCCGGGCTGGCCGACGAGAGCTTCTTCACCGGGATCAGCGCGGAGGCCGACGAGGTCGGCAAGCGGGTGCGGAAGGCATGCCTGGAGATGCCGGACCCGACGCCGCTCTCGATGTTCGACAACGTCTACGTCGAGCCGACCGCCCTGCTCAACGCCGAGCGCGCCCAGCTGGCCGCGTACCTGGATTCCTTCGCTGGCGAGGAGGGCGCGCGATGACCACTCTGACGCTGTCGAAGGCGCTGAACGAGGGCCTGCGCAAGGCGATGGAAAACGATCCCAAGGTCCTCATCATGGGCGAGGACGTCGGGCGGCTCGGCGGCGTGTTCCGGGTGACCGACGGCCTGCAGAAGGACTTCGGCGAGGACCGGGTGCTCGACACCCCGCTGGCGGAGTCCGGCATCGTCGGCACGGCGATCGGGCTGGCGCTGCGCGGCTACCGCCCGGTCTGCGAGATCCAGTTCGACGGCTTCGTGTTCCCCGCCTTCGACCAGATCACCACGCAACTGGCCAAGATGCGCTACCGGTCGCTCGGCAAGCTCATCCTGCCCGTCGTGATCAGGGTGCCCTGTGGCGGCGGCATCGGCGCCGTTGAGCATCACAGCGAGTCGCCGGAGGCGCTGTTCGCCCACACAGCCGGCCTGCGAGTGGTCGTCTGCGGCGATCCGGCCGACGCCTACGCCATGATCCAGCAGTCGATCAGCTGTGATGACCCGGTGATCTTCTTCGAGCCCAAGCGGCGGTACTGGGACAAGACCGAGGTCGATCTGGCCGGCGGCGTGGCCGGGGCTGCGCCGCTCGACCGGGCGCGGACCCTGGCCAGCGGAACCGACGCCACCGTGCTCTGCTACGGGCCGATGGTCCGCACCTGCGCCGAGGCGGCGGTCGCGGCTCAGGCCGACGGCCGGTCGATCGAGGTCATCGACCTGCGGTCGATCGCGCCGCTGGATACCGAGGCGATATTCGCGTCGGTCCGCAAGACCGGCCGCTGCATAGTCGTGCACGAGGCGCCGGTCACCGGCGGACTGGGCGGCGAGATCGCCGCGCTGGTCACCCAGGAGTGCTTCTACCAGATGGAGGCGCCGGTGCTCCGGGTCGGCGGCTACTCGACGCCCTACCCGCCGTCCCGGATCGAGGAGCACTACCTGCCGGATCTGGACCGGGTTCTGGACGCCGTCGACCGCGCGTTCACCTACTGAGAGGGCCTCATGTCAGAGCTGAAGCAGTTCAAGCTCCCCGACGTCGGCGAGGGCCTGACCGAGGCGGACATCGTCAAGTGGCACGTGCGACCTGGTGACAAGGTCACTATTAACCAGATCATCGTGGAGATCGAGACCGCCAAGGCCGTTGTCGAGCTGCCCAGTCCGTACGAGGGAGTCGTGGACAGCCTGCTGGTCCCCGAGGGGACTACGGCCGACGTCGGTACGCCGATCATCTCGGTCCAGGTCGGCACCGGCCCGGCACCGGCCGGCTCGAACGCGCTCAGCTCGGTCTCGCTCGGCTCGGTTACCGGCGGCGCCGCGGGCGCGAGCGGCGCGGTCGCGGCCGGCCCGGCGGGCGAGATCTCCTCCCCGCCGATCGAGGGCGCCGTCGAGCCGGGCCTGCACGGCAGCCCGGCACCGAAGGCCGAGCGCCAGGCCGTGCTCGTCGGGTACGGGGTCAAGCTCGGCGCGACCACCCGGCGGGCCAGGAAGACCGCGATCGGTCCGCCGGCAGGCCGCCAGGCCGGCTCACCCGCATCGATGCAAGCCATGCCAGCCCGGACCGCGGCGCACCGAGCCGCCGCTCAGCTCGCGACGCCAGCTCCCGCGGCACAAGCGCCGGCGCCACAGGCAACGCCGGCAGCACAGGCAACGCCGGCAGCACAGGTGCCCGCAGCACAGGTGCCGGAGACCCGGCCGGCCATTCTCGCCAAGCCGCCGGTCCGCAAGCTCGCCAAGGAACTGGGCGTTGACCTGACGGGGCTAGCCGGTACCGGACCCGCTGGCTCCATCACGCGCGAGGACGTCCAGGCCGCCGCTGATCAGGCAGGCGCCTTCGCCGCGATCGGCGCCGCCGGGATCACGGCCCCAGGCGCCGTCTCCGGGCTGGCCCTGCTGACCTCCCTGCCACGGGAGGAGCGCATCCCGATCCGCGGGGTTCGCAAGCACACGGCGGCCGCCGTGGCCGCGAGTGCCTTCACCGCGCCGCACGTCACCGAGTTCCTGCAGATCGACATCACCGAGACGATGGCGGCGGCGGCCAGGCTCCGGACCCTGCCTGAGTTCGACGGCGTCCGGGTCTCGCCGCTTGTGCTGGTCGCCAGGGCACTGCTGATAGCGGCCGCCAGGCATCCGATGATCAACTCATCCTGGGACGAAGCAGCCCAGGAGATCGTGGTCCGGCACTACGTGAACCTCGGCATCGCGGCGGCGACCGACCGCGGCCTGGTCGTGCCAAGCGTGAAGGACGCCCACGCGCTGTCGCTGTCCGACCTGGCGCGGGCGATCGGCGAGCTGGCCGAGACCGCGCGGGCCGGCCGGTCGACGCCGGCCGACCTGCGCGGCGGCACGATCACGATCACCAACGTGGGGATCTTCGGAGTGGACACAGGGACCCCGATCATCAGCCCGGGCGAGGCCGCGATCCTGGCCTTCGGGCAGGTCAAGGATGCGCCATGGGTCGTGCAGGGGCAGCTGGCCGTGCGTCAGGTCTGCACGCTGGCGCTGTCGTTCGACCATCGGATCATCGACGGCGACCTGGGATCGGCGGTGCTCCGCGACGTCGGCGCCATGCTGACCGACCCGCTGCGCATGCTCGCGTGGTCATAGCCCGCGGTCCCGCCGTTCGCCACCGATTCGGAGCGCTCATGATCAGGCACGTCGCGATGTTCTCCTGGATACCCGAGGCGACCGCCGAGCAGAAGCAGCGAGTGGCCGCCGAGCTCGCCGCGCTGGCGCCGCTGATGCGAGGGCTGCGAGGTTACCTCTTCGGCGCCGACGCACACCTGGTGGAGGGCAATGCCGACTTCGCGGTCGTCGCGGATTTCGAGGACGCCGAGGCATATCTTGCCTACCGGCATCACCCGGCCCATGTGGAGGTCGTCAACCGGGCGATCCAGCCCATCGCCAGGCAGCGCACTACCATCCAGATCGAGATCTGACCGGTCCGAGGGCGCGGCGCGAACGAAAGCGGCGCCTCGTGCTCACGTTCCTCCGGACGCGACGGCCCGTTGCGTGCGTTGCGGCCACCTTGTCGGACTCGCAATCTCAGGACTAGCCCGGTGGCATGTGTCGTACACTCCCGGCATGGAGCTGAAGGACTCGGTTCTCATGATCCTCACAGAGTCCGGAGAGCATCAGGAACTCGCGCGGCTGGCGCAGTCGGCGTACGAGATCCTCTCCAACGACCGCGAGGTTCCTTACGGAATCCTGAGCAAGATGCTCGGCGAAGCCAGTGGCAAGGGCGTTCTCCGCGCACTTCAGGGCAAGTACAGCGGCACGGCTTACAACGCCATGCTGATCCCGATCTGCCGGGAGATCGACCGGCAGAAGCCAGTGCCTCCGCGCCGGCGCACCGGGCTGCGGCCGGAAAGCGCCGACCCGCTCACGGCGGATATCTACGGCTGAGCCGCTCAGAACGCCTGTTCGGGCAGTTCCATCAGATCAAGCGTGGTTGCCTCGACGATCTCGCGCTCGGCTGCCAGCCGAGGCAGCACGGCCTCGGCGAAGAACCGGGCGGCCGCGATCTTGCCCTGGTAGAACGCCTCGTCACGCTCTCCGGCGGTGTCTGACCCGGACGGGCCGCGGGCGTCCAGTTTCTTCATCGCGACCTCGGCCTGCCGCACCAGCAGCCATCCGATTACCAGGTCACCCAGCGCCATCAGGAACCTTGTGGTGTTCAGGCCGATCCGGTTGACCTCGTCCGGCTGCTCCATGGCGGCGGCCAGGTAGCCGTGCATGCTGCTCACCATCGCCTCGACGTGACCAGCCGCCCTGGCCAGGGCCGCCCGCTCCTTCTTGAGCCTGCCGTTGCCGCCCTCGGCCGCAGCCGTCTCCCTGACCTCATTGAGCAGGTAGGCCAGCGCCTTGCCCTCGTTCCGCACGATCTTGCGGAAGTACAGGTCCATGCCCTGGATCGCCGTGGTTCCCTCGTACAGGCTGTCGATCTTGGCATCCCTGAGGTACTGCTCGAACGGGTGGTCCTGGAGGTAGCCGGAACCGCCCAGGGTCTGCAGCGACAGCGTGAGCATCTCGAACGCGCGCTCCGAGCCGACGCCCTTGACCACCGGCAGCAGCAGGTCGTTCATCCCCGCCGCCAGCGGGTCGCTCTCGCCGTTCGCCCGCGCGATCTGCTGGGTGTCCTGGAAGGTGGCCGTGTAAAGCACGAGCGCCCGCATGCCCTCGGCGTAGGCCTTCTGAAGCATAAGGGTCCGCCGGACGTCCGGGTGATGCATGATCGTGACCCGCGGCGCCGTCTTGTCGCTGAGCTTGGACAGCTCACCGCCCTGCACCCGGGCCTTGGCGTACTCGAGCGCGTTCAGGTATCCGGTGGACAGCGTCGCGATCGCCTTGGTGCCGACCATCATCCGGGCGAACTCGATGATCATGAACATCTGCCTGATGCCGTCGTGCACGTCGCCGACCAGGGTGCCGATCGCCGGATGGCTGGCGCCGAAGGTGAGCTCGCAGGTAGCGGAGACCTTGAGACCCATCTTGTGCTCAAGGTGGGTGGCATAGACGCCGTTCCGCTCGCCGAGGGAGCCATCGGCCGCGAGCAGGTACTTGGGCACCAGGAACATCGACAGCCCCTTGGTGCCCGGGCCTGCTCCCTCTGGCCGGGCCAGGACCAGGTGGAAGATGTTCTCGGTCAGGTCGTGCTCGCCGCTGGTGATGAACCGCTTGACGCCCTCGATGTGCCAGGTGCCGTCCGGCTGCCTGATCGCCCTGGTCCGGCCCGCGCCCACGTCCGACCCGGCGTCGGCCTCGGTCAGCACCATGGTGGCGGACCACCTGCCCTCGACCGCGCGCTCAGCGAACCGGCGCTGCTCCGGGGTGCCCATCAGCCACAGGGCGTGCGCGAACGACGCGCCGCTTGCGTACATCCAGACCGCCGGGTTCGCGCCCAGAATCAGCTCGGCGACGGCCCAGCAGAGCGAGCGCGGCGCGGCAGTGCCGCCGAGCTCGGCCGGCAGCTCGAGCCGGAACCACTCGGCATCCATGAAGGCGCGGAACGATCTGGCGAACGCCTCTGGTATCCGCACCGAGTGGGTCGCCCGGTCAAAGACCGGCGGATGGCGGTCGCTCTTGGTGAAAGACTCGGCGAGCGGCCCGATGGCCAGGCGGTTGACCTCGGCAAGAATCCCCCGAGCGGTCTGCTCGTCCAGATCCTCGTGCGGTGCGGAACCGAGCATCGCCTGCCTGTTCAGCACCTCGAACAGGTTGAACTCGATGTCACGCAGGTTGCTCTTGTAGTGGGCCATGCTCATCTCCCGCCGGAGTCTCCACTGCCATTACCGGTCAGTAACTTGAGTGTACTACTGGTCGGTAACTACGGGAAGCGCTCGCCCGTGAGACGGTTACTTGCGGGCCAGAACGCACATAGCACGGATTCCGTGGCTACATTTCGTATATAACGGGCGTTAACCTGACTGAAGACCGTGCTAAGTGCGGTTGCCGGCCTGCGACCACCGCCAGTGGCCGGGGGTTTTGGGTAATTAGTCGGGATTCAGAGTATGTTCACCGCGCGGGCAATGACCAGGGCGCCGAGGGCCAGCGAGACGGCGGACTGGACGAGCATCGTCAGCTTGGCCCATCGGGCGAGCGGCAGGACATCGGTCGGGCTGAATGCCGTGGCGTTGGTGAAGGACAGGTAGAGGTAGTCGACGAAGCGCGGCCCCCAGCCCTGAGGCGTCAGCTCCGGCGATGTCATCTGGGGGAACAGCAGATCGGGATAGGGCGACTTGCCCTCCAGCCGACTCACCGGGCCGCCCCGGTCGAACTCCCAGTACCACAGCGCGAAGGCGATGACGTTGGTGCCCCAGATCGCGGCGCCGGAGAGCAGCAGGTCGATCGCGTTGTGCCCGCCCGCATGCAGCTGGTTCGTCACGATCGCCTTGACCAGCAGCGCCGCGGATATCGCGTTGCCCGCCGTGATCAGCAGGATCAGCGCGATGCTCGCCGCGCGGATCGGGCGGGACCGTCGCTCGATCCGAACCGGGTTCGCGGCGAACAGCCCGATCAGGAGCGCGCCCTCCAGGGCGAAGATCAGGTAATGCAGGTACACGGGGCGCAGCAGGAGCTGGGAGGGCAGCAGCCGCTGCAGCACGATTGCGACGACGACCGCGGCCGATACCGGCCACCGCGGCTCGGGCCGATCCTGGCGATGAAGCCTGCTGGCGCCAGCGGACTGGAGCGACTTCGCGGCGTGATCGAGCAGGTGCAGCATCTCGTTCCGCCAGAGCAGGTCCTGCTGGCCGTCCGGCCGTCCGAGTCCTGGCAAGTGCACGTGATGGTGCTGTGGTTGCGCGCCGGCCTCCTCAGCCGACGCCGGGTGATCAACGTGCTCGACATGCTCGGCGTGCTCGGCGAACTCGGCGAACTCCGCGTGCTCGGCGAACTCGGCGAACTCCGCGTGCTCGGCATGCTCGGCGTAGTCGATGTGCCCCGTCTCGGACTGCTCGCCCGACCCGTTTCCTGCGGACCCTAGCGCGGCCTGGCCCGCCTCGGGCTGTCTGGCCTCGCCGGGTGCGCCGTCGGCCCGCGGCGGCTCGTCAGCCCGACTAGCTGCTGATTCATGCTCGGTCATAGGCTCATTGTGGCCGCATGCCCATTCCGTGCGGCCGGATCGCCATCTAAAGTGTCGCCATCGATACGTTTTGGCCCCCCGGCAAGCGAGGTGGACGATGGCGCTTGGCCTGACCTCAGAGCACCTGGAGCTTGCCGCGGCCGTGCGCGGGTGGGCACAGCGGCGCAGCCCGGCGCAGGCGGTGCGGGCCGCCGCCGACGGGCCAGATCACGGTGCCGAGCTGTACCACGGCGTGCTCGCGCCGGGCCTGGCCGAGCAGGGCCTGCTCGGACTGCACCTGCCCGAGGCCGATGGCGGGCAGGGATACGGGATACCTGAGCTGGCGGTCGCGGCAGAGGAACTCGGCCGGGCGCTGCTGCCCGGCGCGTTCCTGCCGACCGT
>Ga0209415_10011895_pt1 | contig 14585 bp, 7 predicted proteins | sample PeaSoiSIISIP2007_FD_187696 | JGI IMG/M metagenome (GOLD analysis project Ga0209415, IMG submission 187696) | Peat soil microbial communities from Weissenstadt, Germany - SII-SIP-2007 (SPAdes) (version 2) | ecosystem: Environmental > Terrestrial > Soil > Wetlands > Peat | place: Germany...
TACGACATTATAGCCTTCCGCTTCCATCACCACCATGAAATCGCCCTGGCGTTCCACGTCAAACAACACTTTGGCCTGACCCTTGCGCTCCAGGAAAAGTGTGTGCAGATCGTCGACCGTGGTTTCGAGCGAAGTCTCGAGCGGCACGCGGATGCGGATGGCGCGGGGTAAGGGAACCTTGGCTTCTTCCAGCGGTTGGATTTCGGCCGCCGTGATTTTGGGATTGGCGCCTTCTTCGATGCGCACTCCAGCTTTCAACAGCACGGGAACTTCGAGTTTAACCTTGTCGCCGATGCGCTTGTAGGCCTCGGGGAAGACGATCATGTCGATCGAACCCGACATGTCTTCGAGCGTGGCCTGGGCGTAGAAATCGCCGCGCTTCGATTTGAGCACGCGCACGTTGCCGATGATGCCGGCGGTCACGATGGTTTCGTCTTTGCCGGTCGATTTCGTCATCGCGGCGATTTCTTCCACGCTGAGCGCCTGCAAATCGGCAAGCTTGTCTTTGTATTTTTGCAGGGGGTGGCCGCTGATGAAAAAGCCGAGAATCTCTTTTTCGGCAGTGAGGCGGGTGTGCTCGTCCCAGTCAGGAACGTTGGGCAGCTTGTCGTTATGTGAGTCGGCGTCCTCCTGCTGGAACACGCCAAACAGGCCGTGCTGGCCGGATTCGGCGTCACGCTGGGCCTTCTGCGCCTGTTCCATCGCCTTGTCGAGAACGGCGATGAGTTGCGCGCGGCGGCCCATGGAATCCATGGCGCCACTCTTGATCAAAGATTCCAGCACGCGCTTGTTCAGCAGGCGCAGGTCGACGTTCTCACAGAATTCAAAAATGGACTTGAATTTGCCTAGCTTCTTGCGGGCGGCAACGATCGATTCGATGGCGTTGCCGCCAACGTTTTTCACTGCAGCGAGGCCGAAGCGGATCGACTCACCGTGCGGGGTGAAATTGGCGTCGGAAACGTTGAGGTCGGGCGCCTCCACGGCGATGCCCATTTCGCGGCACTCGTTGATGTACTTGACGACATCATCGGTCGAGCCGGTCACGGATGTCAGCAGAGCCGCCATGAATTCGACCGGATAGTGCGTCTTCAAATAGGCAGTGTGATAGGCCAGCAGGGCGTAGGCCGCGGAGTGTGACTTGTTGAAACCGTATCCGGCGAACTGCGCCATGAGATCGAAAATCTTTTCGATCTTTTTCGGCGGATATTTCTGCCGCGCGGCGCCTTCCACGAAGCGCTCGCGCTGCTGCGCCATTTCCTCGGCTTTTTTCTTGCCCATGGCGCGGCGGAGCAGATCGGCTTCACCCAGCGAGTAGCCCGCCAGGCGGTTGGCGATCTGCATCACCTGTTCCTGGTACACGATGACGCCGAGAGTCTCGTGCAGGATCTCCTTCAGTTCCGGCAGTTCGTATTCCACTTTCTTGCGGCCATGTTTGCGGTCGACGAAATCGTCGATCATGCCGCCCTGAATCGGGCCCGGCCGGTAAAGCGCGTTCAGAGCCGTGAGATCTTCAATGGAATTCGGCTGATACTTGCGCAGCACATCGCGCATGCCGTTCGATTCAAACTGAAACACGCCGGAGGTCAGGCCTTTGTGGAAGACTTTCTCGTAAGTCGCCGTATCTTCCAGCGGAATCTGTTCGAGCGTGATCGCCTGGCCGCGGGTTTGCTGGATCAGTTTCAACGCGTCGGTAAGAATCGTGAGCGTGGTCAGGCCGAGGAAGTCCATCTTCAGCAGGCCCATCTTTTCGATGGCGACCATGTCGAAGGCGGTCACGATTTCGTCGTTCTTGGTGCGATGCAGCGGGACAAGGTCGGTGAGCGGGCGCGGCGAGATCACCACTCCCGCAGCGTGCACGCCGGAATTGCGCACCATGCCTTCCAGCTTCTTTGCGGTCTCGAACAGTTCGCGGATCTGGCCGTCTTTCTCAATTGCCTCGCGCAGTTGGGCGGAATCCTCGATGGCCTGTTCCAGCGTTATGTTGAGTTGGGTCGGAACCATCTTGGCGATGCGGTCGACGTCGGCGTAAGGGATGTCCATGGCGCGGCCCACGTCTTTGATGGCGGCCTTGGCAGCCATGGTGCCGAAGGTGATGATCTGGGCAACGTTGTCGCGGCCGTATTTCTGCGTGACATATTGGATGACTTCGCCGCGGCGGTTCATGCAGAAATCGATGTCGATGTCGGGCATGGACACGCGCTCGGGGTTCAGGAAACGCTCGAAGAGCAACTCATGCTGCAGCGGGTCGATGTCAGTGATGCGGAGCGCGTAGGAAACCAGCGATCCGGCGGCCGATCCGCGGCCGGGGCCGACGGGAATGTCGCGCTCGCGAGCGTAGCGGATGAAGTCCCAGACGATCAGGAAATATCCCGGGAACTGCATCTGCTGAATGATGCCGAGCTCGCGCTCCAGGCGCTGCTCGTAGTCGGTGATGGAATGCTTCAGCTTGCCTTGCTCGTGCAGCGGGCGCAGCGCTTCGAGGCGGCGGGCGAAACCTTCGCGGGTGACGTGCACGAAATAACTGTCGATGGTGTAGCCTGGCGGGACTTCAAACTGCGGAAAGGGATTCGCAACCTTCTCCAGACGAAGACTGCAGCGCTCGGCAATATCGAGCGTGCGCGAAAGAACCTCGGGCGAATCCTTGAACACGCGCGACATTTCGTCATGGCTCTTGACGAAAAACTGCGTGCCGTCGAACTTCATGCGGCCGGTGTCGTGAATCGACTTGCCGGTCTGAATGCAAAGCATGACGTCCTGGGAGTGGGCGTCATCCTCGCACAGGTAGTGACTGTCGTTGGTGGCCACCAGCGGCAGGCCGAGATCTTTTTCCAGCTGGAACAGGCCGGGACGGATGCGGTGCTCCATCTCCAGGCCCTGATCCTGAATCTCGAGATAGAAATTCTGCTTGCCGAAAATGTCGGTGAAGGTGCCGGCTGCGGCGCGCGCGGCGTCGTATTTGTTCTCCATCAGGCGCTCGGCCACCTCGCCTTTGAGGCATCCGGAGAGGCCGATCAGGCCGCGGGAATGTTCGGCGAGAAACTTCTTGCTCACGCGCGGCTTGTAATAAAAGCCGTGCAGCGAAGCCTCCGACGTGATCTTGACCAGATTGCGGTAGCCTTCTTCGTTCTCGGCCAGCACCAGCAGGTGGTTGTAGGTGTCGCCTTCGGGCGCGGCGCGGTGGTCGTCTTTTTTACAGATATACAGTTCGCAGCCAACGATGGGCTTCACTCCGGCTTGCTTCGCGGCGTTGACGAATTCGACCGCGCCAAAAATGTTGCCGTGGTCGGTCATGGCGACGGCGGGCATGCCCAGCTTGTGCACGCGTTCGCAAAGCCGCTCAATATTGCAAGCGCCGTCGAGCAGGGAGTAGTCGGTGTGGAGATGCAGGTGAACGAATTGGGACATGGGTCTGTGGGTAGTCTAACGCAAATGGAGCGGAGGAAAAACGTGGACGGATGTGCGTTTCTAGGAGGCTAGGTCGAGGGTCTTATATCAATTGTCTCGTTAGCAGGCCAGGGTGAGTTCTCTCTGCCTCTAATCGCGCGAATTCCTCGGCTTCTGATTCGCTCGTTCCCTCCCACAGAATCTCAAAATCACCCTCCCGAGGACCGCCGTTTTGGAGGACCCTAGCGATTTGGAATCTGCCATCCGGAGTTTTGTTCTTGCAGAGATTAAGAGGAACGCCTCCGGCCGAGAGGTTTACGGGATAGAGCGGGGCGGAATTAAGCTTAGCCATCATCGAATCATACCACGCCGGCCGGAGTATACTTCGCATATGTACGACTTCTCGCTGACTACATTTCTCGCATCCTTGGCGGGCAGCGGAGCCACCTCATGGCTGGTCGTTAAGGGGCTGAGTGGTCACCTTGCCGATCGTTGGTTGGCTCAGTACAAGAGCGACCTCGACAAGGAATTTGAAAGCTATAGGGATGCACTCGAACAAAAGCGAAAGCGAATAGAAGCAGAACTCGGACACCGAAGCTACGTCACCAAAACGCACTTCGATACAGAGTTCAACGCAGTGAAGGATATTTTCGCCGCCCTTGGGAGACTCCGATTGAGCTTTAATGGTCTGAGACCATTTTTCGATTGGACGCCTCAGGATGAAGTCGAAAGACTGAAGCTAATTTCAACTCGGCTGAATCACTTCAAGGAGCGATTCAACGTACTCGTGGATGTGGCGGCAAGCGTGTACCCCTTTGTCCCCGAAAGCATCTACAGCCAATTTGAGCTCTGCATGAACTCTGCAATGATGGAAATTAGGCAGATCGAACGGTCCGGAACCGAGGCTCTCTCACCGCAAGGTTATACGGAGGGAGCAAAGCAGCACGAGAAATTTACCTCCGCATATTTCGCCGCTGCAAAACTCGTGCGAGAGCATTTCACCGAGCTGTCACAAAGCTCAGGATGAAGGGAATATTATTTGCAGGTGGCTGACTGCTAGGCATATTGCCAGAATCGTCGGCCGCTAGACAGTTCCAGCCGCCGCGACCTGCGCCTTTTGCAGCAGCCGCCGGGCCTGGGCGATGAGTTCCGCCACTTCAAATGGCTTCACCAGGTATGGAATATTGTTGGCCTGCAGGAAGGCGCGTTCGTCACCCTGTTCGACTGAGTTCGAAAACGTAAAGAGGACGTGACCTTCCATGGCCGAGCAATTTTCTTTGAGCCACTGGCTGCACTCGTTGGCAGTCCATTGTCCGGGCATCTTGCCGTTGATGATCAAGGCGTCAAAGGCTTCTGAGAGCAAGCGAGTCTTCACATCCTGGCTGGTTCGGGCGGTCACGACGGTGGCGCCGGCTCCGGCGAGCACATCGCGCTCGAATTCGAGGACGGCTTCTTCTTCCTCCACCAGCAGAACGCGGCCGTGGATGGCGCCTTCGTGCTGGCGAGGGGCCGGCTTCGACTCTTCGCGTTCGGCCGCGGCCGCTACCGCCGCGGGCAATCTCACTTCAATGACGGCGCCGCCTTCCGGAGCATTGTTGGCGGTGATGTCGCCGCCGTGCTCTTTCACGATGCCGTAGCAGATGCTGAGTCCGAGCCCCGTGCCTTTGCCCACGCTTTTGGTGGTGTAGAACGGATCGAAGATGCGTTTGGGATCTTTGATGCCTGCGCCATCGTCGGTGAACTGCGTGCAAACGTGTCCACCAGCACTGGAAATAAGAATCTTGAGTTTCCCGGTGCGCCCAGTTTCAAGAATGGCGTCGACCGCGTTGTTGATGATATTCAGGAATACCTGCTCAATCTGATGCGGGTCAGCGACGACCAGGGCAGGCTCGGAAGGAACTTCGCGCTCGACTTTGATGTTGTTGATCTTGAGATCGTAGTCCCGCAGTGCCAGGGTCTCGTCGAGAATCTTGCGGAGGTCAACTTCGTCGCGTTGCGGCGTGCGCTGGCGCGCGAACGATAGAAGGTTCTGGACCACGCGATGAGTCCGCTGCGCCTGCTTGAACAGCTTGCTGACGTAATCCTGGGCGCGAGTGTTGAGTCCTTCGGTTTCGAGAAGCTGCGCGTAGCCGAGGATCGCGGTGAGCGGATTGTTAAGCTCGTGGGCGACGCCGGCAATCAACTGTCCGACGGCCGACATCTTTTCGCTCTGCAGCAGTTGTTCCTGGGTCTTGCGCAGATCTTCGTAGGCGCGGCAGGTCTCTTCGTAGAGCCGGACTTTTTCGATGGTGGTGGCCAGTTGACGGCTGATGGCCACCAGCAGATTTTCGTCGTTGCTGGAATACTCATATCCCAGGTGGCTGCACAGGCCCATGATGCCTACGGGTGCGTCCTTGCCCCAGAACAAAATCCAGATCCAGGAACGGTCGGCATCGGAGCGGACAAATTCCGCAACCTTGGGCGGAAGGTGCGGCAAGTATTCCGCCGTGACCACTTCAGTGCGCGAGCGCATGACCAGATCGCCAAAACCTTCGGTAAAGAAAACTTCAGCGGCCCGCATCTTGTCGCGGCTGCGCGGGCCCCACGCGGCCCGGCGGCGATACGTCGTGGTGTCGGTATCGGAAAGGTAGACAGTCCCGCTGTCGGCGCCAAACAGAGTCACGACCTGGCGCAACGTCAGGTTGAGAATTTCGTCAAGATCGAACGATTGGGCCGCGACCACCGCCATGGCATTCAAGGCGTTCAGTTCGCGGTTGCGGCGCCGCATCTCATCTTCGGCGCGGCGCTTTTCCGTCATGTCGAGAACGAAGCCCTGATAGCGCTGCACGCTGCCGGCCGCGTCGCGGGTGGCAAAGCTGCTCTCGGCGGCCAGCAGCAGAGTGCCATCCTTGCGGCGCAAGGTGACGTCGAAATTCCGCACGTAGTTGTGATCTTCAATTTCGCGGCGGAAAGCTTCGCGTTGTTTTGGGTCAACGCAGATTTCCGAATTCAGATTCAGGACGAGCAACTCATCGCGCTGGCTGTAGCCCAGCATGTGCACAAAAGCGTCGTTGCAGTCGATGAGCTGGCCGGCGGGGTCGGCCACGTAGACGCCCTCCTGCACTTGCTCGAAGAGCAGACGATATTTCTCTTCCGCGGAGCGGCGATCCGTAATGTCGCGGACCACGTGGATGGTGCCTTTTTGCGGGCTGCCCTGCTCGGTGTAGGAAGAAGTGGAAACCACCGAAAAGCCGCCGAAACAAGGGTCGGCGCCTTCCACGAATTCTTCGTCGCCGCCCATGGCGCAGTAGGGGCATCCCGTCCATTCGCCAAAGGTGTGAGGCAGAGTGGACTCGCAGGAGCTGCCCACCACATCCGCGGCGGCCTGGCCGAGTTGTTCGAGCAAAACTTGATTGGCCTTGATGATGCGGTAGTCGGCGTCGTGCGCCAGGATGATGTCGTGGATGGAGTCGAAGGTGTTGATCCACTGCCGCTGCGAGCGCAGCACCTGCTCCAGCAGCCGGAAGTTTTCGACGGCAACCGCGAGTTGCTTGGCGCAGGCCTGCAGAAACTCCAGTTCTTCCACGGTCCACTGCCGGCTTCCCGAACTGCCCAGCAGCAGCAATCCGATGGGCGATTTATTGCCCACGACCGGCGCCATCACCAGTTGGTGAATTTTCTCAGCTTCGAGACTTAACTCAGGCTCAGGACCGGCAGCCTCGCGAGTGGTGACTTGCGGACCGGGCTGAGCCAACAACTTCTGGATGTCCTCGTTGATCTCGGCGAATCCCGCGTCGCGCAGGAAGTCGGAAGAAATCCCGACGGCGTGGGTCGCGACCAGATGCCCGCCCTCGATCAGGCGGAACCAGGCAGCCCGGACGCCGGTCAAGCGCCGCAATTCTTCGATCGCCGACTGCACTACGCTTCCGTATTGCTGAGCGCTGGCGATGCTGGAGGTAATGGCCTGCACGGCGCGCAACCGGTGCGTGCGCATGCGCGCCTCGTCGAACACGACGAGCAGCATGCTGATGCCGAGCGCGATCTCCGCTGCCAGCGCAGCCCCCACTGGCACGCGATCGGTGAAGGGCGCCCAGGGAAGATGAAGCATCGGAAGACACAGTGCCAGCAACCAGGCTGATGGCTCCCAACGGCCGCGGCGGGCGCGAAGCAGCGCCAGCGCTGCCGTCAGCAGGATGAGCCGGTAGCCAACTTCCACGGCCACCCGCAAGGGCAGAGACTCCGGCCATAAAAGGATTCGTGCTCCCGCGAAGCCCACCAGGATGGGCGTGATCACCATCAAGGGCACGAGTAGATCGCGGACGCGCGCGTAGTAGAGAACTGCTCCTGCCAGCAATCCCACGGCGAGCATGAAGGTCGCCTGGATCGCAACCAGATCGAAGGGCGCGGGTATTTTCGCCGCCACGCAATGCTCGGCCAGGCGCGATGCCACCAGGGCCGTCCAGCCCAAGACCCAAATTTTGAGATAGTTCTCGCGGAAGGCGCGCAGTGCGAGCAGAGTCGCGCCCAACAGGATCAGCAGGGTAAATTCTGCCGCCGTGGGCATGGCCAGGCCAAGCCTTGCTGCCGTATTCCAGATCGAGAGAAGGGATGCGCTCATCGGTTGCGGACGTACGTCTTCCTTGTTTTTGATATCACGGCCCGGCACTTTCTCGATGGAGTTTCCGGACCTGTATGATTACTTTCGGCATCTCGCGCGTAGGTTACAATCGCCAATAGACTTTCGTGTGTCCCCATGCCAGACAGAATTCTTGTAGTTGACGACGAAGAACCGATTCGGGAAATCGTCTCGTCCATGCTCAGTACTGCCGGATACGCTTGCAAACAAGCGGGTTCCGGCATGGAAGCCCTCGCGGTGCTCACTTCAGGCGAAGAGTTCGAGCTGATGCTTTCCGACCTGATGATGGCCGACCTCGACGGCATTGGCCTTTTGGAGCGCACCAAGGAAAAATATCCGGACATGCCGGTCGTGATGGTTACCGCCGTGCACGATATCTCGGTCGCGCTGGCCGCCATTCGAAACGGGGCGTACGACTATCTGCTGAAGCCTTTCGAGCGTGAACAACTGCTCAACACGGTCAGCCGTGCTCTCGAAAACCGGCGGCTCAAGGTCGAAAACCGAACTTACCAGACCAACCTGGAATCTCTGGTGAAGGCCCGCACCGATCAACTGCAGGCCGCGATGGGCAGCCTGGAACGCTCCTACGACATCACGCTCGAGGCCCTGGGCGACGCCCTGGACTTGAAGGATCGTGAGACCGAAGGCCACTCCAAGCGCGTGACCGCTTATACCATCGCCATTGCCCGCGCCATGGGCCTGCCTCGCGACCAGATCAATACCATAGCCCGCGGAGCCTTCCTGCACGACATCGGCAAGATGGCCATTCCCGACAAGATCCTGAATAAGCCGGGGAAGCTTGAGCCGGAAGAATTCGCCATCATGAAGGAGCACGCGCACCTCGGCTATCAAATTGTGAAGAAGATCCCGTTTCTCTCAGAGGCTGCCGAAATTGTGTACTCCCACCAGGAGCACTATGACGGCAGCGGTTATCCGCGCGGCCTGCGGGGTGAACAGATTCCGCTGGGGGCGCGCATCTTCTCCGTGGCCGACACTCTCGATGCCATCACCTCCGACCGGATTTACCGGGCGGCGCAGTCGACCCAGGCGGCGCGCGAGGAAATCAAGAAGTGGGCGGGCCGGCAATTTGATCCGGAAGTCGTGAAAGTGTTTCTGGAAATGCCGGACAATATCTGGGAGGATCTGCGCAAGGAAATTCACGCCCAGATCTACCGGGTGGCGTATTCCACAGGAGCCAAGGGCTAAGTCTGCGCGCTGGGGTGGAACCCGTTGAACGCTCGTACACCATCGAAATTTCTGGTTGTGGCAGCCGTGTTGCTCACGGTCGTGCTGACGGTGGCCTGCGCGCTGCTTCCCAAGGGCATTGTTCTAGCTGGATTCAGCGACGTTGTAGGCGGGTTGCTGATGCTTTCCGCGCTGCTCGGGTTTGCCTGGCTCGGCGTGACCAGCCAAGGCCGCTTGCGCTGGTTCTGGTGGCTTCAGGCCGCTGGGTGGATGCTGTGGTTCGGCGACCAATTGGTATGGGTCACCTATGATCTGATTCTGCAGAAAAAAATGCCGGGCATGAATCCGGCGGACGCCCTGCTCTTTCTTGCCGGGGCCCCGATGATTGCGGGTGTTCTGCTCCGGCCGCACCGTCAAACCCCGGAGCGTAGTGCGCGGCTGGGAGTGCTGGACTTCCTTCTGCTCTTGCTCTGGTGGCTCTACCTCTACGTGTCGTTCGTCGTCTGTTGGCAATACGTCTCGCCGAATCTGGACGTGTACAACCGCAACTTCGATTGGCTTGCCGGGGCGGAAACTATCCTCCTGGCTTGCATCCTGCTGGTCTTCTGGCGGGAAAGCTCGGGACGCTGGAAAACCCTGTACGCCTGTCTTTGCGGCGCGGTCGTGTTCAACGGCGTCTGGTTTTACGTTCTCAATAACGCCATTGAGAGAGATGTCTATTTCACCGGCAGCTGGTACGACATTCCGTACTCGGCGTCGTTCGCGGTGTTTACCGCGGTGAGTCTGCTGGGATGGGGCCTGACGCCGGCGCCTGAAACCGCCGCCGACGAATCGTACAGTTCGTGGATGGCGAATCTGGCTATGCTGGCGGTGCTTTCGCTGCCGATCATTGCGCTCTCTGCGCTGCTCAGCCGGAATCTTCCGCATGCGGTTGCGGATTTTCGCGTGCTGGTCACGCTCTCGACGATGTTTCTGATGGCGTTTGTTCTGTTCATTCAGCATCGCCGTCTGAACCGCGAGTTGTGGCGGACCAACCTGGTGCTGCAGGAAGCTTCGCTCACCGATCCCATGACCGGACTGCGCAACCGCCGCTACTTCTCGGCGACCATCGAATCGGACGTGAGCCAGGCGTTGCGGGCACACGCCGACGGCCGCGATACGAAGACTCGCGATCTCGTCTTCTATCTGATCGATGCCGACAACTTCAAGGAAGTGAACGACCAGTATGGGCACGACGTCGGCGACCGAGTGCTGGTGGAAATGGCCCGCCGTCTGAGTTCGTCCATTCGCCACTCCGATGTTCTGGTGCGCTGGGGCGGTGAGGAGTTTCTGATCGTATCGCGCTACACGGATCGCGCCGAAGCGGAGTGGCTGGCGCAGCGGGTTCTTTCCGCGGTGGCCGATTCGCCCTTCAGCCTGGGCGGATTCGGAGAACCGATCCACCGTACCTGCTCACTGGGCTGGGCGGCGTTTCCCTGGTTTCCCGACAATCCCCGGGCCATCAGCTACGAGGAAGTGCTCACGCTCGCCGATCGCGGACTCCATCAGGCCAAGCAGTCGGGCAAGAACCGCGCGGTGGGTATTTTGCCGGCGACGGGAAAAGTTCCGGCCACGACGATTGAAGGGTTGCACTCCGCCGGACTTCAGGTCGATCTCCAGGATGTGCCTGGGCCCGCTCTGGGCCACTAATAGCCGTCACCACAAAAGAACATGAGGTGCGCCGTTGCGGCAGTGCGGCTGCGGTCAGAGAATCGCCGCTGCGGGCGTGGCCGGCGGCACGGTCGCTTCGAGCGGATCGACTTGCAGAGTGAGGCCGTCGATTCTGCGGACCACCACGAGTTGTCCCGCGGGCAAGGCGGAGGAAGCAACCGCGTCCCACAGTTCGCCGTGGACGAAAACTTTGCCTTGCGGAGACAGTGTGGTCTGCACGACTCCGGTTTCGCCGACCAGGCCTTGCGCTCCTGTGACTACCTTGTTGCGCCGCGCCTTGAGAGCGATGGTCATCAGGAAGGCGGTGATGAAGCCGAGCGGAACGCTGACGGCCAGCGCCGTTACCAGGTGCACGCGCATTTCCGGAATCGGCGAATCGACCAGCAGCAGGCCGCCGATGGTGAGCAAGGCGATGCCCCCGATGGTGAGGACTCCGTGGGTAGCGAACTTGGCTTCGGCGGCGAAGAGCAGGAATGCTCCCAGAATCAGGCCCAGGGCAGCGAAGCGTGTGGGAAGAACGTTGAGCGCGAAGGCGGCGAGCAAAATGAAGACGACGCCGACCGTGCCCGGAATGACCGCGCCGGGATGGTTGAATTCGACGTAGAGCGCGAGCGCGCCGATGGCGAGAAGCAGAAAGGCGACATCGCCTTCCATCAGCGTGTCGAGGATGTGCTCCTTGAGGGTCATTTCAAAAGGCACCATCGGCTGGCCGGTGAGGTTCAGCGAAGCGGATTGTCCGTCGAAGCGTTTGAAGCTCTTGCCGTGCATCTGGCGGAACAAGTCGTCGGGACTGGATGCGACGTAGTCGATCAAGTGCCCGGCGAGGGCTTCCTGCTCGGTGAAAGATTTGGACTCGCGGACGGCACTCTCGGCGCTTTCGATGTTGCGTCCGCGCTTGGAGGTGACGGAGCGCATAAGCGCGGCAGCGTCGTTTTCGATTTTCCGGTTCATCTCTTCATCTGGTTTGACCTGGACCGGGCCAATGAGCGTGACCGGATGAGCCGCCCCCGCCGCCGTTCCTGGAGCCATGGCGGCGATGTCGGCGGATTCAAGAATGAAAATTCCCGCAGAGCCGGCGTGGCCTCCCGTGGGCGTCACGTAGACGATGACCGGCACGGGGGACGCGGTGATCTTCTCGATGATGTCGCGCGTCGAGCTGACCAGTCCGCCGGGTGTATTGATCTCGATCAATACAGCCTGATCGCCGCGGCGGTGGGCCTCGTCGATGGCGCGCGCGATGTATTCCGCGCTGATGGGCTGGATGGTGTCATTGACGGTGATCTTGAGGACTTGCGCGGAGGCCGGCGAGGCGAAGGCAACCAGGGCGAAGCCGATCAGGAATATAGCGGCAACTATTTTTTTGTGCGGCTCTGATAAAAGCTTTGGTTTCTTGGAGTTACCGCAGGCTAGCGGGGTCGTCTCACGGTAGAATATTGAAAGCAAAGGGCTTGCGGGTAAAATATTGCGGAATAAGGAGTTCGCGGGGTGATTCTTGATGGGGACGACGCGAGATGGTCTGCTGCCAAACACAGATTCGTAAAACTTCAGACACATCTAGTTTAACAGGTTGAGAGGGATTGTTTGCGACGGGGGCGGATGAGAATTCGCTTTGGGCAGAATGGGTTAAGAGGAAGGCAGAAGAATTTGCTTGACAGCGTCAGATGTTGAGTCGGATTCGGCGGCGGCGCGATGCGGTCAGGGAGACGAGTTGCGAGGATGTTCCCTGCGGCTCCGCTCATCGGAGCTTGCCCTCGTGGCCGGTCTCATCGCGAGGCATGCTTTCGCCGTCGCCGCTCGCTCTCTTTTATGATTTCGCTGATATCCGCCGCTGGACGGATCTCGATGGTTCCACACTGCAACTTCACTCCCGGACATTGGGAAATGAGCTGAATGGCGTGATTGAGATCGCGCGCTTCCAGCACCTGAATTCCACCCAATTGCTCCTTCGTTTCGGTGTACGGACCGTCGGTCACTGCAACCTTTCCGTTCTTCCAACCCACGGTGACCGCCGTGTTGGCGGGCTGAAGAGGTTCCTCAGCGACCAGGTGTCCGTTCTTGCGCAGTTCGTCGTTGTAGCTGAAACACTCGTCCAGCACGGTGTTGCGCTGGCTCTCAGACATGTGTTCGAACTTGCCGGACTCGAGATAACCCAGACAGATGTATTTCATGCATTCCTCCTTCTTATTTCGGGTGACTTTTTTTCTGTGACTCAGAGAGCCGCAGCTCATCATTTGTTGTCAAATATCTGCGATCAGATATCTGTTATCAGATAGTCGTTGGGGAGACCGAAAATCGACAGCTACTCTATTTTGTTTAGCGCGCCTACGTGGTACTTTTAGCGCCCGGAGGCTCGCATGCTTTGGTTCTACGAAGCTTTTTTCCCCGTGGTCTGGATCGTTTTTGTTGTCTACTGGCAGATCAAAGCTGCGGATACTAAAACCACGCAGCGCCTCGAGCCGGCAGCCTCGCGCATCCTCCGCGTGCTCATCTTCCTGATCGTGATCGTTTTACTCTCGGTACCTCGCATCCCGCTGCGCTGGCTTTACGTCCAACTGTGGCCGCAGGGTTATTGGCCATTCTGGCTGGGAGCCGCCATCACCGTCGCCGGCCTGCTCTTCGCGGTCTGGGCGCGCGAGCACCTTGGCCGCAACTGGAGCCGCGCCGTCACCATTAAGCAGGGCCACGAGCTGATCACGACCGGTCCGTATGCCGTGGTGCGTCACCCCATCTACACCGGCATGCTGGCCGGGTTTGTGGGCATGGCGATTGCGATCTCGCAGGTGCGCGGGTTCATCGTTGTCGTCCTTGTGTTCGTCGTGTTCTTGATCAAGCTGCGCATGGAGGAGAAGTGGATGAGATCCCAGTTTGGGGAGACGTATGCTGCTTATGCGCGGCGGACCGCCGCGCTGGTGCCCTACGTGCTGTGATCGCCTGCGGCAGCTGTCCCTGGTTTCTGTCCTGTGCCTGGTTTCTGTCCATAGAGCCCGCCGCCCAACCTGCCAATTCACTGGCTATGAGGGGCCAGCATGGAGTTCAATCGCGACATGTTTTGCGCGTAAGTTTCGGCCGATTCCTTGATCGGGCCGGGATATTCGACACCTTCTACGAAGGAAGAGCTCTTGTTCAGAGAGTCCAGCAGCGGTCGACTGATCCGAGCAGAGCGCCACCAGGCTGTGAAATAAAATTGAGACCCGTCGAAACTTGTGACCCCACCGAGGTCGCAGCCATCCATTCTTATGGACGTAAAGGACGCGTTCGACAGGTTTGCCTTGTGCAAATTGACTCCTCTCATGTCGGCGGTGGAGAGGTCAACTTCGCTCAGATCGAGTTCTGAGGTGTCTTTGTCGGATTTCTGCAGAACCGATGCGATTTTCTGCGACAGAAACACGATTTCCTCGGAGAGGAGGTTTCGACTATCTCGTATCGCGGGATTTAGCTTTGCAATCTTGGCCGGATCATCCTTTTGCGTGGTGGGATCAAACACATTCGGCAGCGCGTAAAAGCGATTGGCGATGGAACGGTCCAGTTGTTCCAACATTGGCAGATCTGCTGAGCTCACTGGGTCGATCGTCGTGAAGAGATCCCGAAAATCGTCCAACGACTTAGCCCTTAGTACGAGCTTCACAGCCATTTGCCGGGCTTCGGATCGTTGCGGTTCCTTCGTGAAAGCGTTCAGCAAGGTTGCGGCGGG
>Ga0209415_10011896_pt1 | contig 14584 bp, 11 predicted proteins | sample PeaSoiSIISIP2007_FD_187696 | JGI IMG/M metagenome (GOLD analysis project Ga0209415, IMG submission 187696) | Peat soil microbial communities from Weissenstadt, Germany - SII-SIP-2007 (SPAdes) (version 2) | ecosystem: Environmental > Terrestrial > Soil > Wetlands > Peat | place: Germany...
TCGCCAGCCGCGGCGACACCTACCGGCTGACCGGCCGCTACGACGAGGCACTCGCCGACTACGGCCGCGCCATCGAACTGGCGCCCAGTTACGCCTGGGCCGTTGGCAGTCGCGGACGGACCTACCAGGCCATGGGCCGATACGACGACGCGATCGCCGACTACGGCCGGGCCATCGAGCTCGATCCCGGCATCGCCTGGGCGATCGCCAGCCGCGGCGAGACATACCGGCTGACCGGCCGCTACGACGAGGCACTGGCAGACCTCGATCGCGCCATCGAACTCGACGCGCAGATCGCCAGGGCCTTCGGCAGCCGCGGACTCACTCTCCAGGCGATGGGCCGCTACGGCGAGGCGATCGCGGACTTCGGCCGCGCGATCGAGCTCGACCCCGGCATCGCCTGGGTCATCGCGAGCCGCGGCGACACCTACCGGCTGACCGAAGACTACGACCAGGCGCTCGCGGACTATGCCCACGCCATCGACGTCGATCCCGGCTACCCCTGGGCAATCGCGAGCCGCGGTGAGACCTACCGGCTGACCAGGCGGTACGACGAGGCGCTCGGCGAATTCACCCACGCGGTCGAACTCGACCCCGGCTACGCCTGGGCGATCGCCCGCCGCGCCGACACCTACCGGCTGACCAGGCGGTACGACGAAGCGATCGCCGACTACAGCCGCGCCATCGAACTCGACCCCGGCACCGCACGGGCCTTCGGCGGCCGCGGCCTGGCCTACCAGGCCGTGTTGCGCAACGACGACGCGATCGCCGACTACAGCCGCGCCATCGAGCTCGACCCGAGCTATTCCCTGGCCATCGCCCGCCGCGGCGACGCCTACCTGATGATGGGGCGCTACGAAGACGCGTTCACCGACCTGAACCGCGCCATCGAGCTGGAGCCCGGCATCGCCCGGGCCTTCGGCGGCCGCGGCCTGACGTATCAGGTCAGGAAGGAGTACGACAAGGCGATCGCCGACTACAGCCGCGCGATCGAGCTCGACCCCGGCACCGCCTGGATCGTCGCGAGCCGCGGCGACACCTGCCGGCTGGCCGGACGCTACGACGAGGCGCTCGCCGATCTCAACCGCGCGATCGAGCTCGACCCGAGCCTCGCCTGGGCCATCGCCAGCCGCGGCGAGACCTACATGATGATGGAGCGCTACGACGAGGCGCTTGGCGATCTGCGCCGGGCCATCGAGCTCGACCCCAACTACAGCACTGACCTGGCTGCCAGCTTCGTGTCCATGGCAGCCGATCACCTCAGGAACAGCGAGCCAGAGGCGGCGGCCGCGATATTCGAGACCATCATCTCGGTCACACCGAACGATGCGACCGCGCACAATAACTATGCGTTCTGCCTAATGCCCGTCGATCCCGTCACGGCTCTGGGGGAACTGGAGAGAGCGGACAAGCTGAGCGGCGACGATCTCACGACTCTGGCTAACCGGGTACTGGCTCTTCATCTGCTGGGGCGGAATGACGAGGCGCTGGCAATAGGCGCATCAGAGAATGCCCGGAATCTGCCGTCGAACAACAGCCTGATGTGGATCAGCTACGACGATGACGTGCTGCAGCTCAGCGACTGGATCGATGTACGCGAGTATCTGGTGACGCTGCTCGCGCACATCGAGAGCGAACGCGGCGGCGAAGGGCCGAACTGCTAGCTGTCGGTGCCCCGCGATACGTTGCGCCCCGGATGCCGGGCCCGCACCGCGTACCGTGGAGGTGAGGTGTGAAGTGGAGGCGGCAGCGATGGCGATGCCGGAGGCCGGCTGGGAGGCCAGCGCCGAGTCGGAGCTCGCGGACCTGGAAGAGATCTGGGCGGCGCTCGACATCCCGGGCCACCGCGTGGAGCTTATCGACGGGCAGCTCATCGTGAGCCCGAGTGCCAGCCTGTCGCACTCCAGCGCCATCGACAGGTTGATCGACGCGCTGATCGACGTCAAGCGAGAGCACGGCTGGCGATTCCACACCAACCTGACCGTGCACGTCGCGGAAACTAGAGAACGGCTCATCCCCGACCTGATGATCGCGCCGCAGGACGCGCCGGGTTTCGGCGAGAACGAGCTGCTCGCCGACGGCCTCCTGCTAGTCGTCGAGGTTGTCTCGCCGTCCAGCCGGCGCCAGGACCGGGTCGCCAAGCCGCGCGCCTACGCTCAGGGCCGGATCCCGCTCTACCTGCTCGTCGACCAGATCGCCGAACCGGCTGCGGTGACCTTGTTCAGCGATCCGGCCGACGACGGCTACCGGGCCTGCCGGCCCGCGTCAGCAGGCACGATCCTGAGGCTGCCCGAACCGTTCGGGATCGATATCAGTGCGGCGGCCCTGCTGGGCTGACCAGCACCGGCGCCTCGCTCGGGCGGCCGGGTGGGCCGGCCATCGCTGCCAGACGGCCGGGCAGCCAGAACAGCCAGCGCGGCAGGTACCAGGTCCGCTCGCCGAGCAGGACCAGCGCCGACGGGACCAGGATGCCGCGCACCACGGTCGCGTCGATCAGCACAGCCGCGGCCAGGCCCACGCCCAGCATCTTCAGCTGGATCAGCGACAGCGTGGCGAGGATCGAGAAGACCGCCACCATGATCACGGCCGCGCTGGTGACCATCAGCGTGATCAGTCCGTAGCTGGCGCCCACCGACAGCAGGTTCAGCCCCCACCGAGACCAGCGGGATCGCCACCGGTGATCGCGGCCCGCATCGCGGGACTCGTCAGGTCGGCCGGGCTGCGTCCGGTCACGACAACTGCGCCGGGGACGGGCTGCCGGGGAACGCGGCGTCGAACCTGGCCACGGTCTGCACCACCGGCAGGCTCGCCGAGAAGCCGCCGTTCGGCGGATTGCCGATCCGCATGCCGAGCGCGGGCGCGGCCAGCGCGAGCATGGCGAGCTGGCGAGCGGGCGACGGCAGGTAGATCATCTGCTTCGGTGTGGTAGGAATAGCGATGCTGAGCGGCCGGGCCGGGTACCGGGTTGAACTCTGCGCCGGGCGGCGGGGCCAGCGGTGATCTCGGGTGCTGACCGCGGGCCTGCTGTCATCCGGCTGCGGTTCGCGGGCTCCGGGTCAGGATCGGGCGCGCGCGTGGCGCGGCGGGGCGCGGGCCGCCGGGCAGCGGCCGGCAGGCAGTTCGCTTCAGGTCCAGGTGGCCTGATCCAGGAGGTCGGATGGGCGAGTACGGCATTGAGGCGGACGTATTTGTGAGCCGGCCGGGCGATGACGTCATGGGTTGGCTCGTCGCTCCGGATCGGATGAGGCAGTGGATCGTGGGAGCGGACCGGGCCGACCCGGTCAGCGGTTCCGCCGCCGCGTGCGGTTCGGTGGTCAGGCTGACGCTGTCGTCGGCAGGCGGCCAGTTCCGGGTGGGGCAGACCTATCTCGGGGAGATCACCGAGCTGAACGAGTCGCGGCTGGTCCGCAGGTACTGGCTGGAACGCAGCCAGGCCGGGGTGGTGCGGCTGACGGACGAGCCCGGGGAGTACGAGCGGACGGTGACCTACGAGCTTCGCCCGGCGCCCGGCGGTGTCCAGGTGCACTGCACGGCCCGCACGGTCATTCCCGGCTTGTCTCCTGCCGTCGCGCGGATCGGCGGTCACGCCGAAACCCGCTCCCTGCGCAGGTCGCTTGACCGGCTGCGGCTGTGCGCCGAGGGCGGGCAGCTGGGTCTGTTGGCCAGGGTCAGGGACGGCGGACAGTCCGCGCAGGCGCTGTAGGGCGGATCGCTGCCTTCCGGCCGGCCGCGCTGACCTGCTGCCCGGCAGGACGCCGCCGCCCCTTGCCCCCCCTCGCAGCGGTCCGTCTCGCCGCGCTCGGGCAGCGCGCCGTTACCCGGTGACGGGCATCACCAGCGTCTGCTCGTAATCCAGGCCGCCTTCCCGCTGGTAAAAGCGCACGGCGCCGTCGTTCCCGGCTATCACGGAGATCTTCATGACCTGGATGCCCAGCCCGGCCAGATGATCACGCACAGCCGCGAGAAGCACCTGCCCGACCCCGGCGCCGCGAGCTGCGGCATCGACCACCAGAGTCTCCAGCACCCCGAACCGATCCCCCCACTGCCAGGTACCCGGCGCCTCCACGACCCGCACCATCGCATAGCCGAGCAGGTCCTCCCCGTCCTGCGCGACGATCACCCGAGCGGACGGCTCCCGCAGCCACCGCAGGTACTGCCCGCGCCGCAGACGCCACGAATCCGCCGGCGACCGCACGGCGCCCACGGCCGCCAGGTGCGGCGCCACCTCGCAGTGACGGGCCAGCAGCTGGCACCACAGTCGCTCCAGGCGATCGACCTCGCCAGCAGCCAGGCTGCCAGTCACCGGTTGCATGCCCCGAATCGTAGCCAGCACCTGCCTGCCCGGCGAGCCAGTGCCCCGACCGGCACGCACCGGGATACGGCTAGCGTGGCGCTAGGCCGAGTGCAAGGATAGTTACACGGCGATGTGGGGGAGACATCATGGGCCAGCAGTTACGCGGCGTTAGTGCGCAAGCCCGAAATCCGTCTGTTCGCTGGGGTCGCTTCATCTTGAATGTACTCTGGCTCATAGCCATATTCGGATTGCTCGTGATAGGTGCGTTTAAGCATCGCGGCACTCCGCTTATGGTCGACGATGCCTTCAGTTTCGGAGTACAGCTGGCAACGTTCCACCATCTCGCGCCGGGGCCGGTTGTTGAGTGGGCGGTTCTGGCCTCGGCCCTGTTCAGCATCCGCTGGGTTGCTCTTGAAGTCCGCGCCGTGCTGGGCGAGCGCATGGAGGTCCGGCCTATCGACAACGCAAGCGGCTGCAGCGTCGACACCCATCCCCTTGACGCTGCTTTCCGCGAGTACTTGACATTGCCAAGATTATATCAGCTGACAACTATTCCTGGAGATCCAGAGCCTGAACACTTGGTCGAAGTGCTCAGCGTCCCCTCCGCTTCGGGGTGGCGGGGATTAGCAGCGGCGGCTTTCGTGTATGCATTCCCGCGGCGAGCTTTCATCGTTTCGGCCTCACTCCGCAAGCAAGGCCACGAGCCCAGGTACGGGGTGGCTGTGCAGGTAAGACGGCTCCCTGGCCCTGCTACTGAGCTTGAGACCCAGTGGTCCACAAGCTTCGAGCGCGCCCTCCAGCGCGGAGCCTATGCTGCGGTCGCGCATATACTGCCGCAGACCAGGGCATGTCGTCATGCACCTTGGTCCGAGTGGCGCCGGCGCCTCTTGCCTGTCTCGCTGTTCCGCGACTACCAGCGGGCGAAGAAGATGGTGGCCGAGAGGCGGTTCGACGAAGCGCTGTATCTGTACCATCAGGCGCTCCTCAAGGACGCCAACAATATCGATCTGAGATACGACATGGGCCAGCTTTATGAGCGGCTCGGCCTGTACCCGGATGCTCTTCATATTTACCTCAATTTGGTGGATCAACTTTCCCCCTTTAACTCCCGACCGCACCGGCCGCACGTTCAGAGCAAGCGAGACTCGCTCGTGATCTGGTACAGATACGTGATAGTTCTTGCGCTCGGAGCGCCGCTGGCCCGCGAATTGCTCTGCCCAGACTGGCCGGAGCTGCGGCGCTGGCTTGCCCAGGCACGCGATCCGGACGCTCGGGTAGCGGGCGAGGACCGTCCGCTGCGGGCTATCGAGCTGCTCGATATCCGTCGGCTGCTGGCTGACCGGTTGTGCCAGATCTATCCATCCCAGACGGGTTCGCTGGTTCTGGAAATATCTCTCCGGCAACTGCTGGAGGAACCGTGCAGCGAGGAGATGCTCCGACCTCGTACTGTTATGCTTGAGCGTTGCCTGCTTGAGTGCGCGGACGCCGAAATTAGAAGACTGATGCAGTCCATGAAATGGTCGATCGGGCGACACTTTCATCGGTACCAGCCTGGTTCTTTGACATTGACGGTCATCCGGCAGGCGCAGGTGACGATTAGATACAGGCTGTCGCTTCTGGAAAATAAGTCAGGCGAAAGCAGCGATGCCGACTGGGCCCGCAACCTCGGCGGCGTTGAGGCCGAGCTAAGAAGAGCTGGCTACAGATCCGAGAAATCGACCAACTGGCTTGAGCATTACAATGCCGCGTGCAACTATTCTCTTGTCATGAGAGATGACAAGGAGGAGGTAGAGCGGAATCTGCCATACGCGTACAAGGCAGTATCGGCGCTTGAGCTCGCCCTGCGGTATGGCGAGGACATTGACTTCGTGCGAACAAAGCGGTACTGGCTGCAGGCGGGAGACCCGGACCTGGCGGGCTTGCGTCGCTACACTTGTTTCCGGGCCTTCGAGACACGTATCTACGGGATACCGCTGCCCGCAACGGTCAATATTGCCAAGTATGAATTGTACCTGTATCTCCGAGCGGTACTGGACGACGGCGCCGAGCATCTCGCGAGAGAATGGAGAAAGCGCGCGACTCTTGATACGGGCGCGGTCACGCATGCCGTCTTTGAGAAATGGTGGCGGCAAGAACGGCACGCCTGGGAACTTGCCATTCGATTCGGGCGCTTCTACCGTCAGTGGCAGACCCGTCGAGAGGCCGTTGAGGCTCGACGCAACTGGATTGAATCTCTTGGTCTCGAGGCCCGGTCCGTGCCGTATCCAAACGTTGATCAGCGGACCTACCTTCCTGACACAGGGGACTTCGAAGTAACCCAGCAGGTCCTGCGGGAGACCGAGGCGATATTCGATTATCTAGGTTACGAGTGCGGGCGCCTTCTGCCGAAAGATGACGAGATGGATACATCGAATGTGATCGTTATTACTCGCGACTGGTCAGAGTACGCAGCGAGATGTACTGAGCTGGCAGCTCAGAACAGCCACTTGCGCAGCGAGGTCATACATGCCTGCGAGACGCGCGCGGCTGTATGGGCCGCGCTGAGACAATGGGCGCAGGATCCGTCCAGCGAGCAGAAGAGCAGGTTCGTGCAGGCAGTCGGAAGACTCAGGGAACCGCCCGCGTGATCGCCCGAGGCCGTGCAGACCCTCACCCCTTCCATTGGCCAGGGGTCCCGGCTCGGCAACGGCCCTGGCCCGGACGTCCGCTGTGGCCGCCGGTCGCGCGCGGATAGGGTCTCTGCGGCGGCCCTGCCGATGGCGGCTGAACGTCGGTGGCGAGCGTGCCGTGACGGTCGTGTGCGGGCGCGCCGGTGCCCGGCTGGGCATAAGAGGCGCCGGGAGGCGGTTGACCCGGGCCTTGGGCGGACGGAGGTGCCGGGGTGAAGGCGGTGCGGTTCGGGGAGTACGGCGATGTCGAGGTACTCCAGGTGGCAGAGGTGCCCGAGCCGGTGCCGGGGCCGGGTCAGGTGCTGGTGCGGGTCAGGGCGGCGGGGATCAATCCGGGCGAGGCCAAGATCCGCGCGGGTCTGCTGCATGACAGGTGGCCGGCCGTGTTTCCGTCCGGGCAGGGCAGCGATCTGGCGGGCATCGTGGCCGGGACCGGTCCGGACGTGGCCGGGGTTGCCGTGGGCGCGGAGGTTATCGGCTATACCGATAACCGGGCCAGCCAGGCCGAGTATGTCCTGGTGGCGGCGGAGAATCTGACCGCTAAACCGGCGCCGGTGCCGTGGGAGGTGGCCGGATCGCTGTTCGTGGCAGGGGCCACGGCCTACGCGGCGGTGCGAGCGGTCGCGCTGCGCGGTGGCGACACGGTGGTCGTGTCAGGCGCCGCTGGCGGGGTCGGCTCGATCGCTGTCCAGCTGGCCCGGCTGGCGGGGGCCACCGTGATCGGGCTGGCCAGCCAGGTGCACCATGAATGGCTCGCCGGGCACGGAGTGATTCCCGTGACCTACGGCGACGGCGTCTCCGGCCGGATCCGGCAGGCCGCCGCCCGGGCAGACGCGTTCATCGACACGGTCGGCGCGGACTACGTGCAGCTGGCGCTGGAGCTCGGCGTGCAGCCTTCGCGGGTGGACACCATCGTCAATTTCGGCGCGGTCGGGCAGTACGGAGTCAAGGCCGAGGGCAGCGCCGCCGGGGCCAGCGCGAGCGTGCTTGCCGAGCTGGCTGCGCTGATGGCGGCAGGCCGGCTTGAGGTTCCGGTCGCCGCGACCTTCCCGCTGGCCGAGGTCCGCGACGCCTACCGCCTGCTTGCGCAGGGCCACGTCCGCGGCAAGATCGTCCTCATACCCTGAGTGCTCGGCGCCGACCATCGGGCTGCCGTCCTGCGCGGCTTTCGGCCGGGCTGCCTGGGCGGCATCACTAGTGACCGGCCTGCCGGCCGGCGGGGCTAGCAGGCCAGGCTGACTGTCTGGTCGCCGGGATCTGCCGGGGTGTCAGACCCGTCCGGGATGCTTATGCCGGCCGGAAGGCCGGCGTACGGCGAACGTCCCACGAACACGTACTGCAGCCGCGAGTAGGCCCGCATGCTGCCAGGGCAATGCATGATCTTCGAGGTGATGATCACGATCGGCACGGTCACGTACTCCCCCGCGTAGCAGTCCTCGTAGGCGCACAGGTCAACGACCGCGGACCCGGTGGCGGTAGCTACCTGGTCTCCCCAGCCTGACCAGCGCAAGTCCCTCGCCGCGATGCTGTTGTTCGCGCACACGACATTCACGACATCCGGATGTGCCTGAAGCACGCCGCCGCAGAATGACACTCGCACCGGTTCCGCGGCCTTCGAGCCGGCTGACTGAGTGCACCCGGCGGCGAGCAAAGACATCACCGTTATCGCGATGGCCGCGGCAGCGCGCGCCGGGCAGGCCAGAGCGCGCCAGACGCGGCCGCTTCCCGTGATCACCCCTCACGCCGCCCTGTGATCGTGGTTATCCCTGAAACGCGAGCACGCAAGCACGTGCCTTTCACGCTGCGACGCCAACATCACGCGACGGCGAATCGCCGATGACGATCGCGCAACGACAAGCACGTCCTTCAGGGTGCGCACCCGAACGGAGCTGCCGGACCGGGTGACCAGAGATGGTGCTGGTGTCCTGCACCATGACCGGGCCCAGCGCCAAAGTGGTGACTCAGGCAAAGATATCGTGCGCTCTGCACCAGATTCGACTGGTCCAATTACCCATTTGCCGCATTACTCCCGTCGGCGTTTAGCACCGGAAATTCGAACAGGCCACTTTAAGTTAGGAAAACTCTGGGCACCGCCCAGAGCCATGGCACCATATCCCTGAAACTGTGCACTGGATGCGGATTCGAGTCCCAAGCATCGCCGCGAAGCGATGCGGATCGGGGAGGCGTGATGAAGCTCGGTATGGGTCAAAAGCGACTTGTGAGGGTCCTTGGCGCGCTTAGCGCCACTTTTGCGGTGATTCTCCTGCCCTCGGCCGGAACGGCCCTTGCGACGACGACCTCGAAGACAACGGCGAACACGGCCGGACCTCCAACGTTGACGCATGCGGTTCAGCCTGCATATACGGCGGGAAATATCACTAGATGCCCGACGGGGACGACGACGTTCATCAATACGTCAGACTCGAGTCCGGGTGACCAAAGCGTCAGCTACTCGCGCAGCGGCACCACATTCCAGGCGAAAGTGGATTCAAAAGGCACCTTCCTGAGTTTCATTACGAACTCGCCGAGCTTCACCGTCTACATCAAGGGCGGGCCGGCCTACGACACTTACGCCTACCCTGGCACGACGGCACATCCGGCTTATCCTTCGGACACAGGCCTGCACTCGCCATACAACGGCGGCGGCAATATTGCGACGATCAGCCACTACCTCGTGTGCGGTCATCCGGCCACCGGGAAGGCCTCGCCTAGTCTCACCACCACCCCAGGCCACGGCGGCACGGTGGGCTCGGTGGTCATCAACGACACGGGAACCCTGTCGGGCGGGGTGTCGCCCGGCGGATCGATCACCTTCAACCTCTATGACCCGTCGCACACCGACTGCTCGGGTACCCCGGCTTACACCCAGACGGTGACGGTGTCGGGCGACGGGTCCTACTCCACCACCAACACGACCCCGGCCGGCACGGCCGGGACCTGGAACTGGACCGCCACCTATTCCGGTGACTCCAACAACCTCGCCGCCTCGAGCGCCTGCGCCAAGGAGACCGTGAAGGTGGCACCGCCGGTTCCCCAGGGCTCCTGCGAGGGTTCTGGATCGCTGTCTGCCCTGGTCTCCGGAGCGAACGTGATCTCGTATGTCCCCAAAGGGTCCTGGGGCTCCTCCGCGACAGGGATCGATGTCGTCAATGTGGAGGGCACCAGCATCACCAGCAGCACGATTCCGACCGGGTCGGATGTGATCAACTCCTGCGCGTCGAACTCGGTCACCGGACAGACTGTGTGCACCGCGAACAACAACGATGTCTACGTACTGAAGGGCACCGGCCTGGACCCGAGCGTCTCGCCCGATCCCTTGACCGACGGTGGCAGCGGCACCATCTCGTTCTCTGGCGGTACGGCGACGACGACAGGCGTGTCGATGGACGCCACGGACAACAAGGCGCTTCTCGCTCTCAGCGTCGGTGGTACCGCCGGATTCCAGTTCCTTAACCTGGCTACCGATACCTTCGAGCCTGCGTTCACAACACAGGACCCGGGCGGCGAGATCTCGGAAGATCCGCTGATCGATCCGGTCCATCACCTCATCCTGTCGGCCGCTGAAGACAACAACTACGAACTGGCCGACGTGTCGACGAGTACCGCACCGCAATTCTTCGAGCATCCAGTCTCGTCGGTCAGCGGCCAGCTGGATTCCTCCGCCGAGGACTGCGCAACCGGGATCATCCTGGCGCCGGCCGAATTCAGCAGCCCATCCCAGATCGAAATCGCGGACATCAGCAATCCCGGTACATCGCCCGAGGCGGTGTTCACCCCAGGTACGCCGGGATCGTGGACCGCGCCCGAGCAGGTGCAGACACTGACCGGCTCGAACCTGAGCGCGGGGGCGTCCACCTCGGCGGTAGCGCAGGGAACTCACACGGGCGTGGTCTCCGGCGAATTCGGCGGCGATGGTCTCACCGCACTCGCGCTGCCCACCACATCCGGAACCGGCGCCGTTCCCGCCATCGGCAACTGGGTCACGTGTGAGACCGGGCCGGACCCATCAGGGAACGCCTTCTCGATGGGAGACGATCCGCACACCCTGGCCGCCTATCAGTCGCCGAACGGCGGTCATGCGATCGCCCTTCTCGTCAACGAAGGGGCGACCGAGATGGTGAAGGTCGACCTCACGGACATGCTCAATCCGGCGGTCGTTCCGGCCACGGGCAACGTCTGCAACGCTGGCACGCTTCCCGCGACCGCCGAGACTTTCATCACATTGCCATAACCCATTCAGAGCAGTTGACGTACGGCCGCTCTCCGGTGCCTGGCCCGTTGTCCTTGGCGGGCCGGCACCGGTGCCGCCAGCCTGTTGCTGACGGTATGGCCCCGGTCGTGAGCAGCGCATGCAGTGCTGCCGGCAGGGCACGTGCTTGCCGGGCGTGGTCATGGCGGGAAGCGGCAAACTCTGAGCCGGGTGTTCGCCATCTGCTGGCGGACGGCGCATGACAGGATGCGTTCGTGCGGGATCCAGCGGGCAGCGCCCGTGTGAGGAGAAGAACATAGTCATGGCAGTCACGCTTCAGCAGATTCTGCTCGGGCCGGCCACCCGGCCGCAGGTAGTCGCCGACTGCTACGCGCTGGTGGAGCAGGAGGTCGCGCAGACATCCGGAGTCTCCGGCGCCGCGGCCAGGCTGGCCTGCAAGACGGTGAACACCTTCCGGCCGGGCCACATCCGCTATCTGGTGGAGTCCATGCTCCCGCAGATGGTGGACCGGCTCGAGCCGTACTGGGCGGACTTCGGCAGCTGCGGCGGCGCCGATTTCGCCGGCTACCTGGCCGGGCGCGGCGAGGAGGTGGCCGCGGCCCTGCTCGCGGTGACCGACGCACGCGCCGCGGCCTCCGGGCGGCCCACGGTGATCAGGGCCTACGGCACCGTCCGAGGCAGTGCGGCCAGGCACGTCGAGGCCGCGCTCCCCCAGGTCGGCGACATGGTGCTGAAGTACGCGCCCCGACCAGCGCAGTAGCAGAACCGCGACAAGGTCGTTACCGCTCTGCCGGTCTTCCAGTCCACGGCGACCGCGATCGGGCCGCGGCCCGCGCCGCCGATGGCGCAGCGGCGGTCAGCGTGCCTGAGCCGAGCGCATTGTGCTGAGGCCGTGGTAGCGTGACCGCCGGCGGCGGCAGGCACCTGGGCCGTCACGCAGATGTGATCATCGAGCTGCGCCAGCTGTAATCTGCGCGAAGCCCACCGACCGGACCACGCCGCGTCTATGCGCCCATAGTCGGCAGCTGACCCGCGGTGCAGCGTCCCGAAAGCTCAGGGAACTCGGCGACACCTTCGACGGGCTGCTCGCCCGCCTCGAGGCATCCTTTGCCGCCCGGCGCCACTTCATCGCCAATGCCTCGCACGAGCTGCGCACCCCGCTGGCCCGGCAGCGGTCATCAGCCAGGTTGCCCTGGCCGATCCAGGCGCCACCATCGACTCGCTCCGTGCCGCGCATGACCGGGTTCTGGCCTGCGGCGCCAGCCAGCTCTTCCAGCCCTTCCGGCGGCTCGGCGCCGACCGCACAAGCAGGGGCCAGGGACTCGGTCTTGGCCTGTCCATCGCCCGGGCAATCGCGGACGCCCACGACGCCAGCATCACCGCCTGCTCGCAGCCGGCCGGAGGCCTGCTGGTCGAAGTGACGTTCCCCGATCCGAACCCGCATGCGGGCATCTGCTCCGCGGCGGTTTACCCAGCGAGCGCGTGCGTTCACCAGCTGGTGACCTTTGGCCCTGGCCTGCGAAGTCCGTCGCAGCTAGCGTCGAGAGCGGGGACGATATGGGGCGTTACGTATATGGGAGGCTCCGATGCAGGAATTCTCCGTGTCTGTGGCATATGTCGTGAAACCAGAGGACAATGTCACGGATGATGTCTTCGCGAATGCGGAGAACTGGCCAGACTCGGTCGGCCTGAAACTGCGGGTGAATGGCGCCTGGACGCCGGTGACCTGGCGCGAGTTCGCCGGGCAGGTGCGCGATGTCGCCGCTGGATTCATCGCCGCAGGCATACAGCCGGGTGACCGCGTGGGACTGATGTCGCGCACCCGGTTCGAGTGGACGCTGCTGGACTACGCGATCCTGACCGCCGGAGGCGTTACCGTCCCGATCTACCCAACTTCCTCGCTGGAGCAGGTCGAGTGGATCCTCGGCGACTCCGGTGCGGTCGCCGTCGTGGTCGAGACCGGCGATCACGCCGAGATGGTAGCTGCGGCGCGGGCCAGCCTTCCCGCCCTGGCCCACGTGTGGGAGATCGACGGCAGCCGGTTCGGCGACCTGTCCGACCTCAAGGCCCGCGGCGCGCAGGTGACGGCGGATCAGGTCGAGGAACGGCGGCACACCCGCGGCGCGGGCGACCTCGCCGAGATCGTCTATACCTCGGGCACGACCGGCCGCCCGAAGGGCTGCATGCTGAGCCACGGCAACATCGTCGCCAATGCCCGCAACTGCATGCAGAACGACGGCTTCAAGAGGGTATTCAACGAGCACCACTCGACGCTGCTGTTCCTGCCGCTGGCGCACAGCTACGCCCAGGTCATCCAGTACGGCGCCGTCTACTCGCGCACCGTGCTCGGCCTGGTCGACATGACCGAGGCCGTCGCCGAGCTGCCGGCCTACAAGCCGACCGCCGTGCTGTCCGTGCCGCGGCTGTGGGAGAAGGCTTACGACAGCGCCAAGCACAAGGCTGGCGCCGAGGGACACGCCAAGATCTTCGCCAGGGCGGAGGCCAGCGCCATCGCCTACAGCCAGGCGCTGGACGCCGGCGGTCCCGGTCTCGTGCTCCGCCTCGGGCACGCGGTGTTCGACCGGCTCGTCTACGGCAAGATCCGCGCGGCGCTCGGCGGTGAGGTGCAGTACGCGTGGAGCGCGGCCGCCCCGCTCGGCACGCGGCTCGGGCACTTCTTCCGCGGATGCGGCATCAACATCCTCGAGGGATACGGCCTGACCGAGACCAGCCCCGCGACCAATTCCAACACACCCGAGGCCCAGAAGATCGGCACCGTGGGCCGGCCGATCCCGGGCTGCACGATCCGGATCGCGGCCGACGGCGAGGTCCTCGTCAAGGGCCACGTGGTCTTCCAGGGCTACTGGAACAACGAGACAGCGACCAAGGAGATGATCGACGAGGACGGCTGGCTGCACACCGGCGACATCGGCGCGCTCGACGACGAAGGGTTCCTCGCGATCACCGGGCGCAAGAAGGATCTGATCATCACGTCGGCCGGCAAGAATGTCGCGCCCGCCGTGCTCGAGGACCGGCTGCGCGCCCACTGGCTGGTCAGCCAGTGCCTGGTGGTCGGCGATGCCAGGCCCTACATCGCGGCGCTGGTGGCCATCGACCCGGAGACGTTCGGCCAGTGGAAGGCCGAGCGGGGCAAGCCGGAGACGGCAACCGTGGCAGACCTGCCCGATGACGCAGCGCTGCGGGCCGAGATCCAGACTGCCGTCGACGACGCCAACAGGGCGGTGTCACGGGCGGAGGCGATCAGGAAGTTCACGATACTCGGCGAGGACTTCACCGAGGCGGGCGGTCACCTGACACCGACCCTGAAGGTGCGTCGCAACGTCGTCATGGAACTGTACGCGGCTCAGATCGCCGCCCTCTACGACGACAGCGCCGCCTAGCCAGGCCAGC